>ENA-ORQX01000086-ORQX01000086.1-human-gut-metagenome-genome-assembly--contig:-NODE-86-length-81708-cov-5.202516_pt1 | contig 81708 bp, 111 predicted proteins | sample MGYA00242170_ERZ509124 | MGnify/ENA primary metagenome ERZ509124 (study PRJEB26280, sample SAMEA2338647) | human gut metagenome | biome: human gut; feature: human-associated habitat; material: faeces... | reverse complement strand
CCTCCACAAAGGGTTGTGACTGTGTTGATAGTTGCTTTATCACCTAATATTCCTTTTCCCTGAAAATACCTACAGTCAAAGGAAAGGACACGATAAATAACAATATAGAACAACCAATTAAAATAAACGGCCCGAACAACGGTATATTAAAAAGCATTGTGGCAATACCCAATGCACAAATCAAAGATATGATAAGAAACACAATGGTTTTATCTTCCCCCGCTAAATAAACCATAGGAATAAATATTGCTCCCATTGTAAGACTTATACTAATTCCTATTACAAGTACACCTGAGATACCCTCAAATTGTTCAAAAGTAATTCCATGTAACAGATAGGATAGGGCTATTATAATGCCAACGAAAAGCACTCCTATCATAATCCATAATAATTGATTTATATATAAACTTTTTACAATATCAATCCGCTTTACTGGCAAAGTAAGTTTATATTTTCCCCATTTTGAGGAAAATTCATTTCCAATAACGGTAGCTGCATTTACTGCTAATCCGACAATTCCAATAATTATGAAATACATTTGCCATGTCTGGTCTGGAATAATGATAACGGCAATCCCCATTGCAAACATAAAAAGCAAAAAAATTTTTGCATTTGTCCATACAGCAAGAAAATTGCTTTTAAAAAGACCTTTCATACATGATCCCCCCTTACTAAAAGCAAAAAAATTTCATCAACAGAAACGTGGTCTATCACGATTTCTTTGTACTTTCTCTGCATTGCTTTACAATCTGAAACCAGAACATCAATTTGAAAATCACGTTTCCGATAAACAATAATATCTGCCGGATCTAATGCAAGGAATTGATTTTCCTTGCAGCGCATAACCGCATAATTATAAACCAAATCATTTTTCGATACGGTCATAATCAGTTTTCCGTTATGAATGAATGTAATATAGTCTGCCACTTTTTCTAAATCACTTGTAATATGGGAAGAAAGTAAAATAGAGTGGTCTTCTTCCTGTACGAAATCAAGGAATGTATCTAACATCTCGTCGCGTACAACAGGGTCAAGTCCGCCAGTAGCTTCATCCAGAATTAACAGTTGTGGATGGTGCGATAAAGCAACCGCAATCGCTAATTTCATTGTCATCCCTCTGGAATATTGCTTAATTTTTTGATTTGCAGGTAATTTGTATTCTTTTAAAAATTTCTGAAACAAAATATTGTCCCATTGCTTATAAAATCCCGACATAACTTTCGCTAATTGTGCTGCTGTCCAATAAGCTGGAAAATTATCTCCGTCATAAACAACACCTATTCTTTCCCGCATATTTGTATCTGCGTCTGTCATTTCTTTTCCAAACAACTTTACCATTCCGCTGTCTTTGGCGATTGTATTTAGAATACAGCCAATCGTTGTAGTTTTTCCGGCTCCGTTTCTCCCTAGATACATACTGCTCTTTATCTACTATAAACCCTACATCAAATAACGATACTATAACTATTACCTTATCTGGATAGATCTCCACCCTATCCAAGTGCTCCAGTATATATTCAGATTTCAGCTTTTTATTTACATCCAGATAAATAGCAATCTCTCTGTCTATATTTGCCAGCACTCTATCTATCTCTGCTATATCCTCAAATTGAGTTTTATTATCCTCTATTTCTTGCCTTAGCTCTGTAATTTTACTCTCTATGCTTTCTGCCTTTCTGGTATATTCCTCTTTTGTGAGGATACCATCTAATAGAGCATCCAGTAGCTTATCTTTTCTGGAGAGCTCTTTCTGTAAATCCTCCTCTGTAGCCCCTCTATTTGCCTCCAAAATCCTTTTTTTCATGCTATTTAACTTACTTATCATATCCGCTTTTACAAGCTCTGTATTCGCCTCTAAGCGTTCTGAAATGATAGTCATAATCTCCATAAGAGAGTTATAAGAGATATTGTTATTATCACACCCTGCCTCATTAAACTCTCCAGCCTTTCCATTTACGCTATCTCTCTTTCTGGTTTTTCGCCCCTTTTGCTGTTTTGTACTGCATACCCAATACTCCTCTTTTGTACTCCTCTGCTTTCTCCAGTAAGGAGCTCCACAAATACCACAAACCAGCTTACCACTAAAGGAGTAACCGCTTACCTTTTTCCCCTTGCCTCTCTTATCGGATCCTGTGGCTACTACTCTCTCATCATGGATTTTACAGATAAGCTCCCACTCCTCCTCTGTTACAATCGGAGGGAAAGCATTTTTCACATACACCCATTCACTCTCTGGCAATTTGATAATCTGCTTACTCTCAAAATCCTGCCGCTCTTTATTGATAATCATAGTGCCTACATTTTTGCAATCATACACAAATTTAGGAATATCCATAGGTTTCCATTCTTTCCCTACAGTGTTCCTATATCCTGCATCATTCAGCTCCTTAGCAATCTGTGTAGAGCCTTTCCTTGCCATAATGCCCTCACACATGAGCCGCCTTATCTTTGCCTGTTCTGGATTGATATAATACCTGCCATCTTTCTTATCCCAGCCAAATACATTACCGCTCCCCTGTAAATCAATCTCTTTACCCTGTCTGGCTTTCTCTATTCTGCCATCATGGTAATTATGGAGCTTTTTGGAGAGATTTCTACTAAACTCCTCCGCTATGATAGCCCTAATACCTGTAATAAGAGCATCATCTGGATTATAAAACTTGTTATCCAGATACATATACAGGAGTTTTCCTGTCTGGACTAAGCGATCTATAAAGAGGTACCAATCCTTAGTATTTCTCATAAGCCGCTCTTGATCTTTGATTACCACAATATCAAACTTATCTGTAAGCAAATCCTCATAGAGCCTCTGGTACTCATCACGCCCCTTAACCATAGTACCAGATTTACTCCGATCTATATACTCATCAACCTTTTTCCATTTGTTTTTATGGATACAATTCCTATTTTCCTCAATCTGGAGTTCTATAGCGTTTAACTGTTCCTCCTCCGCTGTAGATACTCTGGCATAAAATACTGCCCTCAATCCGATTGTGTCTACCAATGATTTTACTTTCCTGTATGCCATCCTGCATTTCTCCTTTACTGTTCTTGCTTATAATGCCCCTGTGAGCTCTTGTGAGCCCCACAGAGCGATTTTAACCGCACAGAGGTATATTTCTTAGGGTAAGAAAAATAAGCGGCTCTGTGAGGCTAATTTTTCAGTATGTATCTATTATACAGCTCCTATATAAAAATAGCAACAACAAAAAAAAAGAGGGTACCAGCCTTTTACAGCCAGTACCCCAAAAGGAATATAGTAAATTATTAGGAGTGCCTTAAGGAAGTTTAATAATCTGCCCTACTGTAATGAGATTTTTATTTTTAATCCCATTAAGAGCTACCAGTGTATCCACAGTAGTACCATACTTTTTAGCGATCTTAGTGAGATTATCTCCCTTTACCACTGTGTAGGTTTTCTGTGTAGTACCGCTTGCCAGCCCTGCAATATCCGCCTCATTTACCCAGCCATATACAGTAGAGCCTTTCCCTGCTACTGCCTGTAAATGATAAGGATGCGGCTTACCCTCACTAAGAGCGGTAACTTTTGCCACACCTGCCTTACAAGCCTTAGCCACTCCACCACTGTAGGAGCTTGTATAATGGAGGCAACCTGTAAACTGCACCAAATCCCCAACCTTATACTTAAGAGCTCCTGTAGAGCCTGTGGAGCCTGTAGAAGTGGATGCCGCTGTAGCCTTGCTGGAATATTTAGGAGTTACAAAACCACGAATATATTTACCGTTTACTGCAATATTACGATACCCTACAGCATTGCTCATATTGCCCTCAATGACTTTAATAGTAGAGCCAGAAACGGATACTACAATACCGATATGATCCGCACTCCCTGTATTATCCCCAGAGCCGCTATCCTGCCAATCATAGAGGATCATATCTCCAGCGGAGGGCTTGTAAGCATCATTTTCAACCCAGATCCCCATATTCTTAGCCAGTGTGATAAACTGATTACAGCCACACTCCAGAGGGATAATATCCGTATACCCTGCTTTAATCGCTACAGCGGAAACAAAGGTAGCACACCAAGCATCTGTATATGTTACCTTATAGCCTCTAGCTCTGGGAGTGTGTCCGTTATAAACATCAATGATTTTCTTATGGGAGCCATCGCTCTCTTTACAGCCCAGCCATGCAACCGCTGTATTAACCACTTTTGCTCTGATTTCTTTTTCTGTCATAATAGATCATCCTTTCTTTTACTGCATGAAAAAGGAGAGCCTTTTACAGCTCTCCTCTGCTTATTTCAATTTCAAATTTTTCAACTGCTCCATCATCTGGATTACCTTATCATAGCCCACCATAGCTCCTACCCACACCGCTACAGCCATGAGCACCATACACACGATATTAGGCGGAGTAAAGGCAATTCCTAAGAATAGATACATAAGAGCGGTACCTCCTGCTCCTACAATCACAGCCACGATAAGCACCACGATATTAGAGGAGTATTTTACTCCTGCCTCATCCAGAAACTTCTTTACCGCCTCTGTAATGAGGGATACACACACCGCTAAGATTACCAAAAGTGTCATAAAAAGAGTTAATGTCATAACGCACCTCCTAATAATTCTGTAAATCTATCTCCTGCTGGATAGCCTCCTCTAAGGCTCCATCTAACTTTGTATCCATCATGCGGTCTATCTCATCTATTTCCTCCATTATGAGGGTATATGTTTCCTCTGGGAGCTGATCTTTCAGCTTTATCTCCAGCCTCAAACGGAGGAGCATAAAACGGATTTTCCCCTTAGATAGATTTTCAATTTTAGATTTATTGAGATAGAAAACGATGGAGGCACCAAAGATGCCTCCAGTAGTTATAAGTACCTGTGTGGCATAACCGCTAACATCCAGCCCCTCTCTAACCGCCGCCCTTATATCTAAAAGGCTCACGATAAAAAGTAATGCTGTGAGTATCACGATTTTCTTAGTAAACTCCATGCCACGCTTAGAGCTTACTGTAGATACTTTGGATCCCCTCCTCTGGCTTTTTCTTGCCTGTGCCATGATTTACACGCTCCTTTATTTCAAGCCCAGAGATACAGCCAGATAACCCAATACAATAGTGACTAAGCCAGCCACGATAAGCCACTTGAATTTTTCCCACTTATCCCCATCCTTGTTTTCCAGCTTGTTAAGCCTTTCAATGGTTTCATTGAGATCCGCTCTCATGTACTTAGTTTCTACTGCCAGCTCCTTTATAGCACTAATAAGATTACTGTTTTCTTTAATAGCCTCCTCGTGCTCATCCAGCCTGTGAGTATTGGATTTAGCTCTCTGCTCCAGCTCTGTAAACCTGTGTTCAAACTCCTTAAGCTCCTCTGCTGTCACACTATAGCTCCTCCTTTCTGACATAATAAAAGGAGGGTAGTTAGCCCTCCTCCTGTTATTCCGCCAGCTCTGGTACTTCCAGATCAATCAAGATCTGCTTAACCTGCTCCTTAATAACTGCTGGCACTTCTGCAATCGTCTTTTTCCCCTTAACAATGAGGGTAGCATAAATTACCGCCATGATAGGTACCTCCTTTCTAAAGAATGTCCTTAGGATAAAATTGATAACCATACCAATTACTCCTCACTCACTAAGAGCTTTTCCACCTCTGCTCTGATCTTCTCTGGTACCTCCTCCAGAGTTTTAAGCCCCTTTTTGATTAGCTCCGCATAAATTTTAGCCATAGTGATCTCCTTTCTGCCTTACAGCATCATCTCGTATACTTCTGTTAAAGCAACCTGCAAATCTGTAGCCTGTTGCTCTAACGCTGTATTCTTTTCGGAGATTAACAGGATGTACTCATCTTTGTCATAAATAGTCTGCTCTGCAATCTCCCAGCCATTAAAGCCGCCGCCCTCCATCTCTGCATCGGTAGCCTCCTCATGGATCTCTTTGATACCACTATTAACATACACATGGTAATCGTCGATCTCCAGCTCCTGTACCGTTTCGGCGGTACTCCTTACGTTTACAAATTTCTGCATTGCCCTTTACCTCCTTTAAGTAATAGTTGTGCATATATTCCTCATTAGGCTTAGCATATTTCTGATACAGGCGGTAGCTGTCACAGTTTTCAAGCCAGCCCTTATAGCTGTTAAATGAGCACCACTCTCCATAAGTAGGGCTCACATTGTTTTCTCTCTTTGCGGATATTTCCAACATTTTTCTTTTGAAATTCTTACAGGTACTTTTCCTAAGGAGCGTGTACTCTCCAAAGAAACGATAGCCCACAAAATCAATACCCCTAACCTTTGAGGGAAACACCTGCCAATTATGCTTAATCGTCTGTTTCATGTTTACTGCTAAATACTCATCAATCTCTCTTTTGAGCTTGTGTAGCTCCTCCTTAGAGGATCCTAAGATAACCAAATCATCCATGTAGAAATATAGATACTTAATCTTTTTCTCCTCTTTGAGCCAGTGAGCCAGCGGAGAAAGATTAAAATTTCCACAATATTGTGACAGATAATTTCCTATAGGTATTCCTACACCGTCAATAAACTCTCTGCCAGTATCATCCACCATCACATTAACGCACATACCAAACTCTGTGAGGATTTCAATATTTTCCTCTGTAGCTGGGCATGTGCTGATACTATCAATGATTTCATCCAAAAGCCAGATAAGCTCTTTATCCTTAAATAGCTTTCTAAATCTCTCTTTCAGTACCTCATGTACCATAGTAGGATAATACTTGCGTACATCCATTTTTAAGCAATAAGCTGTTCCCTCTGGATCCGATACCAACACGCTGGGGATCCACTTTTTACTTACTACCTTTCCATCCTTTTTGGTTTCTTTCCAATAGCCTCTTAGCTGATTTACAATAGGTTGAGCTCCTCTTTTTGGGATAGCACTATATGTATCCTTTGTCATGGTTTTAAGGAGATAATCCTCTATAACCTGCAATATAGCCCATTGACAAATCCGATCTGGATAGTACGGTAGTTTGTAAATTTCCCTCTCCTTGTTCCCCTCTATCTTATGGAACATTTTATAGGGAGAAGTTTTATAGGTATGATTTATAAGGCTCTCCTGTAGCCTCCGCAAATAACCGTCTAAATCATGCTCTACCTCCTTTACCTCTGCATACCAGCCCTTTCCTCTCTTTGCGTTCTTGTGGGCTCTCTTAAGATTTTCCATATCATAAATCTTAGAGTACAAATTTCCAGTAGCTTTCATAGCAGAAACCCACCTTTTTACCTGTTTTGTATGTGCATAAAAGAGAGCCAGCTATTTTCATAGCACCAACCGTACACATGGTTAGAGTAAGCGGCAAACGGTTTACAAGATTTCTCTTGCACATAGGCACTCTTTTATACTCTTTTTACCTCTCTCCTCCATACAGAGGAAAGCGTATGTTTTGCCAAGAGGCAAGGTAGCTGTGTTTTCACTTATGAAAAGTGTCATGGTAATACACTTGAAAGCTGTTTTATGCACATATAGTAAGTGACTGCTGATATTCCGATTGCGATTAGAGGAGGTATTATTCCAATTAAGATACCATGCTCCACAATTAGAGCCATTATTCCATTTACCACCTAATTTAGCAACACGAAAGCCCTTTAGCTACCCTTTGTACTTTTCGTACAATGAAACATAATCACACAAACAAGTAAGTTTTAGAGAGGTTTTTGTAAGTTTTCCTTTTTTCTTATTGTGAGTATGAAAAAAGAGCCTTTTACAGCTCCCTCCTCATACTCACATATTCAGTTATGGTTAAGCGGCTACCGATGTTTGCGGCACATACAGCAAGCGACCGCCGACATTCCGACCGCGATAAGAGGAGGCATCAGCCCAACGAAGATACCACGCCCCACAATGAGAGCCACCATTCCAAATACCACCCAATACAGCAACACGCCATCCTGTGTAAGCGTTCCAGAAGTAATCCCCTACAGGTAAGGTACTACTGCCACCTAAAGCTACAGGAATAAACAACTCTGTAAGCTCCGTATCAATGCCAAAGGCACTAATATAGCCAGAGCCATTCTTAGCACTAAATCCCAGAGCGGAGTACCCATTTACAGTATCATCCACCATAGCACCAAACTCTTTTACATATACCGTACTTTCTGTAGCGGTATTGTAAATATTGATACCATCAAGCCAAGTCCAGATATTCCCCCAGAGGTTTTCCTCTCCTCTGTAGGATACGGAACACTTACCATCCTCTCCTCCATCGGGAATACCAGAGCCATTACCCAGCCCAGCGGTAGCACCTGTAGCAATAGACATATTTGAAGTGCCATCGTCTGTAAAGGTACTCACGCCTTTACCAATCTTACTCTGTGCATCAAAGGAGGCATACTCTACTAAGATAAGCCACTGTGTAGCAGACAGAGAGAAGATATTACTCAACTGCCACCCTGCACCACGATTATTAGCCAGCTTTCTAGCATTTGCCCTTGTAAGGCTCTGGGTAAGTCCGCTTGCTGGCTTAGCACTTGCAATACTGGAAAGCATATCAGCGGCAAAATCCGCTACCTGCTCATCACTTTTCAGATACGCACTAGCGGATGTATCATAAATACACCCCTCATAAGCCGCCAGATAGATCTTATTCTGCAAATTACCATTTGCATCCTTAAACCCACCCACAGGCTTAAAGCCAGTTTTGGGAGTAGGAGAAATATAATACCTTGCCTTACTATACTGCTTACCTCTGCCAGAGCCAGCCGCCGCTCCAGCTACAGGTACAGTTTTCACATAGAAAATAGGCTGTTCCACCATTACCTGTACCTTAGTACCGCTAGGATATTCCGTATCTCCTACGGTAATAGCCTGTGTAGTAGCTCCTGCCTCTGTATAGCCTGTATCTCCACGATAAGCAAGCACTGTACCATCATCCGCCAAAATACACCGCTTTCTACCGCCCCAAGGATTGAGAGCGGAAAAATCATCTCCAGCGGTCATATTTTCGGCTCCTGCCAATCTGGTAAATTTCTTGTTTACAAAGTCCACCTCAACTCCATAAACATCATCCTGCTCATAGCCTACAAAAGTTCTTACATCGTCAATCTGCTCCTGTAAGTTTATAATCTGTGCTACTGTAGCCCCAGCACTGGGATCTACCGTTACCTCCACACTAGAGGCATTAGATACCGCTGTTACCAGATCCACTAATAGAGAGCTTACGCCGATACCATTAAACGGAGGCATCCAATCCGCTGTAGCCTCACTCTCATCTGCTACAGAGATACTATACAGGATTTCTCCATCAGAGGGATCCGTTGCATACAATCCAATATTTCTAACATAATAGCCAGCCCCCAGCGTTTCATTAGAAAAGCTGGCACTAACCTTTACATTAGCCCCATTCTGCCTCACTACAGAGGCTACCTTTTCAGACTGCTTAACAGTACCGATCCCAGTTTTAGAGGCAAGATCGCCGCTAAGGGTATTCTCACTTACTGCAATTTTGGTAAACTCCAGTTTGCAAGTACCAGCTACCACTTTTGCTAACAATGCCTGCCCTTTTGTTGTAATTACTGCACTCTTAAAAGCACCCATTTGTTATCACTCCTTTTCTTATTCTTGATTTATTGTAATTACTGTAGCTGTGTTTACTGGGCTTGCCACAGTAGAGTTACCGCTGATTTCAGCACTCATATTAAGATCATGCGTGATAATCCTTGTATGAGCTACGCCCACTCCCATACCTGCATATAAGGTATCCTCTGTAGTATCTTCCAGCTCTACATCATGTGTAATCAACCCTTCCATAGCTGTAGAGCTTACCACCGCCTCATTTAGAGGAGTTTCTGTAGATACCTTACTGGCTATATCGTGTGTAATGATATGAGTACCTGCTTTACTAAGCCCCACACCATAGTACATAACGCCGCCACCAAGATACTCACACTGAATATCATTTGTTATCAGATACCGCATAGCGGTACAAGTAACCACTCCTAAATAAAGAGGAGAGGTTTTAACCGCCTCTATGGTATTCTGGAGATCCAGTACCAGATTACAGGGGAGCATATCCTCCAAGAGATTAGCCACCGCATCAAAGGCTCCAGCAACTCCTAAATGAGTGGCAACCTTTAACCAATACTCTGTATAATGCTCCTCCAAAGTGAATTTATCAGCACTACCACACAAAGAAAGGAGCCTGTTATAAAGCTCCTTATCTGTGTATGGTATTCTGTCATTCCACTTTATAAGTACATTAAATCGCCTTGTTTCTAAGCTATCTCCCTCCTCTGGAAATAGCCCCATCATATCCTCAAACCTCTTGATACCGTACTCATCCGCTGTTTCAATGAACATATTAGCCAGAGTACGATCAATAGCCTCCAGAATATATCTAAGCTCTGGCTCCTCCGCTATGGCAATCTGCTTAAACTCATAGAGCTTTCTTAACAGAGGCATCCAATAACTAAGTAAATCAACTTCTTTAGTATTTATCACTCTAGACATTTGTTACCTCCCCCAATACAGGTAATTGCTCTGTTTCTACAATGAGATTACTGGATACACCATTGAGAGTAGTATCTGCTACATCCAGCACACCCTCCAAATTAAGGAGCCTGTTTTCAATCTGGGAAATACGCACCACTAACCCCTCATTTTCCCAAACCTTTCTCATTTCCAGAAAGTAAGCCTCCAGAGCCTCTTTAGCCGCCTCTTTTATCTGGCTCCATGTATAGCCCTCATTTAGAGTTATCCGCACATTTACATTTACCACAAGCTCCTCCGCTGTAGTAACGGTTACTGTATGCCCTATAGGAGCTATGCCGCTCCCTGTACCTTGTGGATCTGGATCAATTTCATCCTGCACCCTTGCTACCAGAGTATCAGAGGCTTTATTGTAATTGCTATCAATGATAATGAGCTTTACAGTGCCACCCCCATTCCAAACAGGGATAACCACCGTACCGCCCACACCATCAAGAGCATTTGTTTTTTCTTTATAATCCTGCTTATTGCCGCCAAAGGGATTACTGTCAAAAGAATTAAGATACCGCTCTCTAAGAGCCTCTGTATCCTCCTCATCCTCTGCTGGGATTAAAAGCTCTGTCAAAGAGCCCTCTAAATCCTTGTCAATATACTCAATAGAGCTAAGCTCTCCAAAATACTTATTACCCTCTGTGCCTACCGTTTCACATTGGAGCTGATAGGTATAATAAACAATCGTTTTTTCTTCTTCCCCATCTTCTCCCTCTACAGTTTCCTCCTCTGTGCCTATTGCGGCAATCACAATATAATTAAGCTCATTCAGATTAAATCTGGAGCCTATAGGCACCTCCATATTAAATCTTCCCTTTAATACCGCCTGTGTCGCATCATAAGGGATAATTCCACGCTCTTTACACCTCAATACCAGATACTCTCTGATAGCGGTATCTGCATACCCATTTTGAATAATGCCATCCAGTAGGATATAGATATTAGCGTGTTCTGCGGATACTGGAGCTATGGCGTTCATTACCAAAGAGCCCTCTCTCTTATCCACATCAGTAGCCACTCTTGCTAAAGAACGGTCTAATATTTTTTCGTAAGTCTGATCCTCATACATCCAGTTCCACCTCCTTACTCCCTACATCGGTAACAAGCCTAAATTTTATGTGTAATTTCTCATTTTCCTGTGTTACTGATAGCTCCTCTACTGCTGTTATGTGCTCATTCTCAAATAAACACTCCTCCATATATCGCTGTACCTCACTGTGGAGGTATTCCTCACTATAGGAGTAGCCTATGAGGTTAGTGTATTCCTCCCCATAGTACCAGCTATAGATAACCCATCTGTATCGCTTAGCTTTTAGAGCCAGATAAGCCCACACACAAATAGCATCCACTCCTGTTACTATCCGCCCTGTGAGCTTGCCAGTTTCAAAATCCAGCTCATACTCACGAATGGCGGATGCTGTAACCTCTGGAGTAGCAAGAGCCACCTCCTCATTAGTGGCAAAAGGAAATAAACTCATTACGCACTCACCACCCTTGCTAAAATCACATACATATTGTTTCCATCGAGTTTCTGTACTGCCACCAGATCTCCCTTTTTGAGCCCATCGGTATAGGTTATCTGTTTTTCAGTCCAAGTCCTTGTATCTGGATCTGGATTATCCTTACTGGCAAAAGGATTATTCTGTGTGGTATCTACACTCACTCCAGAAACATAGGGTACTTTAATTTGTCTGGTATACCCTGCTACTAAGTAATCTGCTATATACAAATCCTCCGCATTGAGTACCAGATCATCTATTTTCACGCTAGTAGGGCTCTGCATTACTCCTAGCTGGAGGGTAACAGGATTATCCTTTGCACCCTGCGATCTCATAAGCTCTAGCATTTCTGCCAGATAATGATCGCCTTTCATGCTGTCCTCTGCCATATTACCCCTCCTTTGTATCCATCATTTGCTTAAGCGTTACCGTAAGGCTCATAGTGGCTACACCATTATTCCAAGTATGAGTATCGCTATCAATCCACACAATACCGCTTAGCCCTGTGGAGCTATCTCTTACCACCGCTCCAGCCCCAGTAACCGCTCCATTATGATTTACACACTCCAGAGTAAAGGTTTTTTCCACACCCTTAAACATGCTCTTAGCTGTAGTAGTGGGATCTTTCCCCTCCTCCTTTGTATAAACCTGCTGGAATATACCATAGGCTTTTATATCGGCATCATTCTGTACTACCCCTGCTGGATTGCCCTCTCCATCATAAATCCGCACCTTATTTACCATATTGGTAAGCGTTTCTTTATAATTGGAGGAGGTAATGTTACTATCCTCTGTGAGCTCTATCTCACATACAATATTCCCCATTTCCTCTACATTGAGGTAGCCCTGTTTAGCGGTCACACGATAGCTCACACCGTTTTGCTGGTAGGCTTGTGTATATGCTCTCATAATGATTTCATAGATGCTTACATTCTGTACTATGAGCTTTTGTGATAGCCCTGTACTGGCAAGACTGCCTACAGGGATCTCCATATCATCACAAACCATTTGAGTAATTGTTTCCGCTGTTTTGCCGCTAAAATTATAAGTGGCATTACTTTTGAGGGTATAGAAAAGGAGGTCATAGGCAACATAGGTTACAACCCCTGTTACACTACTAGCCTCCCTCTCTGTAATAAACCCCCTAAAAAGCTCCGTTACTCCGTCATCCTCAAACAAATATACAGGATCCGCTAAGTTAATGCTAAGAGGTGTAATATTTTTATCTAAAGGAGCATTTACTACTTTCAGCTCCAGTTTTCTAGCAACCTCCGATCTGGATCCGCCCCAGCTCATAGAGGATACATATTCTGTAATATCCTGCTCCTTATGTACTACAATCACTCTCAACACCTCCTTTTAAGGGATCGTTAATACCTGTCCTGGATAAATCAAATTAGGATTTTTGATCTTATCCGTATTTGCATTGTAAATCTTTGTGTATTGAGCTCCATTACCGTAAAACTGCTTAGCAATCTTCCACAGGCAATCTCCGCTTTTAACTGTATAAGTCTTACCAGAGCTTGCCTCTGGAGCCTTTGTAGCTCTTGTGGAGGGCTTTACCGTTGCTATGGTAACAGTAGCCTTTTTCGTCTTGATCTTCTTGTATTCCTTTATATACAGCGTGTAGTAAACATCTCCTGTAGCATCCTGCTCTCCATAGGAAAAGCTCTCTATGGTAGCCTCCATATTGAGCACTCCAGTAATAATTACCCTAATAGGGCTCCCAGATTTCCTCCATGTTTCCAGTTGTTCTACATAAGTTAAGGGCTCTTTTCTACTGGAATTATTACTGAAATTGTAATCTTTTGCTGGAAAAAACGAGGTTAGAGTGATTTCTCTAAGCCCCGTTTTTCCCATTAAGTTTATATCTCCCAACTGGATTACATTAACCACTGTATTTCTGTGCGTTACCGTAACAGTAAATTCAGAGGGCTTTACTGGGAGCTGGATTTTACCGCTGTTATCCTGTTGTATCCAAAATTCCATAGTAATTATCCTCCTCTCCCAGCTATGGCATATTAGGTACAAGTTTACGGAATTTCTTTACCATATCCTCTACTACCTTATCCACATCTGCCTCTTTCTCTATCACTACGGTATCTGCCAGTTTTTCAATGTTTACCGTTGTACCTCCTTTACTCTCCTTAGGTGTATCCTGTGAAATTCCTATATCTCCTGTAGGTACTTTAGAGCCATCCTCACGCTCCAGAGGTTGAATACTCTTTGTAAGCTGTACTCCTCTGGTACTCATAGCCCTATCATACTGATCCGCTTGATTGCGTGTTAAAACCTTTTCGCCTTGATGGAGTACCGCTGGGTAGTTATCGTATGGTACACGATCTTTACCATAAGCAAATCCAAAAAAGCCCTTTACTTTATCAACACCAGATCCTATAAAATCCTTTGCGGCGGATATAGCATCTCCGATTTTTCCGATAAATCCGCTTATTGCATCAATCGCTCCGCTGATTACCCCTGTAACATTGTCTATAACAGAGCTTACTGTATCTTGAATACTTCCAAATACAGTAGATATTGCATCGAATAAGCCTTGAAATACAGACTTAAGGGTATCAATGATTGTAGTGAGGGTACTGCTTGCCGCATCGAAAAATCCACAGATACTCTCCCAAATCGTTTGAATATACGGAGCCAGAAAATCAAATACTGCCTCTATGCCTGTAAGCAAGCCATCTACCACAGTAATAATCACATCTACTACAGCACTGATTACAGGAGCTAAAGCCTGCCATACTGTAGATACCACTGTAACCACTGTACTTACAATCGTTTGGAAAAGCCCCATATGATTTCCGATCACACCAAGTACCTGTTGAATTACATTTCCTACAAACTGGAAGATTGAGGAAACAGTAGGCATGATCGCCACTATCGCATTAGCCACAGTAGTTATGATCTGCTGGATTACTGGCATTGCTGTTACTATGACATTTTTTATAGTTTCAATTACTGGAGTTACATAAGGCACTATCTGCCCTACTGCATTGATTACGGTACTGAAAATATCCAGCACCACAGGAGCGATCTCCTGTACCGCACTTATGAGAGGCGGTAAAATCTGCAAAATCGTATTTACAGTAGTAACAAACATACCCTTAAGGCTACTGAACATTCCAGAAAGCCCTCCGCCATCCACATTCACATTGAATAGCTGATCCAGTACATTTTGTAGTAATCCTGTATCAATTCCTATACTTGATAATCCTGTAAAAATCGTATCCTTTATTGAGGTTATGAGCGGTAACACATTCTCCTTTATCATAGGAGCCACATTAGATACCGCTGTACTTACAGCACTAGGCAAATTGCTAAAGATATTCTGGAGCATTGGTACAAAGTTACCGAAGAAGAAAGTAGATGCTGTGGTTATCAGCTCTCCCATGCTCCTAGCAACCGCCTCTCCATCTCCTACAGATAGATTTCCTAAAAGATTTTGAGCGGAGGCTTTCATACTTGCAAAAGAGCCGCTAAAGGTCTGCTCTGCCTCTTTTGCTGTAGTTCCTGTAATATTTAACTGATCCTGTATTACTCCAATAGCGGTATAAACATCTGCCAGATTATCAATGTTATATTGAGTACCTGTGAGTTTCTGGGCATCAGAAAGGAGCCTTTCCATCTCCTCCTTAGTACCACCATAACCCAGCTTAAGGTTATCCAGCATAGTATAATTTTGCTTAGCAAAGCCTTGATAGGCATTTTGGATACTCTCCATATCCGTACCCATCTTATTGGCGTTATCCGCCATATCGATCATAGCCTTGTTAGCAACTTCCGCCGCTTTATTGGTATCGCCGCTTACAGCACTCAAAAGAGAGGCACTAAAGCTAGTTACATTCTCCATATACGCATTAGCAGATAAGCCAGTAGTTTTATATGCTTGATTAGCATACTCCAGCATTTTATCTACTGCGGATGTATCAGTAGATCCATCTGCATTTGTCTTTGTATACAGAGTTTCTATACCGCCCCTGCTCTGTTGGAGCTTAGCACCCTCACTAAGCGATCCACCTATCATAGCGGCGGCTCCTGCTCCTGCAAGCCCTACAGCGATTGTTACGCCCTTTGCCAAAGTACCTAAAAGATCCTTGATCTTAGATAACCCTGCTGTAGCCCCATCCTTTATAGCCACTGTAGCCTTAGCCACTGTGGAGCCTACTGCTTTTAGCCCATTCTTAACACTATTGATAACCTTGCTTGCACCGTCTTTCAAAGCTATAAAAGGCTTAGCAACCGTTTTTCCTACGGTTTTCAATGTGTCTTTGAGCTTACTTACAATAGGGCTTGCCTTATCTTTGAGGGAAATAAAAGGACTTGCAACCGTTTTTCCTACGGTTTTCAGCCCATCTTTTACCTTGCTTATTACGCTAGTAGCTGTATCCTTTGCTCTTATGATAGGTTGAGCCACCAATTTTCCTATTGTAGAAATTGCCACCCTAACCTTATTGATACCGCTTGTAGCCAAATCTTTGAGCTTAAGTGCTGGATACGCTACCGCTTTTCCTAGCCAAGATAAGGTATTTTTAATTTTGGCTAGCCCCTGTGAGGCTAAATCTCTGATTTTTACAATCGGAGTATAGGTAGTAGCAATCTCTTTGAGCTTATGCGTGATATTGCTCAATCCAGTAGATGCACTGTCTTTAAGCCGCACAAAGGGGGAGGCTATTTTCCTCCCCAGCTCACGAAGTTTATTATTGATCTGCTCTACCTTTGCTGTAGCCTCATCCTCTATCTGGGCTCTGGGAGCTATACGCACTCTGCCTACGCTGTTAAGCTCATTTCTGATCCGCCCTAAAAGAGTAGTAGCTTGATCCTCAACCTCTACCTCTGGAGTAGCTGTGGTAGAATTTACCGCCTCCAAAGTATCCTGTATCGCACCTAAAACCCCAGAGGCACTATCTTCTATAGCCACCTCTGGGGAAACATTCATAGCTCCAGCCATATTAAGGGTATCTCTTACATTTTCGATAACATCAGAGGCTCTATCATTTGCTGTAATCGTGGGATTAGCACTCTGACTACCCAGCCCTCTTATACTGGAGCTTGTTCTTTCTATCTGCTCTGTAAAGCTACGCTGTAAATTAAGGTTTCTTTGTAGGGTAGCATACATATTATCTCTTAAACTTAGCCTTGCACCAAATTCAATCACTGTATGCACCTCCTCAACACTTAGTTAAACAGCCATAGAGGGCAAACTGCTTTACCCTCCGCCTTGCGGATCTGTTCGTTGCGTTCTTCTACCTCTTTCTCAAAAAAGGCTTGTAACACTGTGAGCTCTCCTCTAGGCATTTGATAAAAAACGGATGGGCGGATCCTACCATGTTTCCAATAGTAGTACATCATCTGCGTGAGCCCATCCGTTTCTATTAGTTTTTTACTTCTTTTACGGAGCCATCTCCAAATCCAGACAGGTTAGAGATTTCTGCATAGATATTAGCAATTTCTCCACTAAGGAGGATCTTTCTAATCAGCTCCTTAGGAGTGGATGCCTTAAATTTCTGCATAAGCTCCTTATTTTTGAACATCGGTTTACCACTGGGATCTACCACGCCCTCCATAACTACCAAAAGCTGGAGGAGAGTAATTTCAATATCCGCCTCCTTGCCCTTGATAGATACAGCCATATCCTGTACCTCCTCATACTTATCTGGAGAAAGAGCGGATACAGTAATGATAAACGGAGCACCATACAGCTTACTCAACCTTACGATCTCCATCTGCTTAGTAGGGAGTTTGATTTCTCCAATATCACTCCCCAGCAAGAGATCCAGAATGTTTACAGCCTCTTTAGTTTCTGTGGTTTCCTCCACTACGGTTTCCTCTGTATTTACTTTCTTAGTAGTGTTTGCCATTTTGCATATCCTCCTTAAAATTTACTATATAACCTAAAAAATCGGAGGGAGAGCCCTTTACTCCCCCTCCGTACTGCACCTACCTATTATTGAGGAGTAATCTGATCCAGATATTCATACCCTGTAAAGGTAAATGGAGCCTCTGTTTCAAGAGGTTTCTGTGCCTCCCAATCAAACAGAGTAAGATCATCAAACTGCACTCCAGTAACAGATACACGCTCTGCACCATAAGCATCGGGATCCGCCAGCTTACTAATAAGCGTAAAGCGTACATCCTGCTTATTTCTTACCATATCAGCCACCTTAATAGCCATTCTGGTATTTACCTTGTACATCGTGAGAGAGCCAGTACCCTTACAGCCTACAACCTTGTTATCTGTAAAGAACACTCCACACTGTTTAATCTCCTCTTTTGAAAACTCTACCTTTGCCTGTGCCTTATAGCACTCTCCGACATAATCGCCATCCAGCCAGAGCTCTCCAAAGGTACCATTACAAATACGCTTAGTTTCTACAGCCATATCCTGTACCTCCCTTACTCTTTATTGATAAAGATGTCAATATCCTCAATAGCATCCAAGATACTGATCGTACCTTTAAGGAATACATGAGAGCCTGTGTTAGCCTCTTTGATAGCCTGCTCATCCATATCAGAGGTATCTACTCCGATGCTTTCAAGATACTGTTTCTGCTTAGTTACATTGATCTCAATGTTAGAGCTATCTGCTTTCAGATAACCCTTACCGCTCTCTGTAGCCTCCAGCCCTTTCAGATAACCCTTGATCGCTGTAATCAGCAAGCACTTGTTATCATAGCTGTTAGAGTAGTTACCGATATAGGATTGATTGATCGTGCTGTAAATATCGCCCTCAATCAAATCCTGTATAGCGTTGATCTTAATCTTCTTAAGATCCTCCGTTTCTACCTCCGTAACGGTAATAAGGGAGTTTACACCTCTGGCAATCACAATACGCTCTCCATCGTTATAGAGCGTGAGTTTGCCCTCGTCTACAGCGGCATCCACTTCCTCATCTTCTGCACTGGGGATCTGTGTCAACTCACTAAGAGGCTTGTAAGTAGCAGATACCCTAAGGTTAAGCCCAGCCAGCAAGCCAGCGATCCTACTGCAATACTCCGCCTCTGTAAAATGCTCCTCCCCAGCCTCAATCTGGTCTGTAGCAGAATAATTTACCACAGAGAAGTTAATAACCGCTCTTGTATCGCCCTCTGTATTAGGCAATACTGCTACAGGTCTACGGATAGACTTACTACGGATACCCTTAATCCAAGTAGCCATAGCCTCCGCCTCCGTTTTACTAATATCTGGGGCTCCCACCAGATAATTTACTTTCTGTGTGGCAAAAAACTTAAAAGCCGCATTGTAATTCTCTGCATCCTCTGGCAAGGTGTAAACAATTACTTTGCTGGGAGTACCCTTAAAGGCTCTCTCAATGTACGCTGTATTTGCCGCACTAAAAGCACTATCTCCATCGGGGATCTCGTCAACTCCTCTAAGTACCATAGCCCCATTATTTTTAGCATCTTTGAGAATGATACCAACCACTCCCAGAGTGCCGCTCTGAATGGCAACTATAGCCTTTCGGGAAAATTCAATAACAATATCTGGCAATCCCATTATGTTATCCTCCTTATCCATTTGTTGTTATGTGTGTTTCTACTTCTACCTCTCCGATAAGCTCATACGGATCCTCTTTAGGAACATCCTCCGTAAAGTTGAGTGTGATTTTCACATACACAGCTCCCTCATCCAGCCTTATCTCATCGGAGTAGCTTTCTATTTTTGCATATCTGGATTTTTCCTTTACTCCCTCCAGAGGCAATACATATACGCACCTACGCAATAAAAAAAGAGCCTTAAGCTCCTCCTTTACTCTGTATAAATCCTCTGCCAGCCCTTGATTAGCCTCATTCCGCTTACCAAAATAAACTATCTGGAATACTGGATCATCTTGATACACATTATAATTTTTTAGGTTACTGCCACCAGTAGCCAGTTTGACTAAAAAGCAATCACGCTTAAAGCCTTTAGGTACATCCTCAATATGCACTGGCACACCAGCATAATTAGAGGAAATTACCTTACAAATACTGTCTAGTAATCTCATAAGCTACCTCCCTCTACTTCTCTGGCTATCTGCCTCATAAAGCTCTCTGCCAGCCGCTCCAGTCTGGGCTTAGCACTCTGCATACCTTTCTCCATGAAAAAAGCACCATTTACATACCGCTCACTAAGCATAATGCCTTTTTGGTTACTATTTTTGAGGTACTTTGTTTTTCCGCCTACAGTGAGCTTATCCGCTGGCAAAAATCTCCGATGTTGCACATGACCGTCATTTACATACAGAGCATACTCCACATTAGTACCTACCTCTACATAATCCTGTGGTATTCCATCTCCGAACACAAACAAACTATCTACTAACCTGCTTGTATCCACAGGCACATTAGGAATTATCTCCGCATGATAGATATTACCCATACGCTCCAAGAGTATTTTTTTCTTATCGCCCCACTTATCCACCAGATCGGCAAACCGCTCTACAAACTCATCCCAGCCCTCTATACTAAAGCCTAAATCACTATCAGCCATACCCTATACCTCCTCCTCACAAATAAGAGGTACTTTTAACTGGGTACGCTTTTTATACGGTTTATCCGCTACAGCTTTCAGCTCCGTATCTGGAAGAATTTTATCATACTCATCCAGCTCATAAATATAGAGTATATCTCCTCTCACAATATCCGCCTCTGGATAAGTGTAAAGGTCTAAGTCTGTGGTATTTGCTTTTTGCGGCTCTTTCTGGGAAGTGTTGCTACTGCTCTCTGCTGTATGGCAATCATAAGTACCTACTGTTTCCAGTGTTTGATTAGGGCGGTTATACTTTCCCAAAGTGGAGGAGTACCGTTTTACAATCACTTTTTTATCATACAAAAACTGCACACCGCCCACCTCCTACTCTCTGGGAAATAATCTCCTATAAGGGTAAAGGCGTTTCTCTACACTCACAGGAATAGGATCATCAAAGGTAACGCTCTCATCCGCTAAGGAGTAGGAGTTTTGCCCCTCTGCTCCACGCTTGCGGAAACGCTGTATAGCCAAATCCTCCTGCACACTCCTAAGCTGTGAGGGAAATACATCCTCTCCCTCCTCTATAAAGGTATCTCTACAAAACGCCTCTATATCCAGCCTTGCCTTATCTAAAAGCACCTGCAAGAGAGCCAGCTTAGCCTCATTATCAGCGGATAGCCCTAAAATGATCCTGCATCTCTCCAAGCTATCCATAACAGGCTCCTCCTTAACCCTCTACCAGCTCTACTCCGTCAATTTTTGCCAGAGCCCTAGCCACCTCTAAGTTATCTGTGGAGGCTTTACCATTCATAAACTGAACACCCAGCCCAGCACAGGTAAGAAATTTCTTTTTAGAAGTAAAGTTATAAACTTTAGCTCCCTCTGCTTTCTTTGCCTGTTCTGCCATTATTCTTTACCTCCATATTTTTTTACGCACCTGCGGTTACAAGGATCTTAGAGCCAGCATAACTATTTAACAGCTTGATAGTGCTCTCATTGATAACATGACCTTTGAAATAATCGCCAGCCTTAGGAAGATCCTCATAGAAAGTACCTCTAAGCTCTGCAATACGCACCTCATCCAGATCCAGAGTAAGGATAGTATCATTATCCATATAACGATCCAGCACCAGAGAGATCTCTCCAAAATCGGTAACAATCTTAGAAACTGCAATACCGTACACATTAGCTACAGAGCCATTTTCCAATACCCAGCGAACATTATTTCCAGCCTTAGCCAGAGCGTTAATAGCTCTTTTCTGGGTAGCGTTCACAAAAGCAAAGTAATCTCCCTGTGCTCCATGATCCCACATTTTCTGGAGAGCATCCAAAAAATGATCCTCCGTAAGAGCTCCAGCGGTAGATACCACATTGTTATCATTGACAAGGTTAATCAAACCTGCCATCTGTCTAGGAGTATCATCTGCCTCCAGCGTTTTAACACCGTTGAGGAAATACCACTCCAGATCCCTCTTAGTTTCAATCAAACGATCCTGCACCTCTGCATTAAAGGTATCGCCAACACCCTTAGGATGGAGTGCTCTAGCGGTACCAGATACCTGTGTAACCTTTTCAATAATCTGGCACACATTAGAAAGGCTACCTCTGGTAGAAGTAATTACCTCTCCTGCCTCTGCACCCTCCAGCTTAAGGGTACCACGATTAGGATTAAGCTCACGCTCTCTCCAAGTAACAGTAATATCCGTTGCTGGCTCCACAGCCCCTCTCCCCATAAGCATAGTAGTAAGGGGAGTATCAGTAGGAGATACCAGCTTAATCTCCTCTGTGAGATCTACAACCTCATTTTCCAGAAAATCTTTTCTCTTAACCATATCAGCCATTTTACATATCCTCCTTAATTTGATTATTCAAACTGATATTTAAGGCTTATTCCTCATCTCTGTTCCTGTAAGCGTTCATTTTTTCAGAGATCATACCGCTTACATTCCCAGCCTTTTTAGCCTCATCGTACTTTGTTACGTCTTTCTTTTTGGATCCTGTTTCTGGAGTGGATCCCTTAAGAAAATCCTGCTTAGCCTTAGCCACCTGCTTAGCCACTTCTGCATCAAAAAGGGATTTCATACCCTTAATACGCTCTGTGAGCTTTTTCTTACGCTCATCCTCATCAGAGATAGAGGCAAGATCCTCTACAGCAATCAAATTACGGAAACCAGCATCCAAGCCCAGCTCTGCAATAGCATCCACTACATCCAGCCTTAAGCCCTTAATAGTGAGCTCAAAATCCTTTTTAGCCTGTGCCTGTAAGCGTTCCTGCTCCTCAACACGCTTACGCTCATCCTCCGTCATTTTCTCCTTAGCCGCCTTATCAGCCCACTCTTTTTCTTTTTTCTTGATGGCATCGGTAACTCTCTTATCCGCCATCTTCTCATACTCTTTCTGGAGCTCCGCTCTGATTTCTTCCTCTGTTTTCGCCTTAGGCGTTTCATTGGTAGAAGTACCTGCACCTGCTCCAGCGGTATCCTTACCCCTTTCCTCTGTGGTAGTAACGGTAGTGTCTTTTGTTTCAGTAGTTTCAGCCATTTTTCTTATCCTCCTTAAAATTAAGTTTTATCTGTGGATCCCTCGTAAGTTATCCGCAAAATAACCCTTTTTGCTTTCATAAGTAAGGGCATAAAAGAGGATAAAATATGTATTTCTTCTGTAGAGAATGTGTAAATAAAATGCAATTCTTTTTCACTAAATAAGCAAAAAAGCCAGTAGCTTTTACACTACCAGCTCCGCCCTCTACAGGCTAAAAGTTTTACTCATAATGAAATTCGTGTTATCCTCATTCCAGAGTTTTACAGCCTCTCTCATAAATTTTCTTATGCTGGCTCCAAAATCTCTAAGATCTGTAGTAAGCACTTTCTCTATTGTTTCTGCCTCCAGCTCTTTAGTATTCATTTTGTGAGCTGGGCTCCCTAAACCGTCTTTATTTGAAAATCCCTTTACACCTGTACTAGAAACCCTAATAATATCCAGAGCTTTCATACCATACATAAGATTAAGATGCACATTATACATCATTCCACGATATTTCAAATCAACGCTCCCTCCCAGCACTTTTCCATCTACTGTGAGATAAACCTCTCCTATGAGGGTACGAAAAATATTATAATCTCCGTTCCTGTACCACATATAAGCCTCTACAGCCTCTATATTTGCTAAAGTGCCTGTTAATGTGCAATACCAGCCCTCATAATACTCTTTATTCCAACAAATCAGAGGATCATCTCCATAAAACACCTTTACTATATCATGCCTTGCCTCATTCCAATTAGGATACCTCTCTAAAAGCTCATTTCTGCTTAATCTCATGCCAGCATACCTCCTTTTCCTAACTTAATCACAAACACCCTCAAAATTTAGGCAAAAAAATAAGGCTACCAGCCATTTAGCCAGTAGCCTTACCATTACTTTTCTCTGCGATATTTACAGGAGCCCCCCTCTATAAAAACAGCATCGGGCTTAGTTTTAGGATACGCATAAACCGCACAACTGCATTTATCGGGAGCATCATCAAACGGAGTAGAGCCATAAGCAAAAACACACCCCTCACAGACTTTTCCATTCTCCGCCCAGCTTGTAAATTTCTCCTCCTGTAATGCCTTATCTCTATCTGTACTCATAAATCCTTACCTCCTTACGATCCATAGCCCTTAAAGGCTCCTCTTTGCTGGAATTTATCATAACCCTTATCCAGCACTACCTCCATATCAATAAAAGTAGTATAACCGCTCTTTTCTATCTTTGTTATCCTGTAATATGCCCCTCTCTGGATAATCATTTCACTTTCATACCCAAAACCAGATTGTTTTGTACTGCCATCCCACAGCCTCTTAGGATCGCTTGTATCATATTCTGCACCAGTGAAATAACTAAAAGGCTCTGCGTAAATCATGTGAGTACCCTTAGGAGCATAGATATTACAAATAACATCTCCAGAAAAACCTTTACCTTTTGCAACGCCTGTACTAATAAAATTATACTGCCTACCGCCTTTACCTACAAATTTCTGTAGTTCCGCCTCCGTCATTGAGGAAAAGTTTTTGATACCCAGCATACTCTCTATAGCCTCTGAGCCGCATCCACGCTGGAGCCATATATCAAAATCATACTCTGATTTATCAATAAGAGTAGTCATTTTTCTAATCTCATCTCCAGCTCCCTCATAATCTAGGCTAACTTTCTTAGTACCCACATTATTATACCATGATCCAGCGTGTCCTGTTAGTGGTCTGTTAAATTTTCCGCTACCAGCGGTATAATCCCATGCCGCATACTTTTGATCTGTGGCGGCTTTCCTCCAAACATCTCCACACACACCTCTAAGTACAGTATCCGCATCCTCTGTAGACTTAAACCAATAAGCGGCATCTTTTCTCTCTTGTGAGTAAGGATTATCCACCCAGATACCAGCCTTTTTCTGTGCCTCCTCTAACTCTTTTTTGAGGGCTTTTACCTTTGCACTCTGGAGCTCCCACTCCTTACCCTTTTCCTCAAAATCGTCTAAGCTAGATAACAGCCCAGCAAACTTATCATACTCATCTCCTGTAGTAGTCTTTAGCTTAGCCTCAAAGTAATCCTTTTTAGCCTGTATGCTCCCCTTTTTGGCGGTATAGTCCTTTAGCGTTACATCGTCTTTCCAGATACCAGAATATACACCATTTCCATTAGTACCGCTTACTTTCTCCAGATAAGCCAGATTAAACTCTGCATCCTCTACCTCCAGCTTTTTATCTTCCGCCGCCTGTAATAATTGAGCTTGTTTTATCTTTTCATCTTCCGCCGCTTTCCACTTCTCATAATTTTCTGCACCTCTTACGGAACCTGTAAGCTCATTAAGCTCATTATCTCCAAACTCATCCGATACTACAGGGATATACACACACCTACAATTAGGATGGCGTGGGAGAGTAGGCTCTTTCCCTCTTGTATAGTGCTTTCCATTATCCGCCTTACAATATGCACAAGTTCTAGCATCTCCGCCATTTGCACAGCGGTACTCCAGCTCCTCTACCCCCATATCCTCATAGGCATCATTATGAGCACAGTATGTAACCCTCTTTGTTTCTGTTCTGGCTACTCTTTCCGCATTATAGCGGCTTGTGTCTATGCCCTTATTGATCCTGTCTGTAATCTGGGGAATACTCTCTCCCAAAATCATACTCTGGGTAAGCCCTATCCTAAGATTTCTCCCCAGAGTAGCCTTATCCTGCCAGAGCCGATCACTAAACATAGCCCCACTCCAAGGATAATCCAGAGTTTTCTTTATCAAAGCTGGATTAAGGCGGTTAAAATTTGCCTTTACCGTCATAGTCTGCCCCAGTTCGTACACCTGCCGCAAAAACTGATCGGTATAAATATTGCTAAGCCCCTGTGTAAAAGTAACCTGCTCTTTCTGCCCCAGCTTAGTAAGCTCTGCTGTAATCTGCTCAAAGAGCCCTCTACTCCTTGTAAGAGCACTCTGATTAGCATAGCTCCACTCTCCTCCAGCCTTTTCTACCTTTGCTACAGTTTCCGTAACCTTTGCTAAAATATCCTGCTGGGCTTGCTTATAAATTGAGGCAAGGACTTTTTCCATCCTTGCCTCATCTTCAAACGCTTTTAAGTTATTCTGGAGTACAGCATTTTGCCTCTCCTCAATCAGCTTAGCCCTCCTTACACTATCTGCATGGAGTATACCCTTTTGCTTAGATGTAAGCTGATTATAAGGAATACCATACATTTTCCTTACTTCTTCATTTACATAGCCAGTATTAGCCACCGTTTACCACCTCCTGTAAGCCCATTTCAGCCGCCTTACTGCTCTGGTTGAGGAATTGTAGCCCCCATAGCGTTTAGAGCCTCCTGTGAGCTGTTCTGTGCGTTCAGATTAGGGAATAAATTAGAGCTATCCGCCTCCACATTATTAGGAGAGTATGGATCATTTGCTTTTCTGTCTGCCTGTGCCTCCTGCTCCATTTTCTCCAGCACCTCTTTAGGATTATCAATAAACGGTAACAGGCTAAGGAGCGTTTCTTTATCCACTTTGCCATCCAGCTTAGTAACGGTATCTACAATCTCCGTAAGGTTATTAGGTACATTTCTGGTAAACTCTACTTTGAGGTTTATTACATCTACCTCATGCCCTGTAAGTACCCTCAAAGGCACAGCCAACACCCTTACCAGATCCCTTATAGCCTTTTCCATTTTCCGCTCCTTGATAATACACTTTGTTTCCAGTCCAAAGAGCTTAAAACGGATTGCAATACCACTAAGATTACCTGCAAAATTCTCATCGGAGAGGTCTGGTACCTGTGAGAATTTATAAATATTCTTCTCCAGCCTGTTAAGATGGTTTTCAAGTGCCTCCGTCTGGATCTGTTTCGTTACAAACTTAACATCTCCATTCTCCATTACCTCAATAATGCCCTCCTCTTTGAGTTTTGTAGCCCCATCCTTGCCTGTAGTCATATTCTTAAGCATAAGATAAGCATTTCTGAAAGCCTCAAACTCATTAGACACATCGGAGAGCACTTTATCATAATCATTTACAAGGCTCTCTATCTTCTCCAGATCGCTCATCTGCTCCTCATTGTTATACATAGTGATAATAGGGATCCTACCGTAAATGTGCGGCTTTTCCTCCACAAACTCATAAGCCGCAAAATCACGCCTATTTTGCCCTGTGGATATGGTATCTGTACTCCTAAACAGCTCAATCTTAGAGGCACTGTATACCTCCGCATAATGGGTAGTTTTATCCGTATCCTCTGTATCAATATCATAGAGGCGGATAGCATACTCCAGCTCCTTAGTAGAGCTGTTTTTATACACTAAAATTACATCCTCTGGAGAAAGCCGCATGAGCTTAGTTTTGCTCTCCTCATTCTGGTACACTAAGAGATGAGATAAGCCCTTAATCATAGCCTCCTTACCCCACTCAATAAACAGATCATCCTTATCATTCTCAACACAAAGAGTATCTAAGGCATCCTGTACCGCTGTATCCTCCATTTCTCCCAAATCCACACCCACATCATTAGGATCCGTTTCCACCTGTGCCTTTTCTTTCTTAGGCTCCGTATAATTCAAGATAATAGGATTACCCAGAAAGTAGCCTACAGTGTTATCTATCGTCTGTCCGAAAAAGTCATTTATCAGCTTATTGTTAGGCTTATTGCCATCTGGCTTTTTCCGCCCCTGTATCCTGTGTTTGCCCTCATAGAGCCTCTGAAACTTTCTATATCTGGGAGCTATCTTTCTGGTATGAGCATCTACCAGATCATTTAAGAAACTGGCACTAAACCGCCCTCCAGAGATTTCCACATTAAACTCTTTATCTATCGGCTTGCTTATCATCGTGTTATCCTCCTTTTCTGCAATAAAAAATAGCCCTCAATCATAAGGACTAAATATAAAAATCCTCTCTATTAAGCACTCTGATCTCATTTGCTCCATCTGCCATATTCATAGCAAAATCCAGAGCATCAAATAAATCATCATGATCCACTTCTGGAAAGAGTAACAGGCACTCCTCCAAATCATCCATACCCTCTCTAAAGAACACCTTACCATTTTCAAAATTTGCGGATCTCCGCATAGCCCTAGTAACTTTATCCTTAGAGGTATTGATATTGATAATAGGCAATAATGAGAGCCGCCTTAGCTCCTGTGAGAGTGCTTTCTGGTATGCGTTAGCCTCCACACCCACTCTCTCTACCATAGGGTACTTATCCCTGCCATAGCTGATAATAGTATTGAGCTGTGTATTAAAGGTTAGCCTCTCTTTTACATATTCCAGCACATACACATTTTTCTCATCATCAACCCCTACTACCATGCACACAAAATAATCATTGTTATCCGTTTCTTTTTCGGAGATTGCCAAGTCACAGCCAAAATACACTCTAACCTTGATCCACTGATCGATCCCCTCCGCTGTCTTAATCCGTACTTTTGCGGTCTGAAAATCATAATCCAGCTTATACTCCTCATAGTAACGGAAATACTTAGCCTTGAAAATCTTACCCTTTGCCAGCTCTGTATCATTCTGATACTGCATATTAAAGATAATCTTTCCACTATCCGCCCTAATCTGCTTTAGGCGTTCTAAGGTAAATTTCTCCTCCCAGAGAGATTTTTCCTCTCCATTGAGTACATTGATAGCCCTCTGGATATTCACTACATAACTGCCGCTCTTTATCAAATCCTCATACAGATCCAAAGGATTATAGCGTGTACCCAGTATATGTATTTCTCCATCTGGCTCCAATGTAGGGAAAAGGGAGCTATAAAACCATTCCTTTAAATTTGCCCTCTGGCGTTCTGTTCTGGCGTTCTCCAGCCCTACTAAGTCATCTCCGATAATTATATCAAAGTGCTTAGAAATAACCGCTCCAGAGGCTCCTAGAGCTGTGAGAGTAGCCTCTTTCTTAATCACAGTACGCTTATTAACAGTAAACTCTCTATCATTCCACACATTATCCTTACCCTTACGCCAATCCCCAAAGATACGGATTAAATCTACATTCTGCTCAAAATGGCTCCGTACCTCTTTGAGAAAAGCCTCCGCCTGTGTTTGTGTTTTACTGCCTATCATAATGCGGATATTAGGATCTCTAAGGATATTGGTAATACAATAATCTACATCGCCTACAGTGCTCTTACCAAAACCTCTAGGAGCTAGATCCAGAGTGCTCTTACTGCCAGATATATTAGAAATAATGCTCTTGTGGAGCTCCATCACATTCCGCTTAGTGATATACCTGCATACTAAGTAATAAGCTACTTCAAAAGAGGCGTTTTCTATGAGATGCTTTATCATAGCATCCCTATTATCCGCCTCTGCCAGCATATCCTCTACTATCTGTACTTTTGAATAATCTAACACATCCTGTCTAACCTCCTCTCTTACGCAATATAAAAGGGAGCCTCTACAGCTCCCTACATTGATACAACCCTCATTATTAAGGCTATCGCCACAAAGAATAGCACCAAAAGATCCCACGCTATCACAGACTTATATTTATTACTCTCTGGAAGTGTATTAAAATACTCCGCTGTTTTCACAATGCAAATAATCACTACTGCCAGAAATACTAAGCCTATAACCCTTAATACTATCTGCATCCATTTTTACCTCCTTACTGCTTACTCACAACCTGCCTCTATATATGCACTGTGGATTTTAGGCTCCTGTATGGCAAACCAATCTACCATCTCCTCATTTTGAGCCCAGCACTTACTACCGTAACTATTTTGCCACAATCCACTCTCATACAGAAAAGCGTGTATAATCTCATGGCGGATTACCTTTCTCTGATATACCACCAAATCCTTTACGCTATCTACACTCTGCTTATAGTTAAAAATCAGTATCTCCTTAGCCTGTGGATCTACCCAACCATCCGCATCTCTGTCATAGCGATAATCCCCCTCCTCAATAATAAGGATTTTATACTCTGTACCCAGAATATGTACCGTTTTACCGCTCTCTCTCTGTGGTTGATTACTGCCAGTATAATAGAGGCTTGCAATATCCACCAATACCTCTACACCGCTCTCACAGAGCTTTACAGTAGCCCGATCCATATCATCTATAGCCAGCACCTCTCCTAAAAGGCGTTTATCATTCTTTGCCACTACAATATTACCGATCTCCATTATCCTCACGCTCCCTATCTAAATCCAGCCCCTCTACATGGTACTCATCATTATTTTTACAGGCTACCATAAGGCACATAACCATACAGCCTATAATAGCTCCTACAAATAGACACACAACACCCACCGCTATATATCCACCCATATAAACCTCCTTACTGATAAAGGAGAGCTTTTACACCCTCCTCTACCAATTACAGCACACTATTTACCGCCACTTATTCCTCCAGCGGCTCCAGATCGTCAAATACTACAGGGATAAGGCTCTTAACCTCTTTCAAAAGCGGTACCGCTACCTCCAGCATTTGAGGATGCGGCTTTCCTGTACTTCCACAAGCTCTAAGGCTAAAGAAATGCCGCCACTCTCTAAGATTAGCTGTCATAACAACCTCTGTTTTAAGGCTATTAGGAAGTACCGCCCTTGCCTCCTGTGGAGTAGCCCCCATTTCAAGTAAAGAAAGATAATAACTTTCAGCCATTTCACAAGCACTAAGCCACTCATTATATTTTATACCATCTTTACTCCAACTCCAGAAACAGGGCTCAATTACAGTAATCTCTCCCTCATGTCCATAATTGCAATATCTTGTACTCTCCTGTGCAAAAGAGGCTACCCTGTGCCTTACAAGCTCATGCGATACCCCACGATCCACAATAAACTTGACCGAAAAAGAGAAATGCTCCAGCATCGCCTCATGCTTACTCTTAACCAGAGCCCTTACCATCTTCTCCGCTGTACCCTCTCCGATCTTCTCCTCACTCTTATAACAAACCCTAGCCACTCTCTCAATTTTCTTAAGGATTTCCTCCCCATTGAGCGGATCTAAGATTTCATATCCTGCTTTGATAATCTGCATCTTACAATCCTCCTTTTTTTGTACCGTTTGTATGGGAATGTGTAGAGTACACCTATAACACAAACTTACTCCTCCATCCCATAGATTTTCTTAATAGCCATCTGGATAATCTCCTCTGGAGGCGTTCCCTTAGGTACTTCCAGCTCCAACACTCCACAGCTTACGCCCTTACCATTCTCCAGATCGGCAAAAATCGGATGTACCGCACATTTACAGTTAGGATGTGTCGGCGGCTCCTGCTTTTTCGGCTCCTTACCCTCTGCCTCCAGTGCATCAATCTCAAACTGTATGTACTGCTGGGCTTTCTTAAGATCCTCTACTGCATCTCCCTTTCTTCCTGCTCTGGCAAGGTACTTTACAGCGTTCCCCAGATTGAAATTAAGCCCCCAATCTCTGATAACATCCTTAGGCTCAAACTTCCTACCCTCTGTATAATGCTTAGGGCTTTTAATCATTCTCTCATCCATTTGTGGATCCTCCTTTATCTTTGATAACTAACATAATCACTTTCCGCCCAATTCTTTAGATACCGTCAATGCCCTTTGTCTATTTTCCCGATGTTTTTCTACACCTCTCCTCAAAAGTGTAAGTTTTTCTAAAGAATTGTGAGGAATAAAACCACTATTTACCCCCTAAGAGCTTAGCAATGTTATCCAACCTATCCTTATCAGCCTTAGATAGCTCTGTAGTGGAAGTATTTGAGGTACTTTCTGTAGCCTCTCCCATCAATAAGAGATCCAGCTTAACCACCCTCTCTAAATCCTGCACATTCTTTATAACCAGCTTTCCCTCTGCAATCTGCTTACTTGCCTTAGCAATCAGATTATTCATAAGGATCCTATAGCGTGTTTTAACATCGGTAGTCTGGCTATTTAAGGCATTTCCGCCCATATTTTTAGCATCTTCTATCTCTCTTTGCTTTACTCTATCCACCCAGCTAAAAGCTCTGCTCCAGCCTGCTACCGTTCTCTCTGTACGCTCTATTTTCTCTGCTACAGCTCTAAGGGATCTCTTATCTCCCATGTGATAATACAGCTCAAAAGCCTCTTTCTGGAGGCTATTCTCTTTACTCAACTGTGCCACTCCAAACCGCCCTCCTTTCTCCCCCTCTTTGTTATAGGAGGAAATTTCTACAGGTTTTCTTACATTCCTGTTATTGCCTCTTAAAATTGAGGGATTTTACTATTATTCCTTTTCCTATTACTCTTTCTATATATCCTTGTTATATTTTCAGTAAGAGTTTTCTTTATATCTCTCTTTATTCTTTTTATAAGAGATATAGGCTTTTTCTCCGCCTTTTACCCCTTTTCCGCCGCCGCTCTGATCGTTTTCTATTTCAATGAAATTTCATGGAGGCACTGAAAATAAAAAGAGCCACCTTTTACAGTAGCCCATACTTACACATCATACTAAACATTTCAGAAATTATACTAGCCCTTAACTCCGCCGCATCTTCTATAATCTTGTTAATCATTCTTAAAGTTTTTATATCTTCTCTGTACTTCTCCATCTCATCCCAATACTTCCCCACAAGCCGCTCTTTTATATTATCCTCTATATTGAGATCCTGTAATTCTTCTAACAGAGATTTCTCTCTTACGCCGCCCTCACCCATTTTTATCCTCCTGCTTATCTTTCACTAAAGCACATTTATACTCTCCAGAAAATCTACCTGCTCCATTACTGTACCAGCTATATCCTTTTGGAGCTGTCATGGCTCCCTCTATCTTTTTCCATCCCTCTGGCACTTCTACAAGCCTCTCTTTAATAACCAACTTATAAAACCCTCCTCTGGAGTAAGTTCTACATACTCATTATACCGATTACTAAGCAATACCAGCTCATCCTCTGTAATCCTCACACTATTACTCCCAAATCTAAGCATAGGGAGAGTAGTTTTTTCCTCTTTCGCCTTTTTCGTCTTAGGATCCTCTTTTTCCTCAAACAGATCCTTAAGATCCATTTCTGTAAATCCCATTACCTCCAGCGGATAATCTAACTCCTGCAATTCAAATAACTCCGCTTTCAGTGCCTCCTCATCCCATGTAGAAAGCTCTGCCAGCTTATTATCTGCAATTCTATAGGCTTTTACCTGTTCTGGAGTGAGATCATCTTTAATGATATACGGTACCTTTTCCAGCCCTGCCAATATTGCCGCCTCTCTGCGTGTATGCCCTGCTATGATAACCAGATCCTTATCTACCAGAATAGGATTAGTAAAACCATACTCTTTAATGCTCTCCAGCACTTTCTTTACCGCATAATCGTTAATTCTGGGATTATTCTCATAAGGAATTAAATCCAGCGGATCCGCATACAACACTTTCATATCTTCCCTAACTTCCATTTATTTCTCCTCCATTTCATTATAGATGTATAAAAGCTGTATTTTCTTTTCATTAGATAGGTTACAAACCTGCATAAATTATGTACCAACCTTACAGGCTAAACTCTCCCTTTTCATTATAAGCCCCTGCAACCGCCTTAAATTGTACCCTCTGTTTTGAGGATAAAGAGCTAATAGGGATTTCTGTTTCTCTCCTCCTACGCTCCTGCTCTGGAGTTTCATAGGGATGAGATACCTTTTTCCTTTTATTCTTCTTAGGATCTGCATAATAAGGATCATGCTCTCTAAGCCACTTATCCGCCGCATCCTCCTCACGCCTTAATCTGCTCACTCTACTCTACCTCCTCAAAAGCCTTTAGCTCTTTCTGGATTTTCTTAATGCCGCTATTCACATTTTTACAAATAACACTCTGATCTACTCCCATCACATAAGCGATCTCCTCCTGCGAATATCCCAGCACCAGAGTATAAGCAATAGCCATATACTGATACTGGCTTAACTTCCCATCCAGATACCCCAGATTAAAGGCTCTCCTATCTTTCCGCTTATACTTATCTATATCAATCCCTGTTACAATTTTCAGATCACATAGAATACAAGTAGCCACTGTATCTCCTTTGAGGCTAAGGCTTTCCAGTCCTCCCCAACTCCTCAAAAATTTCTTGATATTCTTAGGATCCTTATAACTCAATCTAAGGAGTTGATCGTTTACTATGTTCCTTACCTCTCCCATAGCCGCCACCGCCTCTCTTTACCTTTTCTATGTATCTAAGATGTATTTCTGTGGTAACTCCGCTGTAATATCCTGTGCCAATCACTGTAGCCAGATTTCTCTTGATCTCTAAAATGTAGCCATAACTGTAATCTGCATCTAAAGGACATCTCCACCTTACCAGCTCTCCAACCTCATACACCGCCACTACCTCCTTACAAGCAAATAAGGATTATAGAAAGATCCTATAATCCTTTATGCTCCTGCTTTATTCCTTTAATTCCTGCTGTAGTTCCTGTGCTCTCTGGAGAATACCTGTAGAATATTCTGTAGAATATATCCCCTTTTCATAAAAAGCCTTAGCTCTGCTTTCCCCCATGTTATAGCTCATCAAAACATAATGATAATCCGCATTTACTCCGCCGCCTGTGAGCTCCTGTAGGAAATTAAGCCCTACTCTGATATTTCCATAAGGATTATAGAGATCCGTTACTCCCTCTGCCTCCATTCTCTCCTTATGCCAGTTTTCATAAATCTGCATATATCCTTTACTATTTCCGTTATCTCCAGAGGCATCCCATTGATACCTGCTTTCCCTCTCTATGAGTGCTACCACCACATAATAGTTAATGCCTCTCTCCTTACACAAACACCATAGATAAGCCTGTACCACTTCTGGGAAACATCCGCCCTCATCTATGTACTCTTGCGGTATCTGGTAATACTTAAAACCGCTCTCATACAACTCTGCTCCCCAATCAGCACTCATTGTATTGTAAGGATATACATAGTTATTAGGATCTCCATAAGGTGTATACTCTGGAGAGAAACTGGGCTCTACTTTATTTGTTGCCTCAATATTAGGAATACTAGAGATTACCGCCTCTGTATCCACTTGTACCTCTCCTGCCTCTTGCGGCTTACTTTCCTTAGAAACTCCAGCGATAAATACCGCCATTAAAACCACCAAACACACCATAAAGAAAATAAATTGATTTCTTGTAAGCTGGGTAGTAATCCTTACCCTCCGCTTTCTCCTGTTTCTCATTTAGCCCCTCCCATAAGTACCTTTTTCAACCCTGCTATGGAGATATTCATATTTTTTACCTGCCCCTCTAATCTCCTCACAGTTTTCTCTATATCCTCTGGATCCATTGAATACCAATAACCATAAGAGGAGCTACATACTGCCTCTCCAGCCTGTCTTAAACCGCTTACTACATTCCTTAACTGCTTATCTGTAAGATTAAAAAGTACACACAGCTCTCTACCTTTGATTGCTGTACGCTCCTCTTTATGAAACTCCTGCAAATACTCAACTATATCTCTCCCTGTATCCGCCATACCAAACGCCTCCTTAATACCATTGATAAGTAACTTAATCAGAATTGAGGCATATATTTAGAGAGAATATAGAAAAAGTGGTACATTCTTTTTACAGGAATGTACCACCCTTATTACTACCCTTTTACATTTTACTCTGCAATTTCTCCATCTTCATCGACTTCCACGATCTCTCCATTGATACAGCGGTAATATGTATCAGCCTTAATCTTTTCTCCATCTACAATTACCATCTTAGCACCAACCAGCTCCCAGCTCTCTACTCTGTACGGATACATATAATTCCCATCGCTGTACTTCTCTCCAATATATCTCCAATCAGAAAGAATAAGATGAGCTCCCAGACAGCCCTTAGCTCTTGCCTCATGCCCCCAAGCAACCGCCACACCAGTAGGATCACTAACGGAGGAGGCTCCACGATACCCTGTAGCGGAGGAGGCTCCACAATTCCCTGTAGCGGAGGAGGCTCCACAATTCCCTGTAGCGGAGGAGGCTCCATAATCTCCTGTAGCGGAGGAGGCTCCACGATACCCTGTAGCGGAGGCGTAACCATGCCGCTCATTAGAGCCAGCCTCTTTATTTACTCTGCTCATAGTAAAATCAATAGCCGCCTTTACCAAACCAGCAATAGTAAGCCTTGCACCGATCTTAATCTTAGTAGCACAGAGCTTAGTATCTCCATCTCCTCTTTCATCAATATCCCCATCCAGCTCTACCTCATGGAAAACACTTTGAGCTGGATTGTAATAACCAAAACAGTCTAACGGATACTCACAGGCATGAAAACCCTCCTCACAACACTCCGCCCTCTCTGTTTCAAATTCCTTACCCTCCTCATACTGAAACCCTCTACAGGTAAGATCCTTGTTAAATCCCTTAAATGCTTTCTTTGCCATAGCTCTTAATCTCCTTTACTTTTTTTGTGCTGTTTTTGTTGATAACTAACTTAATCCTAAAGTTTGAGGAATTTTAGAGAGCTATTCAAAAAAAATTAGGGAGATTTCTCTCCCTAACCCTTATCTGCAATTCTTCCTCTGGTACGGTTTACCTTATACAGCTTAATAGCCTCTATATCTTCCTCTGGTATCTGGAGAAGATCCTTTACCTGCTCCAACATGATCTCTACATCTGCAATCTCCTCCACCAGATTATCTAAAGCTACCTGCTCCCTGTCTTTATCCGCCTGTGAGGGCTCCAGTAACGGGCTAAGTACCTGCCCTCTACCTCTTGCCCTACGATACTTATTTACTGCCTGTATGAGCTCTGCACACTCCTCTACAAGCTGATTACTTTGAGCCTCGTACCCATAATATCTACCGTTTTCTTTATTCTGCTCTGAAATATTCATCTTTTCCACCTTTCCCAGTTCATTTTATTTTGTGCTACCGTTGCAAGAGTTATAGAACGTATCTCCTCCCACCTAGAAGAAAAGCTCTTAATCTCTACAGGAGGCACATCCTTTAGTTGGTCAATAATCCCCAACATATTAGGAATAGTCATCATATCCGTATATTCCAAGTCTGGTAAATCTGGAAAATTCAAATTTTTAGCGTGAAAAGTACAGCTTTCTCTCATTCTGATTTCTAACTTAGCCATCCCATTATCCACAGTAATAAAATTCTCCTCATCCAGATAAAGATACTGCCAGAGTATAGGTATTTCCTCTAGTTCCAATAAAGTAGGTACATCTCTCACTTTAACACCTCCAATATAATCCGCTTAAGCTCCTCATCTCTCTTTATCCCACAAAGGCTCTTAAGTTCCAGCCCTCCCAGCTCCTCTATAACTGCTCTAAGTGCCTCTCTACTCTTATATAAATCCTCCATAAGAACATCCTCAATTATGTAATACTCTTTCGGATCTCCAAAGGATATAGCAACTGTATAATCCTCTTTCCTCATGCCTAAGGATTGAGCCTTAGCCTTTTCCAGCCATTCCTTTTTTACAGAAATACTCTTGCTGGGCTCCATCTTTGTCTTTGCCTCGATAAAGAGTTTACCTGCTATCACATCTCCCTTAAGAAACGGAGTGGATCCAGATCCTACTACCTGCCTACCGCCCATAGCTTTAGCAATCCTCTTTTCCTGCTGGCTACTCTTTGCCCTTGTGCTATTTTTCATCCTTGCCCTCCTCTGTAAAATCGTGAGGGATCCATGCCACAATCTGTAATCTGCACATAGGAGTATAACTATCATTACTGTGCATAGTATCAAATCTGGGATAAAACCCTGTAACCTCTTTATCCAGATAATTCTCTATCTTTGTATATACCCTGCCTGTAAAACTATCCTTAAGCACAATATCCGATACACAACAAAACTCCTTAAATGCTCTAACCGTCATTCCCTTTACAGGAAAATAATGCTCCAGCATTTGCTCAACCCTAAAGACAGGAACAAGCTCCGATCCATTTGTATAAATCTCCTCCCTGTCCTTAAATGAATAATCCTTAATAAATTTCTTAGGATCCTCTGGAAAAATCATCATATCTCCCATACTCTAATCCTCTCTTTCTTCCAATCTTACACCGCCATATTCCCATAAATCCTCTTTGAGCTTATCCATATCCAGCTCCCCATTTTGCCACCGCCCATAATACTCTAATACCTGCTCTGTAAACTTAGGGATCCTCTTTGCATAAGATTTCTGCCAATAATGATCCATAAGCACCTCCAAAGGGAGGGTAAGGAGTAATACCATAGCTGTATTGATAGCATCCTGTGTAGCCTGTTCTTTTATCTCTGCCAGCTTTTCCTTAATACCCTCTTTTACAGCATTATCTAATTGCTCTTTTGTGAAATTGTAAGTAACTGTTTTAGCCTTTTTAGCCGCCCTTTCTTGCCTACGTCGCTCTGCTCTACCCATATACTCTCCTCCTCCCTCCTTTTTTCAACACATTTTCTTACCTTTACATACCCCTGTACTGTGGAATCTGTAAATGTAGGAATAATATCTATATAGAGTTCTATCCCTAACTCATCTCTTAACTCACAATTAAGAGCCTCAATACTCATACACACCTCACGATCAAAAGCACTAACTGTAGTAGCTGTATATGGCATACCTATATAATAAGGAAGTATACTTTTAGCCCTTTCTCCTGCCTCCAAAATCATACTAATTAGCCTACCTGCATCCATGATATACCGCCCTCACTTTCCACTCCTTAAGAAACTGCTCCAAACAGGAATAGCTCCGCTTAACACCTCTCACAGATACTACCAGCCTATTTCCTGCACATCTGGTAGAAATTTTATAAACCTTACCACTCCGCAAGGGCTCCTCACTGATCCCCAGATACTCCGCTTTTACCATCTGCATTACACTCCTCTTTCAGTTTTTCTAATCGGTTTACCTCACGCTTAAGGGCATCCAATGTAAACTCCAGCTCCTTAGGATATGAGCTACTAAGAGCTTTTTCTAAATCATCCAGCCAGCTATCATCCCTGTACCAACTCCAGCCTAAAAGATCATGTTTTCTAAGGAGCTTTTCTACCTTTTCCCAGCGTTCTATATCCGCCTCTTTATGCCTCACAGCCTCCAGCCGCTTATAAGCCTCCTCCAAATCCTTAGCCATTTTTGAGCCCAGAGTATGACCTATATATTTCTTATCTTTCTGATCCTCCAGATAAGCCCTAGCATACTCCGCCTTATCCTCATAAAAGGGGAGCCTATCCTCCTCCAATTTACTAAAGATTATGTACTTATACACACCTACAGGCTCCTCTATCTGCCTATACAGAGCCTTTTTAACCGTTCTTAGAGCCTTTGTATCTGGATTGTAATAAATCAGCCCTACATTATCTGGCAACTCCTCTTTTTTAACAAGTCCAGTAGGCACTACAAAGAAAAACTCATTGCAATACTGTAAATATAAATGCCACTTATTATCCTGCTTAAAATCGTTCCTACTTACCTTGATCTCATAACCGATAATACAGGGCTTAGTATAGCTCTTTGTAATAGCCAGCCCGTCAAACTTAAGTAAACCCTGTGGATCTGGAAAATAGGTACTACAGGTTTTACACTCTGTTATAAAATAACTGCTCCTCGATAAGTGCATATCTCTTAGAGCCAGCTTAATATCTGTAGAAGTAACCTTTTTCTTTTTATCCGCCGCCACTGTACCGCCTCCTTTCCTGTGATACCTAACTTAATCACTTTTGAGGACTGCTTTTAGACAAAAAAAAGAGGATCCTATTACAGATCCTCTAACCTTATTTTACTCTCTCTTATTTCAGAATATCCTTTACTCCTACTGTAGTTTTCTTATACACCTTATTTTTAACAGCTCTCTTAGGATCTTTCACTAAGCCAGCTCCCTTTTTTCCATATAGAGGATTTACAGCCTTTTTAGCCGCCCTCTTAGCCTTACCTATAGTTTTTGCCTTTACCGCCTTTTTGATACTGGGCTTTCTAAGTCCTATTTTCATAATCTACCTCCTACTCAACCTCTCCAGAAATTTCTAAAAGCTCTATGCTGTCATTGTAAGAGCGTATGTATACCTCAAAATCCTCAAATTGAGTATAAGTATTAAGGCTACTTATACTCTGCTCCCAGTAATCCTCCAGCACTTCCACGCTTAACTCTGTATTATATCCTCTGGCATATCGTAAAAAAGCCGCCTTATAAGCATCCTCTGTATTACTACCCTCTACATCTATTTTGAGCTTGCCTAATTGAGAGGTTATAACGATACTGTTAAATCCCTCCTCAACAATGAGTATCTGATCTTTATGATCGCTCCCATGATGATGGTATATCTCAAAATCTCCACCCTCAATAGGAGCCTCTGTATTAACCTCATTATATCTATTCAAATATAGATTGATAAGCTCATTTTCCTCATATATTACAGGTATCTCCTCTTTAGGCTCCTCTGTTTCTACTTCTAGCTCCGCCTCTGTTTCTATTATTTCCTCTATCGTTGTATCTGGCTCCACAGTATTCTCTACTGTACTTTCATTCTTACCGCAAGCTCCTAAACAGAGTACCAGCACTAAAGCCAATGCCGCCGAAAGCCTTTTTATCCTCATAATACCCAGCTCCTTTATCTCCATCTGGGTAAATTATACCTCTATTTTGAGGATAACTCAATAATAAACTTACTCCATGCTATAGCATCATCCTCCCCATACATTTTATACACTGTATCCTCATAGGGGATTTTAGCAAGCTCCAGCTTTCCCTCTGTAGTAAGCCCTCTCCGCTCATACTTCCGCTCCACATTCTGTAAATGATGGCGGAATTGATGGAGAAAACCCTCCAACTCTGGCTCTGTAAGATATATTTCTCCTGTAGCCTGCACATAGGAATTATCTCTAACCCACACTGTAAGAGTAGGAATAGATACCATATACAAATCAGAGAGCTCCGTATTTAGCCCTCTGATAGCCTCCAGAGCCTCTAATTTATCTGGAGGCAATATAAACCCCTTAACCGCCTCCAGAGCCTTGCAATCAGCTCCAAACAAGCTCTTATACAACTTTATCCTGTCCTTTATCTCCATCTGTTTTCCCCCTTACTTATACTGATTATAAAATCTCTCACAAATAGCCATAATGCCCCTAGAGTTTTTAAGCTCATTAAGCCACTCTGTAGGGATATTCTCCATACCATACCAGATACCAGCTAAAGAGCCTGTAATAGCTCCTGTGGTATCTGTATCTGCCCCCAGATTTACAGCCTTTAATACTGCCTCCTCATAACTGGAGCTATTCCACAAACACCATACAGAGGCTACTAAGCTATGCACTACATAGCCTGTACTCTCTATATCCTCCCTGTTAAAGCTTACATAGTCCATAAGGCTATCTTTATCCAGCACTGGAGGGATTTCCTCCTCTGTAGCATAATACCGCTCTACAGCCTCAATAGCCGCTTTAATAGCACTATGCAAATCTCTCCCAGCCTCCATAATATACATACCGATATACACATAATAAACACAGCATACTTTACTAATGATATGTGCATGAGTTAAGCTAGAGAGCCTATAAATCTGATCCACCGCTAAAGGATTTACTTCCAATCCGTATTTAAGATACACATAATAAATCATAGGGAGCATCCTCATAAGAGAGCCATTACCATTACTCCGCTCATCTGCCGCTCCACAACTCTCTAAAGGCTCTCCCAGCATATAAGTATGAATAGCGGCACTTGTAGTACCCCCTGCATCAAATACTACTCCAGCGGCGGTATAATTTGCCTCTGTATACCACTTTGCAAAATTATCCATAACCATTCCAAAGGATAACCCTCCAGCACTCATAGCATCCAAAGTAGCCAGTACCATACTTGTATCATCGCTCCATGTACCTTTATCCTGTCTATGTGTACCTCCTGCCTCCATTCCCTTTACAGGATCTTTATCCAGCATTTCTCTACTGCAAAACTCTACAGGAACACCTAAAGCATCCCCTACAGCCAGCCCATAAACTCCACCTAACAATTTCTCTTTATTCAACATAGCCATTACCTCCTTATCTTCCTACAAGCTCTTGCTTTACCTCTAAGATGAGTTTAGTAGCATCATTCATAGCCGCTACCATTTCTGCTTTAGTCCTTTTCCCTACCATAACATGAGCCATATCCCATACAGCTTTATCCAACTTATTAGCCATTACAAAAGCTCTCATCTGAATACTGTTTTCTGTTACTTTATCAATCTCATTTCCCGATGGATCCAACATACTCCCATCCTCCTCTCAACCATCATAATAACATTTTTATTACAAATTTAGAGGTAGCACTACACTACCTCCGTTAAAATCTCCTGCACAGCCTCATTAGAGGCTCTAATGATCTCCTCTACAGTAAACTCCTTATCATCACTGTACTTATTAAACTTTTTAAGGAGCCAATCCACCCCAGCTATCATATCTTTCTGCTTTTCTGTCATACCTCCGCCTCCACAATCTTAACACATCCTGTAGGCATCTCTGTATCACTCTCTAAAGGCTTTCTCTGAAAATGTCTTTGACAATCCGCCAAAACTACGCCTTTCTGGTATCCATTCAAATCATTTATATTGAGCTTATTGCCCTCTGCATCCAGCAATAAATACTTTCTTTCATACTCATCCCCTATCAGCGTATACTCACACCGAAAAGGCGTTATTGCTTTGAGGATTTCCTCCAGATTATCTATCCCTTTATATAGCTCTCTAAAATACTCCAAATCATCTATTATGTAAGTTACCTTTCTCATAATCACACCTCCCTATAGTCCATATCCCACACAAACTCATTTTCATCTACCCATTCCCAACCATATTCCCTACAAAAGCTCTCCGCCTCCGCCTCTGTTTCAAACTGCTCAAAATGTTTCTTTACGCCACCTGCACTCTTGATAAATACCTCAAACATTTCTCATTCCTCCTTAATAAGTTCTATTTACTCTGTCCTGTAACCATCTCATAAGGCGTACCACACACGCCTCTAAATTACCATCCTGCCATATCCGCTCATTTCCTAAGATAGCTCCTGTCATGTAATAGCCTCTCTCATCCCTAAGTACAATAAAATCCTCATCCTCTGCACAGCACTCCTCTTTTTCTGCGGATCCGTCTGTAATGATAAAGGGAGGAATTTCCCCCTTATACTCTAAGTAGCTCCAGAATATTTTAATCTGTGCTTTCTGTACTACTGCTTTCCACTTCCAATTAGGATCTTTCTTATCCATATCCTTTACTGTATCCATTACTGCCTGTTTAACTTCTCTAAAATCGTGTGCCATAATCCTTTACCTCCGTTCTGGGAGCCCTTAGGCTCCCAACTTTTCCAAATCCTCATAAGAGATGCTTACTGTCCTGTACTCCAACTGCCTTTTCCAATCGTCATAACCAAAAGTGTGTTCCTTACACTCCCAGTAAAGAGTAACCCCCAAACTACTAGCCGCCTCTTTCAAATACTCCTCAATCTGGTATAAATGCCCTCTATTCCATTGTAAGATGCTATCATCACATTCTCCCTCTTTCATTTTGGAATAGTTAAGAGCTACCAGCTCTGAATAGTTATTAAAATCCTTTATCAGCCTATTTACCACACCTGCTACCATCTCTTTCTCCTTACTCACTTCCTGCTTTGCCTCCTCTCTATCAACTAACTCTATTTTCTGATTAAGAGATAACCAGTAAAATACTCTACCATCCTCTGTTACTAAAAATTCTTTGTGGAGCTTGCTATCAGCCTCTTTAAGATCATAAGCCCTACACTTTACAACCTTACCGCTAATATACTCATAATCCTCATCATCTTCCAACTCCGCATTTTCTTCTAAGTAAGAGATAAACTCTTTTACTGTGAGCCTGTCCATAAGCTCCTCTGTAGCCACCATAAAATTTACTCTATACCTATTATCATCTTCCTTATAATACTTCATAATCCTTGCCTCCTCATTTTTCAGTTTGTATCTTGTTGTTTTTTATTTTATTATACACCCCCTATATAATAATGTCAAGCACTTTTTATATAACCCCTATATAAAATTTAGAGGAGGCTTTTACACCTCCTCTAAGTTAAATTGTAGCCTTATATACCTGCTCCCTAAGATACTCCAGCTCCTCTAAATCGTTATAATAAAAATCCTGTACTCCGCCCTTACCCTGCATCTTTTTCTCTGTTCCGTCTTTGATTTTAGCTCTAAACCATGCTCCGCTCTGTACTATCACTCCTAACAATATTCCCATATCCAGAATATCCTTAATCTCATCTACCCCAGAATAATAATTAAGAGTGTATGTACCTAGCCGCCGATCATTCTTTGTAACCTTATTCTTTTCCATTTTCACGCTTACCAGATTACCAGAGGGAGTAGCATAATTGCCGCTTACCTCATTCCCCTTATCATCAAATAAGGAGCCCTTTGTAAACCAAAGAATTTGACTACACGCATGAGCCAGAGCTGTACCGCAAGGGATCTTATAGGGCTTGTACGGATTTCCTATATTTTCCCTAAGTTGATTAAGTGCTAAGAAAGTACACTCATGCTTTTTACACAGCGGTACCGCCTTATCACAAAAGGCTTTAATAAGAGCACTATTTCCTCCATAGGTTTTCTCATCCAGAGCCTTATCACAGGTACTCTTAGGCTGAATAAAGGGAACACTATCCAGCACCACAAGCCCCACCTTTCCAGAACGGATATAATCTAAGAGCATATCTAACAACTGCTCCCCATACTCACTCTCTGGCTGAATGAGGATCACGCTATCCCAATTTACCCCCATAGTAGAGCCCCATTCTTTATCCAGCGTATTCTCTGCATCCAGATACACCACATACCGATCATATTTTTTCTGATAATTTGCAATCACATCTAAGGCTGTGGTAGTCTTTCCACTTTGAGGCAATCCTACCATCTCCAGCATACGCCCTACAGGTACTCCGCCTCTGGTAAGATAATTCATACAGGGAGAGGTATAAGGAATAAACTCAATACTCTTAAGATCGGAGGCTTTACGGATAATCTCCGTTTTATACTTCTTATTTACCTCTGCTATGAGGTTATCAATCTCTGCCATTTTCCATACCCCCTAACTCCTGCATGAGCTCCCCAGAAGTTTTCCAGAGCTCCACATCCTTATCTGTAATCCCTAAGTTGTAATCCAGCTTTACCAGATTTCTTACCACCCCTATATCAACTTTGCCCTCCTCATTAGGCATAAACATTACTACTCCATCATTACAGAGTATCGCTGTTTCTCCAGCTATCTCTATGCCCCGCTTTTCTAATTCCTCTAAAAAGAGGTTTATCTTATCCTCTACCATTATGCGATCCTCTCTTTCTTTCCTGCTTACGCCGCTCTGCCTCCGCTCTCTCCTGCTCAATCTGTACCCACTCCTCATAAGGAATACTGTAATAACAACTCATACAGGTACCGATTATCATATACAGAATAAAGGCTATTACTGCAATCAATACCACTATTAAAAATGCTTTCATCGGCTCCTCCTATGCCTCCTTAGAATATTCCTACACTGTACATATAAATCATCGTCTATATGCTTAAGCTCATGCAAATCCCTATGTACCTGTGATTTACTGATACAAAACTCCCCAGCGATCTTTCTTACACTGTCTTTAGGATGATCCAATAGCCACTCTGCCTCCTGCTTACAGCGTTCTTCTATCTCACATCGCCTAAAGTATTCATAAGCCCACCGATCCATAGGCTACTCCTCTATGGAGCCCTCTGGATCGCTTGTATATCTATCCTTGCTAAACCTATCCAGATCTACCTCTGCAATACGCTTACTAAGAGCTTTCTTTAATCCGCTGTAGATTTTCTCCGCCATCTCCAGCTTTACCTTAAGGCTGTTATAAGCTCTCCTGTAAATAGCCTCCACAAGAGCCTTATCCTCTGTAATCTGCTCTACTCTTGCCTTTTTCTCCTGTACGGTACCTGTAACTTTAAGCATAGCCTCATTTTGAGCGGTTTTCTTTGCATTAGAGGCTAAATCCGCTTGCATCCCCAGTTCCTCTACTCTCTGCCCTGCATAGTACATCAAAGCTGGGATCTTCACACAGTAATACTCAATCTGGCTATCTGGTATATCCTCTATGGAGTTTTCTCCGATACTCTCCATAATCATATCCAGCTCTGATATAGCACTATCCAGATCTTTACTATAATCCTCTATGAGCTGATTAGAGAGCTTTACTACTGGAGTGCTTTCCTCCTGTACCTCTTTTATGAGTTTACTTAATATCTCTGTTACTGCCATTACTCAACACCTCCGCCTCTGTGCAATACTCTGTATCTTTTAGAGCACAATCCTCACACCCCTTATACATCCAGCACTCCCTACAGTTATTAACCACATCCATACACCGCTCCTCATATTCTGCTCTATTCGCCATAGGACAAGTACCATCTACACACGCCACACCTACATAATCTCTACATCTGCCCATCAAAATACCTCCCTAACCAGCTCCTCAAATCATAGGAGTACCTTACTCTCTTTTTTTCCTGCTCTATTCTTACTCCATTCTCTCTACACCACTCTACAGGTATGCTTTTCCTCTCTGTTGAGTTTATATAGCGGATCATATCCTGTACTGTAATATAGTAAGTTTCCTCCAGCTCTCTAAAATTGATGATAAAGCCTCCATAGATCCCCTTATGTAATACAGCTCTTGCCATTCCCTGTATCTGGTTAGGGCGGATCTTATCAATCGGTAAGCTCTTTCCTTTGTGCGTTTTAAGCTCTAAGAGGAATGTGTACGGATACTTATAGAGGCGGTAATCCGCTGGATTGCTTACTCCGTAAAATCCAGCGGTATCATCCTTATAACGCTCTATATAAAAATCCTGTGGAAAAGATTTCTTGATCTCCTCCTCAAATATCTTACCTATACCTTTACTTGCCATCCTTACTACCCCCTGTATAATGCTCAATCGCCTCTCCAGTAGGAGTAAATTTCTCTGGATACTTACATCTGGTATTAGGCTTTACAGGAGTAATAGGAGCTGTAAAATTAGGAATACAATTAAGCCCTCCTCCAAAGTTTTCCTTGCTACAGTGAGTACAATTCCTACACAGTTTAGGTATCTGTGAGCTTGTATTTGCCTTTTCCTGCCCCTTTTTACTCTTAGGTGTAGATTTACCTGTCTTTTTTCTGTTTGTAGCTTGTTGAGGCTCCTGTGAGCTCACAGGCGGCTTAGGATTTACCCACTTACCAGCATCTACTAAGCCACACTCATTTTTATACTTACAGTAAGTACATTTATCCTCATTTTTCTCTGGAGGAATACCTGTTTTTACAGCGGTATTTACGGTACGGATCTTAGCTCTTACTTTCTCTTTCATTTCCTCTGTAATCTTCCAAAGATAGGCTTTCTTTTTACAGAAATTCCGATCCTCATACAGAAAGAGCACATAATCAATACCTAATCCCATACCATAGCTTGTAGCCTGCCACTTATGATCCTCCTTAGGCTCATAGCGGTTACTAAATTGATATGTGCTTTCCGTCTTTACCTCCAGTATTACCTCTTTCCCCATAAAGCGGATTACACCATCTGGCTGAAAATAGATACTAAGCTCATCATTTTTACACCTTGCCTCTGTGTGATCTTCATTCCAGCCTACAAACTCTGTTTTAATGCCTCTCTGGTTAGCCTCTTTTACTACCTCCTCCAGATCTAAGCACTCAACGCCATCCATACGCTCTACAATGTGCTGTATATCTAAATGCCGATCTGTACCACTCTGGCAAATCTCAATAAGTGGTACATCTGACTGTTCCCCATTGAGGGAGCCGCTATGTATTCTCTGGAAAAAGATCATCCTCTCACACCCATACATAGAGCTAGGGCGGATATAATCAGAGGGAGCTACCTGCCTCTCCTCTAACTCCTTTTTCCTTACTGCCGCCTCATATTCCTTAAGAAAACTATCCTCAAAGGATACATTACTTGCATTTTTTCCCTGTGCTACCTTAATCAAACTGGCTAAACCCATATCCTGTACCTCCTTTATCTGATAAGTAACTTAATCACATTTGAGGAGGATTTTTAGAAAAGAAAAGAGGAGCCTTAGCTCCTCCCTAATACCTGTTAGCCCAATAATTACTCCCCCAATAATTAGGATTATAAGGATCCCTGTACGGATAACCTCTATTCCATACCCATCCCCAATTATCCTCCCCTTTATAAGTTACCTTACCAATGTTGCCCAAATAATCATCCTCCTCATAAATAATATTTCCAGCCTCTTTACTCCAACCTTTACTTTTCACATACTCCAGCTCTTTTTTAGTTCCTACACTTTCCTCATATCCACTAAGTACATAGATAGCATCACACTGATCTATCATTGCCTTATTGATCTCAAAATAATCTGCTAATCCCTCTGGAAGAAATGATGGATTAAGTGCTATATGCCCCAGTTCCTTAATCCTCCCCTCCGCTCTCTTAAACGCCTCTTTGTACTTAAATTTTCCTGTCATGGCTCCAGCAATATAAACTCTCATAACATCCTCCTTAATAATTAGTAATCAGTACCTCTACATCCTTACTTTCTTTATCCTTTTTGTGATAACTGCAATTACTGTATGTATGCTCCAGATAATTCACTTTGTACCGCTTAGCCCATTCCTTTAGAATTGTATTTTCTTTTCCCCTACTCTCCAGAACATTAGAAAGCCCAAACCGTACCCCTGCCTTATCAATCTCATCCAGCTTAGATAACAGCTCTCTCTCTCTGCCTGTTCTCCCCATCCTCCGTTTTCATTGTATGAGGCTACTGTAATCAGATAAGGCGGATCACAATACACAAAATCGCTCCCCCTTAATCCACCTATTTTCAGTTTTCTAAAATCCTTACTGAAAAACTGTATATCTATTTCCTGCAACCGATTTACAAAAGCTACAAACTTTTCTCTAAGAGCTGGATTAAAACTACTCCGATTTTTCCCAAAAGGCATATTATACTCATGCTTGCTATTAAAGCGGATCTGATTATTAAAGGAATAGCAGATAAGAGTATAGAGCATAAGCGGATCCGTTAGCAAAAACTCTAAATCAAAAGAATTGTTATAGCACTCCCTCAATTTGAGATAACCCTCTCTATTATCCTTTGAGAGCTCATAAGCCTCTATAAAATAATCAATCCTCTGTAAGCACTCCTCCACGCCCACTCTCTTAAACTCCTGTAGCATTTCTGGCACCTGCCACATAATATCATTGTAAATAATGTGCTTAGCATTTACATTTACTGCTACATTTCCGCCTCCAGCAAACAAATCTACAAAAGTATCTATCTCTTTCGGAAATATCTCTAATAACTGTGGGAGAAGTTTATATTTCCCACCTGTATAGTTAAGTGGGCTCTTTATAAAATCCATAAAAATACCTCCTTTGTGATTTACTGATCCTAATCACAAAGGAGGCTTAAATTTAGATAACCTCTGGTAATATCTCCAGCACCTTAAAATTATGTACCTCTTTCTTACTGCCCTTTTTTATGGTTACTCTCCTCACAGTGCCTACCTCCAGAGGAGTAACACAATTCTCCAGAGTACGCTCTTTATTATCCTCTATATCCCATACCCTATATCTCATTTCTTCCCTCCCACATCGTATTTTTCTACACACTCTTTACAGAGGCATTTCTTTACATACATACCCCTAAAAAGTTTAGTATCAAAAACCTCTGCTTTTCTGTACCTTTCCAGCCAAATAAACATTTTGCAATCTGAACACATTACAGGCAATACCGCCACTCTGTTATATTTCATTTTCATTACAAACCATAAGCCTCCGCTAAGTTTTCTCCATACCAGCACTCATTTACCTCTGCATCCACACTCATAGGAAGATCAATAAGGCTATGCCCTACCCTTTTCATAGTAGATACTAAGAGCTCTGCTCCTGCTTTCACATTTGCCTCTGGTACCTCCATTATGAGCTCATCATGTACGGTAATAATCATGTGACAATCCAGCTCTTTATATCTGGGATCTCTGTAAATCTCAATCATCGCCAATTTCATAATATCGGCACTGGAGCCTTGTATCACACTATTAAGGCTCTGCCTGTGAGCCTCTGCATATCGGTAATCATCATGATTAGATAACTGCATATCTGGGAGCCTACGCTTTCTCCCCTTAATAGTAGTAACATAACCGTACTCCTCCGCTGTTTTCTCAATTTTGAGGCGGAGCTGTTGTACCTTAGGAAAGCTCTTGTAAAAATCATCAATCAGCTTTTGAGCCCACTGTGCGGATTTATCAAACTGCTCCCCTATCGCCTGTGCTCCACGCTCATACATGATACCAAGCAACACACTTTTCATTGTTGTACGCCTGTGCTTTCCTTCTGGATTTACCGTACCATCTGGATAAAACTCTCTACAATCCTCATAAGGCACTCCATACACCTTAGAGCCCATGATCGCATACAGATCCTTACCCTCTTTATAGGCGTTCTGCATCGCCTCATCTCCAGAGAAGTAAGCCAGCACACGAGGCTCAATCTGGCTAAAATCTCCTCCTACCAGCTTATACCCCTCTCTAGCCTTAAAGATCTTACGGATACTTTTCTCATGGCTAGGGATATTCTGGAGATTGATTTTAGTAACGGTATCAGAGGAGGAAAAACGCCCAGTAACCGCCCCATACTGATTAAAAGTAGTATGTACTGCATTGGTTTTCTCACACTTAACCGCTGGGATCTTATCAATGTAAGTACCTAAGAGCTTTCCGCACTCTTTGTATCTCTGGTAATTATCCAGAAACTCTATAAACCGCTCTCCCTTTTTCGTGCCAGCTTTCTTAGCCCTATTTCTGTGCATCTGGATAATCTTATCTCCTGTGCCTCTGGGCTCTTTGCGGCTTACGCTCTTAAGCTGGAAAATATCATACAGTAAACAAGCCATCTGCTGTGGACTGTTATAGTTAATCTTGCAAGTGCCTTTTGTGAGCCGCATAAGAGTAGCATTTTCCCTAATGTACTCCTCAAACTCTTTTACATAGGCATCACACAATGCCTCTTTCTCCTGCATTTCCTCATTGAATTTTACAGAAAGCTCCTTAGCATAATCCTCACGAATTTCAACGCCCCTAAGCTCCATATCCATACACACATCAATAAGCGGCATTTCCACATTCATAAACACATCATAGAGTTTTCTATAATCCGCTCTTTTTGCCTCTGGATTGAGGTATTGTTTCTGAAACTGATAAAGAGCCCATGTTTTAAAACCATCGTTAGCACCATAAATACTAAAAATATCAATAGGAATATAATTACAAGGGATACCCTCAAACAAATCTCCAAAATCCTCATCGGAGCCCTCTCCATTGAGGATATACTTGTTATACAAAGGCTTTAATCCATGCTTTTCATTTTCATTCAGTACCCAGCTTGCTATATTGGTATCCCACCACACATTAGCGATCCTCTGCCCCCAGTTAAAAGTAATCATTTTATCATCAAACTTGATATTATGATTGATACACTTAAGATCTTTATTTGCCAGATAAGGGAGCATAACCTCCTTACACTCCTCCTCTGTCATCTGCCCCTTTACTCTCCTGTTCTGGAGGTCTGTATGATTAAAGGGTACATAAGCACTAGGGAGATCTGGATTATACAGACAGATACCCACTAAAATATCATTGTAAATATCCAGCCCTGTAGTTTCCACATCCAGCACATACTCCCCATACCCATTTACATAGGTATCCATAAACTCCTTTAACCGCTCTGGAGTACGGATAACCTCAATCTCTCCCTCCGCATGGAGCCTACCGCTTTTTACAAGCTCTCCAATTACCTCCAGCCCCTTAATGAGCGTATTTTGGTTACGCTTTAAGGAAATATTACATACTTTCTTATGAGCCAGCCTAGAGCTAATATCATCATAAGATACCGCCTCTCTGCTCATATTCATTTCAATATTTTCTCTTGCCATCCTGTTTACCTCCTGTAGTAGAAAAGGGAGGCTTGTTTCCTTGCCTCCCTCCCTGCTTAAAATACTCTGCTGGCTCCTACGCCGCTGTTATCCTTGCCCTCTGCATTATCGCCCTTTTTGAGCTGTAACCTGCCCTCAATCGCTTTAATCTGATCCTCACGATCCAGATCCAAAATGAGGGAGCCTACTAAGTTCTGTGGCTCTGGGATTTCTCTCTCACTCTTATCCTTAGGGAAATACTGATAAGTAGTTTTGAGGCTACCCTTTGCACCGCTACGCTTGATCTTAATATCTCTCTTAGTAAGATCTCCGTACTCTCCAGTTAAGCCAATCATAGCCTTAATATCAGTAAGCCCTCTCTCCCAGAGCTGTACCTGCTTATCCTTATCTTTCTCATCCAGATTTACCATCTGGAGGAACATTCTAAGCTGTGGCTTATTCCCAGCCTTACAAAACTCACAGCCCTCTCCCTTGCATAAGCAAGTACGATCTCTACCAGAGCCATCCACATCCAGCTTGTGTACCTCATAAATCGGAAAATCAAACTTAGGCTCCTGTGTGCCCTCCTCTACTCCGATCTCTCCTCTATGGAGGAGCCGCACTGTAGCGGTATCCCCATCATCCTTTAACTGAAACCATCCGGTTTTCGTAAATCCTCCGTTATCGTATTTATTCAACAATGCCTGTAAGCCCATTCTTATTTACCTCCTGTTTATCCTTTATATTTACAGCAACATAGCCTTTACAGCTCCTACCATACTGTTAATAGCAAACTGCTTATTAACATTCTTACCTACCACTACATCAGCTTTACGCTCTCCACGCTTTACCAGCACTACAGCCTTACCCTGCATAATGGCTACCAAAGTTTGTACGCATTTCATTAGCCTCTCCTCTCTTTCTCTGTGATAATTAACTTAATCAGATACGGAGCTAAAATTTAGACAGCCACACCAGCAAATACAAATTTCTTCCTAATACTCTTGAAATAGTAATTTGCTGTAGCTGGAGTGCATTTAAGAGCCTTAGCAACCTCTCCCTTAGTGCCTCCTGCCATCAATACATTTACTGCCACCTGCTCCTTATCATTGAGATTTAAGGATCTAAGCAAGTCCATAAACTCCACAGAGCTAATATCCTCCAACTCCACAGTAAAAGAGCTATCAAGCTCTGATCCGCCCTCTTTGTTAATTTCTACCAAGCTCTCATAACTAACAGGTGTAGAGCCTGTAAAGCGTTTCTTTCTGGTAGCCTCATTATAAAGGCGGTTTAAATGCTGGCGTACATACGCCTTAAGGAGAGTAGAAAAGCTAAAGCCCTGTTTCTCATCAAAATCCTCAATAGCCTTAAGCATCGGTATGTAACTCTCACTAACCAGATCCTCCAGCTCTGAATTAGGGATAGAGCTTAAGTAACTGGATACCAGTATGTTTATCAGCCCTGTATTTTGAGAGATAAGCTCCGCCAAATACTCCTCATTCCTGCTTTCCTTGTACAGCTTTACTAATTCCTCATTGTTTCTTAATCCTTTACTCATCCTGTATTCCTCCTTTAATATCCTGTGAGGTACTCTTTCCAGCTACCTCCGTACTGCTTGATTAAATCGTTAATATCCTTTAGCTCTGTATCCCAGCGGAGATTAGTAAATCTAAACCCCTTAGGGATCAATAGCCGCTTGATCTGACTGGCTCCCTTTCGCCCTGCCTCATCGTTATCTGTGGCTATCACATATCGCCTAAAGGGAGAGCGTTCCAAATCCTTACACTGTTCCTCCGATATATGGGATCCCATGATTGCTACAGCAAACTCTCCGTATGAAATAAGGCTTAGAGCATCTATCTCACTCTCTGTAATCCAGATAAGATCCTCCGCTGTGGCTACTCCATTTGAAAACCGCCCATTACAGAGCTCCCAGAGCCCAAACACCACAGAGCTTTTATCAATGTCCTTAGCGTTATAAAATCGCTTTCCAGTAATGGATCTGCCTTTGTAAAAAACCACTTTCCCATCCAGCCCTCTCACTGGAAAAAGGACTGTATCATCCTCTGGATCAAATCCAACCTTGTAAGCATCCAGCACCCAGCTAGCAAGTTTCCTTTTGTGGAGGTATTCACACGCCGCCTCACTCTCCAAGAGGGCTCTGTGGTATTTCTCCACAAGCTCCTCATCCATGTGGGAGGCTTTCTGGGCTTGTCCTCTGTAGAGGTTTAACTCTAAGGGCTCCCTCTCTACTGTGGAGTAGTTGTACTTTCCAACCAGCCACTTATAACCAGCTAAGGCATTTCCAAGCCCTAGAACATCCGCCACAAATTGAGGGAGCTCTGCTGTATAGCCACAGGTGTAACAGTGAACGGTACCAGCCTCATAGCTCTTTCCGTTTACCTTTTTCTCCTTTAGGAGCACTCCACAGGAGGGCTTATTTTCCTTGCCGCCTTTATGAAAAGGGCAAGTAACCATAAGATCCGATCCTGTGTTATTCATCTCTTTTAGTAGCCCTGTACCGTAAAGCTCCAGCTTTATATCTTTGAGCACCTGCTCTACAGTAGCCACTATTGGCACTCCCCAGATCGTTATCATTTCTTAGCTCCCTTTTTCGGAGCTGTGAGCTTAAGCATTACAACCTCCTGCACATTGAGGCAATCAGCTAGTACCTCCTGCGGAAGTGATCCAGCCTCTACCGCCTGTAAGGTAGCCTCCTCATTTACTGCCTCTACCGTCTTGATGCACTCCACTAAGCCTCTGCTGTGAAGTTCCTCCAGCAACTTAGCCTCATCCATGCTCTTACGCTCCTGCACAATTCGCTCAAAGAGATAACCCTGCTGATCTGTGTGCTCCTTTTCTCCTGCCTCCTGCATGGCATCTTTGAGGAGCTTTTTGTACTTCTCCTCCTCTTTCTTTGCCTGTTCAAAGGCTAACTTTTTGGCTTTATAAGCCTCATACAACTCCGATAACTCCATCGCTGTACCTCCTTAATATAATTGTAATTTCTATTAAAACTACTGTTTTCCAGTAGCCAATAGGTAAAAAATATACACAGGGTACTTTTTACAGCCCTGTTCTACTGTTTTCCAGTATACACCCATCTCTGCCGCATGTCAATATAAAATTCTGTTTTTCAGTAGTTTTATTAAATTTCCCTTTACTTTTCTACTGTTTTCCTGTATAATATAATCATCCTTAAAAGAGAGGAGGTGTTACTATGAGTGCCAAATCTCCTCTTACAGATAACTTTGTAAAAGCCTTAAGCTACTACATTTCAATATCTGGAAAGACTAAAAAGGAAATAGCGGATGCTATCGGAGTACCGCCTACCACTTTCTCCTCATGGAGTAATGGTAAGCATCTCCCAGATATGGATAACCTCCAACTTATAGCAAACTATCTAGGAGCTCCTATTTCACAGTTTTACAACTTTACCGCTATGACCGATGAGCCACCAGATCCCTTACTGAAAGAGCTAACACAGGTTTACAGCAAATTATCGAATGAGGATAAGCTCTTAGTAAGAGCGGTAGCTGTTCGGATGCTACAGCTCTACGGAGGAGAGAAATAGCTCTCCCTCCACTGGGCTCTCTGTATTCACAGTACAGAGAGCTCTTTTTTTTTTATCCTCAAAACTGTGGAATAACCTCCGCCTCCAATTTCTCTCTAAGCGGAGTAGCATTACCCTCTTTTGTAAAATCCATATAAGCCAGAGGAATACCGTAAATCTCACTAAGTTTCTGCCCTTTCTCCATATTAGGAGCTGTATGCCCTGCCTCCCAGTCAACGACGGTTTTTTCACTTACGCCCACCAGCTTAGCCGCCTCTTTTTGGGTATATCCTGCATTTACTCTACAAGCACACAACCGCCACCTCATACTAAAGTAATCCACTTATGATACCTCCCTCTTAGCCTTAAACTCCTCCAGAGCCTCCTCTGTAATGAATTTCTTAACTGTAGGGATCATGATCTCTCTTTCAACCGCCTCCAGCTTTCCGCTCTGGATATTGCGGTAAACAGATCTCTCACTCATTCCAAGCATCTCCGCCACTTCTGATACCGCATACTCTTTTACCGCCTTTACCTCCTCCTCCTGCTTAGGCTCAATCTGTTTAGGATCTCCAGCCCCAAAAGCCGCTCTAAACCAGCTCCTAAACTCATCTCCAGCCTTTCCTATAATCCTGCCGCCTAAGAGTTCACAGCCTGCCAGAGTAACCTTAAAATAAGCCTTTCTGCCTGTACCCTCCTCAACAAAATAATTACCAGCCTCATCTCCTAAGGCTACTATGTACTTTCTAATTGCTCTTAGGAGGTTATCATGTCTTTTTCCCATAACCTCCGCTACATCCTTGCTACTAACGAACATTAAAAAATACCTCCTTTCTTCTGATAAACAACTTAATCAGAAAAGGAGGTAAGTTTTAGAGAGATTTTTATAAGATTTTCTTTTTTCTCATATCATAGATAGAGATCTTTTCCTCTGGAGAATTGATCGGATGCTTATTATCCACAGGTACAACATGATTTAATACCATGCCTATCATTTCTCCGCACATTTCCAGCTCCTCCATACTCTTAAAGAAAATAGGAAATAAATCCCCCTCATCTGTAAGGTACATAGGCACTATCCGCCCTTTTGGTATTCCTGCCTCCTGCTTAAAACCCATAATCTTTTACACCTCCATCTTTTTCTGTTCCCTCTGCCTTAGGCTCCTCTGTGCTATCCTCTTTCTTTACCAGCGGCTCTAAGTAACCTGTGTTAATATCCCAGATCATAAGCACCTCTTTATTATTCATGCCATAACGATTTTTCTTGATACTGATTTTCAGAGTGCCATCTATCACACTAAGAGAAAGTACCCTTGTGGCGTTCTGCCCTACACCGTCACTCTCTGCCAGATCGTGTAACTCTGGGCTCTCTCCCTTTTTCCTGTTCTTTACTGCCTCTCTATTTGCCTGTGCCATGAGGAGTATAGGCTTTTTGAGCTCCTTACTTACCAGAAACAGATCCTCCGATATATTGTTATAAGCAATTCTGGGAGTATCTGCTCTCCGCTTATCACTCATAAGAGAAAGCTGATCCACTACAATCATATCCGCCTTATGTTTGAGTGCTAAGCTCTTTAGCTCATCTGCATTAGGCTTACGCCCCTCAAAATCATCTGGAGTAACCACGATAAAACCGCTTTTCTGGGAGAGTTGATTGATATAATTCTCATAATCCTCCTCCAGATATTTTCCTCCATCGGTATCTGGCTTTTTCCCCAGAGTGCCAGCACCATTAAGGAGCCCCATATTACTAAAGTGCTTATTAAGGGTATCAAACCTAAAGCCCACCATTTCTCTACTCATCTCTCCAGAGTAGAAAAGGATTTTATAACCCATATTCCAAGCTACAGTAGCAAAATACTCTCCTATCCATGTTTTACCAACATTTGTACGCCCTGTTATTACTACCAGCTCCTCTCCCCAGAGCCAGCCATTAGTGATCTCATCCAGCTTATCAATCCCTGTAGGAATACCAATAAGCCCCTTTACCTCACACCTCTTTTTATACTCTGCCAGCCTATCCTTAGCATTTGAGATAATATCATAGCCATCTTTATTCCTACTTATCGGTACCTCTTTTTGAAATGCCTCTAACTGCTCTTTGAGGTATTCAACCGCTCTAATACTATCCTCTCTTACCAAATCCGCCGCACTCTGGATAATCGGCACAATCTTAGTATAGGAGTATGCCTCTTTCAGTTTATAAATCAGATAATCGGTACTCTCTGTAACCTCTAAGAGCTGGAAGTCCTTAAAAGCCCCTAAAAAGGTTATCTTGTCTGGCATCTGCTTATAGCTGTGGTAATGAGATATAATAAACTTTATCTCCTCTTTTCGTGTGAGAAACATCTCCTCTGTAACTCCGTTTGAGTGGAGCATTTCCAGATCTGGAGCCTCCAACACTTTACAGATTAAGCTCTCCTCAACTAATGCCATTTACCATCCCCTCCGATCTGCTCCAGTAATTTCTACTACCCCAGAGGAGCCTAAAACCCTGCTACTGATCCGATCTCCCAGCCCCTCCTTTAATTCCTCTGGAGAGAGGTTACTTGTATAAATTGTGGATAGCCCAGCTCCCACTCTGGTATTGATAATACTTACCAGTCGCTCTCTTACCCACTCTGTTACTCTCTCCGCCCCTATATCATCTATGATAAGGAGCTTACATTTTTTCAGCATATCTAAAACCTGCTCAAAATCTGGATCTGGATTATCATAAGAATTTCTTAAATCCTCCAGAAATGTAGGGAGAAAAATATAAAGCCCCTCATTTTCCAGCCCAGAATTAAAGGCAATCTTACGGAAATAGTAGCTCATAATCTTACAAGCCCAGCTTGTTTTACCACTCCCTGTACTCTTTCCCCAGATATATAAACCGTTGCCCTCCTCCACATTTCTTACAATGTTCTCCTTAAAATCATTCAACGCCTCAAAAGCCTTTACATCTGCTGGCTCTGGCTTAAGAGCTATATTGTATTGATACCGTACTGGGATCCTGCTAAGAGTGTAAAGAGCTCTAAGCACACGATAGCCGCCGCACAGCTCACTACACTCTGATCTATCCCTTTTACAGTAGCTCTCTGCAAAACATTTCATCTAAAATCTGCCTCCTCTCTATGTAGGGAGCACCTACACCTTATGCTTATCTTAATCAGAGCGGCGGCGGATTTTTAGACAAAAAAATAGAGGAGCCATTACAGCTCCTCCACACTAATACACTATCTCCTTGCCATTCTCATCTTTTGCGGTTTCTCCTGTAAACTGCTTAGCAACCGCCCCAGCTCTAAACTTTTCTTTGAGTGGGTAAAGATCTTTCCAGCCCTTACTAATACTCTGATCCACAATCCTCATAGCCAGCTCTGGATTACCATAGGAATTTTCTCTAAGAGTTTTAGCAAACTTCTCTACTGTAGTAACCTTAGGAGTATAATTTCTCCCCTTACAGCTATCAACGAATTTCACTAAAGCCTCTCTAATCTCTTTATTCTCTGGCATATCATAAACATCTCTATAAGATTTTTTCTTTGTACTACTAAGGGGAGTTTTCTCCCCCTTTACCGTAGGTAAAGGATATTTTTCTTGTTTTTGAGTATTTTTTAGTAGATGAGTATTTTGGTACGGATTTTTTTCCGTACCCCTGTCGGATTTTTTTCCGTACCCTGTCGGATTTTTTTCCGAGAGGTAGTTACCTCCATCTGTTATCAAAGCAAGATAATTTTTGCTTAGCCTGTAAAAAGAATAAGTACCAGCCTCTTTAAGAGTGATATGCTCTAATATTTCTTTCTCTACCAGTCCCTTTAGCCTCCTGTAAAGAGTATCCTTAGTAATACTAAGGATAGGTAAATCCTCCAGCAATCCCTCATATTTGATCCAGTAATACTCCTTACCGTCTATGATCCGCTTAACCATTTTTTCAGTACCAGCAAAATCTACAAACCATCTAAGAATAATGAGATCCGCTACACAGAGCCCAAGCTCTACCGCCTTAGCTTGATTAAAACCCTCTATTGTGTATTTCATAGCCATTACCTCCAGATACAGTAGGGGGAGATAAGCCACATCTCCCCCTACTGTAAAGATTATTCCATTTCAGAGATCACTTTCTCAATATTGTTACACACTTCCTCAAAAGCCTGTTTTACAATAGCCTCTCTCTGCTTAGGATCTGTGCCGCCATCGATCATAATGTTCATGCGTACAGTAGGCTTACACCAGATACCGCTCTTATTCTGTACGCTCATTCCAAGCTCTACCTCTACCTGTGCTACCCTTGCTGTAAATTCACTCTTTGCCATTTTGATTATCCTCCATCTCTCTTAAATTTTTTTCTCTCCGTTTTAACCTCTTGTTGAGTTCTGGTACGGAGCATCCCATCTTTCTGGCAATTACCTTTTTATGAATAAGCTCCCCCTTATTCTTCTGCCTCTGTCTTTTCAGTTTCCGCTCTATACTGCTCAATGCGATCCTCCTCCAGCTCTTTTACGCTTTCCCACACTGTACTATCATCCTCAATATTTACTGTAACAGGCTTAGGATCGATAATAACAGTAATATCACAGCAATTACTTTTAAAGCTGGGAAGTCCAGAGGTATAGCCGCCCTTACCCCCTGCTCTTGTACCAAGAGCTGTAGAGATAATCTCCTCCAGCGATTTACCATTTACCTCCAGCCCATAACCATGATCCTCTGCTACTGCGTTTTGAAATTCTAACTTAAGCATCCTGCTTACCTCCTTTTGTTTGATACTTAACTTAATCACAGGAGAGAAATTTTTTTAGATACTCCTCAAAAATAAGGCAACAAAAAAGAGGAGCCTTTTACAACTCCTCTTAATCGCCTCACTATGTAGGAATATTATTTTTTACGCCGCTCTTTTGCTGGCTTATTGGCATACTCTTTAATTTTCTCTACATCTTCCTCCAGCCAATAGCGGTAATCGTTCTCATCCCTAATAGATTGAGGGATATTTCCAGCATCTTCCCAGAGGCGTATAGTCTGGGTAGAAACGCCCACCAAAACCGCTACCTCTTTTCTACTATACACCCTTTTTCCTGTATCTTGATCTATTGTTATCACTTTCATAAGCTAACCTCCATTTTCACATTTATTATATACCCCATATATCAAATTTTCAACAATTTATTGAGGATGGATCTCACATCTGCCTTACTGCCTTTACCGTCTACTACACGATCAAAAAGCTCTTTATTTTCTAACAGATACTCCTCTACACCCTCATCTACAGAGCCCTTAGCCACCATAGAAATAACATTTACAGTACCAGCGGTACCTATTCTGTGGGCTCTATCTTCTGCCTGTGCATTTTCGCCGCTGTTCCACAGCTTATCTATGAAAAATACATAAGAGGCTTTATTGAGTGTGAGCCCTGTACCCATAGCTCCAATAGTGCCTATAGCCAGCTTACACTCTGGATCCGTCTGGAAACGGTCTACCTCTTTCTGCCGCTCCTCTGGAGTAACCTTTCCAGTGATATAAATTGGATTATAAGCTCTAAGAGCCTCCAGATATACAGAGGTAATACTTTCCCACTGGCTAAAGATTATAGCCTTATTTCCATTAGGGATAATTTCCTCCTCCAACATATCCTTTATACGATCCAGCTTAGGATTATCCTCTGTAAAGAGCCCTCCTGTGAGCTGTCTAAGGCGGAGAGTACAACTAAGAGGATTTACACTCTGGAGAATATCCTCTAACTGCTCAACAATGCCCTGTTTAATATCCCTGTAAAGGATCTGCTGTTTGCGTGTGAGCTCTACAAATTCTGTATGATGTACCTTAGGAGGCAAATCCAATACCTCCTCCTTTTTCCGTCTTATCATAACTTTATTGAGCTCTGCATTAAGGCTTTCTAAGTTCTTATGCCCTACAACCTTATAGCCGCCATATCCACCCATGATACAGTAGGTATTACGGAAACTGTAAAAGCTCCTTTTCTCTACCCCCAGCCATGTAAGGATATTCCACAAATCCTCCGCCTTATTCATAGGAGTACCAGATAATCCAATCCTTACAGGAGATCGGAGCATCCTAAGGGCTTTCCCCTGCTGGCTACTTCCATTTTTCGCCTTGTGGATCTCATCCACGATAATAGCACCTATAAAGCCCTCTTTTACTCCAGCATAAATAGCATCCTGCATATCCTCATTACGGAGGCTTTCAATATTTACAATAGCAAAATACTCCGCCCCTTTAAGCCAGCTATTAAGAGATTGCACCCTCTGATCCATAGTCCTATCATCTATCATTACAGACTTTTCTTTAGAGTGAGTACGGATTTCAGCCTCCCAGTTATATTTTACAGAATTTACTCCGCATACTATAAGGCACTTACACAACTCTTTTTTTCGTGCTACCACAATATCAATACTCTCTTTTGTTTTGCCTAAGCCCTGCTCATCCCCGATTAAGAGAGCATTTCTCTCCAGCCCATAATTAAAAGCCTCAATTTGATGAGGGAGGGGAGCTGTGGTAAAGTCAAACGGTATAGAGGGCTTAATATCTCTAAGCCGCTCCTGTGTAGCCTCTCTCCTGTCCTCTACTTCCTTTGTTTTGAGGGCTCCTAATACAGCATCATCACTTTTGATATTATTGATACCCACCTTATTTACCAGATTAGGGAGCTCATAAGCTGGGATCTCCCATGCTCTCTCCTCTGGTAAATATCTCCGCTGTGCCAGCTCCTTTACTTTACCTACTGTAACAGGATCATACCTAAAAGAGAGCTTAAAGGCATCCTCAAAATAAGTACCCTGCCCTATCTTTTCAACTGTTATCATAAAAAATTACCTCCTGTGATCTGTTATAAATAACTTAATCACAGGAGGCTCTTATATTTAGATAACCCCTATATAGAATTATGCTACCAACTGAACATAGAGCCCTATATCTCTATTCCAGTATCTATAATCTTCTAAGTAGTGGATTGTTTTTTCAGTTTCTATCTTGCTCCATTTTCCCCGACAAAACCCAAAATAGAACCATACGGCAGAGAAAAAGTCACATTTTCTAACGCAAAATTTGACTTAGAAAATGTTTTGGAAACCTGTTGTAATTCTAAAATATTTTCCATGCTCATTCGTCCTCCTGATAGAATAAAGCCAACAACTCCGTCAATTTTTCAAGGGAAATATTACTTGTCCGTCCAATCTCTGCGGCGGCTTGTAAATGTTCCTCTGCAATACGTTGTTGTTCTTCTTGATAAAATTCTTTGTTTTGTGCCGATACAAAACTCCCCCTGCCGACAGTTGTTTCAATAAAACCGTCCCTTTGCAGATCCTCATATGCTTTTTGGACGGTAATCACACTAACATGAATAGATTTTGCCAGTGAACGCATTGAGGGAATAGCGTCTCCGGCTTGCAGTTCTCCACTCATTATCATTGCTTTTATCTGCGATGTGATTTGCTCATATATCGGCTTGTTGGCGTTATTACTGATAATGATTTCCATAACTCACCGCCTTCGTTTTTTTGATTGTACTTAATGTACAGTTACATTATAGCATCTATAAACTCATAGTCAACCATCAAAATAAAATTGCCAGATACAGTTATCAAAAATAGCTGTATCTGACACTCAGAATAGGGGGCTGCTGTCTGTCGAGCTCTGTGTGTTACTTTACCGCACATGAGCATTGTAGCACCGGTTCTCTCCGCAGATATAAATAAACGCGATGTATATCTTCCTGCAGGAAAATGGGTAAACATAACAGACGGCACAACCTATGAGGGTTGTCAGACTATTATAGCAGATGCACCGATCGAACATATTCCAGTGTTTGAACGGATATAGATATAAACAAGGACCAAAAGTTCATCCAAGAACTTTTGGTCCAATTATTTCATACTCACTCCTCCTCAAATTCCGCAAGTTCGGTCTCCGTCTCAAGCATCCGCTCTAACAGACTCTCCTGGTTCTTTTCCTCTGCGTCAAGTGCATTCTGCAGTTCCATCAGCTTCGGATAGTCACTGGCAAGCTCCGGATCCATGAACTGCATTTTTATTTCAGCGAGTTTTTCTTCGCTCTCCTCTAACATTTTTTCATATTTTTCTAACTGGTGCTGCAGTCTTGAACGGATTTTGCCCGGATTGTAATAAGTTTTTTTGTCAAACACATCCGTTAAAGTAGGAACATCTGCGTCTGTTTTTATGCCACTCTGATGCTGATTGTGTTTCTCATTCCCCACAGAATTTTGTGTATCATTTCCTGACACATACCTCGCACTCTGTGACATTCCTCGCCCTTTTCCGGAAATCTCCATCTCTTTTTGTTTTTCTGCAAGATACTCCTCATAGCTCATGGCATATTGTTTCACACCACTCTCGGAAAACTCCAAAATCCCGGTTGCGATCCTGCTGATAAAATAACGGTCATGTGAGACGAAAAGTACTGTTCCCTCGTACTCTCTTAACATCTGTTCTAACGCCTCTTTTCCAACAATATCCATATGGTTCGTCGGCTCATCTAAGATCAAAAGATTCGGTTTGGTCTGCAGCATTTTACAGAGTGCGAGACGGACTTTTTCTCCGCCGGAAAGCTGTCCCATCTTCTTTTCTACATCTTCTCCGGAAAATAAAAATCCCCCCAGTGCACTGCGGACTTCCTCCCTCATATAGGAAGGATATTCCTCCCAGAAATTTTCAAGCACGGTCTGATCTTCCCGGAAATGCTCCTGCACTGCTTTCTGCTGGTCAAAATAACTCCATTCTACATTTTGTCCAAATGAAAATTCACCACCTAACGCAGGCAGTTCGCCGACTAAGGTTTTCAAAAGTGTGGATTTTCCTTTACCGTTCTCCCCAATGATTGCAAGTCTGTCTTTCTTTTGAAGCAGAAATGAGACTTTACTTAAGACGGTATCGTAACCGATCTCAAGATTTTTGGCATGAATCACATTCGTGTAGCTTTCCATGCGCGGTACATATCTCGCATGAAATGCTTTCGTATCAAAATGTCTCGGCTTTTCGATTTTTACCATGTGTTCGATCGCCATGCGCTTTGAACGTGTCGCCGCCACTTTCGTCGGCGTATTTTTCCATTTTTCGATCCAGTCCGTCAGACGTTTGATCTCCTTTTGCTGCTCCTCATAGTCTTTTTCCTGTTTGATCAGTGCCTCTTCTTTTTGCTTCATAAATGCCGTGTAATTGCCGGCATAACGCTTGATCTCATGATATTCGATCTCGTAGGTCACATCGATCACTTTGTCTAAAAACATACGGTCATGTGAAACAATGATGACCGCCTTATCATAAGTCTTTAAATATCCTTCTAACCACTCGATTGTCGGAAGATCCAGATGGTTGGTCGGCTCATCGAGCAGCATGATATCCGGACGTTTTAACAGCAGTTTGATAAATGCCACTTTCGTCTGCTGTCCACCGGAAAAACTTCCGATCGGGCGTTTCAGATCTTCTAACGCAAACCCGAACCGCTGAAACATAGTCTCCATATCCTGCTGCCACGAATATCCCCGCATTGCCTCCATACGGCTTTGTAAGTTGTCATATTCGCGCAAAAGCTGTTTGTCCGCGGAAGTTTTCATCTCATTTTCAAGTTCCCGCATCCGCTTTTCACACGCAAACACCGGCTCAAATACTTTCTTGATTTCCTCTTCCACGGTCACATCTTTTTCCGTAAAATTAACCTGACGCAGGAAACCAATCTCCTGTTTTCCTGCCATCGTAATACCACATTCTTCATCGCTGTCTAAATTATTCATCGAAATATCGCCCGCGATCAGACGCAGCAGCGTGGTCTTTCCACAGCCGTTTCGTCCTACAATGGCGATTTTTTCTTTATCATGCACCTCAAAATTGACATCACGTAAAATCACATCTCCGCCAAACTGCACGAGGGCATGACTGATCTTATATCTCATATTTATCTCCATTCCTGCGTAAAATCTTACTTTTACACTAACTCCTCTATCTTTGATAGACTACCTACCTTCTAACACCAGCCGAAGTAATTCATTTGCCCAGTACTCCGTCAATTCAAAGTGAGGCACAGGCAGTAGTTATTCTCTGCTATTTCAGGATCATCTTCATCGCCGGTCTTCCCATAGCCCAGCATCACAAAACCAATCAAAAGACCATCATCATACATACATCCCAGACATTTTTTGTTGTAATTTCTTCAAAACGAATCATATTAACCCCCTTTCTTGCGTGTGAAAAAATGTATTTTCACACAAATCTCCATTCTTTTCCCTCACAGCAGCCGAAATACCTGCTCTGCCGTGGCGGCTATATTTTCCATTGCATTTTCTTTTTTCATTGCTTCTTCTAATGTTGTCACGCCTCTTACGATCGGGAAAAATGCATCGATTCCCGCCCGGTTACAGACTTTCGCTTCGGATGCAACGCTCCCTGCAAATGCAATGACTTTCGCATTATATTTTTTTGCCAGCGCAGCAACACCAACCGGTGCTTTCCCCATGACCGTCTGCGCATCCAGACGTCCCTCTCCGGTCACCACAACATCTGCATTTTTCATTTTTTCTTCCAGACCGGTTGCATGCAAAATCAGTTCCACACCCGATATTAATTCTCCCGCAAGATACGAAAGGAATGCATATCCGAGTCCTCCCGCTGCACCAGCGCCCTCACAGTCCGCAAAGTCACAATCCAAACTTTCTTTGGTCACATCCGCATAATGTCTCATTGCTTCATCGACCTGCTCTTTCTGTTCTTCCGTCACACCTTTTTGTGGTCCAAATATGTAAGTTGCACCCTGTTTGCCGCAAAGCGGATTTTTCACATCACAGGCAATCTGAAATTTTGCACCGGAAAGCAGCGGATTTTTATTTTCAGTCCGGATCACCTCAATCTTTGCAAGCGCAGCCGCGCCCTCTCCCACATCATTTCCATCTTCATCAAAGAATTCAAATCCAAGCGCCTTTAACATTCCGATGCCGCCATCGTTGGTTGCACTTCCACCAATTCCAATCATGAAATTTTTACAGCCGCGTTTCAGGGCATCTGCAATCATCTCCCCCACTCCATAGGTAGATGCGCGCAATGGATCTTTCTTTGTCACAAGCGTGATTCCTGCAGCAGAGGCCATCTCCATGACGGCCGTTTTTGTCTCTTCCAGATACCCGTAATAACACGACACTTTTTCTCCAAGCGGTCCTGCCACGGTAACCGGTATTTTTTCTGCTCCCAAGCCTTCGATCAGTGCATCCACGGTTCCTTCACCGCCATCTGCGAGTGGACTTAACCATACTTCTGCATCTGGTTTTGCTGCCAGAATTCCTTTCTTTACAGCATTTCCAGCCTCCATGGACGTCATGCTTCCCTTAAATGAATCGATTGCTGCTATTACTTTCATATAATCACATCTTTCCGTGAAAATCACCTGTGTCATAAATATACCGGCTGACTTCCACTGTAAAATTCTCTTCCCCTGCCGTCACCTTATCGTCAGACGAAACAATAATCCGATCTATGCCTGTCATTCTAAGAAGTCAGTTTGTTACTGTTCGCACTTCATCCCAAGCTGCCAGAATGCCACCGCACTTGCAGCCGCCACGTTCAGTGAATCCACACCATGTGTCATCGGAATTTTCACCGTATAGTCACAGTCTGCGATCGTGTGATCTGCCAGTCCGTCACCTTCCGTTCCGAGAACGATTGCTAACTTTTCCTCCGCCATCATTTTTTCATCATCTATACTCACGGAGTCATCCCGAAGTGCCATTGCCGCCGTTTTATATCCCAGCTTATGCAGCACATCCATCGCACCGTCCGGCCAGCATGCATTTTTATCAAAATATGTCCACGGTATCTGAAATACCGTTCCCATGCTGACACGGCTTGCTCTCCGGTACAGCGGATCTGCACAGGCTGATGTCAAAAGAACTGCATCCATTCCAAGTGCCGCCGCAGAACGGAAAATTGCTCCGACATTTGTTGGATTTACCACATTTTCCAAAATTGCAACACGCCTTGCATTCTTGCAGATCTGCTCCACCGAAGGCAGTGTGGGACGGTACATGGCACATAGCATGCCGCGTGTCAGCTGATAGCCGGTGATCTTTGCCAGCACCTCGATTTCTGCCACATAAACCGGGATTTCATGCTCATCCTCCCTATAAACCAAAGACTTCTGTGTAAGATCTCGGCTTTGTAACTTTTCGCAGCGCGCAAGGATTTCTTTTGCCTGTGTCTCCACATGTTTTTTTCCCATCAAAAATGACATCGGCACACAGCCGGCATCTAAGGCACGCTCGATCACCTTCGGACTTTCCGCAATGAAAATCCCCGGCTTCGGCTCAAAATAGTGAAATAGCTGTGCTTCATTTAAATTGTAATAAATCTGCAGCTCCGGGGCATCCAGATCTTTGATTTCTATAATATTTATCATCGTGTTCCTCTTTTCTCTCCTGTATCAGCGCTTGAGCATATAGCAGATAAATTCATTGATTATACCATGTGCAAAATGGCACATGATCAAATTTCAAGCCGGAAAAGAATTCTTTCCTCCTCAAGCTCTCCCCAACAATTTACCGGCGGCTCCTTCGTTTCTTTAAATCCACAATCCGAATGCATTTTTATTGATGATAAATTACTTTTTCCTATAATGCAATCTATCTTTTTTGCGCCTATGCCTTTCAAAAACTCCGTTACATGACGTATCAGTTTTTTACCATATTCTCTGTTTCTCTGCCCCGGCATCGTCTCAACTGCCTCAAGAAACCATTTCCCCGGCTCTGACTCAACTGCCCTAAGTCCGCATACCCACTGTTTTTCTGCAGTTTCAACAAACACCATCTGCTTTGGATTTTCGATAAACTCCTTTAAAAACGCCGCATATGATGCCTCCATTTCATCACGATTTTTAAATTCCCCCTCCATATCCGCCATGGATTCTGCATATAATAAAAACATTTTTTTTATTACCTGTTCATTTACATTTTCAATCCGTTCTAACATTTTTTATCCTCCTCTTCTGATCGCCAGATTACAAAAACGGTCGGATCACAGCTTTACAGTTCCACGACACGCGTTGAAGCTGTTCGGATTTCTCCGTCTGTCACAAGCAATTTTGCATAACTGCTGCCTGACTGCTGTGTATTGATCTGCTGCACATTTTTCCCCTCATAACCTGCCTGTCCGATATTTACCTGCTGCAGAATCGTCTTGATCAGCGTCGATTTTCCACATCCGTTTTCTCCATGTAAAAAGACACGTTCCCCCTGCACCAGTTCAAAGGTCAGATTTTTCAATACATCGTCCTCTGCACCTTCATACCGCACCGAAAGTTCCTGGCAGGAGATCAGACGTTCCTTATGATAAGACAGTGGCATAAGTTTTAAGCTGACCGGCTGCTCGATATCCTGCAAAAGACCCTCTTTTTCCTGTATTTCCCGTTCCATCCGGCGTTCACACTGTGTCACACGGCTCTGCATCTTTTTTGTCTTGGCACCGATATATGCTCTCGTTGCACCCGAGCGGTCATGCTCTTTGACCGGATCATAGCCTATTTTCGTCGCTTCGTTTTTATCCGCCCACTTTCGGCTTCTTGCCGCCGCCTGTTTTAAAGATGCGATTTCTTTCAAATGTTTTTCATTTTCCTCCATCGCAAAATGATCCATCCGCGTCTTGTTTTCCCACCAGCTTGAAAAATTGCCGCTCTGTACCTCGATCGTCTTTCGATTTAAAACCAGTACATGATCAATGCATGCATCTAAAATATCCCTGTCATGCGATATCAGTATAAACCCTTTTTTCCCGCGCAGATTTAAAAAAGTTGTTTTTCCTTTTCCATTTCTCCCGATCAGACCTAACTTCCAGTCCGTATCAATCCCAAAAGATACGTTTTCAAAAACCGTATCAAAACTTCCCTCATAACCATATGTGAGATCTGTTACCTGAATCTGTGACATAAAAATCTCCATTCTTGCGCTGCTTTCAAGCGCATCTCAAGTTTGTGCGTAAGCACAAATCTTGCGTGTGAAAAATCTTATTTTTCGCACTATCCTCCTAGTTTTGCGGAGCAAAATGCATGCTATGTCTCTTATAGCATTTGCCTCTTGCAGGAGCAGAGGATTTTCCTCCCATACAAAAAATCCCATGCTGCCATGGGATTTTTCTTACACCTCACATATTTTATGATCACATCTGGCAGACAATAGATTGCACATTGTAAGATAAAATCGATTGTCCCGGACAACAAAATGTCCGTTTCCGCCATTTTTTAACACAAAAAAGAGAGGATACAAGAATCAAATCCACTTTTGGCAACATGATATGCAGTACTGCACCTCTGCAATACTGCTGTAACTTCAGATTTACACAACATATCATGCACTTTATTCCTTATACCGGTGCAATATATGCCATGTATCATCCCGAATCAGCAGACAAACGTATGGCATATATGACACACATTCTCTTGCTGACTCTGTTTTCTTTCATGTTTCAAAAGTAAATTATCTCCGCATTGGTTCCTCTCCTTTAAATTTCTATTGCAATAGTAGCACAATGCCATTTTTAATGCAACCAAAAATTTTTACAAAAAATCTTTCGTTACCGGTCACACAATAAATATGCACAGCAGCAATCTCTACTCCACATTTTTTAATGCCTGATCCATCGGTATCCTCTTGATGCGCATAAAATCCAGTATCATGACAAACAGATATCCGATCAGCACAAATGCAAACATTTTCACATATCCGGCTGGCTGGATCACAAATGCAACCCATCCACTGTAACTAAACAAGATCGCCTTCCATGCCAGATTCATAACAAACGCTCCAAGTACAACACTGACCGCATCTTCGATCACAACCATGATCGTTGTGGAAAGCAGATACAGGCTGGCGATTTCTTTATTCTCATATCCAAGAATCTTTGTCATTGAAATTGCATTCTCATTTTTCTCAATGATCAGCTTTGTCAGAAGATAGATCAAAACTGCTGAAAGCAGGATACAAAGTATCTGGAAATAATCCATATAAGATCCCATGGAATGATCTAACTGGTCACACATCTTTGTGATATCACGCTCGGTGATCACCGTTGCAATATCATCTTCCGACAGATCTGTAAGCTCTTCATTTGAAAAATATCCACTGAATGCCTCTTCATCCAGCTCAAATACCATGCGGTAATTTTCAATCGGCATAAATACTGCAATGTTTACGTACTGGTCATAAATTCCGGCTACCGTAAACGTATACTGTTTGTTTTCATATTTTTCATCCAGTGAAACGGTATCCCCGACATTAAGTTCATATTTTTCTGAAAATGATCTGGAAATATAAACTTCATCTTCCTGCAGGGACTGCATACCTTTTATTTCTACATACTTACTATCGTCTGAAATACCGTAAACAGAGACTTCCTCATCTATTACATCGCTTTTTTTCTGCAAAGAACACATACTAAATTTTTCTGCGTCTTTATTGTCCGTCGTCAGTACATTTCCATCTTCATCCTCAAAAGATTTCAGAACATACTGATACTTTGCAAACATCATATTTTTTGCATTTTCTTTGTAATAAGAAAGCGTATCCGGCATTCCCACTGCCATTGCAAGCATCACCATGATAAAGAAAATTCCCACAAACAGAATCAGATAATTTGCCACATTCTGAAACATGATGCGCAGACGGAATCTGTTAAAAAATTTAAAATGTGGCAGCCGCATTGCTTTTTTGCGTTTTGTTTTTTTCAGATCATGCCTCAGAAACTGTAACGGTGTATGCTGCATCATTTTAATAATGACGATCAGATTGACCATAAACATCAGCACGACCGGTATCAGGGTTGTCTTAAAAAATGCATCCGGATTCCAGATCGTCTCATAGGTCGGAAGGCTGTAACTGTTATAATACATGGATACCACAACATCTTTAAATACCGTATAGCCAAGCACATTTCCGACTAATGCGGAAATCAGGGTAACGATAACCGGCATAGACAGATAATGGCGTACCAGCTCCCCTTTCGTATAGCCGGACGCACGCAATGTTCCAATCGCAGATGACTCTTTTGTGATCGTATTGCTGATCGTAACTGCAAAAATAAATGCGATGATGACAATCAGAATATCAAGCAGCACACCTCCCATTGCCTCATCAGAGCCCATGTCGTCGGTTGCAAAATGAATCGCCGGATTTGCATATTTTGGCACATAATCTTCAATCTCATTGTCATTTACCACGGTCTGTGTGAGCAACGCCCGCATAAAATCATCCGACTGGTTTTTCTCTTCTTTTTCATCTGACGGCTCATTTTCATACTTCCATGCATAATCGTAATGAATCGTCTTATGTAACTTTGCAAATCCCTCATCTGTTACCATTGCAACGTTAAACTTTAAGGCATCAAACATCAGATCCGTGCTTTTTTCGTGCAGTGTGGAATAGTTGACATATGCGATCAGACCAACGACCTGATATTTTTCTTCTCCGACTGTGATCTCATCGCCGACTTTTATCCCGACATTGTCAGCATGCATACGGTCAATGGCAATTTCATCCTCTTTTTCCGGGAAACTTCCGTCCATCAGGCATGCAAAATTGATATCATCTGTCTTTGCAAAAACACGGACTGTTCCATCCGAAGTTCCGTCGTTGTCATGATCTTCCTCTTCATCCCTGTAAAAATTTTCATACAGATGAACCGGAGTTTCCTTAAAATCAGGATCGTTCAATTCATATTTTTCTTCTGCATCCGCATATTTCTCATTGATCTCATCTAAAACCTTGTTCCAGGCTTCGTCGTATGCTTTCTCATATGCCTCGTCATGTGCCTCATCAAACGCTTTCTCATACGCCTCATCATGTGCCTTAGGATATGCTTTTTCATATGCTGTATCATAGGCTTTGTTGTACTGCCCGGACTGTTTTGCCTGTGTCACTGCTGTATCAAGCATAACTCCCGCAGTTGTTTCATCAAGTCCCTGCGCCATCAGCATCTGCTTTATCTGTGCATTAAAAGAAACATCAAATTCTGACTGGAACTCTGCATCAAATTTTTCCCTAAATTCTATTTCAAACTTCTCATCAAATTCTTTTTTGAACTTTTCTTCAAATTCACTATCGAACTTTTTATCCAGCTTCTTTTTTGCCTCATCAATGTAATACTGTCTGACATCTGCTTTATCGCCTGTCTTAATTGCATCAAGCAGTGTTTCGTCTGCTTTCTTTTTTAATTCAAAGTGTCCGTCCTCCAGCTTGTATCTGCCAACACCCTCATCAGCCGCTGTCATCATGCTCTCGTTTGCAACATACATGCCGGACACAAAGCCGATCATCAGAATCAGGAACAGACTTACCACAAGATACTTTTTCCAGTCTCCTGTCAGTTCCCTCGGTATTCGTCTGATAAGCGGATTTTTGATTTTTTTCTTTTTCATACTAATCTCCATTCTTGCGCTGTTTTTAAGCGCATCACAAGTTTGTGCGGAGCACAAATCTTGCGTGTGAAAAATGTATTTTTCACACTATCTCCATTCCTGCGCCGTCTCCAGCGCATCTTATGTTTGTGCGCCAGTACAGCTCCCTACCACTCCAGATCTGCCGCTGAAATTTTATGTTCATTGATATCGTTATGACGCACTGCCCCATCACGGAGTTTGATGACATGGTCTGCCATATGCCGGATTGCCTCGTTATGTGTAACCATGATAACTGTATTACCATATTTGACATTGACATCCTCAATCAGCTTTAATATTTCCTTGGAGGTATTGTAATCAAGTGCTCCGGTCGGCTCATCACAGAGCAGGATATCCGGATTTTTCACAATGGCACGACCGATGGAAACTCTCTGCTGCTGACCACCGGAAAGCTGGTTCGGCAGTTTGTGCCTGTGCTCATAAAGTCCCAGCGTATGTAATAAATCGTCAATATCGAGCGGACTGTCTGATAAATATGCACCGACCTCAATATTTTCCTTGACATTTAAATTTGCGATCAGGTTATACATCTGAAATACATAACCTAAATGTTTTCTGCGGTACTGTGTCAGCTTCTTCTCTCCGAGTTCTTCTAACTTATCGCCGTTGATGGAGATATAACCGGAGTCCGCACTATCGATTCCACCGATAATATTGAGAAGCGTCGACTTTCCGGAACCGGATGGTCCAAGCAGCACACAAAATTCTCCTTTTGCCACGGAAAAATTCATTCCCCGAAGTACTTCCTGTCGGGTCTCCCCGCTTCCAAACCCTTTTTTCAGATCAACAATTTCCAAAAATTTTCTTTCTTCTTCTGACATATGTTCCCCTTTCCCATTGCAGAATTGTTCTTACATCCTTATCTATTCTGAATGGTGTTAAAGTCTTTTCTTACTTTTGTTAGTGTTATCTAACTTTTGTTTGTATTATATCACAGCTTTTCCAGATTACAAGCAAAAAGACGATTCCTTTTGTCAGAATCGTCTTTTTGCCTTATATAATGTCTTTACTGTCTGTTTCACTGTAAATATTGTTCTATTTGTCTGACAGATTTTCCTGTTATATCTGCCATTTTCTCTATGGAATAACCATGCTGCTTCATATTGTAAATCATTTCTGCTAGAGTTTCTTCTCTGCCGATTTTGATTCCTTCACTTTTTCCAATCTCGATCCCATCACTTTTACCAGCTTCATATTCTGCCTTTCGGAGCTTCTTTTCTTCCCACTCTTTATCATACTCTAATATACTTACCATCTTTACCTCCGAGCGATTCTTCCGCAAGAAATCGACTAAGATTCCTTCTTTGATGCATTCCGTGATTGCCCTTTCAACTGCATCATTCAGATTCTGCGCTGATGCATATTTTCGGACTCTCGCAACATAAATGGCATATTCCTTCAATGTCTGACACTGTTCCATCAGGTCTTTGTTGTGTCCTTCGTTCACATTCAGCATCAGAACTTTTAACTCTAAATCCGGCTCTCCAGCCAGATGCTCATATGCTGATGAAAGTTTCAGTTCCATACGGTCTTCTACGTCATCGGTTCCATTGTAAAACACCATAAACTTCGGTGCCGGAATCTTCTGCAGCTTTGACGAATATAGTGACTTATCATTCAGATACTGCTGATACTCGATTCCAATATAGATCAGATCCCGCAATGGTATATTTGGATTGATCGTCGACTGATGTTCATAGAGATAAATATTCGTCTCTAACATAAATGCCAGGTCGTTTTTCATCCCCATGTAGATTGCATTTTCCAGCGTGACGATTTTCAGATCATCTGCGTTCTGATAAGCTTTCCCGGTTACTGCATTGTACAAAGATAAAAGGTTCTCTTTCTCTGAAAACAACATGCGGAATACGGTGTCTTTGTACTGACGGTTGGCTGCTGGTATCTTTTCTGATACCTGTGTACCCTTCTTCATATTCAGTTCCTCCTATGTGCAGGAGGCTCATCCAGATCTCCTGCTTTTCATTTTTGTGAATAAAAAGCATAGATTTCTGAAATGTTTTTTGAAATGTAGACGGATGTGTCATCCTTATGGTCATGTAAAGCAAATGCAACTGTCTGAATAACGCTGTTCACATGGTAGAAATATGCTTTGATTTATCTTAGCATACGTCATTCTTCGTATGCAACTGATTTGAAATTTCTTGTGCAGTCTGCACAAAAAAGAAGTCCGATTTTTAAAGAAAGACAGTGTCCGACTTGAACACCGCCTCTTTTTTACACTGCTGTACACACCTGTTGTGTGACCGGCAACATTACACCATGCACGCCCGTGCATTATAATTTCCCGATATTTCCGGCAGCTCCGACATCACAGACAGTTCTAAAATATCTCCCGACGCCCACACAAGGATCGTTTCTCCAGAAATCGAAGCCATCCCGGTTTTTGAAACATTCATGGAATATTCTTTGAAGACTTCCATGGAAGATCTCATAGAATGCTCCATAGAATATTGGTTTCCACCCTGACTATTGCCCACGTTCCGACTTTCAGGCGGCATTTCAACATTTATCCCAAGTCCCGAACGCCCCTTCTGTAGCCGCTCCGCCGGTTCATTGGACAGTCTTATTTCCGGCATGACCGGCATATCCTGCACATTCTGTACGGACTGCACAGACCGCCCCCCGGATGCAGCCGGTTCCTTGGACCTATGCTCATCACAGGTTTTTGCGACAGGCTCATTTTGCTTTTCCATCACGTTGCAATTTTTCGGATCCGGCTCTTTTTTTCTCCGCTTCACCCGTACAACCCGCGGCGCCCGGACTGACTCAATGTAGAGGACATCCTCTTTCCGCTGCATTTTTTCTAACAGGATTTCAAGAAAAATTGTACCATAATAATTTCTGCGGTACTTCTCCTGCTCCCTGAATTCCGACCGCACCCAGTCTGTCTTTGCCGTCTGTTTTATTTTGATAGATTCTTCTCCATATATATGATCTGTCATTATGCCTTACTGTTATAATAGCTATTGTTATAATAACTGCTGTTATAACTCTGTGAATTATTCGCGTAGCGTGCATAACGGTTATAATTACTGCTCGCCTGCGCACTTGATTTTTCGAGTTCCGTCACCTTTTCTTTTGCATATTTGCCGATCTGGCCTGACAGATTCGACACCTTTTTGGCAAATCCATCTTCACCGGTAAACAGTTTCTTTACCTGGCTGATATCGGCTGCCTTTAATTTGTTTTCGTCCAGTTCTAATGTCCCGTCACCTTTTATCGTAATTCCGATCTCACGGAGTTCCTTGTTTTCCGCATTTGCATAATTTTTCAGTTTTTTGGCATAATTTGAATCAACAATATCGCCAGACTGTGCGAGACGCTTCATCAGATAATTATAGTCATTCACAAACGACTCTATATTATCCGCCACATTTTCCTTCAGCTTTGTCTCATCTTCCTCGTCAAATACGGAAGTACCATCCGTTTTTAAAAACTTTCCCAACCGTTTTTCCACACGTTCCGCAGCCGTCTCCATACCACTGTACAAAAGCGTCTGCGTCCGGTTTGCAAGTAACTGCTCCGCAGATGACGTCTTTCCACTGTTTGCATTTAATTTTGAAAGAAGCTGACTGATCGACTGTCCGGAACTCCCGGAAGTGCTCTTTTGTGTTCTCTGCTGTTTTGTCGTAAATGTCTTCGTCTTTGCAATACGTTTCATCCGCGCACGCACAATGGTGCTGTTTAGTCTGTTCCCAACTCTCATACTCATTTTCCCCATTTCACAACTCATTTTATGACAACAGTTAAGTTCTTCCCGTTATACAGCTGATTTTTCATCCATATAACAAAATGGCGCCTGTTTTTCCGGGTATTTCATTCCTTGAAAATCAGACGCCATCCTTAGCTTTCTCCTGTTATGTAATTTATATCGTCATAAAATCAGAATACTTTACAAAAAAATCTCTTGACACTTTTCTTGTATCATTGTATTATTTCACTAGTACAAAGAAACGAGGTGATACAATGGCATGGAACCTTAATTCCGACCGTCCTATTTTTATACAGATCGTCGAACGGATCGAAATGGATATCATTTCGGGCAAATATAAACCCGGAGACAAACTGCCTTCTGTCCGTGACTTTGCCGCCGAGGCAGCGGTAAATCCAAACACGATGCAGAAAGCTTTCACAGAACTTGAACGAACCGGTCTTGTTTTCTCACAGCGGACAACCGGACGATTTATTACGGAGGACACTTCCATGATCGATGAATTAAAATCAACACTTGCAAAAGATAAAATTACAGAACTGCTCTCATTTATGCAGCAGCTCGGCTTTCAGGAAAATGAGATTCTGGCTATGATCGGTCAGACCATGAAAGGAGAAAAATGATGGGCACATTACTTGAATGCAAAGATCTCACCAAAAGTTTCAGTGGAAAAACAGCGATCGACCACATTGATCTTTCGATTGAGAGCGGACATATCATTGGTCTGCTCGGTTCAAACGGCAGCGGAAAGACAACACTGATCAAAATGATCAACGGACTTTTAACCCCGACCTCCGGCACCCTTTATTACAAAGAAAATCCGATCGGTGTCGAGAGCAAACGCCACATTTCCTATCTGCCGGATCATAGTTATCTGAATATGAACCAGCGTGTGAAAGAGATCATCGCCTTCTTTCAGGACTTTTATGAAGATTTCGACAGCGAACGCGCCTATGATATGCTGCAAAAACTAAATATCAATCCAAATGATTCTCTAAAAAGCATGTCAAAGGGAACGAAAGAAAAAGTGCAGCTTATCCTCGTCATGAGCCGCAAAGCAGAATTATATATTTTAGATGAGCCGATCGCAGGTGTCGATCCCGCTGCGAGAGATTACATTTTAGACGTGATCTTAACCAATTACGATCCGTCCGCTTCCATCCTGATTTCAACGCACCTGATTGCAGATATCGAAAACATTTTAGACCAGGTTATTTTTATTCAGAACGGACAGATCCGTCTCTCATCCTCTGTGGACGATATCCGCGCCGAGGAGGGGAAATCCGTCGATGCACTGTTCCGGGAGGTATTCAGATGTTAGGAAAATTATTTAAATACGAATTTAAAAACACATACAAGTTAATGTTCATCATCTATGGCGTTATGGCGTTTGTTACCATCCTTGGCTGTATTGCCATGTACGGTGACAGTGATCCTGCCGGCACAGAAAACCAGTTACAGGAGATCTTCTTTACAGCAGCTATGGTATTTTATGTACTCGGCGTATTTGCACTTTTCGTGGTAAGCTATGTATATATGTGTGTACATTTTTATAAGACAATGTATTCTGATCAGGGATACCTGACACACACACTGCCGGTTGGCCAGATGTCAATTTTTAATGTAAAACTGCTCGTTTCCCTATGCTGGCTGATGCTCTCCCTGATCATTATGTTTGTATCGATCTTCGCCCTGGGCTGTGCGGCAAACAGAGGATTTTCCTTTGATGCAGATTTTGATATGCTCATGGTAGATTTCCAGAATCTGTTTGGCATGTCTCTCCATACGTTTAGCATTTATATGATTTTTGCCATGATCTTATCCTGCCTACAGTACCTTTTGATGGTATTTGCAAGCGGTTCTATCGGCCAGCTCTTTACACAACACAAAATCGGGGCTTCCATTGGTGCCGGAATCGTCTTTTACATGTCAGGTCAGATTGTATCCTCGATCATCCTGGTACTTACCGGATATTTTGGTGTCATGAACAACGTCAATGTTGTAACTTATAATGCCACTGAAAACGTTACATTCAGCACAACTGTTTCCTCTATGCTGTTTTCCGGATCGCTCTTTTCGATCATCGAATGTGTTGTTTTCTATATCGTGTGCATGGTTATCATCAAAAAACACCTTAATCTGGAATAACTGCAACATTTCATTTTCACAAAAATTGATTGCTAAACAGCCGCTCTGCTTTAAAAACGGAGCGGCTGTTTTTTATCCGGTTTTTATCCTTACCGAATACCTGTCCTCTTTCATGCTGTTGCCTGATGTATTTTCTTTTTTAACACTAAAAGACTTTCCCGCATCCACTCCACAAATTTCGACAGATACCGCAGAATGGACTCCGCTGCAACCGTAAATACCGCAGTCAGCATCATACACTGCCCTGAGATATCCCTGATTGCAAATAAGTGGCTGACAAATATCATGCAGAACAGCCAGCCGGCGACCATTCCAACCATCAGTACCCGGTGTCCGGCCGTCATCGGTTTTGCGATCTGATATAAGATCATAAATCCAACAATAGCAACAAGTATCGTACAGGATGTCGAAATGTCCTCTTCGTTCACACCAAATACCTGACAAAACAATACCAGACTGCTGACAGCAAAAAAATCGGTAAGTCCGGCAGGCAATGCCTTCAACAATACATTTGTCATAAAATGTCCCTGTATACGGTCTTTGTTTGGCTCTAATGCAAGCACAAAAGACGGAATTCCAATCGTAAACATACTGATCAGCGAAATCTGTGACGGTTCCAGTGGATAATTGATCATAGAGATCATGGAAAATACTGCAAGCAGCATGGAAAAAATATTTTTAACCAGGTATAAGCTTGCCGAGCGCTGGATATTATTTACCACTCTCCGCCCTTCCATCACTACAGAGGGCATCCTTGAAAAATCATTGTCCAAAAGAACAAGCTGTGCCACCTGCGATGCAGCCTCGCTTCCCGATGCCATTGCGATACTGCAGTCCGCATCTTTTAATGCCAGCACATCATTGACACCGTCACCCGTCATGGCAACCGTTCTTCCCTGTGCTTTCAGCGCTTCCACAAACTTTAACTTCTGATCAGGTGTCACCCTGCCAAAAATCTGATATTTTGCTACAGCCTGTGCGATACTCTCATCTGTTGTCAACGTGGATGCATCCACATAATTATCTGCGCCGCAGATTCCCGCTTTTTCCGCAATTTCAGCAACAGTCTTAGGGTTATCCCCGGAGATAACCTTGATCTCCACACCACGCTCTGTAAAATAGGAAAAGGTTTCCTTTGCTCCTTCCCGGATCGCATTTGTCAGCATGATAAACGCGATCGGCAATACTTTTTCCGTAAGCTGCTGTCCGTCTAAAATTCCCTCATATCTGCCATACACAAGGACACGATACCCTTTCTCACTATACGCTTCTATTCGGTCTTTGTACTCTGCATAATCCTCCCGAAGCACAAATTCAGGTGCCCCGATCACATAACTTTTTCCCTCTGAAATGATTCCGCTGTACTTTGTTTTGGATGAAAATGCAAACACTTTGTCTGCTTTTTTTATATTCACGGTATTCCCTGTCTTAAAGTATGCTTTGACCGCCTCCATCGTTGCATTATCTGCATTCATGTTTACAGCAAATTCAGCGATTTTTTCTCTGACCTGTCGATATTTCTGTTCCTGTTCTTCCCTGTCTCCTGCATCGACATAAACCCTGGTACCATCATCTCCATCCGGAACCGTTTTCATCAGATCTTCTGTGAGAACAAAAGTATCTACCTCCATGTCAGGAACTGTGATCGTTCCCGTCTTGTCCACACAGAGTACATCCACTCTCGCTAGCGTCTCAATACATTTCATGTCGTGGATTAAAACCTGCTGTTTTGCCAGACGCATGGCACTTACCGCCATAGCAACGCTTGCTAACAGATAAAGTCCCTCCGGTATCATACCAAGGATCGCAGCCACCATGCTTGTTACACTGTCCCGCAAAGGAGTACCTGCATACACAAACTGCTGCACAAAAAGAACCACACCGATCGGAATGATTACAATACCAACTGCCTGTACCAGACGGTTTAAAGAACGGATCATCTCTGACTGTTCCCCTTCTTTTGTCTGGGTTGCCCGATGGGTCAATTTCGATATGTAAGACTCTTCTCCAACCTTTGTCAGTCGTGCAAGACAGCTTCCTGACACCACAAAACTGCCAGACAGAAGTTCGTCCCCGCTTTTCTTTACGATCTCATCTGACTCACCGGTAAGAAGTGATTCATTGACATTTAACTGTCCGTTTAACACAACCGCATCCGCTGGTATCTGTCCACCCGCAGAAAGCTCCACAATATCATCCAGTACCAGTTCATCCGCGGGAATCTCCTTTTTACTGCCATCCCGGATCACCCTTGTTTTAGGACTGTTTAAAATAGAAAGATCATCCAGTACTTTTTTAGAACGGATTTCCTGCACAATACCGATCAATGTATTTGCAATGATGATCGGAAGAAAAGTCAGGTCACGGAAAGCACCAACGCCGATTAACAATAACGCGATCACTAAAAATATCAGGTTAAAATATGTAAATACGTTTGATTTTACGATCTCTTTCGTCGTCTTTGTCGCCGACTCCGCTTTTTTATTCCAGAGACCCTTTTCTTTCCGCTCTGCCACCTGCTGTGCGGTCAGTCCCCGGATCGTTTCTGTCTGTTCCCGGTCTGCATTTTCTGCCACTTCTTTTCCCGTCTGATTCTGTTTTTCGTTTTCTGCCATTTCTTTCTCTGTCTGGTTCACATTTTCCTCCATATAGCTATACCTCTTAGTATTCATCACTGTCACTCTGACTCATTTACAATTCATCATAAGTTTGCTTACAAGTATAACCAATATTTTTGAAAAAAAGTAGGTTTTGGATAAGATTTAAGGAATATTTTAGATGTGTTAAGAAATTTTTATAAAAAAAGTTTTTAAGAAAAAATGCCGGACATCAGCAGTTTCCACTGACTCCGGCATTTTTACCATCACTGGTCTATTATTTATTGCTCAGATATTCATCGATTCCCTTTGCGGCAGCTTTTCCTGCACCCATGGCAAGAATTACAGTTGCAGCTCCGGTTACGGCATCACCACCGGCAAATACACCGGCTTTTGAGGTAGCACCGTTTTCTTCCTCTGCGATGATACATTTTCTGCGGTTGATCTCAAGTCCCTTTGTAGTGGAAGAGATCAGCGGGTTCGGTGAAGTTCCAAGTGACA
>ENA-ORQX01000080-ORQX01000080.1-human-gut-metagenome-genome-assembly--contig:-NODE-80-length-83135-cov-6.062891_pt1 | contig 83135 bp, 60 predicted proteins | sample MGYA00242170_ERZ509124 | MGnify/ENA primary metagenome ERZ509124 (study PRJEB26280, sample SAMEA2338647) | human gut metagenome | biome: human gut; feature: human-associated habitat; material: faeces... | reverse complement strand
CAAGATGAACTTTATCAAAAACTAGAACAAGACATTGATGATGTCTCTGTTAAAGTATGGCGTGAAGATAAATCTGTTCCATTACCTACTTATGGTAAAGAAGGAGATGCTTGTTGTGATGTCTATGCTAAGAGCATAGAATATGATGCAGACAAAGATAGATTTATTATTCATACAGGATTACATTTTGCTCTTCCTGATGAATATGAAATGGAACTTCGTCCTCGTAGTAGCAATACTAAAACAGATTTTTATCTGCCTAATAGTCCCGGTACATTAGACTTTAAAAATAACTAAAATTCATGCCTTATTGTTTCGGAATACTAGAATTTTTATTATATTTGTAATAACTAAAATTTTTAATTATGGCAAATATATTTAAAGGTACTGGAATTATTAAAAGAACTTGTTCTTATTGTGGTAAAGAGTTTGAAACTTATAAATGGAGAGGTAAAGGAACTTATTGTTCTAAAGAATGTGCAGATAAAGATAAAGTAATTGAGCATTCTCCAAATACTAAATGTTTTATATGTGAAAAACCTATTTATATTAAACCTAGTAGAATTAGAAGAAGTAAAACTGGAAAATTTACTTGTTCTAAAGAATGTATGGGTAAAATGAGAAGTAAAGTATTTATAGGTGATAATAATGGAAACTATGGAAATAAAGTAAGTACTAAAATACATAAAGGATATTGTTATATTCGTAGTGATAATCATCCTTTTAAAGATTATCAAGGTTTTATTAGAAAACATAGGTACGTTATTGAACAGAATTATTCTTTATTTGAATCTAAGTATTTTATTGTCATTAATGGTTCTCATTATTTAAAACCTGAAATAGATGTTCATCATAAAGACGGAGATACTTTAAATAATAATATTGATAATTTAATTCCTATTTCTCGGTCTGAACATACTTCTACACATAATAAAGAAAAAGTTATAATAAGAGATAATAAAGGTAGAATAACTGAAGTCTTTAAATTGGGTGAATTGCTGGAAAATCATAGTAACAATGACAATCAGCAGCCAAGCGATAATAGTAATATTATTGAAGGTTCAACGACTAGTAGCCGAATCCAAACAGATAATGCTGCGGATAGTAATGCTGCCACGAGTGCCCAACCTACATTAAGTAGTGATGATATAGTCTGAACTGCACATATATGTTACAATTAATAAAAGTGCAGAACATAAGGATAAAGAGCCTTATGGTTAACAACTCCTCAATGGGTTATAGAGGAGAACTTCTTGTTATTTTCAAGAATCGTAGTAACATTCATTTATGTCGTTGTGTAGAAGATAGTCTTATGGCTATTAATCAATTGAAACACGTTACTAATAGAATTGAAGAAATAACAAACGATTGCATGAAAGAACTTGAACAAGTTATGAATGGTTTTCCTTATAAAGAAGGCGACCGTATTTGTCAACTTCTCGTTCGTCGTCGTGAAAAGATTACTTGGGATGAAGTTGAAACTCTCGAAGAACTTGGTACTACTGAAAGAGGTACAGAAGGATTTGGTAGTACTGGAAAATAAACTAATTACTAATTTTAAACAATAAATAATTAAATTATGAAAGCAATTGGAATTAAAATGGTTGAACTTCAACCAATGACTGCAAGAGAAGCTAATGACAAAGGTCATAGAATTGGTAATCATTCTTTTGAAGAAGAAGGTTATGAAGTTACTTATCCTGACGGATATAAAAGTTGGTCACCGAAAGATGTAGCTGATGCTGCGTATTATCCTCTTTCAGAGAATAATGACGGTACTAAGATTCTAAAAGAAGATGTTGAGAACTTTATCACAAATGTAGATGTTACAACAATAGGAGAAAAGACTACTGTTGTTAATGCTCATACTCGTAGTGGTTTCGATACGGTTCGTCATTCTTCTTGTGTTGACCCAAAGAATTATAGTGAAGAACTTGGTAAACAATATGCTATGGAAGAAGTTGTTAATGAGCTTTGGGCACATCTTGGTTTTGTTCTTCAATGGGCTAAATACGGTATTAATGTTAAACCTAAAGAAAGTAAATATCCTCCTCATATTCAAAGAGTAATTACAGAATATGAAGAGCTTAACGATAAGATTGGTAAACTTAATAAATTTATTAATAGCAATCCTTTCTTTAAGAAACTTGATGCAGAAGAGAGAAATGATATGACTTGTCAGCTTACGTCTATGAGAAACTATTCTGATATTCTTCTTTCTCGTCTTACAAGAGCTGGCGTTGATTTCAAATAACTTATTTAAGACTAAAAAGTATGCTTAAATTAAATAATGTATTATCCATAGAAACTTATGGAAATAATTCTAAAGTAGTAAATCCTAAAATACCATATAAGGTATATCAGTGTAATAGTCTAGCTCGTATGCAAGACAAGAACGGTAGTAATACTCTTCATGTTGTTCTTGAAGATATAACTCCAAGTGCTGACAATGATACTTTTAACCGAGAAAAAATTGTAGTTGAACTTAATCAGTTCGTGAATACTTGGAATCCTTATGTTGAACCGAAAGAAGAAATAAAAGATGAAGTCGGAGAAGTACATGATTAAACAGATTCGCAAAGCTATGCGATATGTTAGTTGTTTACCGCAACTTAAAGCTCGTAATAAAGTTTATCTCAAACTACAAGAGATAGAAAGGAAGTATAAAGAATAATAAGTAATAATCATTTTAGTTATACATTATTAAGAGTACTAGTAGTAATATTGGTACTCTTATTTTATAATACTATGACAAAAAGAATAAGCATTAAAGTAAAAGCCTATCAATCTAATGGATTTAGTAGAGCTTGTAAGAACTGTATTTATAGACCTTGTACTTCAATGCAATTAAATCTATGTACTAAAACCTATATAGAAGGTTATATGAAAGGTTACAAGAGAGCTAAAAAAGATATTAAAGAAAGAATAATATGACACTAGAAACTGTTGGAATAATTATAGGAGGATTAATATTTGCATCAATACCATTTGGAATGTTAATCTATTGTATTGTAAAAGAATTAGCTGAAAAGAAGTTATGGGGATATTTATTATTCATAGTAATAATGATAATATTGTTTTTAACGAAATCTTCCATAGAAACTTCATAATAGATTAGAACTATTGATAGTAGTAATACTGTTGATAGTTCTTTTTTTTTATGTTGTACTTGGATAAAATCAACGTATTAATAATAGTTGTGTTGCTGGACTTGCCTACGCTCGCAAAGCTCGCTAAATCCCCCATAAAGGAGTGGAATTACTGGTAAACCAACTCCTTTATGGGGGAAGAAAGCGAGCCGATAGGCGAGCGAGATATAGTAAAGCTAGTATTAATAATAATAGTCCAAATAATAATACTAACGGCACTGGGGATAGTGTTCAGGAAGATGTTCTTCGTTAGATAGAACATTTGGGAACTTTTTGGATATAGTGAGGTCATAGACGGAGTAAATAGTATTCGGCTCTTTTTCGGGTAGTGAAGCTAAATCAATCGCTATTGATAATCATTCTACTAATCCTTGTAGCTTTGTTTCTATTTATCGTCCGAGGTTTTGCACTAGGGCGGAGACACTGCCTAAATGAAATAGTACTTATAAGTACTAAGACTAATCGAGTTCCCTAGCTCTCCACACTACACGCAACTAATCTAGTTAGTCAGATAGCAAATGCTAAATCCCGTACAACAGTCCGAGACGGTAGGTACTTGTTCACTGCAAAGGTAGTAATTATTTTGATATAAACAATAAGTCGGACTACTTTCACAAGCAATCCGACTTTCCTATGAGTTGTAATATTAAGTAGTTAGTTATTCTTCATCTTCATCAGTAATCATATTAGCAACAACTTGACCTAAACCACTAAACGGACTACTACGTACTTTATAGTAACTATTATTAGCACCAAGTCTTTCATGTTTTATAATTTGATTAACTAATGGTACTTGTTTAAAGAAATTTACTACAAGTTTATTTTCACCTGAATAGCTTCCTGAATTATAATATAAATCATCAGGATTACCAGTAATAATATAGCTACAAAGGGCTCCTAATAATCTAAGATTATCTTGCGCAATACTTAATGCAGCAACAGGTTGACTATATAGTTTCTTACCTTCATTAACTATTCCCCACGGAGTATATTGAATAGTTTCAGACATTAGACGGTCAGCACTATATAGAATATAGTCAGCTACTTGCGTAGAATCATCATCGTCATCTAGCATTAATTTTCCTACTACAAATAGTGCTACTGCCTTAGTAATAGCTATCCATTCACCTAGGCATCTACGAATATTGGCTTTATCATATTCAGGAAGAATGTTATAATAAGTAGTAAGATTAGCTACAAAATCTGCATAACCTTTAGCAATTCCTTGAAGAGTACGAACAGCTTGAAGTTCGTTACTATCATTAAGTTCGTAGTATTTCTTAAATGGCATTGTTATAAACTCACCTAAACTAACATAAGTTCCTTTACTAATAGACTCTCTAGTTTCATTATATATACCGTCAAAATGACCTAAACGATAACCAAAACGTTTTTGGAATCCAGGAACTAAGTGTTTATGGAACTGCATTAGTAAAGCTCCCCACCAAGATTGTTGTAATTGATTAGCACCAATCTTATCGTAGATACCATGTATTTGATGATTAACTGATATAACCTTATTACGGAAAGCTGCAATATCATCATTAGTAAGACCACTGTCAGGTTTAAGAGTAGCAACACCGTTCTTCAAGATAAGACTTTCTCTAAAAGAAGGGTGATTCTCAAACTTAGTTCTTTCTTCTTTAGTATCTTCTTTATAGGTAGCTTTAAACTCTTCTCTTATCTCTTTAGGAACAGAGCGTAAGAAGTCAGTTATTATATCAGCTTTAAACTTAACATAACGTTCTTTCTCAATATATGATTCAAGTACTTTATCTCTGAATGTTTCATATTTAGTAACTAATTCAGGATTATTCTTACGAAGAACTTTAAGCAATGCTTCTTCTCTAAGTCCCATAGCAAACTGTTCAAATGACATTACTTTATTCTTACCATTAACAGCAACAACTCTATGAGAATGAAGCATAGCTAACAATGTAGCGTTCTGCATATAATGTTCACCTGCGGTTTGTTGGATAAACAACAGATTTTCTAATTTACCCATAGGATTGTTACCTTTACCATAACGTTCTGTTACCATATCAGATTCAATAACATTGAATAATCTAATAACAGCATTAGTTTCGTTATTAGTAGTTTCATTATAAGCATCAGCTAAATAACTACCTATATTCTGCATCCATTCGTTCTCACCTTTACGGAAGTCTTTGTATTTAAAGAATTGTCCGGCAGCCATTTCCATTTGTATCTGTGTCTTACCATATAATACGTTGGCAATACCACCAGTAACGTTTAACATCATAAACTTACTAGATACCATATTACGCATAACACGAGATACTTTAGAACGAGTATCTTCATCCATTTCAAATTCATTAAATACTAACTTACGAACTTGATTCTCAAAGTGCTTAACTATATTAGAATCATCACTCTTAGTTGTACGTATTTCTTGTTTACCAGTAATTCTACTAAGTAATCTATTATCCATAAGTTTATCATTAGGATTTCTCTTAATAATATCCATATTACGTAATTGATTACTAGTAATCTTAGCTAATCTAGCTATATCATTACGAGTATTAAAGTTATACATGCTATCAATAAATGAATTAAGTCTTTCAAGAACATTAGGATTATTACGTTCTGCATTTTCCTGTGCTCTTTGCCTACGTAACTCATTATTCTTAGCTTGAGTTTCACGAACATAAGCTAGATATTCGTCAGTAGTTTCACCTTCTTGTTTCTCACGAATAGGAAGAAGTTTAATCTCTGATAAACTATGTAACATAGGAGCATTACTAAATCTTTTATATAGATTAAGCTCTATATCAGACTTATTAGGAGTATCATACCAACCATGACTACGTTTAAAGTCTTGCCAATAATCAGTAAAACCTTGATGAGGTTGTTCAACAGCTTGATTAGGTAAATAACCACGATTAATATAGGCACGACTACGTTTATCTTTAACAAGACTATTAAGTAGATTATCTACTTCATTATATAGTTGTTGCTGATAGTTATTCATTCCGTAATACTTATCATTACGATATTTATTAGTAGAAGGTTGTAACTTAACTTTATCATAGTTAGGATTCTTGTACTTGTCTTTAACTTTAGTTTCTAACCATTTATATTTAGGACTATATTCCATATTATTAGCTTCGTCCTTAACTACCATTTGTTTCCAAATAGCTAATGGTTCGTATTCTTTAGTAATAGGATTAAGTACATGATTCTCGTTATACCATTTATCAAATACTACTTTACCCATTTTGTTCATAGCTACATACATAGCTTCGTAATATACAGTATTGATATAACTTATATGCTCATCTAACCACTTTTGAGCTTGTTCTTCATTTGGCTTAACTCTACCAACAGCTGCGGCAAACATTTGCTCTTGATGTTTCTTTAAGTTAGCTATTTGCACTTCTGTAAACTTAGTACCATCAATAACACCTGTTTCATCATACTTACCGTATGCCATAGTACGAACAAAACTATCAAAAGGATTGCCAGCACGAGTATCCATATAAGCCTTCTTTAACTCATCTAAGAACTCACCTTTTAACTTATAGTCGGTATTAGCTTTAAGCCATTCGGCTGATTCTCGATAAGTTTCAGATGTTTCAGGGTATTGAAGTCCTTCAATAGCTTGTTTATAACGAATAGTAAAAGCATCCTTAGGTCTATTCTCTTTATACTTATTATTAAGTTGACGACGAGATAATAGATAATTATTAACTGCATTAGCTTCATAATAATTCTCTTTGTAATTACCGTCAACATCAATAACAGCACGCATTTCAGTAAGTTCACTTTGAATCTCGTTAAGACGTCTTTCATTTTGAACAGTAAGAGTACTATAATCATTGTCAATCATTGTACTTAATATATCTCCTTCTTCATGCAATAGCTTCATTAACTTAACATAAGTTTCAGGGTATTTATTAAGTAACTGGTTTGTATTGTAGTACTCTTGATACATCTCTTTAACGTATTCACGTTCTACATTATCTATTAAGAACTTCTCTAACTCATCTTTAGCTTTCTTATATATTAAACCGTCTCGACCATTCGGGTCTTCGATTTGTGCCAGCTTTACAGCCTCTTTTAGTGACCTTAATTTTTCAGTGAACGTTTCATTATACGGCAGCAAAAGATTGCCATTTTCGTCCAAAATATCGTTCAGAGACACGTCTATACCGTTGTTTTTTGCGTCCTCAATGATAGCCGATATTGCCGAAGTAAACGCTATCTTTTTGTCTCTAGCTTCTATTTCACTAGCTCTTAACTGATTCATCATTTGTTTAAGAACTATTTGAACTATTGGTATATGTGTTTCTTGACTATCAGCCAACCAAAACTGGAAGAAGTTTTCATCTTCAAATGCTTCTGTAATACTAAGCATATTAGATTGTACACGAGGGTCACTAGAAAGACTAGTAATGTAACTATCGAAGTACATCTTAGTACTACGTTTAACTACATTATCTAAGTCTTTGATACGTTTGAACTTATCCTTAATCTGTTTAAGCATATCATTAGTTCTACGTAAACCTTCGATTTCTTCTTCTGTCTCACTTACAGTATAAGCTTCATCAATATTATAAGGTTGAATAGCTTCAATAATAGAATAGTCTTCTACAAATCTATTAATATCATCTAGGAACATTTCATAACGAGTACGTAATGTTTCGTCCTCTAACATACGGTCGAATAACTTCTTATTAGTTATACTCCATTTCTCTTGAACTATCTTGTTACCATTTTCATCTAACTTATAAGTTCCGTCAGGATTAGTAACATAAGTAGTAAAGAAGTTATGTATATCAAATAAGAAATCATTAATACGTCTATTAGTATAACCATTGATAATTCTCAACGCTTGTTCACGTAAGTTATCATTTAACTTAGTAGCTGTATTAGAACGTAAATCAATAGCTGTAAATGAACGGAAAGCATCGTTTAATGCAGCTTCTTCTACATTAGCATTACTACGTTCAACACTTTCAATAACACGAGATATATAATCATTTATCTCTTTATCATTATCTATCAATGCAGATTCAAGTACATCTTCATTAATAAAGTTATCTTCTGTCTGAACACGAATAATGTTATTATTAGCAAATTTATCTAATCTAGCGTTTTCTTTAACTACTTGAGTAATGGCATTACGTCTAGGGAATTGTAATTGACTAACACTATTAATAGTTACTTTCTTACTATACATATAGTCAGGAGTGAGACTAACAGATTTAGTAGTTACACGACCTAAGTTAGTAACAATATAAACATTACCTTCTTTTTCGTATCTAAAATATCCACCGGCTCTAAAACCTGTATTATCTACAACAGTTTGGAGAACAGGAACAAAACCAATACCATTAACATTAACATCTTCAATAGTTTGATTAATGCTAGCTTTAAGTTGAGCATAATAAGGAGATTCAGAATTATCTGACTTCTTTTTTCTAAGCTGAATTTCATTGGCTTCTAACTTAGTCATAGCGGTTTGTAGTCTCTTAGCTGCAATATCCTCATTATTACGGTCATTAATAAGTTTACGAATATTACCGTAATTCATATTAGGAGCTGCAACAACATAATTAGTAATACCAAGAGCTTCAAGAGATTCAATAGTATCTAGTATAGTTTGATTATCAGTAGTAGCAATAATGTATCTACGAGAAGTATCAACTCGTTCCCACCTTATGGGGGAAGTCAAGACTGCACTATTAGGAAATACTTTTTCAATTAATAAACTAGCACCAACTTCAAATACCTTAGGAAGAACTACAAACTTACGAATATCAGAGTTCATAGCTATATTAATAGAACTAATAAATGCAGGGTCGTGCTGATAAATAGCAACTTCTTCTAGTATATCTAAAGGAAGATACATTCTATTATTATCAGGATTAACACTAACTTCTCCAATTTCGTTTTGTTCCAATGGATTAGTAGGAAGCATATATACAACATCATTATCATATACTAGCTTATATAAACGTAGAACTTTATTATTGTCATTAGTCTTAGCGTAATGACGATACTTACGATTATCTTCACTACCAGTAATCATTCTGCGTTCTTGTGCTTCTTTAAAACTAAGCATACCTACACCAAGTCTATTGAATACTATCTTATTAGATTCTTTGTACTTCTTATTCTCAAATGTAAGTACATCAGGATTATTAGGATTAGTTCTAAAGAATAAGTCACGTAATTTTTCTATTGCCTTATCATCATTACTAAGTCTTTCATAAGTTCCTGTTTCACTACCGTATTGAATCATACTATTAATGGCTTTGTCTGAATCATTAATAATATTAGTAGCTGTTGAAACTCCATTATCAGAATCAATACCAGTATCCTGTCCATATAAAAGCTCAACAGGAATAATCTTACTAACTGTTCCACCTTTAAACTTATAACCTTCTACTACCATAGAATATCTTACTAGGTCCATAGCTGTAAGTTTAACGAAAGGATTATTACTATGCCAAGCATTACGAAACATCTGATATTGAGATTCAGTAGATATAGTACTATCAATAATAGATATTCTATCATAACTATTGCGACGACCTTTATACTCCACATTTAGATTTTTAAATAGATTATCATCCGAAGTATATCTTTGAATCAATACTACTTTATTTGCAGGAGATAACTTCATAAATGCTTCTACATTCTTTTCAGACATATCAGACATATCGAAGCTACCTACTACATCAGTATAACCATATAATCTAGCACGAGTATTCTGTTGACTGCTAATAAGATTCAAATTATAACTAGGAATAAACTCATTATCGCTTCTAGTTATAAATCTATTAGTATTAACAAAATTAGATTGTGCTTGACTCATATTAATTATGAAACTCTCTAACTGTTGAATAGTTTGTAGATTACGAACATCGAACTTACTAATTAATTCACGAAACTGTGGAGTTTGAGTTTTGAATATTTCACTATCACGAATAATCTTTTCAGTAGCTATACAACTATACTTCAGTTGATAATATAAAGAAGGATATGCTGATTCTGAATTATCCTGATTAATATCATTAATAGTATTGAAACTAATCTTAGGATAAATAGCATTTATAAGATATTTATTACCTTCTTCTGTAACAGCTTTAAGAACAGGATTACCTTTCTTAGTACGAGTAATATTACTTTTTTTAATATCTGTAATACGATTAATTACATTGTCAATTTCATTAGCAGATTTACCAGCACCAAACTTATCACTAGTAATAACCATCATATTAGCATTGATTTGGTCACCTATCTCTTTGAAATATTCAAATGCTCTTAATGCTTTAATTTGATATATAAGATTATCAGCATTAGTAGAATCTATATTTTCTACATTATCTTTAAGATGTTCTCTTAATTCTGTTACTCGTATTCCTTCTTCAAGAAGTTCATCTTCGTTAATACTTATTCCTTTAGCTTCAAGCATTGACTTAATATCTTTAAGACGAGTTCTTTTAGTAATACTGTTTGCAGGAATACCGAGAGCTTTAGCTAATCTTATATACATATCTCGTCTCAATCCTATAAGAGGATTAAATCCAGTTTCACCGAATACATTATCATTAGCATTTTGTCTAGCAATAAGTTCGGTTATTACAGGTTGATTAACGAATAAGATAGAAGTTTCATAGTTTGCACCACAATCAACAATAGACTTATATACATCGAAAGTATATAAATCAACATTAGGTACACCACCTTCTTTTACACCGTCAAGAATAAGTGCAGTAGTTTCAGAAGAGTAAGGAGTAATTAAACGATTATCTATATTAAGATTATCGTAACTCCAACCTAACTGATTATGGTCTACCATTACTTCTTTTCCACTTCTAGTTACGTCTCTGAAACGTTTTCTTAATTTTGCTTGAGCGTCTTTGGCTTCTTTCTCTGTATTATATGTATATACAAACCTAAAACCACCATGAGCACCGTCAATAATAGTCTTAGCTTTATTACCAATAGAGGCAAAGTTGTCACGATTAACAGAAATAGCTTTAAGACGTGCACCGGACATATTAGCATCACGATACCAATTTTGAGCAATTACTGAATTAATATTACGATAAGTCTCTGATAAACCTTCAAAGATACTACTCTTTGCAGCTTTAATATCTTCAAAATTACTAGACGATAAGTTCTCACCAATAGATACTGGTAGATTCATTATATTAATAAATGTATCTACTATTTTATTGTTACGAGCATCACGAGTATTTTGTTGAGCTACTGTTAATTGACTAAATTCTTCAAGAGACATAGCTCCTACTATTTCAGCTCTTGCTTGAATAGTTTGTTCTAATCTAGCTCTACGAGTTTCATCAGCATAATCAATAGCTAGTTGTTCAGCGTTATCTTTTACATTTTGATAAAATTCTCTTTGTTCATTAATAACAGATTGAATATTACGATACTGTTGTGCAAACTTAGCAACATATTCATCATTAGCATATTCACTTTCATAAAAGTCCATCTTACTTACAATAGCGTCTACTCTTTCACCAAACTTTAATTCTTTTGATTTAAAAGTAATAGTAAGATTATCTTTTATTTCTCTTGGAAGCTCAGCCCATGTTTCATCTGTTTCAGCTATTAAATCTCTAACTTGGTCAGTTAAGAATTTATCATATTCTTCATTAGCTTTACGAACAGTTTCTCTTGCAGCTTTACGAGCTTCTTTAAATTCTTCTTTAGTAAATTCAGAATTAGTAGCTTTACGAGTTTCTTTATCTATTAAAGAATTTATATAACCAATATATCTGCGATAAGTACTTACTTCATCTTCTCCATCTATATATTCGACCTTATGAGGTTTACCATTTCTATCGAAATAAGCTGTATGATATATACCATAAATACTATCAATATCAAAGTCAGCACCAGTTTGTAATACCCATTCATCAGGAACTACAATAGTAGAACCTTGAGATTCATCTAACAAACCTACTACTTTCATAACAGCAATAGATTGTTTACCTTCTGTTGGAATACGATAACCAATCATAGTATCTAATCCAGCATTTTGTAAGTCCTCTAAAGTTACTTCATGTACAAGATTGCCTTCATTGTCATAAGTATTATAAGCCTTAACCATCCATTTAGGTAATAGTATTTCTACTATTTGACTTCCGTCTTTATGATAAGTAAGTTTACGTCCTAGACTATATCCGTGCTTCTCTTCTACTTTTGATTGCATTAAATCTCTTAAATCTGTACGACCAGACAAAGCTGTTATACCAACATCTGATACTTGACTAGCATGAAAACCAGGAAGTACTTGTCGAGTAACACGATTAGTAAATATACTATTTACAATGTTTTCTATCTTACTGCGAACTAAGTTAGTCCATGCAGGCATATAAGGCAATCCAGTTTCAGGATTGATTTCGGCATATTTACGATAATTACTATCTAATCCTCTACGAGTTAACTCGTCTTTAATAAGTGCTATAAATTGATTATTATCAATCTTAACTTTTCCTTCTTCATATACTACGTTACCTCTAGCATCAATGCTAACTCCAATACGAGATGCCGCATCTTTAAAGCTATCTTGAATATTAGCAGTAAAGTTATCAAAGAAATCTTTAATAAGAGATTGTCCTTCAGGAGTATTACCTATATTATCAATTAGTTTCTTAACTATTTGCAATCCAGCTTTATTCTCACCGTCCATGTGTTGTGGAATATCTTGTTGCGTATATAGATTAGAATACCAACCAGTTTTATACTTAGTTTGGATGTCCTCGTTAAACCGTTTCAACCTTTCTTTAGAGGGGAATTTTCCATGAGCATCCCAAAACTCTAATACTCTATTAGTTGTAGCCTTTTCAGTAGTAGTAAAGTTAACCTGACCAATATTATTATCGGTCATATATTTAGCAAGTAAGCCAAGTTCACTATTACCTAAAAATCTAGGTATGAGTACAAATTCAGCATTTTTAATCTGAATAGGATTAGCTAATTTAGCATCATTATCTATTTCTAAGTCATAATAGAAGTTCTTTTGAACTTGTATTTTCTTAGATAATTCTCCTAACTTAACATTATCAATAGGTTTACTTTCATCATAAAGAGCTTCAATTAAGTCTTTATAATTATCATATTCGCCACGTAGATACATTCTACGAACAAATTCGTCTAAGGTTATGAGCGATTGAGCATCAGTTACTTCTGATTTATCTTTAGCAAACTGTTTAAGTACAAATGCTTCTGTCTCTTTAGATACTTTAGCTATCTTTAATTGCTTCTTTAAATCTTCAATAACTCCACCTTTGCTTTGAACATCTTCAAGAGTAATATATTTAAAACTACTATCTACACTAATAGTCTTATTAGGAGAAACTACTATATCTCCCAAATGTTTCTGTACATTGTATAAGTCATAACCTGCATAAGCTAATCCTCCGGCTTGATATTCTTTATTACGTTTAATTGTATCACGAGAATCTTTATAATATGCTTCATCTCCAAAGAACATATCATTAAGATTGTTATATTGAATCTCATAGTTAAGTACCATTTCTGCAATAAAAGCATTAAATGATTCTTGACTAGCGTTTTTATATCTATCTACAAATTCTTTATTAGAACTATATTTAGCAACAGCTTCTTGTATTCTATAATTAATATAATTATCTATATAATTATAAACTGAATTACGAAGTTCACCAGTAAGTCTAATATTATATTCTCCATTCTCGTCTTGTATCAATGATATTTCACTATTCTTTCCCCCATAAAGGAGTGAGAATACGTCACCTCCTTCAAATAGCCAATTCATATCTACCGTTTTAGCTGTCTCACTATTATACTTATTAAGGTTCTTAACTTTATCAATAAGTAGACTTCTAAACTTAAATACATTACCAGTAGGAACACCATTTGAATCAAGAATACCTTTACGATAATGATAGTTAAGTCTAGCTTCAGATTTACGTAAATCTTTAAACTCTTCTTTTATCTTAGGTTTACCATTTTCATCAGATACGATAGTTACTACTCCATTCTCAACAGTTGTCTCAAATAAGAAGTTAATAGCTTGCGCCATTTCTGCAAGTTCTTTAGCATAAATATTAGCATAAGCTACATATATAGGATGTCCACGATTAATAGAGCCGTTAGCATTAAATAGTCCAGTATAATCTAACTTATAACTATTAAATACGAAAGTCTTAGGTGCATCAGAAGGTGTTTGAGTAAAGAACTTAGATTTCTTAACTCCTTTAGTCATCTCATAATTGTCACCATTATTAGCGTATTCATTAAGCGTAATAATATCCCATTCAAGAGCATTAATATCTTTATAAGATTTAGCCTTTCCTGTTACTTCGTTACTAACACCATTATATAATTGTGCGCCAAATTCACGATAATATTCAGTTAGTTCATAACCAGTATCTGTAAGACGAAGTAAACCTGGGACTATTTTTCCATTAGACAAAGTTTTCTCAATAAGAATATTACTATATCTGTATTGAGGAATATTAGTAAATTTAACTAAGTAATCACGTAGTTCGGTATTACTAACAGGATTATCATTATAACGATTATCGTTAATTCTTTCAAAGAACTTACTTATATAGTTGTTTTTTAGAATATCACTAACTAGATTGTTCTCTGCATTAATACTATTAAATTCAGAATCTACTATCTGATAATCTTTAAATCTATTAGATATACGATTGGCTATATTATTAGCATAACCACCTTTGTATTGTAGTTGAGATTTATCAAAAGGAACTACTACATATTCTTCATTCTCTTTAGTTTTAGCATATTCACCTGCATAATAGATACGTTGTGCTTCATTATCTATCTTTAATAGATTAGTCGCCTTACCTACTACTTTATTAAACTCTAACAAATCATCGACAATAGAAGAGATATTAGAAAGTTGGTTATCACCGAAGTTACGAACGTAGTTAACAACACCCTGTCTATTGATGCCGAAGTTATACTTATTAAAAATTGCAGCAATTTGCTCCGTAATTTCTTGGATTTCATTTGTGTTAGAATTTTTTAGTGTAGATAATCTGTTTTTAAGTTCGTCTAATACGGCAATATCATTAGCCATAATAGAAGGATTGTGAATAAGTGAATCGAAACTATTAAGTATTTTGTTTTGTAGATTAAGTTTAGGAAAAGTATTACGATTCTTAGTAACCACATTAGAACCGTCTTGACTATAAACTACTTCATTACGTTCCCAAATAGATTGTTTTAGTTGAGTAAATATCTTATTTCTCATCTGAACATTAGCTTCGTCTTCTAGTAAACGTGCAGCATATTCTAAATGAGATACTTCTTTAAATCTTGCAGCAATAGTATGAAAACTCTCTATCATAGCGTCTACACTAGAGAAATTACCATAGTTATTAATAGCTTTAAAAGAACTAGAAAAAGTAGCACTTTCAGCCATGCCTGAATAAGTATTATTAGAAGTATCAGGTTGTTCATTTATAAAACTATTACTATTTGTCTTAGGTAAACGAGCAAACCATTCTTTTACTTCTTTGCTAACATTTTTATCTATATCTTTTCGTTGGTCAGATAATTCAGACCAATCAGCACGAAGAGCAGCAATAGTTTCTTGGTCATCTTGACGAGAGTTCTGTTCACTATCTTCTTTAACATCATCGTTAGATTCAAAATCTTCATTAGTATCTATACCAAACTCTTTGCTAAGACTAACTACTTCCGGTGAGTTAATTACTATATCAAATAACTCATTACGATTATAATTACCACCATCGTAAAGATTACGAATAATAGTACCTACATAAGCCTTTTGTTCTTGAGTAAGTTTTTTATCATTCTCTTTCAGATGTCTATTAAGATAAGTAATCATAGTCAGCTTTATAACGGCTTGAGGACTTAACTCATTACCGGCTTTATCCTTTATTACTTCGTTTTCACCCTTACGTTTTTTATTAGCAAGAGCTTTACGAATACTTCCTTGACTCTTTAAATAAATAGTAGCAAGAATATTAATAGCGTGGTCTTCTTTCGCTATGTCATTACCAAATACACCAGTCCGTGAAGTACGAACGTTCTGAATATAATCTTTAGTATTGATAGTCTCTCTGTTATTATATGCTATTATAGCATTAACAGTATTAGTATCAATATTCTCATCATTAAAATCTCTACCAGTCTTTTCTTTATACCAATCACGAAAACTATTGTCTTCGATAGTAGCAAGGTATTCAGTAGATTTTCTAACATCGTTATTAGTAAGCGGTAATAGCTTATCTAATTTAGGGTTACTAGGAATACAACTCATACACTTTATATTATTAATTAAGTTATTACTAACATTACCAAAGATAGCATTATTATCAATACTATCAAATAGATTCATTAGACGGACGAAAACCATACGTTACGAAGGCAGACGGATGCCCGTAGACCGCAAATTCCTGCCGAATTTCGCATTTTATATGCTGTTGTGATAGTAAGATAAGGAAAATATAAAAGTCCGGCAGATGCGCTTAAAATGGCTCATTCTAAGGCTCTCTGCCGGACTTTCGTCTCTAGGCTTATCTTACTTAACTACATACAAAACTAAGCTCACCAGTGTCAAACAAATGCGTCACAATAGCCTTTTGTCGATTATTCAATCCCTCAATCAGACTATCGAAATTATCGACTTGACGGTAGTTATCACTTATACTACTATCTAAATCTAAGTCTATATCAGGAATATCAAACACATCATCAGTAGGAACACTAGCATCTTCTTCTGTTCTATCAAAAGTATCATCATGAGTAACAGTAGAAGTACTAGCTGTATCACTAGTTTCTAATCCAATAGTAGATAAACGATTACGAACTTCTCCAAGTAATGTATTATCTATTTGTCCTATCTTACCTATTAATTCTACTAAAGCATCTACTATTTTAGTAAACAGGTTATTTGATTCAGTAGTAGGATTAGAATCATACTTAATTCTAGCTAGTAATCTAGCAAATGTACGATTAGTAATAGCTTCGACTACAAACTCTTCAATAGCAACAGCTCTAGGTTTACTACTATTTAAGAAATCTCCATACTCATCTACTAGACGAGAATCTTGATTAATAAAGTTAGCAAACTTATCGTATAAGTCTCCGAATGATTGTTCTATATTAGCACGTTCATCATTAAGTAGATAATGTACACCTTCATGTATAAGAGTAAGAACTCTACGTTCAGGAGCAAGACTATTAAAACGATTACTAAGAGTAATAGTATTACCACCAGCGACTATTCCTGCAAATCTACCTTCATCACCTACTATTTCAATATCAGGATTAAGTTTAATACCAGCACTTTCTAATGCTGATATAACAGATAGTAGATTAGGATTATCAGTATTAGCTTGTGCAACTTCCATAAGAGTACCTATTTGAGGAGTACTGTCTTGACTAGCAAGTGGGTCAGGTACAACTACGGGAGACACAGTTTGTTGCTTCTTTATGGGGGAAGTAGCGGCGTCAGCCGCGTCAGTACGACTAGCATTGCGACTAGGATTCATAAGAGTGATAGTCCTATTATAAACATCACCAACATAATTAAAGTTACTAACAATATTACCTTTACTATCAGTAACACTTCCTAAATCAGTAACCAATACTCCGTCCTTAGCTACAAATTCTTCATAACTACTATAACCAGTATCAAACCATTCGTCTTGAAGTATATTAGGTATCTTAGCTTGTAACTTACCGTCTACTACTCTAAATAAACTAGATTCACCACGAATAGCTGAATTAACAACATTACGAGTAAGTAAAGCATATACTTCTTGTAACATTTTACTAAAGTTACCGTGATTATTAGTAGGAACAAAACCATTAGGCATACGAGCCATAAGTCTTCTAGGTTTAAGTTCACCAGGAATAGAGAAAGCTACATTTCTATCTTTAAGATTAAAATAAATAGTTGGTGCAACTCTATTAATAGGTATTAAAGCATGACCTCTTACTTCATAACCATACAATACTTTCTGTTTACCTATATATTTAGATACTTCTTCTAATAGTTGAGTATGAAGATTTTCATTGCCTTGTAGAGTAGCATCCAATAAAGAATGAAGTAGTTTATCTAATCCTTCATTAAACCTTTTAGTATATTCAGTAGCACCGGTTTCACTATTACTCATAGTATTCTCACGACTAGGAACTGCAATAAGTCTTCCTTCTGAATCTTTAATAGTCATACCTACTACATTTCTAGGAATACGACTAGCTGCAATAATACTATTGGTTTTAATATCAGCTACTCCACCGTCAACTCCTACTACTAAACGATAACCATCAGTTGCTTCACTAGTAGTAACATCTCCAAACTTACGATATATAGGATTACCTTGTTTATCTTTAGCATAAATAACACTACCTGAACTTGTACGTCCAACAACTAGACGTTTCTTTTTAGACTTAGTTTTACTAATAGAGGACTTTAAGTTATTAATGTCCGTATAAGACTTCTTGAGTTTATTCATCCAATTAGTTAACGAATCATTAACAATGGTACTAAAATCAGACTTATTAACATTAAGAGCATTATTAAAGAATATAATACTATTAAGATGTCTAATCCTATCTAATAGATTAGTTTGAGTATCGCCAAATAAACTAGTTAGATTCTTCCAGTTCTCATTCTCTTGTAAAGCATTAAGCTGATGTCCGAATGTTCCTTCAACTTCAGGGTTATTACGAACACGATACAAACGACGTATATTATTAAGTAATTGTACAAACTCTTTAGCACTTTCATCTTCACTACTAATAATAGATTGGAGTTGCGTTATAAAATCTATATTACCATTTCTAACAGTGTATCTCCAACCTTGATTTATAACTTCAACGTTCCCATTATTATAATTAATTTTAGGAAACTCACCTATCTTAATTCCACGAGACTTAACGATAAGATTACCGTTTTCATCTAGTTCTACATTTACTGTATCATTAGTCTTTAACTGACCGATACGAGAGTAAACCTTACTATCATTTAGATTAACTAGATTAAAGAAGTAACCATTATCTTTAGTATTCTGTCTATTCTCTGCAATAGCGTTTTCTAATGTCTTACTTGCAGACTGTATAATATCAGAAGGTGTCTTAACTTCTGTATCAACGTTAACTATCTTACCGTTTACTATTTGACGATTAGCTAAAACTTTAATATCATTATACAGATTAATAGCTCTAGGATTAAGTTGTTGTAGATATACCATCATATCATTAAGACTAGTAAAAGTTTTACCTTCTACTTCATTGCCTTGTATCTGATTATACAAGTCTATGATAAGATTAATTTCTTCTATACGTTGACGCTGACCTTCTAAATCATTATCAGATATAGCTGATTCAAGAACTGTATCATCAGTTCTAGTATCTTCTTTCTTAGAAGTATCTACAACAGTAATATCTCCAATAGCAATAGCTGCATTAAATTCTTCAATAGTAACATCAGCAATTATATTGCCTTTAGCATCTAATCCGTCAATACTTACATTTCCGAACCTACTAATACGAATATCAATATCGTTAACTTTAACTGGTTTACGAGATACATCACTAAGACTTGCAAAAGGATTTACTATCGTAAATTCAAGATTACCTATATTAGACTTATTTACAATACCTGAATTAGATTGAGATACTACTTTGTCTAACGTTTCCTTTAATTTCTTCTCTTTTGCAGTCTTTGGTTTGGGTCTAGGCTTAGGCTTAGCCTCTGGTTCTTCTTGAGTCGTCGCTTCGCTCCTCTTTTCCCCCATAGAGGAGCTTCCTTGCTGATTCTCCGGCTGTCTTTTCTGTACTTCATTCTGTATAGCTAACTTGTTTCTTCTCTTAGTAATAGCTTCTCTTAAATTACTTATTTCATTCTTACCATTCTCTGAATTAGTTAAAATACTAACAGCATTAGATAAACTCTTATTGCTAGTATTCTGACTTTCTTTATCAGTAAACGCATTATCTAGTGCTTTCTCAAGATTACCAAGCTCTTCTTCATTAGCCATATTAACAAAGTCATTAAGATTCTTCTTTGCTGACTTAACTAGATTCTTAGCTGCATCTTCTAATTCTTTCTTACGAGTATCTTCAAATTCCTTAGCTTGTTCATTAGTAGTAATAATACGAGAACGATAATTATCTCTACGAATTTCATCAAGAAGTATCTGTCCCATATTATCCATATACTCTGAATTAATATTACGAACTTGTTTAGCAAGAGTACCAAGATTAAAGTCTTTACCTGCCTGTTTAAACAGAGCCACATCATTTTCATCAAGTTCTTCTATTTGTTTCTTGATTAAGTTATTCTGTTCTTCGCTACCTTCTATTCCTAATGCAATATTCTCTACACTACGAACATTATCTAGGAACAAACTTTCCATAGGACTTAAACCTCTTCGTAAGTCTGTAACCTTAGATTCGATTACTCGTGATAAATCAAGATATTGACTAGCTTGTGCTCTATCTAAAGGATTTTTACTATTCTTTAGACTATTATAAGTAGACATTACTTCTCTACGATACTGTTCTAATATACCTAATTGCATACGATTCTTAGCCATTGGGTCAAGAACTTCATTAATAGCTGGTATGCTATTCTCTAATTGAGATTGAATAGTATTAAGTCTTTCTACTCGTTTATTTAATAAGTCCGCTTCTTGTGCATTAACTATATTTTCTGATATAGCAACATCTAGTAAAGCATCATCAATATTAGCACTTCGTAATGCAGTAGAATAATTAACGTATCTATCAAGAACAGTACGCATAGTTTTCTTTAATTCTTGCGTATCTCTATCGTATTCAGCATCATCTACAAGACCTGAATCAACTAGTTTCTTCTTTAGTCTAGGGTCTTCAATATAATCTTCAAGTAGTTCATAATTACCTGAACGAATAGCATTTAAAGTAAGAGTAGTAGTAAACTTCTCTTTAGCAGCAGCACGTAAATCTTCTTGTTCTTCGGGACTAATCTTAGCATAACGAGTAGTACCAACTGTTGGGTCTTGACTAACAGTACCGTCATCTAAATAAGTAATAGGATTACCATTAGCATCACGTTCTATTTGATATGGATTTTCACCATTATCAATAATCTGCATCTGACGAGCATACTCATTGAATACCTGTTCACGACCATTTATTTCAGCAATACGTTGTTTCTCTTCTACATTACCACCTTTACGATTATTAATGGCTGACATAGTACCGCCAAAAGTAATACCGCCAATAACTCCCCAAAGTGCAGCATTGTATAATTGAGGATTCTGCAAGTACTTCTCTATTCTATCCATAGATACAGCACCATTATATTGTTCAGCTTGACCTAATAGGTAACGACCATATAAAGTACCTTCTTCTTGACCTATAAAGTTAATAGCTTCTTCAATACCTTCGGTTAATTCAGATAATAGTAGATTCTCACTAGAATTAATAAAGCGATTTATTTTACCTGCAAAATCTTTAATAGTACCTTTTGCCGCTTGACCTAAAGTTTGACTAGCAGATTCAACACCAGTAGAAGCTATTCTATCGAGAGCTTGATTCTGTGAATAACGAATACGTGGAGTAATAGCACGATTGACTTGTCCTATTGCTTTATTAACAGCACGTAACTGCATGAAATCAAAGAATACGTTACCTGCGTTATAACCAAAGTTACGCATAGCTGCCTTATCTGCAACTATAAGAGCGGCTTCTTCTTTAGTTCTACCTTTAGTCTCATTTGCAATATCGGGATTATTATCTAACCAATTCTGAAACTCTTCGTCAGACATTCCAGTAAATAGAGACAATGCTTCACCTTCTATCTGTTCTGCAACACCACGAGCTTCTTGATAATTCTCACCTAAACGCATACCAATAGCTGTAATACCGTCATTAGCTAATATCTTTAATCTATTAGCACGATATACATTATCTAATTTAGTAGCCTTCTTTGCCCAATTCATTGCACGACTTACTTTAGAACTACTACGTCCTAATGATGCAACTCCTTTACCAACAGCTCCAACTCCTTTAGTTAAAAGAGTGCCAGGAATCATTAAAGATAGAGAACTAGCAATACTAGGAACTTGACTAAAGAACCAACCTGAAAAGTCATTCATATCAAATGCTTTATCAGGGTTCTCACGATATATAGGAAATAAATCGTCACGAACATAATCAGATATAGTATCACCAGCTCTTGTAATAGGATTACTAAAAGGTTTATCATCCCATAATCCGGCAGTAGCTAAATCTATTAGCATACCCATACCTCCAACAGTATCACCAATAACAGTACCAATAGTTTGTCCTAAAGCATTACCTGCCTGTTTCCAAGCTGATTGATTCTTAGCACGTAGAGTTTCTAATTCTTCTCTACTTTGATATCTATTAGGTTCAGCACCATACTTAGCTAATGAATGATAATCTTCCTCTGTACCAGTAAACACTTCTTTACCTGTAAGATTACGAAACATAAAGTCACCCTGTGCAGCAACATCAGGTTTATATTTAGTAACAGTAGGAGCATCATTAGCCATATTAACAGAATTAGCCCCACTAGTTAGTGGAGCTTTTTCTACTGATATATTATCAAACATGTTTGGCATACGCTTACTTCATTAAGTCATTCATTTGATTGAGTATAACTTGACTAGGAGTTTCACCTGTAAGACTAGAATACATTCGATTAAAGAATTGAAATACTTGTCTCTTAGTATCTATATCTAATTCATTTAGATTACCAGTAGCACCTGCCATTATCATAGCCTTCTGCATAAGCGGACGAGCAATCACTTGTTGCTCTTCTATGGGGGAATTTGCAATAGAACCATTTCTAGCACTAATCAAATCTATATCTTCTTTAACAGGAGCAAGAACAGCATTAGCTTGATTGTTTTGAAGCATACGTTCAAATAACTCACTTTCAGTAATTTTAATTACAGGAGAATCACTAGCATCGAGTATTTGATACAGGTTGCCATCAGTAACAGCTGAATAACTACCGTCTCCAAATTCACTATCTGATAAACGATAGCCTCTTTTAAGAGCGTTATTGTACTTAATAGAATTAAGAGTGTCCCATGCTTTAACAGCAGGCAAAGATTTAAATCTCTCTATCTCATCATTAAGTACAGCACCTGTAATCATATAGTCTCCGGCTACTGCGTTCTGTATTCTATCTTCCATATCAGAGTCAGGATTCTTACCAACATTCTTACCTGTCTTTACAGTATAAGGAATATTTAAGAATATACCATATTCACCAGTAGAAGCAGAACTACACCAACCGTTATTAATATTCTTCTTCTTAATTTGTGCTTGAATAGTTTGCATGATAGCATCTCTATCTCTACTATCTTCAACAACTTCAAGAACTCCTTCTTCATTACGTTTCTTAATAACTATACTTCCTGGATTAGCAATACTAACCATATTCATAACCCGTTCATTATAGTCTTTCAGTTGTTCAGATTCAAAGCCTTGACCTAAAGCAACAACATGAGGTGGTAAGTCAAATACCGCTAAGTCTACATAAGTAGGAGGAAGGGTTTTAGATACTCTTTCAGTCGCAGCATTAGATATTTGTGCAGCTTTCTCATATACATAAGCTATTGAGTTTTTATCACTTCCAGCAGTTGTTATCTCTCCACGATCAAGTGCTCTAAAGCCAGCCATAAATGCGGTGACTTTACTACCATAATATTTATTGCCATGATAGACTTCATCAGCCCTAGTAAATGATTTAGGTTCTACACCTTCATTAGTAAATCCAATAGGATTGACTTTTAATACTTCACTTATTTCAGGAGCTAAACGAGTATAAGCATCTTTACTAATACGAATATATTCTTTATCCCCTATTTTAGAGAATGATACATCTTGTCTAGTAAGACCCATATCAACTCTTAGTTTAGATATAATAGCAGCTTTACTAGCTTCGTTAATAGGATTAACAAGAACTGTATCGAAACTATTACCTTGCGAATCTGTGAATAACTTGTTCATTCTATTAGCATATTCACGTTGCATAGGATTATTAGTATCTGCCATATTTCCATTACTAAGTCTCTTACCTAAGAAATCAGATGCAAACTGTTCATCTTGTGTAAGATGTCCTTTCATAGCATCTAATCTATTATTGGCATTATTAATACCACTATAATAATTATATGCTTCATCCAATGCTTGCTTCTTAGCTGTATCAGACAGATTGCTATTATTAGCAATACTTGACCTTAATTGAGCATACGCTTTATCTAATGGAACAGATTTAGATATTCCATAAATAGCAAACATATTGGCTAATTGACTATTAAGTGTATTCAATTGTGACGCAACCTTAGCAGGAGTATCAGGCTCTACTTTCTCTTTACCACCAACTGTTTGCATAGAAGGTAATAATTCAGGTTCTTTACCAGTCTTAGGTTTAGCGGAAGCTTTACGTGCGGCAGCTAATAAATTAAATCCTAATTCAGGACTAATTCTACTTTCAGTTCTACGATAAGCAGAAGCAGCATATCTAGGAGCAAATAGATTCTCTTCAAATTCTCTCTGTGACATAATAGTTCCATCAGGCTTAGTAACAAGATTATTCTTATTACCTTTATTGGCTTTCCAAACATTTACTTTATAGTCTTGTTCGAGAGAAGCACGAGCACCAGGAGTTTCATTTAATGCAGCTTCAAATGCAGCACGTATCTTCTCCTTAGATAACTGTTGAATACCACCGGAAGTTTTGAGGTAAGGAACATCACCAGCAGCAATATTTCCTTGACCTTCTTTAAGATTGCCTTCTGCATCACCCCATACTAACTGTTCACCTGAACTAGAATCAACACCAACAGTAGACAATACTTTCTGATATAAAGTATTATAATCTATTTGTTCAACAGGACGATAATTAGGTTGGAATTGATTACCACCTATTACTTTACCTGTTTCATCTATTTGGTCTTGATAATTATATTTGTTCTGTTCCAATGTATAAGCCTTAACATCTCCATCATAAGCGTTGCTATTAGTAACTTCGTCTTGGAACTTTTTAAACTCTTGTTGATAACGCTCACGACCAATAAGTCCTGGATTACTAGCAACTTCTCCGGCTAATCTTCTTGCAGTAGTCAATGCAGTAGCATAACTACCTTCTTGAGCACTTGCTTCTATTTGAGCATTAATATCTCTCGAATATTTATCGAGCCACTCATTTTCAGCTTCGTTTAATTGCTTATTAGCAAGAAACGTTTTAATCTGATTACTAGTTTCAATAGCAGTATCATGTTTCTGTTGTAGAGTATTTAACGTACTATTGTAAACATCTAAAGGAGCGACAACCCGCTCCCTCTTCTGATAACCAGCTGTTCTAATATCTATCGGCATAGTTATATTATTTATAGTTAAGCAATCTTTTTCTTACCACCACATCTGAATAGACTACTACGTACTTTACTCAATCTACCTTTATTCTTATCCATTAATTTTAAGAATAATTCCATTTGTTCAGGATTTGCAGACATCATAGCGGCAGTAGCATTTTCTTCTGAACGTCTCTTATCCATACCTAATTGATAATCTCTAACTGCACTAGTAAGACCTTCAATTATATTAGTACGATTATTAGCCCTTGCTTGAATCTTTTCGTTTTCGGTTTGAGTAACTGCATTATCATAAGCGTTTAATACTTGATTGTTTGCAGCTTCTACTCCTTGACGATTAAGAGCAGAACGATTGAGAAGGTCTGTCTCAACATTCTCTTTCATACCTCTTAGTTTATTACGTTCGAGAACTCCTCGATTAGCTAAAGATTGAATACGAGCAATCTTTCCTAACGAACTAGAAGTATTAGAATCAATAATTCTAGCCATATTTCTTTCAGAATCTCGACTTTCAGCTAATTGTGGATTTATATTATAAGTAGTTCTCATCCTTGCAGGAATTATAGTTCTAGGTCTAGTAGGAGCTTGAATATTATTAATACTGTTCTTATTAGTAACACCGCTTATAATATTACCTAATGCTCCAATACCGGCACTAATAGCTTCTCCGCCTATACCACTAATGAAGTTCTTAAATCCACTTCTTATTTTAGATAACGGAGAAGTAGAAGGATTGATAGAAGCACCAATCGGTTTCCCTAAAACTACACTATTAGTTTTAACAGAGTTCATATTAGCTTTAGTTAAAGCATTAGGAGCAAAACTACTACTATAATCTTTACGAGAACTACCTCCAAGCTTTTTACGACTAGGTACTCCTAACATATTCTTAATTCCTTTATATAAAGAAACAAAAGTGGATTCTCTAGGAATAGTAACATTATTATTTCTACTTGGATACTGACCTGGAACAAACTTATTATCTTCAATCATTTTAGGAATACGAGAAGTAACTATATTTATTTTAGGAGCATTATTAGTTTGAACTTTAGGTTTTGTCTTATTAGGAGCAGGTTTTTTAGTCACTTCGCTAGCTAATTGAGTGCCGTACTTCTTACCATTCCATTCAAATATCTTAAGTCCTTGTCTACGAGCTTCTGCAAAAGCTGAACTAAAAGATTGTTTTTTAGCTTTAGTTTCCTCCTTTTTAATAACTTCTTCTCTTTTAATAGGTTTTAATTCACTATTAAGAGAAGGTGTAGAAAAAATGTTTTTACCACTATTATATTGGTATTTAGGATTACTACGAGCTTCTCTTAAACTACGAATAGCTCGTCCTTCATTCATTCCATCATATCTCCCTGAAAGACTTGGATAAATTTTACGAATACTACCTTTTTTCATTTTATTGTTATTTTTAGTACCGTCATCGTTAAGACTATTTCTATCTTTAAATGACTCTTGAGCATTAAACACTTTAGAAGGCTTAGCACCTCTCTGAACTAATTCAGCCGGACTATTACCATTAAGTATAGGTTGAGCACTAAACACTTTAAGTTGTTTAGGAGTAACCTGTACTACTTCACCACCTTCAGCTTCAACACCTGTCTTACCTGCATCAATAACAATACCTCCAGTATTGTGTTTACGTCCTTTAAGAAGAAACGAATCTTTCTTAATAGGAATAGCAGTACCACCCTCGACAATACGTAATTCAGTTCTTTTATGGGGGAAGGTTCGTACTTTCCCGCCCTTAGATAAGTATTGGCTTAAGAACTGTGACCTCTCTTCTTCGGACATCATGTTCTCATTTTGAGCACTAGCTAAAGCCTGATTGTCTTGTAGGTTTTGAAGACGCTCTTGTCTTAACCTTTCGGCTTGTTCAGCTTTCTTCTTCTTACAATTGCCTATGATACCATTAACAATACTAGTACCAACAGAAATCGCAGTACCTATAAATGCTTTAGGTCTTTGTTCATTAATACGTTTCATTATTCTCTGTATTTATTAACATAACATTCAATCTTCTTAATCTCTATCTTAGCTGTTCCGTCATTAATTACAAAACGCACACCTAGATATTTACCATTAATAAGATTGGATTTAAATGGTTCGTAATTCTTATCAACATCAACATTCAACTTACCAGTAAGTCTATCTATTGGATAGTTAGTAACTACTTCGTTTAGAACGCTACGGAAATAATTATAATTCCATTTACCATGTTCATAATAAGGTTTAGCTGTATCGAAAGTATTACGTTCATTAACAGTAATATCTTCAAGTCTACTTATTGAAGTATTACTAAACAATAGTATCTTATTACCTGCAAAGTTAATGTCGTTAGCTTTATATAAGTCATAACTTATGTAGTTAAGTACTTTAATAGTATCGTATTCAAGATTGAATAATACATCGACTACCATAGTATTATTATTGTCTCCTACATAGAAAGGATTCTTATTAGCTGCTATCTCAAAGTCTTTATATTTAAGATAACTCAAAGGCTTTACAAATCCTAATTGACCTATAATATTCTTCTTGTTGAAGGAACTAATATACAAATTAGTTTTTGTATTATAAAATCCTCTACATAAATAAGTATGTACACTTATCCAAGTATTAATGACGAAATTGTAACTAAGGGTAAAGTCTGAAACATCCCCCATAAAGGAGCAAATCAACCGATTATTCTCCTTATCCATTCCCATTAGTATTTGAGTATTACTAGTTAAATACTCATCTAATATAGACTGTACTCCGTCACCTAAGTCATTTAGATTCTTCTCATCAAATCTATATAACCTCTTCTTACTTCTGTCTAAGAATATATAGCCAGCTTCATTACATACGTATGCTTCAAAATCTTGTAGACCACCATATCCTTTTTCACTAGTAAACACCTCTTGATAATCAATATCAAAAGCATCAGGCATTAACATTTGAACATCTTTATCTTTAGTATAAAGCGTATTATCTCTATTAAATATAAACATTGAATGTTCGCAATGAGCTATAAGATAAGTACCAATACCAATAACGTTAATGATATCACCTTTATTTTCGCTAATTATCTTATAAGCATTAGGTCTAAATATTCGCCATTTATTCTCTACTGATTCATCACTAATAACATCGCTTCTACGAATAGTTTGACAGTATTCTGTAACAAAGTTACTATATAATAATTCATTATAATTAATGAATTTCTTACCTGCATAATCAAGATACATACTACTTATTTCAAATGTATCATTGATAGTAGTAGGTAATAGATGAATCATACGAACATTCTGAACGAAAGAATTATTATCAGTATGAATAGTATAGTATCTTTCATCAGGAGCTGTTTTAATAGTTTTAGCAAATAATGGATATAGCGAATAATAATTAAGAATTATTCTACTTATAGGAGTATTACCTACTCTTTCACTATCCCAATGTACTCTAGGGAAATTAGGATAAAGATTAGTATTATCCGTAGCCTTCTTAGGTATTGGGTCAGTAGTATCATAATATACACCATTACGATTAAAGGCATAAACACATGCTGTCATAAAGTAATAATTATAATTATAGATATAATCTTCATAACCATAATTATAAGTATCTCCTGTTGGGTCAACATACTTAATATAGCCAAGTGGAATAAGGTCTTTATTCTCCGACATATATAAGTTATCACTTATATTAAGTAATAAGCTATTTACATAACCTCTACCATTTGCAGTATAGAATCCTAACTTTAATGACTTATTCAAAACAAGATTAACAACAGCTTCTCTACCTGCATTATTATCATCTTTGCTATCAGCCATTATAATAGTAGAGCTTTTAACAGCTCTAATATCTCCAAATTCTTCTGAAGGACGAGATTGATTAAAATCAGTATCACTACTATAATAGTCAGTAAACATAGGACCTTTATAAGCATTACCCATAGTATAACGACTATCGGTAATAAATATATTACCAGCACCTGACTTCTTTATAATATCAAATTCAGGATAATAGAAACGAATATTATTAACTTGTTCATTAAATGCAGTATTAAAATCATCATCTCTACGTACAGGAACACCTTCACTAACTAATATAGGTTCTGTCTTTTCATAAGATATAAAATATCCTACGAACTCTTTTCTCATAGGTATGTTGTCAAATAAGAATTCTATCTGATGAATTCCTCTGTAACTAGGATTTCTAGTTCCTCTAAACATACGATTGCTATTATTGTTTTTATAAAGAGCAATACCATTAGAATTATATTTAGGAAATATATTACAGAATCTTACATTACTAATGCTATCAAATATATTAACTACATCATGTGCATTATTAGTATTAATATTACCATATTGACTTTTATAAGCATCGAACTTAGTCTTAATATCAGATATTAGAGTGTCTTCATTTATATCCATTGTTAGTGGTGTATTACCTTCATTAGCTGTACCTAAACTAATAGTCTCTGAATAACTCATAGTATTAGGAATATTAATACCGTCAGTAATATTACCATTAGGATATACATAATGTACAAAGAAGTTATATACACATTGATTAATTGCATACTTAGCACTATCTGAATAAAATTCTGTATCTTCAGGTTTAGTTTCACTATCCAATATCTTAGGAGAAGCAAATCCGAAAGCATAACTAATATAACCTCCTTTAGGACCACTAACACGAAGTTCTTTATACTTATCATTATTATGTAATTCAAGGAACTCGCTACCACTAGAACGAATACCACCTTCGCTTATTGCTAATACATTGTCTTTACCAAAAGTAGGAATATCAAGAAGTAAACCGTCATAATTACTAATTCCGTCAAGATTAAACTTCTTATTCTTTTGAAAACAAATATATAAGTCACCTAATACTCCTTCATAGACTTTAGTACTTTCAACACTTATTCTATCATAAATAGTATAACTTTCATTACCTGTGTAATCATAATTAGAAACAGTTCTCAGATAATTTATAAATGGAATAACTATCATGAACTCTTTTTCAGCAGTTATAATAGTTTGATTACCTTCTTCTACTGTTTCTTTAATATAACCAATAGGATAGGCTTTTAAGTCAGTAAATGTTTTAGTAGAACCTAAATCAGCACTAAGACTGCTTATAGTATTAAAATCAACAGTATAACTTTCATTAATATCGAAATCATCATCTGTTGGTTCTCTATCTACTTTCCATTTATATACTGTTTCATGTATTCCTTCAATTTCATTTATTAAGTCTTGTGTAGACTTATTTTTATTATTGAAATTAACAGATAGGTTAGGAAATAATTCATCTATTGTATGTCTACTAGTTTCACCTTCACTATTAACAATTAAAATAGCATCTTCTCTACGATGCCAATAACTATCGTCTAATCTACTATATTTAGTAGCAAACATAAACTTATTCTTAGATACATCATATGCAATTCTAAGTTTATCTCCTTCGGTTAATCCTCCTTCAGCTTGTGTCTTAACATCATTTATTGCTCCCGTAGGATTAATTGTTTCATATTCATCAATAGTATATATAGTTGAATTAGGAAACTTAGCTTTAATAATATCTAATACTCCTCCATAGTCCACATAAGCTGTTTGAAAAGAACGTCTAAATTTCATTCCTTTATCAACAGGACTTCCAGTAGACATATCGTATATTTTATAATAAAAGTCAACAGGATTATAACGATCGTATTTTAATTTATATGTTTCTTCCCCAATAGTAACATCTCCTAAGTAAAACCACATAGGTTCGATAATTTCTCTAGTATCTATATTTAAGTCAAATTCTTCAATTGATACTACTTTAAAGTCAGTATTAAACTCTCTTTGAATATTAGGAGCACTATAAGGAGTGCTAGTAAACAAATCATTAGTACGTCCATATCTTACATAAGGATGACTTACGAATCCTAAACTTAATATACTAGAATATTTATCAGGATATATCTCATCATAGTAAGTACTTCCGTATCTACTAAATTCTAGTATATACCAATCTTTATCATCGGGTTTAACAACTACGGCAGTAGCAGCTTCATATAGATTATCTGTATTTTGATAAGAAACGTAGAATGGAGTAGAATGACTATCGTAACCACTATCTTTATAGAAAGCTCTAATAAAGTCTTGAGATGAAATCATTAAACAATAAGTACCATAACTATTCTTACCAATACGAGTAAGAAAGAACTTTCTAGTAACTTCTTTATATTCACTACCGTCACCATAAGCACGTCCTTTAATAGTTACTACATATCCTTTGCTAATATCAAATGTTCTAGGATTATTAACTATTGACGAAGTTGCAGCTCTAGTAACACTACGTCTCATTATAGATTTATTTCCGATAAAATCTTTAACTCGAACTTGTATATTACTAGTATCAATAGAACTTACAAGACTATTAATGTTTTCTTCCTTATAGTTAGCTACATACAATCTATTGTTATAGTTACATAAGGTTTTTACATTATATAGATTAAAGAAAGAACTAGTAATATCATCTAGACTAAATGTTTCGTTATAAACATCGTCTATCGTGATTCTACTAGTTTTAATATCTATATCAGAAGTATTATATACTTTAGTATCTCCCTTTTGAGTATTAATTATATAACCTATTTGATAAGCTGTATAATTAAGACCTGAATTATCTATTTGTAACCCTAGTTCGATATTTAAGTTTACCTTTTCAGTATTTAGATTAGTATCTTCTTTAAAAGTAAAGTTTCCTATCTTATAATTAACAGGGAGATTACCGCTACTGTCGTCATAACCAAAACTATTATCTTCGATAGTAGTTTGATTTCCTTTATCCCATACTAATACAGGAGTTCCAATAGGAAACCAACCAGTATAATCGTTTCCTTCTTTATATCTAATAAAGAAATTATATATTCCTTTATAGATAGCACTACCTGATACTAACTTGGAGTTATTAAGATTAGTCTTAGGGATATTAGGAACTAACGTATATTTAATATCGCTTCCACCTTCTAGGTAATTAGGTTTATTAAGATTAATTATCTTTAATGGAACTTCTTCATCAGAATTAAGTTCAGTAATAGCAACAATTAATTCATTATTTACATTATAGGTATATGTACCTATAACTTTACCACCTTGATAATTCCAATTAGTAGTAACTTCCGTAATAGCTTTAGTAGATTCTTTATATCTTCTAATCTTACTATTATTAGTAAAGATAACTATTTCATCAGAGCAAGAGATAACACCAACTATCTCTTCATTTTCATTTAATGTTATAATTGTCTTAATTGACTGTTCGTTCTGAATAGAATTACCGTCACGAGAAACCATAGCATTAACAGCATGGGTCATTGAACCATTCTTAATGGATTCGTAACCTCCGTCTTTGTTTAACTCTTTAACTATCTCCATTAGTCTCTAGGTCTAAATGTTGCATTATAAAAGAACGACGCCCAACCTTTATGAGAATTAGCATCTTGATTTTCATTAATAACAGAAGCTCTTGCTCTGTCACGAGAATCTCTCCATAATAAATATGGATTAACTGGCATGGCACCTTGTAGAGAATATACTTGATGTTTAAGCCCTCTACTTAGTAACTTCCACATACAAAACCATTCAAGAGCTTCGATAAGTTTTCCGTTATCAGGTATAACAGGAATATTACAATGAAAAGTATCACTATATACAGTCTTAACTGTAAGATAGGATACTTTAACAATATCTGTATCAAAGTTTAATTGAATAGCATTAGCGTCACGAAGATAAACGTAATTACGTCCTTCATAGCTTTCAGGGTCTACTTCAACAGTACGCTTACTTTCTCGTTCCCTAGATTTCTCTCGGTCTTGAGTGAAGTATTCAGTAGTACCTGAAGAGCAACCACAGTTTCCTTTCTTTATGGGGGAAACCTCACACCCGTCTGCATACACTTTAAATGCGTTCATACAACATGGGAAATAAGCAACTCTATCAACAACTTCAATAGTAGTTTCTTTTTCTTCATATTGAAGAATACCCATTTCATTCATAGCATCTATACACCAAGCACCAACTCTAGGTATATAATCGCTACTCATAATATTGAAATCATTATCAAGTCTTGCGATAATAGTTTCTATTGAAGATAGGTTTTTGTTCATTGTTTCTAATATATTTTTGAGTATAACTTGGGTCAAACTTAGAAATAAGAGAGACACGATTGTTAATATCAGTATCAAGATTTATTATATCTTCTACACTATGACATTTTGCAAGTAGTTCAGCATTTGTAACATTCATGTGATTATTTATACCACAAAACTTAAATACTGTCCTATTTTTAACTGCACCGTCAATCATAATAACTCTACAAGACCAATCCGAATTATTATAAGATATATATTTAACACCGTCATATTCCTCTCCTTTTGCAATAGCTTCAAGATGTTTCTTTTTATTATAAGGCGTAAGTCCTTTAATAATAAGTTCTTCTTTATTTCTTCTAGTTTCTACAAAGTTAATACGTTTTCTATGCTTAATAACTTTACCGTCAGCAGTAACATGTGATTCAGTTCTTTTTACTCTTTCTATAATAAGGCAACCTATTTTCTTCTCAAACTTATAAATCTTTCCTCTCAATACTTGCCTTCCTATTTCTCCAAAAAACAGGTAACAATACTTTTTGTATTGTTCTCTTGTAATTAACTTACGCTTTTTTAATACATCTTGTCTTATCTCACAATCTTTTATCTTACGAAGCACTCTAAAGTATTGCTTTAGATTACGATAAAGATTGCCATATCTTAATTGTTTTACATCCGTAAACTTAACATACTTCTCATCTATGGCTTTCTCCATTTTTTGATTAGTATCTAACTCATCTGTATTCCATTCCCAGTAGTTATATACACATACATCAAATATGGCTTCAACAGCATTTCTATTTTGTTCAATAGAGTATTTAATTCGATAAAGCAAAGATTTATATCTGACTATATTGTGAGACACAAGGTCGTACTCCTCTTCACTTGTCTCTATAAAATGTGTATACATATTACGTATGTCATATCTATCTATTGCATTTACTTTCATACTTCTATCTGTTGTTGGTTTATATCATCTTTAACTGGAACTTCATTAGTTACTCTCTCGACATTAAGTAGATTACGTTTATAGATTACATCTTTAATACGTTCTACCATATCTTCAGGAATAATAAATTCATCATCATTATCAATACTTGATTCCATTTTTTCATTAGTTTCAATTGGAATTTCAGTAGGTATCTCAAATGGAGATTCAATGATAATATGACCTAATGGTTCAATAAGTGGATTACCATTACTATTAACATATAAATAACCATTGATATAATCATAACTTAAACTGGTACACATTCCTGGAAGAGCTTTATAAAATTGAGCATTTGCTTCCTTAATAAATGGAATAGCCATATTATCATATCCAACAGTACGAACACTAACAAATGGTAAATTGTTATCAAGACGAACTGGTCTAGGAACTCTATCCTTACTTCTCTTAACTTTATACTTAGTACTAACAAGAGTTTGGAATATATCTCCGTCAGGAACATTAATTAAACTTATCCTGTATCTTTGCATTAATATCTTATCGACATTAGCATGACGTTGATAAGTCTGACGTATCTGTTCATTGAACGTATGAATAATTGCACTACGAATAGTACGTCTCGCAGTAAAGTTATTCGGCTGATGAATAGCATGAGCTATTTCAGATACAATTTGATTTAACGAACTCATATCACTATTATTTTGAATTAGTATTATAACAAATATAGTTATTATATTGGTATCGACAAGACTTTTACTAATAATTTTAATTCAGCACTTTTATCTAGCTTGCTATCTAGCTTACAGATATTCGCATTGTAAACATTTTTATACAAGTGACGCATTTTAAGACCCGTGGTGGCACGCAATACTGTCGGATAATAGTAAGTTAAGGAAAGGTACTAAAGTCCTATGGTGAGCTTCTATGAAAGCGTAGGAAGGTGGGACATACTTTTTATTCCCCCATAAAGGACGTGTATACTGAAAGAGCCGACTATCTCTAGTCGACTCTCACTTGTTAATCTTACTAATAGTACTTACTTTGGATATTGATTAGGTTCATTATCTTCAAGTTCTATAAACTTTCGATAGTCTATATTGAAGAACGCCAATATTGGCTTCATAATCCAGCTCCAAAATACGAAGCTAAGAATAATAGAATTAAGTACTACCTTAACATCTCCTAGCTTTAATGAGAAGTATATTACTCCCATTATTAAAGCACATACTAGAGTTATTACTCTTTTATTCCAAGTACTTACTACTTTGTTTCCATTAAGTTTGTCAACTAGTTTAATTACTAGATATGCTAGCACATTTACACAGATTACAAACGCAAAATCAAAACTAGTAGCCGTAGTACGTAGAATCTCACTAAGTATATTCCCGAAGTCCATATTACAGCAAGAATAACAAAGTACCAAGAATAATAGTTAACAACACACCTCCTACTCTTATGTAGGTAACAACTTTTGCAGGAAGAATACTAGTAGCTTCTTTCCATACAAATGCTATAATAGTAATGGCTATTGTAGCAACAAACAACACTTTCATTAAGATTCCCATAAGCATTAAGTTTTATATTACATGGCAAATATAAAACTTTATTTTAAAAAGAAAAGAGAGACTACTATTATTTAGTAATCTCTCTTTAGGAATATAACAGAACTTGTATTACTTCAACTCGTTGAAATACTTCCAGAGTTTATCTTCTCCGAAATCAACGTCATCAAACCAAAAGTTGATAGCACTCTCGAATATCATATCGTCAAAGTTTCCTTTTCCGAACCACTTCTCGAATAACTCGCAGTAGTCGTGATATTGAGCATTAATAGCTACATATACATCAGCGACTTCTACTTCATCTTCTAGTTTATCTTTGAATTTACTACAAACTTCGTGAGCTTTCTGCATATCGTATTTCTCACCGATATATTTCTTACCGTCTTTGACATGGTACATTTCATCAACAGTACGTTTAGCTTCCTGTTTATTAAAATGTTCATCACCATATTCATAACGTTCATCTTCACTTACTCCGAGCATCCGCATAAGAAGCATACGTTCATCATCATCGTATCCTCTACGATGTTCATCGTAACCTCTATGCTCGTCTTCTTCGTAGTTATCGTAAGTCCTATATCCAATACGATTCATCATTCCTCTTCCGTGACCGCCACGACCGATTCTTCCGCGACCGCCACGAGCAAGGAAATCATTAATTCGTTCGTACATTCTATCTCTCCGAGAACGAGCACGAACATCATGGTCTGTCTCGTATGGTACTTCTCTCATAATATTACTTAGTTAATAATTGTCTGAATGTTTCCAAATCAGACTGGTTGAACATAATTCCTTTATTAATAAAAGGAATAGAAATAGTTATGTTACCATTAGAAATGTTACCATTACCAAGAACAGGAATATTAAAATCAAAGTTAGGAATAGATTTGATTATTTCAATCTCTTCATCAACAATACCTTCAATATCAATCTTACCGTCTTTAGCAATAGCGTTTATAAACTTATCAAAACTATCAATGTTATTAATAATTGCACGTTTAGCCAAAGGCTTAACTAACTTAATAGCCGGATTGGATTCGCCAAGAACATCAATCTGATTAACAATATAATCTTGCAGCTTTTGTTTTACTACACTTACTTCTATCATTATTTCATAGTTTTAATAAATTCATCATAAGTCAAAGAAGGATTCTTTGCACTAGCTTCTTTAAAAGCATTAAACAATTGCATCTCTCTTTGAGACATTTCTATAATACTAGTTTTTAGATTCTTAACCAATTTCAGCTGACTATCAAGAAGAGCTTTACCTTCGGGACTTCCTTCTATTTTAGCTCTTACTAGATTAAGAACTTCTGTTTGAACCATGGCTTGAAGACTATTGTAGTTGTTTACATACTCTTCATTATTAGCCAACATATTTCTCTGTTCAGTTGTAAGTGGTTCTATCTCCGAATCAATCAAATCCCAAACACTAACTTGTGGTTGCTGTTGAGTTGGCAAAACTTGCTGACCATTAGCAACCTGTTGTAGTTGTTTTTGACGAGCGTCAATAATACGCTTTTGTTCTTCGAGATATTGAATCTGTTCACTAAGATTACCCGAATTAAATAACGGGTCGCCACTTAGTATAAATTGATTAACAGGTAACATAACTTATTCTTTAGTAGGTTTATAATATTATGCAGAAGGAGTACTAGCCGGCTGAGTAAATCCGCACGGTAGACAACCATTGGCATTTCTACCAACAAGACCAGTTGTAGTAGGCTCATTAGGTAGACAAGTAACACCATAGATAACATTACAAGTCTTTTTATCGACATAATTGATACCTGCGGTGAAAGCTCTCTCGATTTCGCACTGGATAAGTTTATCCTGATAAGGACGAATAGCAGCACCAACAGCAACTTGAGTTTTAAGTTCTTCAATTTGAGTTTTTAAAGCATCGTAGTTGTCACGCTGTCCTTTATATAAGCTAAAGTCGGCATCAATCTGTGACTTATACAAACCGAACATTTCTCCGTCTATTACCTGACGGTCTTGGAAACGTTGGTTCTGTTGATTCAAAGCCCACTGATACAAACCACCTTGCAGAGCAAGAGTATCTTCACAAGACTTAGCCCATGCTTGGAAAGCAGTAGGAGCAGCACCATTTCCACCACCAACACCAACTACATTAATGTTTGTAGAACCGTCTCCCATAAGACCTGCACCAGTTCCGAGAACACCAGTAGAACGACGATTACCAAATAAAGCCCAAGCTCCAAGAGCAGTACCGATAATACCAAGCGTAAGACCTGCATTAGCTTTACCGTTAACATCACGGCGACCGTACATACCGTCCATCCCTGCGCCATTATAGCCTTCAGGAACAACTTTAACTTTTTCAATTACTTGCATAATAAATAAGGTTTAGATTAATAAATTAAGAATATCTTATAGTAGCTACTATACACTCATAACAAGAATAGTATTAGAAGTTCAGATATTAATCTATTTTAGCTATAAGCAATAATTTTATGAAAAAGTCAAGTATCTCGTGAACAAAATAAAAGCCCTACTTGTTATAGCAGGGCTTTATAGAGTTAATGATACAATGGAATCATTCCTTTATGGGGGATTCTTCAAGAGTACTTTCAGATACAGATTGCCATTCAGAACTAGACAACAATTCATAAAGAGCTTTGTCAGAATAAGTATCATAAGGATATTTAATAGTAATACTTTCATATCCTCCTTCATCAAATGTCACTATCCGTTCTACCTTATTAGGGAATACTTCTTGGAAATGTTGACACTTCATAAGTGCTTTATCATTAGCTCTGTTTTTACGTAGAACTAAATTAAGTTCTTCGATTTTAGCTGATTCTTCTTTACCTATATCAGCAATAGGAAATACAATGTAATCAATCATAACTTTAAATCTTTAAATATTAAACTTAGTGCATATGTTAATACTAGAAATATACCAATTAGTATATAAACTAATTTAAGTATCTTGTGAGGTGTTACTTTCATCTTCTGTATTAGAAATAAATATAGGATGATTAATATCTATTATCTCATCTTTCTCCATTAAGTTCTTTAGGAAGTTAATCTCTAGTAACGATATAGTCTTAGAATATAGAATTGTTTTATAGATTATTCCTTTCCAATATTTACCAAGTACTAATCCTGGATTATCTTCATTTTCACCTTTTATAATAGAATTACCATTATAACTTTCAGGAGTTAAATAAATAATCTTAGAATCATCTCGTTCTATCTGATTTAATTTACCATAACTATAAACATAATTCTTACTATTATAACAATAATCTAAAATAAAACCGTTTCCAATACTACTTTCATAGATTTTGTTTCCTTTAAACATTACAGTAGAATTATCATTCTTAGCATCTAAATCAACTCTTTTTATAATAACAGTAAAATCTGTAAATATAGGAATATTCTTATTATCAGTAAAATCAGATACTCCGTCATAAGCTAGACCGTTCTCGTATTCAGGAAGAACTTCGATAGTAATATCACAATCAAAAACTAGTTCACCTTCTATCATAGGAGTTATTGCAAATCCTATCCAAGAATTAGTAGTTAAATCTAATAATGCGTCTGTTGGAACAAACGATTTAGGTAATTTATGAATACCATTGCCTAAATATACTACTGATTCTTTTGTTGCATTTTCCGTAGCTAAATATTTGTAAATAAGTTTACTATTTCCTTCAAGACCTTTAACAGTAACTCTAAAAGCAGGTATCTCTTTTATATTAGCTAACGCTCCGTCTTTCTTAACATAACTATATAATAAACCATTAGCCGCATGTTTAACATTAGTTATATGAACAATAGTACTATTAATATCATAAATATAATCTACTGCATTAGAAGTTTCCCAAGTCTTATTAGCACCTAACACTACTGGATAACCATTATAACCCGACATACCTTCGTAACCAATGTTAAAGTTCTCAAGAGGATTAACACTAGTACCGGTCTTTTGCAGAGATACTTGTTCGTCAATATAACCTCTATTTGCATCAGTATTCTTTTTACCATAGTTATCCCAATAGTAATTAGGTAACGTAACTTTAGGAGTTATACCAATATAAGTGTTCAACTCTTTAATCTTATCTTCTGTTGAGATTTCATCGAAGAGCATGAAGTCGTAGAGAGACATTTGAGCGAAATAACTATTTGAATAACTACATTTACCTATTGACGGAGTTATTGAATTATCAACATCACAAGTTGCTACAATATTATGGGTAATCTTTGATAAATTACTACCGATGATATTATTGTTTATAATACCGTCAATATAAGTATTACCGTTATTATTTTGAGAATAAGCGATTACATCACCTTGTGCGTAGATACCAAATGTTTTATCTCCTGAAGCAGGTCTTTGGTCATATATAAATCCATTTAAAGTACTCCAATTCACTTTCATCAACACTTGCTTACCACCCTTAGACAAAGTAGGAATAGTAACAAAGTCGTCCACGCCATCAAATTGGTATGAACCATTTTCATTAACTCCACTTCCTTCTGCATAAGCCGAGTTATAAATAACTCCATGATTACCATGACCGGATATATCAGGAATGTGTCTTAGTATCTTATAACTAGAGTTAGGTATTCTCAATAGTTTAGGAGATAGGATACATTTAGGTTCGTTATCATCAAAAATCCAAGTCGCTGTACAAGTAAATACCATTTGTCGTTCAACAACATGTGGAGTACTAGTTAAAGGATTTCCATTAAGTTTAGCATTACTAACAGTATAAATATCTTTAAGAAGATTACAATCATTAAATAAACCTATTCTAGTAATACTAGAACCTAGTTTAATTTTGTCTCCCCAAGATATTTCATTATTATTCTCATCCTTGAATCTTAATAAAACAGGATATGGCTGTACAATGTCTTCGTATCTAACATATTCTTGAATAGTAATATTTATCTCTTTTGGAAATACTAAAGGTATTTCTAATCTATAATAATTACCATTTGAATCTTTAGTAGGAGTATAAGATTTTCCATCAATAACAATATTAGTTACTTCATCTGAATCTTTATAAAGAGAAACAATATCCAATACTAGATTACCTGTAATAGAAGTAGAATAAAATTGTCCATTTACTAGTTTCAATATTGTACCGTCAGTTTTCCTAATATTTGCAGTAACTGAATATTTAGATACATTAGCTTTAATATTAGGATTCCATTGAACATAATCACTATCTTGTTCAATAACTAAATTTATCTTTTGAGGAGACTTCTTAATACCATAGAAGATTACATCATAGATAAAATCTGTATTAGATTTTTCAATAGTGATATTATTAAAGGCAGTAGAAGAAACTTTAGATATTTTATAACCGTCAAGAACAGTAATACTAGTTTTAATATTACTTCCTATTGAAATATAATCTCCTACTTTTACTACATTTGAATCTTTATCTAAATAGACTATATTCTTAATATCTATATTACTCTTAATAACAGGTCTAAATTCAACCATGTCTTTATATAGAGTTCCTGCCTTATATTTCTTTAATTGACGTTCGATTAAGAACTTATTCATAGAATAAGGAAAGGACATAAGAAAATAGATAGCTATATTACCGTATTTATCACTATTATCCCTTATAGTACCTAAATATAATTTATCACTATCTTCAGATGTTCCAATAGTTAAAATTTTACCATTATAATTATACTTAGATTGATAACTTATACCTCTAGTAAAATCAGTATTAGCAATATTGGTATTGTTTTTATAATAACTCCAAGTATTTATAACATTAGGAGCAGTTAAATATTCAAAAATAAAAGCTCCGTGTTTAGTTGTATCTTCTGCACTCTCAGATTTAGAAGCAATAATTCCAATATTGTCAATACTTAGTATTTCTCTATCTATAATGAAAGTATAATCTTTATATATAGGTAATCCTACGGCTCTACCGTAGTCAGTTACTCCGTCAAGGCAGAGAGCACCATCATCGTTGATACCGCTTTCTTTATTCCAAGAAATATTATTCAACTGAATATCCCTACCGTTGCCGGAATAGTCAATCAACTTGTCGCCAAACTCTGCATGATTCTCGTTAGTAAGACCTTGTTTTTCTATATTACAATATATATCGGCTTTAAGCGTTCTATCTAAGTTAAAGTAACCAATAATAAGATTAATATCGTCTTCGGTAGCTTTACCTAGTAATGCAAACGTCCAATAATGAGCTACTCTTGATGTTTCAACTACATTATCTTCACCATTTATATATCCTTGTACACTAAATTTTCCTTGCGATAAATTACCTGTTATATGTATAGAATAATCGTTTTTATCTCCTAATATAGTATTTATTATATGACTATTGCCAGCACTAGAATGATTAACATCATATACTACATATCCATATATTCCAGTCTTACCAATATTGGCAACATGATTTCTTACATACTCATATCCTATGGGTTGTCTAATATAATTAGTTAATGCAGCAGCCGTAGCACCTCTCAAAGTTATTTGATGAATCATACTAACGATAGTAAAGTCTTTAGTAACTCCCATTTCTTGAAGAGTCTTTTGACTAATAATCATATCGTTAACTCCGTCAGTAACAAGTGCTCCTTCATATTCAGGAAGAACTTCGATAGTAATATCACAATCAAAGGTTATCTCATTTTCTACAATAGGACTTATTGTAAATCCTATCCAAGAATTATTAATAATTGAATTAGTAGGAGCTAATGACTTAGGTAATTCATGAATACCATTGTCTAAGTCTAATAAAGTTTGATAAACCGCATTTTTTGTTCTTATATAAGAATATCTTAGCTTACTATCTCCTTTCAAACCACTTACTCTAATTTTAAAAGAAGGTATTTCTGTTATATTATATAATTGGTTGTTTTGCTTTACATAACTAAATATTAAACCCTTATTCGCACCTAATACTTTAGTAATATGTATTTTATTATCATTAATACTATATATAAAATTGTAAGTCGGTAGTCTTTTCCAAGTTTTATTTACTCCGAATATAACAGGATAACCGTTATATCCACTCATACCTTCATACGCAGAATTAAATATTTCTAAATCTCCTCCTGCATTAGGAATCTTATTCTTAATAATATTCCTATCAGCATCAGTATTCTTTTTACCGTAATTATCCCAAACTCCAATAAGTCTAGCTTTAAGCTCTGGCGGAAGATACGGTCTATCTCCACCAAGAGCATTATTTTTAAAAGGAATACCGATACCTATACCTATACCAGTATTAGTACCCATATTGTAATGTATCAGCTTCAGCGTTATTAACTTGTTTAACTAACTCAACATTCCAACCGGAATAAAGAACAGTAGTAATAGGTTCGTCCATACCAGCAAGAACTACTTCAACTGTTATAGGGTCTTCGGTAACATTCTTCAATAAGAATGGTTCTTTACCACCCATTCCATTAGGAATAGAAAACTCTGCAACAGCTTCAACTTTACCCATTATAGATATTTGTAAACTATTAGCTGAATTAGCTCTGTTATAAATACGATTATCCATGATAATTACTTTTAAATGATTATTAATTACTCTTTGCAACCTTCCCCCATAAAGAGGTGTGATAACTGTAATTATCACACCTTTATGGGGGATGCTACAAGAAACTAAATTTTGTTTAATTACACAATACTATTATTAACTTTTTTAATCTGTCATTCCATTAGCCCAATCAGTAGGAATATTTTCAGAGTTACTAAGATTAGACTTTTTCATTGCATAGAATACATTAGCTCTACTAGCAGCATCTAGAGTATTAAGCCAATTCCAAAATTCCGGAACACTACCAACAGTAGAAACAGCATTATAGAATAGACCAGTTACATTAGTAAGTCTTTTATGTTTATCAACATTGAATAATGTAGAATTTATTTTTTTAGGACTTCTATCTAACCAATCTCCTACGGTTTGTCCACTAGCAAAAGCATAACTAATATTTCTAAGATTAACATTCTTATTAAATAAGTTTCCGTCTACTTGTTGTCTCATTGCAGATGTTGATTCAAACTGTGCAGATAAGAACATCGAAGATATATCTTGTAATTGTATGCAGTTTACATAAGAATCAACAGGTAAGTTAATATGTGCAGGAATAATACAAAAGTAGAACATATTAGATAACGATATTAACTTAGTTAACTTAGAGAACGTATCTGCCGAGTAGAACTCTCCGTCTTCTCCATTAGTAACATTCCATTTATATGGGTTTAATAATGGCATACGATAGAATGTATAAGACAAATCAGTAGCATTACTAATAGGATAGAATAAATGTGGCGGAATACGTCCTCTTAATCCATAATCAAGATAATTATATCCAACTACTCCATTAATTCTACCACTACCAAAGAACACTCCATTTACTTGCATATTATTGCCATTAGTACAATAATAGAATAAGTCAGGAGAACATATATAGTTAAGTACTTTCTTATTAGCATTAGCATCAGAAGGTGGAGCAAAAGAACCAGCGTTATCTTTAAATCTATTAGGTATAACAGGAGAACAATTAATACTTCCTGTACTAATTGCACTATAAAGAGCACTGTCTCTAACTATATCTTCTAATTCACTAAGACCGTCAACGCAATATTCATTCCAAGCAAGTTCATACTTATCGAAATCTTTATTCAAGATAACTCTATGAATATCTCTATTGTAGTTAGGCATAGTATGTTCGTCATCTAACCATTCTCTAGGGTCATAATTTGGATTAAGAATATACTTAACTGGACTATACTTTTCATTAGGGACTATTATATCTCCGTAATTACTAGGAGTAAGATTACCATAATTCATAGTATAACCTTGTGCTTCTGTACTTTGAAATCTTTCTAAGCAATAAGACATATTAACTATTGTCTTTCTAGGAAGAGTTCTTTGTTTACTATAAGTAATCTCTACTGGCATTTCAGCACTTTCAATCCAATCACCGTTGCTATCTATACCATAGTTCTCTGTAATATTCTGACTAGCTGCATCTACTTCATTCCAACCTTTATAGCTAACATTAGAAGTTTGTTCCATATAGAATAGTCCATAAGGAATAAAACCTTTCTTAACGAAGCTAGTTTCTATTTCAGAGAAGCATCTATGAACATTAATTAGTTTACAATTAGAGAAGCCTTTACCAGTAAGCGAATACTTACAATTCTTCATATCATAATATAGATATGATATATTAGTAAGATTGTAATTAGTCTTAAATGAATTAAGAGGAAGCTCAATTACACTATTTGCAGGAAGAACTAGTTTAGAGAAGAATCCAGGTATTTCAACAATAGCACTACAATTAGTAAATACATCGTATGGGAATACTTCATCTTCTTCTTTAATAAACTCTTTAGTAAAACCTTGAAAACATCCTAATGTAGACTGATTAATAGCTTGCTGTCCTGTTATATGCTTCAATGAGTTCTTCAATCTACTAAACATTGAATTATGAATAGGAAATGTAATAGTAGAATTATCTCCAATAGAGAACGAATTATAGATACCGTATAAAGCAGTAGGAAATCTAAGATTAACCTTATTCTTAACAGTACCACCAAACACATTATATAAAGAACCATTAGATTTAATAAGTTCTTTAAATGAATCTCGTATATATTTTAATTTAGTATTCTTATAGAATAAAGGACAATACATTACTTTATCTTCTACATCTTCATCAGTTGTTTGATTAAAGTAAATATTAGTACTATTGAACATATTAGTTATATATTCTAATTCAGGCAATCGTACAAGTAAATTTCCTGAATTAGCTGCAAATAAATTATTTGCAATAGTTTCATCATTAGGAGAACTATTAATATTATTTACAAATTTAATGTTTGAAATAATATTGTCTAATCTAGTTAACTTAGAATCTACATTTCCTTTAAACTTAGCTAAGAAAGTAGAATCAGTATATTTAGTTCCACCAAAATCAAAAGCATCGTCCATAAATTTTAAACTAACAAGAGGACTAAGTAAACCATTATGTTCAGTAGAACCATTTTCATAAGTACTGGTAAATATTTTAAAATTCTGAGTAGGTAATCCCCAAAATATAGATTTCATATCAACAACTTTAGTACAGTGATTGAACATAGTTCTACGAGGACTATCTAACAAATTCCATACTACTCGCTTAGCATTAGCAAAACAACTATCTAACGAAGTTACATTATCACATTTATATAAGAAATAATAAACGTCGTATATACTGCAATTAGTAGCATTAAACATAGTACTACAATTAGTAGTACTAATTTTGAAGTTAGTTTGTAAATCAGTGTTATTTGCCCAAGCAATCTTACCTGCCTCAGTTGCAGTATCTGGACCAAACCATTCTCCATTATAATCAGGAGTAATACCGTCTACTTTATCTTTTGGTTCATGAATATAGAATTGATTACATCCGTTAAATACAGCGTTACCGGTAAGATTAATATGTCCAAATACTCTTTTAAGATTAGAACATCCTACAAAGAAAGAACCTCCAATATTGAAAGGTATATTCTTATTATTATTAAACTTAAAGTAATGTACTCCTTTAGCATTTCGAACAACTAAACTTGTAACACTAATCTTACTTACATCAAATATCTTATTACCATTATAAGTAGGAATTGCAGCATTACCGTATTGTATAGCTTCAACTTGACTATTAGTTATATTCAATGTCCTAAGTTTAGGAAGTTCAGATGCAGCTTGAATATCGTTAGCTGTATTAGTATTAGACATATTAAGTGTCTTAATATTAGGAGCACCTACAATATAAACAATAAGATTTCTGTTTGTACATGACGATATATTAATTGTTTCGACATTATTACAATTAGATACATTGAATGTAGTTAACTTACCATTATTTGTACATACAATAGATTTTAAGTTAGGACATGAAGTAATCTTAATAGTATGTAAGTCTCCTAGATTACTAAGATTCAATTCAGCAATCTTATCACAAGAATCAATAGTAACTGTCTTTAATCGTTTGCATCCAGAGAAATCCAATGTTTCCAAGAACGGTTGATTAACAAGACTAATACCTTCAACTGTTGAATCAGTAATATTCAAAGATGAAAGAGAAGCATTAGGTAAAGATACAGAAGTTACAACAGAACTAGATATATTCAAGTCTTTCAACTTAGTGTACTTCTCTATATTAACTGTAAATGTGCCTTGTCCAGCATTACCACTCCAAAATTTAGTATTACTTAAATCAATATGTCGAACATCAGAGAAGTCTTCATCGTTGACGAATATAGTTTCAAATGGAATAGGAGAATCACTAAGAGTATCAACAGATGATAAGTCTAGTTTAGAGAAATTAGGAAGTTTCATACTAGACATGAATCTTTGGAATCTCATTCCACCTAATCCTTCTATATCGTTAATTTGAGGAGTATTATTGATAGTAACTTGTGTATTGAAAGAACTAATAGGAGATAATCTAATTTCAGTAGGCTTGCCTTCTTCTAAAAAATATCTAGTATCAGTAGTATTACCAATGTTAACTACAAATATAGCCGGACAATTGGAAGTAACAACTAGCTTAGGATTAGTTGCTTCTGCACCGCCTGCCGAAAACGTTCCTTTATTATTATAAGGTTGAATATTAGAAGCATTACTATATTTAAACACTCCGTCAAAGAACCAAACACGTTTCTTTAACCAGTCACGAACATATTCAACACGAGTACCATGTAAAAACTCTATATTAGCATAAGACGCTTCACCACCAGCTTCACCAATATAAGCTGTAAGATACTTAACATTATAGTCATAATTAAATAGTAACTCTCCACAATTAATTGTTTGAGCTGCGAAATAATTATCTATATAATTATTAATATCTTTGCATATATTATCATTATTTCTCCATAAGTCCCAAAGTCCTTCAAGAGAATTATCATATACACCAGTATTAGCGAATACAGTATCTCTTAATACGTCCCACATACGAGAACTATAAGTATCATATCCACCGTCAGCAGCGTTCTTAGTAATAACTAATGAATTAACGTTGTTCTTATCATTATTACTAAACTTATCCAACCAAGCGGTTTTAGCAACAGATTCGAGAGCAACATTATCAAGTCCATTAGCCGTATCCATGTCATAGAATCTAATAAACCATTTCTTACTTCCATTAATATCATAACATACGATAGTCATATTCTTACCAAGAGAATCGACAAGTCCATATTTTACACATACTAACAAATAAGAGAAAGCATTTCTTATTGAGAACTTAGTATCAAGTTCAGCAGCAAGAGTAGACCAACTAGATTGTGCAGGATATTCACCTTCGGTTTCTTCATATCCTCCTACTGATTCATTCCAAATATACTTCTTAACTGTCGAAGTAGTCATTTGAGCAAAGATGCTAAATAGCTCTTGTAGTGCTCTCCAAACATTATCGTCAGTAACAGGAGCAGTTGGTTCTAACCAGTTACCACCGTTATATTTAAACTCACCTACATGCTTTATAATAGATAAGTCATCTTGCATAAACAAAGCTAACGGCAATATCTTATCACCGTCTACAATTATATTTGCATTTTCACCGAACTCATAAGAATAAACCTTACGCTGGTCTATGTTTCCAAACATCTCATCTTGAGCATAAGCATGATAAGAAGTAACAAAAGCAGGTAACTTATTATTTACATATTCTCCGGCTGTATTCTTTATCTTAGTAGTAAAGTCTTTCATAAACCGGAAACCCATATTATAATAAGCTCCACGACCTAAGTTAAAACTATATATACCAAGCATAGTTTGAGTCTCTTCACCATCAAACTGAATAAGTAATATAATAGGGAATCCTTCAAGTGTTTGCTTAATAGTTACCTTATCATGAACTGTCTTATCACGAGTATCTACTGGACGATGAGCTTCTAGTTCTTCCATAGGTGGAGTTTTCTCGAATAAGAAATCCGAGTTATCATTAATCCATTTACCAATAGAAGCATTGTTAGCATGAGCACTATCTACAACATCAGCTTTAAGAGTAAACTGTCTTTCAGGAAACCAAGTCTCTTTAGGTTGGAATAGCTCATAATCAAGGTTATTTCCGTCATCGGCTTTCAACATCTTATCAAATCTTATTTCTAAGTTCTTAATAAGATTATTCATAGTAGATGTACCTTGTTTAGAAACAGCAACATCAGTAGTATATTCAGAACTTGATTTACCAGAAGTCGGACTAAAGTAACTCATAGTACAACCAGTATACCAGTTATTATTCTGTCCACCTATTTCCTCAAATACAGCACGAGTAAAACCAGTATTAGCACAATTAATCAACATAATATCTACTGGAAGTACTTTAGTAGTATCAGAAATAAGACTATTAAAGTTAACATTAGCATAAGTCTGATTAATATCGTCCCAAAGTGTTGAATTTGGTTCAGAATCAGAAGTAGAGAAGAAGTTTCTTAACTTCATTCTATTGTATTTTGTAAAATCTATACTACCGTCAGCTAGTAGAGTTGCTCTAGCTTTTGAGTTCATTGCATTAATAACAATCTGTTTATCATTCGCAGGAACACGGAACAACTTAATATCATAGAAGTTAACATCAGCAAAATTCTGAATTTGTCCAGCATTACTAATATCACAACCTAGATATATCTTTGAACTAGTTCTCCAAGTAAAGTCATTCTTTATTTCACGAGCTGTACTAAGAATACCATTAATAAAGATAGCAACAACCATTTTTCCTGGATTCTTATTAACTATAAAATCAACAGTATTAATAACATCTTGTTGTATCTTACAACTCATAGTCTCTTTAATATTACCGTCAGTATAAGACCAAGTAATATCTTCAAGACCTATTTTAATACCTTCCGAGAATTGCTCATCTGTATTGTAATCCCCTATAAAGAAGACTGTTCTATTTGAGAAGGGATGTCTATCTGACTTGAATGTACATGATATACCAAAGCCTTGTCTTGACCAGTTATTAAGAGTAGTAGTATCATCTTTAAATGGTTGTACATCAATTACTCCATAAGCCTCTCCTGATATACGTAACATTGATTGTCCGTTCTTTGTTAAGAAGCCTGAAAGAACACCATTAGTATTATATACATTTAGTTCAGTTGTAGCACCGCTAGGTTCAATAGCACCAGGAACTGTAAATGAAGGTTCATTGCTTGTCCAAACTTTAGTAGTAGACACTTGTGGAAAACTTTCTTGACGAATATGCCAACTAGCATATCTACTATTATTGGGATTTTGGTCAACAATAAGTGCTTGAGAACTAGATACAACTTCACAAGCTAAAACAGTATCAGTAATAGGGTCGCCCTTTTCAGACCAACAACGAAGAGTTATATTCCAATTACCTAATACTTCTCCTTCAGTTGGAATAGCATAACTAAATACTTGTTGTTTGCCACGTTGAACATATTGGTTATCATTATAGTTTCCTTCATCAAAGTAACCTATATCTTTAACAATACCATTATGTTCTATTCTAACAGCATAATAGATAAGACTTACTCCTGCAAGATACGGAGTGAATGCAAATGATATATTACCGCTTTGAGAGAACTTAGTTCTTTCAACTCCTGAATCTACTTCTGCCTTACTAGTAATACCTTCTACAAGTACTACTAGGTTTACACCGTCTTCTACTACTACACGATTTGTTACCTTATCTGATTGAACAGTTTGTCCATTTATTGAAGTAAACGCTTGTGCCTGTATAGTATAAGAACTACCGGCAATAATACTTCCTAAATCCCATAAGTTAACATTAACTTGTCTAGGAGCAGTAGAAGTAGTTTTACCTAATTCAATAGTTTTACTAGCACCATTAGTTACATTAGTAACTACAAGATTAACATCTGAACCGATAATCTTACTAGTAATACTATAAGTAAAAAAGTAATCAATACCAACAATTGCAGTATTTCCTGATACAGAACTAGCGAGTTTAATACTTGCTTCTACTATATTTAATAGATATGATTCAGCAAAGAATCCGTCTGTATCACTAGCTGTAATTACAACAGAGTGATTACTATTAGAAGAGAATCTATCTAACTGCGGAATATTAAGAGTTCCAGGAGTATTAGTCCATGCTTCTTTACCTTCGATAATATTATTACCGTCAAGAGTAACAGTAATAAAATATCGTTTATTATTCTTAGAAGAAGTAATAAGATATTCCAGTTTAATATTAGTAGTTACAGTAGAATAAAGATAATTAATATTACCTTCTTTTACTATATTACCATTAGTAAGTGTTATTTTATCTCCGGTAGCTCCTCCATCACCGCCACTTCCACCGCCACCATGTTCGGCAAGCCAAGCAATGTAACCACCATGTTTCTTCAATGTTTCATCGTGGCGAACAAGAACATCATTAAGACTCTCCGTAGTCTTACCTTCTTCTGCAAATTCAGGGTCAATAAGACGAGGGTCATCAACTACAATTCCAGTAGCTTTACCTGAAGACGATATATCCCAATTTCCAGTATCAGGATTATATCTTTTAATATTATCTGCCATAATTATCCAATATTATAATTTGGAAATTTAATATTTATAATATCATTACCATTATTAGTTTCACCATTACCACCAACAACACTATAATTAGGATTAAGACCTTCTATATTAACATTGTATTTACCTGAATTATTAAATACATTAGATAATTTCCTAACAGTAGCAGTTAGTTTAGGATAATAAACAAGGTCGTTGATTTTACCTTTATTCAAGAAATACTTAATATAGAAAGGATAACGTTGACCTGCATTTACTTTAGCTTTAACGTCTGTCTTACTATTAATAGTAATACTAGCTGGAAAGAAATACCTTAACCACGGAATATTAGGGCTAGGTAGTTCTTTATTACTAGTATGTTTATATCCCGTAGCTTGACACATTAAATATACAGGAGCTGTAATTTCCTCAACCAGTTGAAACGTACACAAATGTTTAAGCATATCGAAATTCGCATTATTCTCCCAAGATTTAGGGAAAGATTGCCCTTGTAAAGCTCCTTCGGCTGTTTCGGTATATAATTCATCCGAATTAAAATCTTTCTTTAGAACGTCCGCAGTAACCTGTATGATAGGCTTCATAGAGCTGTTTTCATTCTCTAAAATGGGATAACTGCAACTGTACGTATGTTTGTGTCCGCCAAGACATAAACGGTAATTATGGGTCTGTAAGAACTTTGAGAACCAATAGGCATTAGCTTTAGTTGTATTAAAGTTCAAACGACTACCACTTCGTTCTACACTAGTATCTTCTTTACCGTCCCAATAGAACGAATTAATAAGATTTTGAGTAATAATAGTAAAAGGCATTTCATGACAATAAGCTATCTTAGCTTTAGCATTAACAGCTTTTGTATCATCTCTTTCACACCATTGTCTTATTAAGTCATACATTACTCCGGTAGTAGAAAGTCCATAAACACTTCGTTCAGTATTAGAACTTATCTCACTATTAACACATAAGAAATGGGTATGACCAACATCAAATGAATATAATGATTCAACGAATATTTCTTTTCCTTCAACAGTAAATACAGGAGGATTTTCTTCATCCATTTCATAACAATAGAAGAAACGAATATTAGTAGCATTGATTTTAGAATCATCTCCACCGTCACCAAGAACATAGACATTAGCAGGGGTAAGGTCATTGTTACCAACAGTAACCATTTCTGCAATATCATATAAAGATGCTCTACCAGCTTCGTAATCTAACCATTCATTAATACGATTACCATTCTGTGTCATATCACCAGTATTAATCATAAAGTAGCACATAGATATGTTACTAGTTTCATATCTATCAAAGTCCTTTTTTATTTGGTCGGCAGCTATTCTCCATACATTATATTCATCCCAATTAAAGCCTTGTTGGTCGGAAGTCTGAACAAAGTTAAGAACATCATTCACCATATTTTCACTCATAACTACAAACCTACGAACATCACTCTTATAAGTTTCATCTCTACCTACGTAATATTCATAATAGACATTCTTGTCTCTTGTATGAGTATCATACTGTTCTCCTAGATGAGTAAGTATTACCTTATGAGTAGTAAACGGAGTACCGTCAGTAGTTATAGCTCTAATACGATTATAGTATTTACGAACACCAGTTTCATTCTTAAACGATTCTACTTTAGTCCATTCAGTATAACTATTATCACTACGGTATGCACGATACCATAAGTATTCATCATAATAACCTACGGAAACCCAATTAAAGCATCTACTAGCATCATCATTAGGTTCGTTACTTTCATTAATAGTATAACAAGCCTTACGTCCTAAACTCATAGTGACTTTATTAGGTTTGGTACTATCTAATAAAGTCTTATTAAAGAATATATTCTTATTCTCAAAACTAGCTCTAGGAGTATAAGATTCTACTCTAGGAATAACATCGGCTTCTAGGTTAACAAAGTACATATCATTAGCGTTATTTCTAGCACTAAGAGCTTTAGTAGCTTGCTTAACATTATCCATAGTATAATACTTAGTAAACAAATACTTACTACTAAGATAACCATAAGCAGTATTTTCAGCAGCATCAACTTTATCAGCATCACCAGCATTAGGTATTTGTAGTCCAACCAAATCAATATAACCTTTAGATACCCTTATGGGGGAAGTCGCGTTATTATAAGGATTTGCAACTGAACTAGGTTCTGTTCCCCAAGTCAAGAAGAACTTAGCTTTCTTATTATCAAACTTAATAGGATTACCGTCACTAGCAATCCATTCCATATCATAGTTCTCAACTTTAATACGAGTAGTATTAATATTCATTACGGAACATTGAGCACCTCTAATTAAAAATGTCGAACCAGCTTTGATATTCCCCCATAAAGGGAGTGTCTCCCAGTCTCCTCCTTCTGTACCATACTGTAATGATAATCCCTTTAGAGATATATCTTTACCTGTAAGATTACTAAGTTCAACGAAGTTATGAGAGCATGGATTATAACTATATTCATCACTTGTAATACCACCACAATATAATGAATTGATATATAGCTTTTGTAGATATAATGTAGTTACATATATCCAACCAGTTTCAGGGTCTTCTTGTCCACCAGTGGGTTCAGCTTGAGCTGTATCTAATTCTTTCTTATATACTATTAATTGTCCATTGTTATTTACCTTAACTCGATATATTTGTCCATTCGGTGCAACAAATCCAATAGTATCTAATTTATCTAAAGCATCATAATCTATACTACCTCCACCTCCTGAACTACTACCAGTAAGATTAACCGGTTCTCCATTAATCTTAGTATATAGACGTTTTACATCAGTAGCAATAAGAAGTTCGTAATCTACAAAGTCATTAAAATTATCTTGAATTTCTTTAAGTGTTCCATAATGACCACGAACAGCTTTAGTATTAGGTTCATATTGGTCTGTTTCAGGTTCGAGACTTTCACCAACAGCTGCAACACGAATAGCTAACTGTCCAGTATTTGGGTCAATAGGTTCGTATTCCTTTAGAACCGACTTTGTAAATGTATTACTAACATGACCAGGATTTATAATTAAGTCTCTCTGATGTACAATAGTATCGAGGTAGTTTTGTATAACTTGAATAGCTTGAATTATCGGAGCTAATTTCTCATCCTCTTCAGGAGCTGTTCCAAGACCAGAAGTATCTACCCAAAGAGAATTAATATTAGCTGGCGGAGTATCTTGAATATAAACTGTTTGTACAGGTGTGTCTCCACCACTAGCTTGTTTAATAACTAAATGTTCGTTATCAATACCGCCATTAAACCAATATTCATTAATACTATTGTTCTGTTTAACGCCAATAGTAAGTCCAACACTACGTAATTCAGGAGTAAGAGTTTCAAGAGCTTCTTTAACACTACTATAAGGTCCGTATTTAGCATCAATATCAGGTAGAGGATTATAGTTATCATCTACGCTGTTATTAACAATAGGTTGACCTATACTTATTCCTTTTCTCATATTACTTGTTTTTACAGGTTATACGAATAGCATCATCAAATACAGAAGGAGAATATAAGAAGAATACTTTATAATGTATATCGTCAACAGTACCACCAGGATTATTAGTCTTATAAGCACCGTCTGAACCGTCCCAAAGAGTAGTAACAAGAGTAGTACCATATTCAGCTTTAACAAGCGTCATAAGTGTATCAGGTATAAGAAGATAATGAATCTTCTTTTCTTGATGAATAGTAAATGTATTATTCTTATCTCCTGTAATAGTTCTAGGAGTATTACCTTCTAATGCCATAATATCACTAACAGACATATTTTGAAATGTCTGCGGTACAATATCTGTATGTCCATAATACATAACGTTCATTTTAGGAACAGACTTACATTCTACAATAAAGTCATTAGAATAATATGTTTCACCGTCTTCTCCTTCTACACTAGCTCTAAATATATAAACTTGTCCTACTTGAGCGTTAAGCGTTAGTTCATTAAACTTAGCCGGACTATCAATAGATAATCCCGAAGCTATAATATTCTCTCTTTCGTTAATAACTTGATATATAGTAAGAGTATCTTTAACTACATATTCTTTATTAGCGATAACAAACGTAGCTTCATTATATTTTATCTGTTGAGCACCAGTAATTGACATAGGAATATTAAGTTCAAATGTCATAAATACAGGCTTCTCATCAGTAGTATATTCAGTACAGTTCAAAGCTAAAGAAGCATTAATGTAATTAATGAGTAAATCTGCCTGTTTCCAATAACCTAATGTATAGGCAGCACAAGCAGATTGAAACATATTCCAACAATTAATGACTTGACGATTGATACCTTTACAAGTAGAAGTACAATCTTTAATCATATCTACTCCTAAGTCACTTAACTTAATAAGCAATCTCTTATAAACACAATTATACTTACTAGGAACATCCAAGTAAGTATACATTCCATTTTCGTTCTTTCTCATTGCATTACTATTAATTCGTTATACATTGCAATTAGATTTTGTTGTTGTTTCTCACTAAGTTTAGATTCTACATTTTGCATGTGACTAAGAATAGTCATAGCATTATATCTACATATATCTTCATTAGTAAGAATGAATCCAATGGTAGAGAGGTGTACAACTTGTACACCTCTATCAACCAATTTGCTATTTACATTATCGAAGTTTATGTCCATTACTTTAATGTATTATTCGTTATATAAGTTATATAAGACTGAAACTTCAAGTTTATTTTATTGTTAAAACTAGATATTTTATCTTCTTTACTAAGATTGTTATTAAATACTATCTCTATTATAGACTTCTCCACTGATGGCATCCAATCCTTTTTCATATTATCACTAACCTTAACTCCATTAATCTTGTACAATGACAAGCTAGAGAATACAGTATAAAATTCAGCATTAACTATATTATGGATATTAGCTAGTATATTATCTTTGTTAGTTTGAACGTGGTTGTTAATAACAGTATTAGTAACGAATATTGTTAATCTCATTGCAGAAGCGAACATAGCATCGTCTATTGCAGTCTTACATTTGTCTTTATCTTTATCTATAATATTCTTTGTAATATCTGTGATAAAGGTCGAGACTTGTAATAATGATTTAGATACTTCATCAAGAGTATCACTAATAGAACTAACAAACTTTTCGCTTTCAGTCTTTTTCTTATTATCCAACCATTTATATAATAGTAGGAAAATAGAAATTGTTATCAGGGAACTTAATCCTTGATTAAGAGCAAATTCGATAATTTCCTTCATCCCTATCTATGATTAAAGGGATTACTACTAATATTAAATACTAATAGCAACCCCTTTATTTAAACTATTACGAGTTATTCTTTAAGCCTTGCTTTAAACTCCTGCCGCAGCCGCAGCCGGAGTATTGATAGAAGCCAAGATTGTGTCAAGAGTAGCAATTTGTGCAGCTCCTGTCGGAATAGCTAGATGAATTATAGTCTTAACATTTTCGGTGCTACCACTACGAAGGTCACGGTGTGGATAGAAGGTCAGAGTATATACTGTCCAACCATCAGCATTAGAAAACTCTGGAAGAGTATATAACTTACGAGCATCGTTACTAGTAGAGTTAATACCTTCTGCACCAATACAACGAATTTGTAACTCTTTAAGAGCAGCATCATCATTAATCGGTTTCATAGCTTTAGTAGTAGTAATAGTAGCTCCGAACATTGAATCGCCTGCAATCAAGTTCCATGCTTCATAGTCAATACCAGTTACAGTAATCTTAGCAACAGAAACAGTAGCAGTGAATCCTTCATTTTTACCAAGAGATTTAAGTTGGTCACCTAATTTCTTAGCAATAATAGCGGCAGTATCGCCTTCACGAGCACGCTCACTAGCTGACCACTTATAACGTTCATTAAGAACAGTATGAGCTTTAGCCATAGTTAACGTATAGTCCTTTCCTACTACGGGGGTAGGAACAGTAACTTCCGCACTGAATTTAGTTCCGGCAGTATAGACACTCTTAACATAAGAGAAACGTCTAGTATCAATATTAGATACAATATTGGCATACTTGCTCTTATTAGCAAATGCTCCACCACCAACAAATAAGGTAAACATCGGAATGTTCTTAGTAAGAGCTTTCGAGATGATTGCACCTTCATGGTCGTAAAGAGCAACAGCACCTTCTGCAATACCAGTAGCATTAACAGCTGCAAGAGTAGCGGGAGTAGTAGCCAGTGCAACATTACCTGCAAATAACAGTCTTTCCATTTTATTCTAATTTAGATAATTCGTTTGAAACTTTCTCATAACTATTATTATTAGAGATAGCATTAAAGGTATTAACAGCCCTCTTAATAACTTCGTGCATAGCAACATCTGATAGTTCATTCGTAGTATTAGTTGCAATACTAATTAGAGTAGGATACTTAATATAATTAACTAAGAACCTATCTATTTCAAATGTTGCAATTACTTCAATATTAGATTCAGTCTTATAACATATAGGACTTATAACAATAGACTTTGAATGATAATCGTTCATCGTTTCACTCACTAAGTCTAAGTCTATCAATCTACAACGATAAGACTTATCCCCCTTAAAGGAGTAAACAGATGTATAGAACATGGGTGTTGGATAGTCGTTCAACTCTATCTTATAACCAGTACCAAACATTATATCTCCTTGTTCAGCTTCAATCTTAATACTAGTATGAAGAGGACTAAGTTCTGTTAATCTTATAACGTTATCAGAGATACCATCGAGTTCACGATTACCTTTACGAGAGAAAACATCTTTTACATATTCGATAGTCTCTAAATTGATTATTTCATCTACCTGTTCGGGAAGTATTGCTCGCACAGTTTTCATGCCCATTTGTTGAGCTAGAAGCATGAACTCGTTATGTATCTCTGCTACTTTCATAATAACCAGTTATTATAATTTAAGTTTAGTTTCAAGTGCTCTTTTGTAGTCAGCATTTTCAGGATTACTGAAATAAGCTAATGCTTCTTTCATGTTAGCTCCAATGAATCCGCCTTCGGGAGTTAGAACAGTTTGGTTAACTTCCGAACGAACTAGTTCTCCTCTAGCGATAGCTTCTTCAATAAACGCTTGAAGTTCAACTTGTGAATTGTTAAACAGTTTGTTGAATTTCTCCGGCTCTTTAATTGCGAACTCGTCAAGAATCTTTTCTTGAATTGTACGGTCAAGTAACAAGTTAGACAATACATCTTGTTTGTTGCTTGCACAGTAGCATACAAAGATAGCTTTGAACTTAGCATCATTATCAATAGCATCAAGATAATTACGTCTTGCTTTGTTAGCCTGAATACGACTACGTTTCAAACGATTAGCTTCACGTTGTTCATCTTTTATATAGAACTTGATTCGAGAATCAAAACTAATAACAGATACGTCTTTAGCTACAATCGGATATAATAGGCAATGACGATATGCAAGATAATCATCTACTTTAATAGGATGTCCATATTTATAACGAGTAGATTCAAGAGCATTAATCTTATTGACATATCTAGCAATAGCATCTTTCAACTGTTTAGGATTAGACTTTTCAGCATTATCGTATTCTTCTACGATAGCTGTTTCATCTATCTTATAATCCAGATAATCTCTTTTCTTTCTCCATTGGAACGAACAGTTAAGTTTCTTTCCGTCACCATCAACTGGAATAGATATACTATTAAACCAACGTTGAACTCTAGTAACATACTCTTGTGCGTTAGGAGAACAACCAATAAGAGAAGGCATATAAGCTGCCATTTCTTCATAGTTGCTAGTCAAGACTCTAGCTGAATTAATACTACCACCAATACTATCATGACGTTCAGCAATGTATCTAGCATTAACTTGACGATAAACAGAATTAACAGTAATATCAGTAGCAAGAGCTATTACAATATATCTTTCTTCAAGAAAGTCTTTGTCTAAACCATCTTCTTCTTTAAGAATTTGTTCATAGGTTTGTTTAGGAGCTTCGGGAGTTTTAGCCTGCGAAATACTTGCAGGCTGTGGATTTGGATTAGCTAGACTACTACCGAATGTACCGGTTTTTGGTGTTTGTCCTTCCATTATAATTTAGTTTAATTGTTTAACTTTAGAGTACACACTCCAACATGAACATCTTCTCTTGTCTGTCAACTTGCAGACCACGAGACATCTTAACTTCATATTGAGATTTATCAATATCCGTAGATATAGAATTATTAGGAACAGCACCCCAAGACGGTGGAATAGGAGTAAGACCTTTCAATACACCAACAAGGTAAGACTGACCTTTCATACGTGTCATACGAACATTACGATTTCCATTATATACAGAATTGTCAATGAACATCAGTTTGTGAGATGTCATAGGTAAACCTGTACGAGGATGAATAAGACCATTAGCTTTTGCTGTTTCAGCAATAGGTGATTTATCCAAGAACGGAAGATGAACACAAGTAACTGTATGTCCGTCAATGGTCTTATATTTACCGAAGTATTTACCATAAGTAAGACTACCACCTTCTTCACCAATCATCTTTTCTCCAAGCGGAGTAATGAATCCTTCTGTCTTAACATCTTCACGAATAGCCATGTCGAAATCTTCGATACCACCTTTACCTGCATAGAGAGTAATCTCCATAGAACCAGTATCAGTATCTTTATCGACTACATCGCCAATAGTTCTTTTTAACTTGCTAAGAGGCAAGTATTCACCATAAGTATCGTAGTTTGATTCTTCTAGGATTTCAAACATTCCGGCAGTTTCAGGAATAGGTTGGTCATTATCCCAATCCTTCATATCAATAGTACCATTAGCAGTACGATTGTAACGAGATGTCCATAAGTCAATCTCATTAGAGATACGCATCTGAACATCGAACTGACGCATTTCTTCATTAATCCAACGAGTATCAGTACCACCGCCTTTTGTCTTGAAAGCATAACTAACAATAACATTACTAATGTTACCTGCAATTTCCTTGCTATAACGTTTGAATCCTAACTGGGATTTCATAACACCAGGACCCATAACATTAGTTTTATTACCCTTAGAATAAGATTCAGGAATAGACGGAGCTAACATACACCAATACTTACCTTTCTCAAAGTTAGCTGGGTCAATATAAGCACTCTTATCTGGATTCTTTAGCTGCAAAGAATACAGATGTCCACCATGATTACCTGCACCGTGGTCACGCATTACACGAACAGTTGTCTTACCATCAGGAGCAAGCAAACCATACTGTTCAATAATAAGACCAGTAGCAAACTCAACTTTAATAGGTTTACCACCAATACCAGGAGTAGTATCACCAGTGTCAGCCCAAACAATGTAATCATTGAATCTCTGACGACCCATTGTCTTCCAAGTCCACTCAACAGTAGTAATGTCACGAACACCAGCAGCACCTTGTCCTTCAGTAAGGAAAGTTAGCGGGAATCGGTCATCTTCCATACCATAAGTGTAAGTTAGGAAGTTGTTGATTTCCTCCGGTTTTTGAATCATTAAGGCAGCAAGAGATTGTTCATTAGAATAACCTCTGTCATCATATCTACCTCTTTCGACTTCTCTTAATCTGTACATATTAGTTTTAATTTAGTTAGTTCAAGACTAGTTGGTCATTATCAACTGTCTTAGAATTATTACCTTTACTATTGATAATAACAGTCCTTTTACCAGTAGTTTGCGCTGCGGCAGTTCTAATAGATAGAACTTTTTGTTTATTAACAGCCATACCAACAAGACTAGCATAATCGCCACCAGTAAACCTTAGAAATGCTTTAAGTAAATCATCCTGCATACGAGCATCAGAATCAACTTTAGCTTCGTCTAACATATAGGCTGTATTACCTTCACTATCAACAGGAGTAGACACATACTTCAAGAAGTCTCTGCGACTAAGCATTACTTTCTTTCCATCTTTGTTACATTGGATTTGTTCAGGAATACTATAACCTAATAGTTCGCCTTTGCTAATAGTCTTTTCTACATTATCCCAATATGCTTTTTCTTCGGCAGCAGCAGCAGCTTCTTTAGCTTCTACTTGTGCTTTCTGTTCAGCAAGTCGAGATTCATATATGCTATCAACAGCTTCTTTAGATTCAACGGCAGTATCATAAAGAATACCAGCGTTCTTACAATAGTCAATAAATTTGTTTACGTCTCCTTTCTTACCACTAAGTTTCCATTCTTCACGAATAAAAGTAGCTTGTTGTTCTTCGTTATCTTTACTAACAGTAATCTGACTTCTATCAGGTATTTCTACGAAGTCATCAAGAGTACCATTAAGTTCAAGATGATTAATAACTTGTTCTACTTGAGGATAAGTTTCAAATAAGTTATTAATAGCAGCAGCTTGAGCTTCCTTAACTCTACTCTGAACTACTGTTTCAACATAAGCAGCAATACCTTCTTCATTATCATCGAATACGATAGGATTACCGTTTTCATCTTTAAAGTCAGAACCGAAACGAGTTTGTAATTGGTTAAGAACACTTGGTTCAGAACCATTTTGAGCGATAAGTTCAGCAAGTTCAGTAGCGGTACGGAATACAGTTCCGTCAGCAGCAATAGCATTACCTTCGGCATCAATAGTATAATCCACACCGTCTACATTAACGGTGTCACCTTCTGATAACTGAACTTCCCCCATAGAAGAGGTTTGTTGCTGATTATCCCCTTGACCTTGCTGACCTTGCTGACCTTGATTTCCAGTATTACCATTACCGTTATCAGTATCAATATTAGTATCAGTATCAGGATTACCATTACCATTACCATTACCTTGCTGACCTTGTTGACCTTGTTGTCCAGCACCTTGTTGTCCCTGTCCGGTAGTATTACCGTTATTACCAGAGCCAGCACCTTGACCTGCACTACCAACAGTAGATATATCATCTATTTTAGCAGTACTTAAATCGAGAGAATCATTATTATTAAAAGTTGGCATAATAAATATGTTTTAATTATTACTTTCAAGTCAAATGTAGTTTAATAATATGAGAAACACAACTCTTGCTAGTTTGAATACCTTGTTATTAGGTTTAGAAAAGCTCATATTTGAATTTAAGTAATATAAGAGTTGAATAGTATCGGCTAAAACGAACGTTCAATATAGGGCAAAATAATAAGCCATTTTAAGGCTTGCTACGGCATTTTAATGCTTTCTAATACAGTCCATCTCTTTAAGGGGGAAAATGCAATATAGACAAAAGAAATGCGGTCTACGTCAATCTTACGGGTACGAAAAACCCTACGGAAGCATCCGTAGGGCACGTCTGAATCATAGAGAAAGGTATATAGCTAATTACGACTTAGTGTTCACTTCTTACTAGAACTACTACTAGACTTTGGTTTATCATATTTGTTCTTATTCTCTTTAGCTATCTTTAGTTGATTATCTCTATCTAATGCAGCATTAATCATATCCAAGTCTTTGGCTCGTTTCTTCTCATTGAGTTCAGCTTGTTTTAAAGATAATTCAGCAGAGTTATCTTGTAGTACAGTTTGTGCAGGCTGATTAGCTAGAGCAGCCATTGCAGCTTCCGTATCCATTCCTTTAGCAAGAAGGTCATAATAACCTTTGATTTCAGCAAGTCTAGCATCTTGTTCGCCTTTTGCAGCTATCTGTTCAAGAACAGCTTTATTCTTAGCATCTTCTAACTGTTGGTCTAGTTGACGAAGAGATTCTTCGTTTTTCTGACGAATCTCTTGATAACGATTAATAGCTAGTTTAAGACTGGATATATTACCGGAAGTAATAGCTGCAACAGCTGACATTAAATCTCCATTCTGACTAGCATTGAAAGCCCACTCTTTGAGTTGCTCGAACTTCTCTGTTTCTCTATCAGAGTTCTTAGCTTTAACTACATATTGTCCAAGAGTATGATTCTCTACATTAAGAGAAATATATTGCTTTCTATCTGACTTGTCATAATAGGAAGTATCTAATCCGTCAATCCAAGCTAGCTTAGAATTATTTAAGTCTACGATATATTCATCTTCACGGAACTTATCAAACATATAATTGATAATAACAGTTCCCATTGAACCACGAATAATTGCTTCTTCCGTAGTACCTTTACCAGCACTAGTAGCTATTTGTCCATAACGTTGTGGTGTCATATCTACCATTTCACGTGCACTGGCTTTAATAGATTCAATAAGATTAGATATTTCAGTAATATAACCAGAGATATTAGCATCGAGCATTTTAATAGATTGCGCTTTAGTGCTATTAATATCTTCTGCATCATCGTATGGAAATATACCTTCAGCAGCTATATTATATATAGCTTCTTCTGCATCTTCTCCAAATAGCGACTTAGCTGCAACAAGAATAAACATCTTATTCTTAGCTATCATCATTTCTCTATGATAAGAGAATATATTGATTAGTATTTGGAAAGGAGTAAGTATCTCTACAATGGAGAACTTTCCCATTTGAGGAAGAACTTCTTGAAGTCCACAATATTGCAATCTAGCATCATCGTCTATTTGGAAAGGAATAGGTTTAGCACCACCTGGATATATACCGAAACGTTGTCCTCCAATACGATAGCCTTCATATATCTGTGGTTTATATACAACAGATATTTCAATATGACCTAGTTCAGGATTAAACTCAAAGTCATCAGGAACAATCATTTCATCAACTAAACCTACTTCGTTAATATACTTTAGTATCTTAACTTGGGCATATCCTCTCCAATTAACATGCCATACTTCTAACAATTCTCCGTTCTTTAATCTTAAATCATAACCTTCTGACGGAAATATCTCACCAGTATCTTCTTTATAGTTCTTACACTTTTCAGGAAAATAATAAGTATAAGAATTAAGACTAAGAGTACGAGTAGCTCCAACAGTACTAGGATTATAATACTTAGTTATAAATTCTAGTTGTTCCTCTGTTAATTCATCAGAGAATTGGTCTATTACCTGATTGTAACTCATTAACATTCTACGAGCTACAATATCATATTTAGATACCATTTGTTCTCCATTAGGAACAGGATACATATCAGTAGTAGGAACATATTCTTTAATTAGTTTCTTACCACGAACAGTATGGAAACTATAAACTTCCCCCGTAGTGATATAGTTGAAATACTCAACCGGAATTATTGTCTCATTGTTAAGAACATCATCAATAACTTCTAATAGTTGTTGTGCTTGTGCACTTATCTCATCTATATAATTATCAATAAAGTTCTTTTCAAACTCTTCTGCATCACCTGCAAGTTGTGCTGGGTCAACATCTTGTATTGGTTGTCCTTGAGCTTCTAGTTGAGCATTTTCAACTTGTTGCTGTTGTACTCTCTTTTGAACTTCTTGCTGAAACGCTATCATAGCTCTCTTAACTATATCTTCCCGAATAGCTGCATCGCGAGCCATAATAATTTCAGGATTATTAGCACCAACAATAAATTCATGTTGAGACTTAACATATTCTGATAAATAACGACGAACTACATCATTAATAATATCAAGATTTCTTAGAGTAGCAGGAAACCTCTTAAAGTTCTCCTTAGTAGCATTATAAGGATTAAGTGTCTTACGATAAAACTCGTCAGGCATTTCTCCATGAAGTATTTCAAGAAGTTGTTCAGTCTTAGTTCTATCATTACAAGCTAGTCCGGCAGCAATACAATAATCTATTGTTCTGCCTGCCCAATACTCATCCTTTTCAGAATTAGGGATACGCTGTTTAGGCATATCCCCAAGTCTAACATTTAGCTTTGCATCAATCATAATAATTCGCTTAGTTTAATAAGTATATTAATGTACCAATCAATAGCACCCGTAGCTATTACTATAATAAGCATTAACACGAATCCTATCATTCCGCCAAGCAATGTAGCTAAAATATCTAAGAAATCAAACTTACCTCCCGACATTTTATCTTTAAACTCCATACCAGCGGCAAGACCTGCCACAAACATTATTCCTAGCAATCCACATGGAATTGCATAGAGGAAATGTTTTAACCTGTTACTTTCTGTTAACCAACTCATAATTAATAACGTTTACGATTCCAAAAATTTTCTTTTTCTGTTTGAACTCTTTGTCTATGTTCAAGTTGCTTTTTAGCAAACTTATCATTAGCAGCCCATTCAATACCTCTAACAATCATTTCTGATACACGGTCAAAGTTACCAGTATTAGACCATTTCTTTAACTCTAGTACCGACTGATAATCATATATAGTATGAAGAACAAGCATGTCACGTCCGTCTTCAAACTTCCCTATGGGGGAATACAACATTTCCTTCAACATACGCAGACCGTCAAGTTTCACTGTCTCACTACTAATATCATAACCAATAGTATTAACCTTCTTACTATTAATATTGGTGTCCCAAAGATGAACAGGATGATAACCTAGATACTTAACAGCTTTCCACTTCTTAAAATTACTTACTGTTTCACCACGATTGATTTCAACATTAGTTGTACCAAGACAATTATAAGTAACTGCAAAGTAATAACATATTCTGTCTGCCTTTTCTAGTTCATCAGGACGACCATAATACACAGCACATAGTCTAGGACGATAACCATTATATATACAGGGATTCATCCATACTTTAATACTATTATGAGAATGTTTGTTAGTAAGCTCTTTCTTATCTTTATCAATACCAACAGGGTCATAACTAATACTATATATTCCTGGAGGAGTACCTTTAGTTAACTGACCAGTTTTCTTATCTATATATTCAACTTTAATAGGATTAAACCATTTACGAATACAACCTTCGGGGTCTTCATTAGAATGACGAGGAACATTCTTAATATAATCAAAGAAGTCTTTTCTATATACACCACCAGTTGCAGCAATACGTTCATTAGGAATAAACTCAAAGTTATCAGAATCATATTCTACAAACTTACCGTCTATATAGAAATTATACTTATTAGACATTTTTAGCTCTTGCTCCCATTCATCTAGTATCTCACTACTAAATATATTCTCACTTACAGAACTAAATGATTCACTAGGCATATTAGCATATTGTCCACAATAACTAATAAACTTAGCAAATGATTTACTTTTAGCTTTTTCAATAGCACGTTCTTCTTCGGCTATCTGAAAACCTAAAGCTATATCAGAATTACCGTCATCATCAAGAGATGTAAGAGTAGCAATCTGATTATCATCACCAATCTTATAACCTTCAAGTCCCCAACAATAAGGTTTAAAATAACCACATACTTCCGGTCTACTATCTTTATCCCATACATTTTCAAATGCCATAAAGTTTCTACCTCTAGGGTCATAGAAGTTCTGTTCAAATGTAACCCAACCAGCATTAGCTTTACCAGCAGTACCCCAAGCATTAAGAAAACCAGTAGTAACAGAACCTGTCTTTAGTGTAGGTTCAGTAACATCCATAAAATCATCAAAGTTTTCAAACTCTGACATTTCCTCACACTTAATTTCTCCGGCATCTTTACCAACAGCGGCAGAAGGATTATTCTTAGTAGATACAGATATACAAGCACTATTCCAACTGTTATCATCAATAATTGCTGTACTAGGGTCTTTATAACCTAATATAAAATCACTAGCATCAATCTTAGCTATACCTCTTACAAATGGTGTATTAGATTCATAGAAGATAATCTGTTTCTTCATAAAGTCTGATAAACCACCAGACTGAACTAAAAACTTGTTATCACTGGCTGCATGAATAACAGCACGATTAGGAGTAAGATTAATAAAATTTGCAGAACCAATAGCTTCCATATAACTAAATCCACCACGACGAGTTTTATCATTTATAAGGAATAAACCATTATCTCGACAGAACTGTTTAATCAAGAAGTACCACCATTGACAATCTATGAATCGTGGAAACCCTCTTATCTTACGTCCAGTAACTTTACCTTCTTCAACACGAAGTGTTTTAGTATCTAGTTTAAGAATACGTCCATAATTAATAAAGTTATAATGTTCACCAGTAATATAAACCTCTTCTATCTCACCAGTTCTAGTATCCATAAGACAAGGAGCTTTAAAACCCACAAGTCTACGAAGAGTTTCTTGTTTACGAAAGTTAGTATAAGGCATACTATCTACTGCAAACTTAGTATAAACCCCATCTTTCTCATAAGCAATAGCAGCAGGACGAAGAAGCTCTGTATTAACAAATCTCTTATTTGGGTCAATATTCATTAAGAATCCTCCGCTTTCTCCTATCAAGAAATGGTCAAATGGGTCTTTATATCCACAGTCTTTAGCATGTTTATACTTCTTTCCTTTATCTTCTTCCATGTAATACATGAAAAATGGATATTCAGACAATTGCATAATCTATATAGTTATTTTAATAATACGACAACAAGAATAGCTAGCACACTTGTACTAGCTATAAATCCATTACGTTGTTTTTTATATCTCTTAGACTTCTTATACTCCTTATTAAGATTAGTAATAGCTTCATTACCTATTAACGTTATCCTTCTTATTTCTTCACGTTGCTTAGATATAACAGAATCCTGCAAGTAGCTATCTTGAACTTTTAATTCATATAACTTCTTGTAGGATTCGTATTGGTTTTTGTACTCTTCTGAAAGTATTAACTTAGCATTGGCTATTCTTAATACTTCTTTATTTAAGCTCCGCTTCGCTCCGCTATCCCCCATAAAGGAGTGTGATTGCTGTAAACTATCTACCTTCGTCTCTAGCCTCTTGATTCTTAACTCTGACTGGTTTTGACACAAGATATATGAAGCGTTCGAGGATAGCAATACTATCAGTATCACTAATCGCTTTATTAAATTCTTTCTCATACTGATTAGTATTATTAAGAGCATTGAGAATAGAATCTATTACTAGTTGTAAACTATCTCTCTTTGTTTCTATTTCCTGATATATAGTATCAGGAACGATAAGTGGGACTTCTACATATTCCTTATTTGAAACAAAATGGGTGAATACTCTAATTCCAATAAATAGTATAACTACTACTAATAGTCCTATTCCAATGCTCTTTAGTTTCATATTATAATTTTTTATAAGACCATCTATATCCTTTAAATGTATATTTTAAGGGGTCTCTAGTAGAACTTGATATACCTCCCATAGAACATTTAAGTTCTTTAGCTGCATTAGTAAGACTACTAAAAGTTCTAATATATTTAAGAGATAAATCATATTGATGTATAGGTTTACTCATTGTAATAGAAGATTTTTTATAATGATTTCCATATTTATTATTATAAGCAACAGTACACCATTCAAGATTATCTATACTATTATTAGTTTTATTTTCATCTTTGTGATTAACGCAAGGATAATTATTAGGATTAGGAATAAAAACTTCAGCAACAAGTCTATGAACTCTTTTCTGAATATTCTTTTTATCTCTAAATAAACCTACAACTAAATAACCATCCTTTTCTTTAGTAGGATTTAAAAGTCCTCCTTTTATCTTATTATTAGGTACTCTTTGAATCCTACCTTTATTACTAATACGATAATCAGGAAAATCTTTTATTGGTTTCCATTCTTCTATCATAATATTAAATCCTTTTCTTCTAATAGTGTATAAGTAAATATACTTCCCCAAATAGGAATGGATAATTCAACTATATTCATAAGTTCTCTAAAATCAGTACCTCTTGCTAGAACCTGACAACCTGCCGACCAACCGTCAACAACAACACTAGCTTCACCTGCCTTATGAATATTAATTCCAAACATACCTTCCTCAATAGAGGATTCATCACAGTCCATATAAAAATCCTTGTTAGCATCACGGAATACTTTAACAGGTTTATGCTGAACTAGAGCAGCATACTGTCCTTTATGATAACCTTTCTTAAAACAACCACGATATTGACCAGGAACTAGAATTGCACAACCTTTAATATTAACAGGTTTTTCAAGACTTTTAAATCCTGGGTCAGTAGTACAAGGATAAACAGGAGTATATCTTCTACCATTATCTGTCCAATAATCAATTATAAAAGCATCATTAAACTCATTATTATCACGTTCTTTAGCACGAACTCCAATAAGATTAAGATTATACTTTCCAGTAGAGAAATAAACATATCCTCTACTTTCTAATGTCTTTCGCCAATCAACTGTTCGACATTTATCTATTAACTTAATATTATATTTATTCATAACTTTAATTATTACACAAATAAATTCATTTGTTGTTTCTGACTTCCATTAACAGTTTGATAACGAATATTAAGCATAGTATCTATTTCAGGTTCTAGCCTAGATATTTTATACCACTTAGCTGTTTCTGTTTTACTTTCATCAATATGAAAACCGTCTTTAAATCTTTGAGGTCTACCATATTGGTTAAGTATAAATGGAACTTCAATATGACAAAGAGCTAAACCTTTACATGGTAAACCAGTAATAAGATGAACCATTTTAGCATATAAGTTTAATTGTAAACTATATGTAGTTCCATTACAATTAGGAAGACCGCCAAAAGGTGGAAGAAGAACATCTTCAGGTTTATGTACCCATTCATCTGTTTCTTGAACAGGTCTAACACTCTTATCTTTCTTATAATAACCTGCCTGAAATCTAAGACCAGTACGATTAGTTTTCCAATCTAGTATAACGAATCCGTCCTCTCTTATAGGCAATATATCAATAGTACCACTAACCAAATACTTCGGAAGAAAAGCTCCTATCTCTGAATAAATCTTATAATCTCTTTCAGTATAGAACTTAAATACTTTATATATTTCTGGGTATTTGTTTTCGGTATGGTCAATAAAAGCATCAACATCAAGAAGTTTAGTATGACTATCAACAACATCTAAATCAGCAACAGTAACCATTTGTTTACTCTCTTGCTTATTAAGATATTTAATAGCATTAAAGAACTTACTATTTTGACGAATACCTTCTTCAAAGCTATTATGATAAACATTACCCATATCACAAGCCTTGTCTCTTATCTTATCCCATTGATTCTTTATATCTTTAATAGAAGTATTTTCTTCTTTAGCTTTATATTTAGCCCAATAATTAGAATCGAACTTAGGAACATAAGAATGAATAATTGTAGTAGCACTAATATAAGAATTACCACAATTATCTGTATACTTATGAGTAGGTTCATCAAAGTATAACTTCGTTTGTTTATATTCAGATTTTACAGGTATCATTTTGTACTCTCGTATTTCCCCCGTAAAGGAGTGTTGACAATTGTATCACTTACTAATCCTAGCTCTCTCTTTTGAGCCTCTACTTGAGCCTCCAAATCACTAGCATCTTTTGCAGACATAGACATAGTAACAACCTTACCACCTCTAGCTTTCTTTTGCTCTATTTCAAGAGCAGCAGCTTGTTTAGCTTCACCTAAAGCCTTAATTTGATTAGGAATGATATTAATAATACCATTTAGTTTTGTTACTAAGTCAATAACTGGTAAAGCATCTTCGGCTTGTAAACCAGAGTTAAGTTTATTAGTAAGTTGTTCACTAATAATATTTGCTGCACGAGAACTATTATGAACAGCTCTAAGAATACTTTCAAGAGCTTCTCCTGCAACACCCATTTTATCCTCATGGTATCTATCAATAAGACGAAGAATAAGAGCATCAGGATTCCAATCAGCAGGAAGACCATAATTAGTCTTTGCAGAAGCTAATGCTTCAGAACGACTATATCCCATTTGATTAGGTGGAGATTTAGGGTCGGCTACATAAAAGATAACTCCGGCTTCTTTAATATACCGAAGTTTATCCTCACTATTATCACGAAGATATAATTCTCTTACATCTTTATCCTGTATCTGATAAACGTTAGGAGCATAGGGATAACCTTGCTCATTAACACTAATCATACCACTTAAATCCAATGGGGAAATCTTCGCAATCATAACCTTCTCTATTTAATAGATTAATATAGTAATCAGAATCATTAACTGGTTTCATCTTACTAAAGAAATACATATATAGTTTATAACCACGTTCATCTCTACCAAATTGTCTAAGTTTTCGTCCAGCTAGAACTTTATTAAGTCTAATTGTACGAGATATTATAGTAGTTCTACTTTTAAATTTACGACGTTGAACAACTCTAGACAATATAAGACCTCTTCTAAACTCTTTGTATTCTTCGGGAGTAAGCTCTTGCCTTTTCTCTTTCATTAAAGCATGATGCTCCATTGCATCAAGTTTACCTTCATTCGGAAAGAATGAACCGATACGAGGAATTGTAACTCTCCCCATAGTCTTAATTCTATTGACTACTTGACTTTCAATATCATCAACAATATCATTAATAATAAGAGCATCTTGGGGAGTGACACCTAATAGAGCAATAATATCAGCTCTATCAAGCATCAATTCTCTCTTCTCTTTTAAATCAATAGACGGCATCTATTATATTTGTAATAAGTTTGTAGCAACAATAAACTTTTGAGGTTTACCATTAGGAATAAGACCTTCAATAGTATTCTGTCCTTGAATATCAGAAAGACGAACAATCTTATAACCAACACAAACTACTGTTTCAGCAATAGTAGTAATCAATTTACCATTGTCACCTTTCTTTTCAATAGTCGCAGGACTTACCTCATTACCAAGTAAACTAATAACAGAACCAGTACTAACCTTACGGAATATCTCACCACGAGCAATACTTATATTTAAGTCTTGGTCACTACGAATAAATTCAGCAAGATTATAAGGAGTAAGTTCATTACTACGAGGATTACAATCTATACCAGTAAATACATCAGAAGGAGCAACATATAAGAAACGATTGAGTAAAGCCCTATCTCCTTCTTTAACATCATCACTATAATTAGCTTTAACTAATATAAACCGAGTATTACCAGTGCCTTTTAAGTCAGGATTAATAATTTCACGAAGTTTAGCAGTCTGAATAATAGCAACAATACCAAAATGCTTGAAAGGAGTAATATTCTTAACTCTTTCAGAAACATATTGGAAATCAATTTCTGCCATGTGTTGAGGAACTAGGAAAGTCTCTCCTTTAGTTTTGTTCTCTAAGTGTAGCATAATTACTTTAATTAGATTATTAATACCATTAATTAAGTTGACTAACATTACTGACTGTAATATAACCGTCAGTCATTAATAGCACAAGTATACGAATAATATCTATATCATCAATATCTAACTAGTTAAAAAACCTTTAGAGTTGTATTCTCTGTATAATTTCACTTTCATTCACACTAGTTTACACTAATAAACACTCTACTATATGTTCTAATACTAAGCTAAAATATCCACTAATTCTTACCGTTCTATTTTTACAACTCTGTTACTCAATCTTCGAACTATTCGATAGAATAGGAGAAAGGACTTACACAATAAAACCCAATAATACCCAATAATACAACTAATACTATATAATGTAGATAAGTCTAATCGAGGACTTAAATACAATAATAAGACTTATAGGAATCATAGGTATTAATAAAATAGGATAGTTCTTCTATAAGAAGAATTAGACTACTAACAACAATAGACAGTAGGAAACTTAAAGGACTTAAAAGAAGAATTAGACTTAAGACTTAATACAAAGCCTTATTAGCGAGCTTAGGACTAGTACTATAATATATAATACAATTGTTATGATTAGCGAGCTTAGGAGAAGTATTAGAACTACTACTATAAGACTTATTAGAATGGCTATTCCCCGGAGAAATATATTTTTTATGAATATATTTTTATCGAGGTGAACCTCCTACCCTGATATCCCCCTACTATCAAACCAATTCCAATACCCCCGTCAAGACCAAATGACCTTAAACATATTGCTATTGATTATTAATTACTAAAAATATAAAGATTATGAAGATTACTAATGATGCAAATACTACCATTATTGGTAGTAACACAACTGTTGTTGTACCTGATAGTGATAATATATGTACTTATGTTGCCGTTATCTGTAACAGTGGTAAGACATATAAGATTGAGAAGGAGTGCTACAATGCACTAAAAGAGTTGTTCGATGAAGAGAATGGTAATATTAATAGTAATAAACCTGTTATTAAAGAGCAATGATATTCTTGATATTGTTATTGGTTGCAGTGGTTATGACTACTGCAACTTATCTATCTATTGTTAATAGACAGAAGAGAGATTGGAGAAAGTACGGTCGTGCAGGTGAAACCTACGACAAGTTTTGTTCACGTTATTACACTAGATACGTATGAGACAGGAAATGTTAGCGTTCGTAAGAGAACGCATACAATGGTTAGTAGATAACCGTGTTAGGCACAATGTTAGTGCTCATGATTTTGCTTGTGAGATTGCTAATTTACATAGCTTATTAGTATGAGTACTCGTGATAAGATTAAAGTGGTACACTTGGCATTAAGTATGCTAGGTGTGCCAGTATTCATACATCTAAGTTACATTAAATTGTATGATAACCATGTGAATAGTTTCTTAATACTATTGGTTGTACTAGTATTGATACTAGACATAAATAATATAGTAAAAGAACTATTGGAATAGTCAAACCAAATGACTATAAACATATTGCAGTTACTATCAAACCAAATGACTATAAACATATTGCCATTGTGTGTGTGGTTAGGACGCACATTGGTTGAACAGCTGCTAACCGATTTATAACATTTAATTTATTTGTATTATGGGAACAAGAGTTAATGATGCAGCTAGAAAAGCTGCCGAAGAAGCCGCTAAGAAAGCTGCCGAAGAAGCTAAAGCTAACGCTAATGATGATGCTAGTAATGATGCTAACGCTAATGATGATGCACGTATCGTTGATTTATCCGAGTATCACGGAAAGGAAGCAGACGATGTTACTCGTCTGTTGCTTGACCGTCCTGATTTCGAGAATCACGACAGCTTGATGATTACTAATATCATTGATAATAGTAGTCGTTATGCAGGTGCTCTTACGATTGTTGTTAATCGCAATCTTCCACAGTTTGTGAAAGACGCTGCTAGTGGTACTTATGTCGAGTCTACAACTCGTAATATCTTTACCACTCGTATTCAGCTATCTGCAATACTGAAAGGTCAAGGCGAACCAATGCTGGCTAATGCTGTTATGACTGCACCGTTATCAGTGCTGCACGTTATCTTCAAGAAGGCACGTATTAGCGTGCTTGGACACGTGCTTGCACAGGGCGAAGTGTTCGTGAATCCGTATGCTGCCAAACCAGCTAAAGACGAACATGTTAATGAACACGACCGTTACGAGTATTTTCCGTACGAACTTAGTATGCGTAGTTTGTCCCTTACGGATGAAATGCTCGTAGCCGACATGTTGGCTAAATACCAGCCTGATGCAGAGGGTGCAGCCTAACCAGTTACGTAGGAGAGAGAAATCTCTCCTACTAAACTAAGAATACACCATTCGGCACGTGTTCGACAATACTACCGACTTATGCTCGCTATCCGGCAAAGCTATCCGGCAAAGCTATCCGGCAAAGCCACTAAGGATTGGAAACGACACTAGTCACCTGATAAGCGAAATGCTACAACTGATAAGCGAAGCTAACCAACTGATAAGCTAAAACCCTTGAGAAACAACATCAAAACTCTAAGGGTCGCAGCAGCTCCACGTTAGGCAGGCTAAGACAGTAACTCTATATACGTGCGTGTGCGCGCGTACCTTGGAAGAGAGTATATATATATTATATATATATATACGAATCTGGTTATTCACGTGCGTGCGTACATTAGATAAAATACGTACGATAGTACAGTATTTTAGGTTACCTGAACAACGATGACTATTGTCGCAGACAATAGGAAGAAGCTCATACAATCACACCAATAGTATCAACAACAATAGTATCAACAACAATAGTATGAATAGTATGAATAGTATTATCAACATCAATAGGAAGAAGACTATTACTAATAACAATAGCATCAATAGTAGTATGAATAGTAAGATATAGAGATGATAGCGAAACGACATTCCCTTAACTCAATACAACTCCTCATACTTACTCAACTAAACCTCTTAATGTTGACCCTAAAGCTAATTCAAAATCCACATAGAGTATAAATCGATTGTACTATTATCGCCATGTTTCCGATACTATATTTCCGATACTCTATCGCTGTTGTTACTATCGCTGTTGTTACTATATTATATACTATTGTACTATCACATGTTATTACTATTGCACTATCACATGTTATTACTATTACTATTAGGTTTTAATCTAATCTTACTATTGCCAATCTCACTATATACTATTAGTATTATATCTTGGTTATATTGTATGAGGTCTAGTTCCTATTCTTACAGAATAGTTCACTAGTATATTAATACTATATATATAACACCTGATAACGAGAATACCAATAGATTGAATATAAGGCTATATAATAGACTGGATAGTATTATTACCAATAGATTGAATAATAGAATAAGTGTAGTGTGTATAAATATGTATAGTAATATGTATAAATATGTATAGATATGTATTACTATTAGTATCTAGATTACTATTTGGTTTGTTACTTAGCTGGTCTAGTCCCGCTCGCAAAGCTCGCTTTTCTCCCCCATAAAGGAGCGTGATTGCTGTTACATCTTCACCTTTTATTTACCATTTAACTTATATCATTATGAATACTGATATTTATTTCTTTATAATAACTGTATTACTATTTGTTATTACTACTTTCTTATTGAATAACTATCTCATTGATAGGAGGTCTAATACTTTGTCTATGATAGTATCTATTATAGCTGTTACGGCCATAGTTATTATCTGTGTTGCAATATCTAATCTTTCTAGTATATGACTACTTATCAATTCCATATATTTCTATCTTTAATTGGAATAGTTATATGTTTGTTGTATTTGATGTTTAATTACCTTTCTTATAAGAAGGTTTTTATCGTCCGTTCTTTAGTTCAAACTATAATAACTTATATAATAGTTATTAGCTTTATTCGTTTACTATATCGTACTATATTATTATGATATAGATTCATTACTTTTAAAATTAAATTCTTAATAATTAATACATGTATTTATGAAAGCTATTGTAATTGATAAAAAGCATCTAACTCTTGTATCTCATACCAATGGAGTTACTGTTATTGAAGAAAGTGGTTGTATTATTGATTTAGATTTTCAATCACTTGGTTCTATTTTTAAACTTGCTGATTTATGTAATACTTATACTATTAAAGATTGTGATGAGATTGAATCTCTTAAATCTAATAATGAGTTAACTAAACTTATCGAGTTTCTCAAAAAACAACTTACTAATAGTGATAATAGAATCGCTGAATTACGTAATCAGATAACAGGTCTTACTAGTGAACTTGATATTCGTAGACAACGTATATCTCAATTAAATGATGAGTTAAATTGTCGTGATAAGATTATTAAGGAAAAGACTAAAAGACTTATTGAGTTAGAGAATATTGAATATGAACTAAATAAATGTCGTGAAACAAATAATGCACTTACAGAAAAATTAGAAAGTAAAACTTCTGATTTAGCTGAAAGAACTTATTGGTTCAGATATTATAGACGAGCATTTCGTGCTGTTAAGGAATATCTTAAACCTAATGAAAAATATGGTTTAGATTCAAGCGGTTATAATATTATTAATAGTATTGATAGTAAATTTGTAATATCATTTAAAGATACAAGTATTGCTAGTAAAGCATTTAATGAGTTAAGATATTCTATTTCGCCAAGAACTGTATTGCTCAATTATGAAAATGATATTGTTGAATATAATGTCAATGCTATGAATATCTATTTTATTGAAGCTAATACTCCTACTGTTATTCGTAAGTTTAATGATGAAAACTTTAGTATTACTTGTTGCGATGTTTATACTGCCGAGATTACTAATGTTCTTCTTAATTGCGGTTTTCCTGCTAGTGATATTGTTTCTATTTATAAATCATATATAGCATTTAGTAATATCAATTAATAAAATTATCTGTATTGTTTGGTATTTCAATTATTTATTTCTATACTTGCATCCGTATTAAACGATTATGATTATGTACGAAGAACAAGGCATAGAATTTCCTATTTGTGGTTTGGTAGGCGATATAGACTATCTCGACTGTGAAATGGCTAATAATTGGAATACTGGCAATACTCTAAGTGAGGATAATATAGACCTAGACTTAGATATAACTCATATTGAAGATTAATTAAATACTAATAGTTATGAACGAAAAGAAAGAAGTTGATGTTCTTAGTAAGAAACGTCCTACTGTCAATGAGTTAAAGACAGAAGTTATTCGTTTACGTGAATCCAATAAAGTCTCTAATGGTAATATTAATCATTATAAGACTATGTATGAAAACATCTGTGAAGAAGCTAAAAATCTTCGTAGTTTAATTTCTAGACTTAATTCTTCTAAGAATCAATTAGAAGCTAATAACAAGAATCTTAGTAATATCAATAATGCTCTTAAAGAACAGTTGAATATAGTCAATAAGAACTATAAAGAAGTTGAAAGTAAGAGAAAATATAATACTATTGGTTTTATTGTTGCTTCTATTATTGCTTTTACTGCTATTGCTGTTATTGTTTTGCGTTTAGTATAATGCTGATACGTACTTAATTTAATTCATATCTGACAAAAGGGTTAAGTAATGTCGGTTCACTCTATTAAAATTATTCAGGTCGTGAGACTAGAGTAATATTAGTAGAGTTTTTTATTGTCTAATTTAAAAACTTACTATTATGAAAGAGATTATTGAAGCTATTATTGCTGCTAGTATGGATTCTGATATTATTAATAAAGCTAAGAAAGAATTTCATATACGCTTTATTAACGGAGAACTTAATAAAGAACTTCTTGAAGATATTGAATCTATTAATGTGAAATTATTAAATCAAGTTCTTGAAGATATTCTTGACGGTGAGTATTCTATTGAAGATAAGATTAAAGCTGTTGAAAAATGGAATAATGTTATGGTATATTATATCAAGTATATTATTGATATGAGAGACGGTGCTAAAAAATCTTATGATAAACTTCTTGCTGAATATGAAACTAGTAGAGCTCAGATTTATTCTGTATTCTATTGTTCTGAAAATCATCTTGTATTCCTAGACAAGGATGATAAGCTAAGAAAGTTTTTTAATGGTAGTGCTAAAACTCTTTACTCTGGTAATAGTGAAGATGAAGCTCGTAGAATATGTGAATCATTTCTTAAAGATTGTCCTGATTTTTATTGTGTAGATTATACAAAGATATACAATAAGTAATTTGCCAATTTTGTTTGTCTGTTTTAGTTAAACTAAAATTAAATTTTGTCGTATTGTAGTTTTATATCTGTTGTTTGTGAAGATAGTAGATATAGGTTTTATGGAATTATAATAGCACTGTTCGTGAGAATCGTGCTATTTCTTATGATAGCTCTGATGATGACTAATCTAAGTTGAAACGTTAACCAAATGGTTGAAGTAAGGGAAATCCTCTTCGTAAAATGTCAGCTATAAATACATAGTATTGTGTTTAACATACAAGTTGCATTTACTGTCGTGAGACAGAAAAACTTTATTTGTCTTTTAATTTTTACCCCTAATTAAATTACTGTCGTGAGATAGAATTAGGTGTCAATAGTTTAATGGTAGGAGAGGAAGCGTCCTCTCCTTTTTAAATTGATTATTAACTAAAATTATATACCGACATGAATGAAAGAGAATTTATTAAACTAGTTAGAGAACTGCATCTTTTGCAGTTAAAAGTATTAGGTGAAGAACATCTATCTATTGAGATACGTCTTAGTAGAATTAAACCTGCTTATGTTAGTTTCTTTTTAAACATTTATGATTCTCAAAGGAATATCAGAGAACTATATTTTAAAATTATGTATACTGGTGAAACAAAGAATAAAAATTCTATTGTTAATAAGAGAATTCTAAATGAAATAAAGGAGAAAGTAAAAGAATCATTACTCCTTTATGGGGGAAGAGAGCGGAGCGAAGCGGAGCGGTCAGATGCTCCTATTAAATAATAATAACTAAATACTAAACGTAATGATTAAAAAGAAAGTAAAACTTGGAAGACAAGAGAAGAGCTATAAATTAGTAGCTTTTACTCTTAATGTATTTGAAAGTGTTAAACTCGTTAAAATGGAAGAAAGGAAACGTATTTCTAGTCATGCCGAAGTTAAACGAGTTTAAACAAGATAATGGTAGGCTCATTGTCACAACTGGTAAATGTCTAGTTTGTGGCGATGAGCTTCTTGTGTTTGGTACGGATACTATTTATATCTGTCCTAAGTGTAAGGAAATATTAGATGCTGATAATTGTCTAGTTCTTGAAACAATGTTTGTTGAAGATGATAGAATAATTGCTGCAAGAAATTGTATTGTTCCTAAAGAACAAATGCATACTAATGTTCCTATTGTTTGTATGCCTTCTGATGAGTTTAATAAGTTATACGAAATATATAAAACTAAAGCTAATTAATATGGTTGTAGATTTAAAACAATGTGTTAATCCCGATAGTACTTTTGATGTATATTTTGAAGGACTTAAAGCTGTTATATCTCATGATTTATGTGTTAATGCTTATCATTGTATTATCGTAGATGTTCATAGTGATAGATGTTGTGAAATTACTCCATTACCTAGAATTATGAATACTGATAAATATAAGATATTCCCCCGTAAAGGAGCATGTTGTGTGCAGTATACTGTTAACCAAATAGTTAAACCTTAATATTATGGGATTAAGTTTTAAACTATCAGCGGTAAATGAGGAACAGAAAATTCCTCGTGAGAAAGTAATAATGCAGATTGTTACTGGAACTATTGTTCTACATGATAACATGTATAAGTTTAAACCTAAAGATAGTAATGAACTTATTATGTTGTCTGAACGTTCGTACTCATGTAAAGGTTTTAAGACAATATATACTCGTGCATTAGATAATTATGGTAGACCTACTAAGATTGTTAGATGTACTGATGCCTATTGTGTTATGCCTAGTTGTTATATTCCATTTAAGATAGGATTACCTGTTAAAGGTTATATACTTAAATGTCGTGATAATATTGATAGATTCTTACTAAAATGCAATGAATTTTGAAAAATTTGATGATGCTAAGAAAGACGATAAAGTCTTAAGTAGTTTTACTCGTGACCAAAAGATTGCTTATGAAAATCTTGTTGCCTTTATAGAAAGAGGTTATGTTGCAGGTGATTATAAACGTGCACTTATTGGTGCTGCTGGTACGGGTAAAACTTATATGATACGTGAAGTAATTAGACGATGTGGTTTGTCTAAATCTGTTGTTGGTCTTGCAGCTCCTACTCATAAGGCAGCTCGTGTACTTCGTGCATCTACTGGATATTCTACGTCTACTGTGGCTAGTGATTTAGGTTTAAGACTTAATACTGATGTTACTGATTTTGATGTTAATAATCCTCCTTTTGACCCTTTGGCTGAAAAGAAGATTAAACAATATAAGTTATATATTGTTGATGAAGCGTCTATGATTGGTATTAATCTTAAAACTCTTATAGAAAGAGAATGTGAACAGTTTGAATGTATGCTTATTTATATGGGCGATAATTACCAATTACCACCTGTTAAAGAGTCTCGTTCACGTTGTTTTGATAATGTTAAGTTTTATACTCTTAGACAGATTGTTAGACAAGAAGAAGATAATCCTGTTAGTGAGTTATTAAAGATACTAAGAAAAGATATTGATAATAGGAGTTGGAAATTCCTAGAATATATCAATAAAAATAGGTATGCTTTCGATTCAACTCAAACTAAAGGATATTATACTTGTGGTGCATACGAATTTCAATCTCTTGTAATAGACGGATTTTATAATGAAGAGTTTACTAGAGATGTTGATACTTGTCGACTAATAACTTATACTAATAAGTCTGTATCTGAATGGAATAAATTCATTCGTAACAATATCATTGAAGGTAGTGATAAAGCAATTTTAACTCGTAATGATTTAGTAATGTCTTATAATACTTTTGTTGATGAGTTTAAAGATACTATTATTGTAAATTCTGAAGATTATATAATACATGATATTAAGAATTTTACTAATAAAGATGAAATCTTTGGATTCAATGTTACGTTCATTCAAGTTAATGGTGGCAATAGAACTAAACCTTTATTTGTAGTAGACCATTCTAATTTTAATAACGCTATGCTTTATTATAAGTTAGGTGAAACTTATATTCAAAATGCAATTAATGCAGAAAAATATAATAGAAGTAAGCGTTGGAAGGAATACTATGAATTTAGAGAGAGAAACTTGTTACTAGTTAACTTATTAGATAGGTCTACTGGTAAAATAAAGTTTAGTCGTGATTTAGATTACGGTTTTGCTCTTACTAGCCATAAAGCACAGGGTAGTACTTATGGCGATGTATATATAGATGTAAATGATATTGTATTTGATATGCGTACTGGTAATCCGTGGGGAGATATAGATAATACTCTTCGTAGATTATATACAGCTTGTAGTAGATGCAAAAATCGTTTATATTTGTGTTACGGTAAATAAAAAGTATAAGTATATGAGTTCTATGTGTTATGATGTCGAAGTAACTAGAAATTACTTCTCGGTAGTATTTGTTGATTTACGTAGTTATCTTAAAGCATTTTCTGATTGTGTTGATAATGAGGGAAAAGCTATTCCTATTATTGATAAACTTAGTGTTGCAGAGATAAAGAAACGTTTAGAAACAATACCTAAGAAACGTTTTGTTTTATATGAAGATGATGATAGTGATTTATTTAATCTATTATATTGGTTAATACAGAAGGCAGATTACTTCGGTTATAATAATTGTAAGTACGACCGCTTAATGTTAAGTGCATTATTAATGTATTATAATCAATTTGATAAACCTAGTAAACTTATTACATTTCTATATGAAACATCACAGAGAGTTATTCGTAATTCTAATAATGATACTCTTTGGACTGATAACTTCACTTCTCTTATACTACGTAATAACGTGGCATTTCGAGACTTGGATTTATTCCAAATATTTAGGCTAGACCATTATCATAAAAGTCTTAAACAGACTTCTATTAATATTAAATGGTATAATCTAAAAGAGTATACTATGCCACCTATTGGTGACTTAGATAGACATTATTACCATGAGCGACTTCCCGAAGCTAAAGGCATGACAGATAGAGAACTTAATATCCATTATCGTAATGTATTTGAACGATTTATACCCAAAGAATATCTTCAAGAAATGGCTGATTATAATGACAATGATGTTTATATTGTTGCCGAACTAATTAGAATGAATCAAGAAGAAGTTCTTCTAAGGTATCGTATTAGTGAAGAATATAAGGTAGATGTATTCTCTGCAAGTAGAAGTACGATAGCTGATAAAGTTATTGTTAAGCTATATAGTAAGTTTACTGGTCTGCATCCTAAAGCCTTCATTGATACTAAGACAATACGTAGGAAAATCGTAGTTTCCGAAATTTTGTCAGACAAGATTCAATT
>ENA-ORQX01000073-ORQX01000073.1-human-gut-metagenome-genome-assembly--contig:-NODE-73-length-87411-cov-4.957313_pt1 | contig 87411 bp, 81 predicted proteins | sample MGYA00242170_ERZ509124 | MGnify/ENA primary metagenome ERZ509124 (study PRJEB26280, sample SAMEA2338647) | human gut metagenome | biome: human gut; feature: human-associated habitat; material: faeces... | reverse complement strand
CAATGTGTGACCTCCAGCTCCTTTGGGCACAAACCGATGTTTCCTCATTTTGCATAGAGTGTCCTGCCAAGTAGAATATTGAGGATTTGCTTTATTGGGAGTCCAATGAGTAACGACCTCGTCAATTATCTCTTTGTCAGTAGGATTGGCTACCCCATCAATAATAAAGTCATTCCATGCGGCGAGCAAGGTCGCTATGCGCTCAGCTTGAGAGGTTTTCATGGGCTTCAAAAACCTTACAATTTTTCTAAGGTTCACATCAATATTGGAAAAGGTAGCCATATACTCCCGCAAGCCTTCTTCAAACTCTTTTCCCTTTTGATAGGTGACAGGCGACCCTTTCAGAACCGTGTACCAGCCCCTTTTGTTAACGATTTCTTCTATATTGAGGAGGTCTGGATCGTATGGGCCATGTTCGTATCGAATGAATTGAGTTTGAAATGGCATATTAAGCAAACACTCAGCGGCGAACATACATTTTTGCAACTGAATTCGCCCTCGGGCATCACTGCCAAGCAAGTCGAGCACCCTGAGCATAATCAGAGCCTTTCTGTATCGTAATATCTCAGGTGATAGAACGGCTATCATTACTTCGCTGGTACCTTTTACCCGCCTTTTCCCGGTCACGACCTCATAAATGAGGGATTTTTTGTAGGATTCCAAATCGTCGATAAGAGACTGCTTCTTGGCAATAACTTGATCGATGATAGCACAGTCATTTTCCAAATAACTGACAATCTGAACTTGGGTGGAAAGCGGTGGAAGGCATATCTTCAATGTCTCCAGAGTCCGCATACCAATATTTTGTTGTGTACCATAAGTCCATCCGAATTCTACTTGTTTCTGATACGCATCAGATTGGAGAAAATAAAACAGGTATTGAGGTACTATTCTATCTCGATTCGCTCTAAACACAGCAAGTGGGGACCATATAGTAAATCGTTCATTAGTATCTACCATGGCCACACGGCCTGTTGTTGCTCCGGATTTTATCATAAAAATGTCGTCAATCTGTGGAATATACTTTTTACAACATTCTTGGTAGAATTCCTCTGATATGTAGCCTCGTTTGTGAGAAAAATCAATCCTCCCATTTCCGCAAGAAACAGCTTCTGCTGAAATAAACGGAATCCCATGGTCAAAAAACTCCGGAGTTATGTGGGGGCCGTCAGAAATTGGCATGGAGAGTGCATATAAAGTTTTACATACAGCCCAATTTTTCGGAACTTCCCCAATCCACTCAATCCCGCTGTCCTTCATCTCCACATTCGGGTCCAGGCCCTTGGTGACGGCCTCGTAGATGATGGAGGCCTTCCACTGCTTATAGTTCTCGATGCTGGCCTTGGCCTGGGCGATGATCTCGTCGATCTTGGCGCATTGGGTGTCCAGGTAGGAGGCGATGGCGGATTGCTCGGAAAGAGGGGGAAGTAGAACTGGCACTCTCATAAAATCACTAATTCCTAAATCCCATTGTCCAATGCGCATACCAGTCGAAAGGCGTTCGAATTCTTGCGCGTAAGCAGAGCATCTTAAGAGAAAATGTATATAATCCTTGTCTACTTCTTCTGAACGGAATTTACATACATAGTAAGCCGGACTTACGATGCCCTCATAACCAGAAACTGCCAAAGAACCTTGCCATGCTTTCATCTTATTGATCACAAGATTTCCAACTTCAACATATTTGTATTGAGTTGTATCCTCCGATGTCACATTATGATTGTCATCTCTTGAGTTCTTCGGCAGGACACCATAATCGCGATAAAGTGAAAGGACCTCAGCATCGGGGTGATTTTTGACCGTTATATTTTCAAGAATGGACTTCATTCGAGTGATGCTCCAATGAGCAGGGATCTCCCCAATCCACTCAATCCCGCTGTCTTTCATCTCCGCAAAACCCTTTGCCGGGGTCATCTCACTCACCGTCCTTCCCAAACAGGTCGTGGAGCTTCTGCATCAGGGCGCGCTCATGCTCCTCGATGCGTTTGGCGATCTGGTCGGCAGGCTCGATCTCCTTGTACTCGTAGAAGGTGCGGGTGAAGGGGATCTCATAGCCCACCTTGGTCTTGCTCTTGTCGATCCAGGCCTCCGGGTTATAGGGCAGGACTTCTCGGGCAAAGTATGCGTCGATGTCCTCATCCAGCGGCACGTTCTCCGTGTCCCGCTTAGCGGTGTCGGCCACGGGCTTGCCCTTTTTCAGAACTTTCTTCCCGTCCTCGTCCAGCAGGGGGCTTTCCACGGTGATCTTGTTGTAGCCCAGGGCCACGCTGTCCAGCACCCGGCTCTTGCAGACGAGTTTCGCCCCGGACTCCAGCTCCCGCTCATAGGTCTGATCCCGGAACTCCCCGTAGGCCCGGACGATCAGCTCCCGGCAGGCCTCGGTGATGTCCACCCGCTTGTTGCCGATGGACTTCCGGCGGGATTCATAGCACTTGCTGGCGTCAATGAGCTGGACCCTCCCGATATGCTCCGAGGGTTTGTCCTTGGTGATGATCCAGATGTAGGTGGCGATGCCGGTGTTGTAGAAGCTGTCGTTGGGGAGCTGCACGATGGCGTCCAGCCAGTCGTTTTCGATCAGATACCGGCGGATCTCCGACTGGCCGGAACCGGCGTCACCGGTGAACAAGGATGAGCCGTTCTGGATGATGGCCATGCGGCCCTCCGGCTTCAGTTTGGTCAGGCCGTTGAGCAGGAACAGCATCTGCCCGTCGCTCTTGCTGGGGAGGCCGGGACCGAAGCGGCCAGCGGAACCCTTCTTATGCTCCGCCTCCACCGCCGTGGCCTCTCTCTTCCAGTCAATCCCAAAAGGAGGGTTTGAAATGCAGTAATCGAACTGATAGCCGTCGAATTTGTCGTCGTCCAGGGTGTCACCGAACTGCATATTGTCCGGGTCACCCCCACGGATCAGCATATCCGCCTTAGCAATGCCGAAGGTGAATGGGTTCAGTTCCTGGCCGAAACAGGTGACGTCCGCATCGGCGTCCAGCTGCTTCAGCCGCTCCTCCATGCAGGTGAGCATCTGGCTGGTGCCCATGGTCATGTCATAGACCGTCTTGGTGATGCCCTCCCCGTGGAAGGCGTTCTGATCCCCCGTCACCAGCAGGTCGCACATCAGGTAGATGATGTCCCGGCTGGTGAAGTGCGCTCCGGCCTCTTCGTTGTAAGACTCAGAAAAACGCTGGACCAAGTTCTCGAAAATGTAGCCCATGTCCACGGCGCTGATCTTCTCCGGACTCATATCCGCCTTGTCAGAGCAGAAGTCCACGATGACCTGATAGAGCAGGCCCGCTTCCTCCATGCGGTCGATCTGGGCGCTGAAATTCATACGGGCGAGGATGTCCTGCACGTTGTCGGAGAAGCCGTTGAGATAGGCCCGGAAATTGTCGTTGATGTTCTCCGGGTCTGCCCGCAGGGTCTCGAAGGTGAAGGGGCTGGTGTTGTAGAATTGGTATCCGGCGGCAGTTCGCAGGAACCCCTCCTTGACCGCCAGATGCTCCACCTTCTTGCAGGTATCCAGCACCGCTTGATGGGTGGGCAGCAGGCAGTCGTGGAACCGCTTGATAACCACCATGGGCAGGATCACCAGGCCGTATTCGTGGGGCTTGAACGCGCCAAAGAGGGTGTTCGCCACGTTCCAAATGAGGGTGGCCTTTTCCTGGATGTTCCGGCCCACAGAGGCCAGCTGTTCATTTGCGGTCATAATATCGCCCTTTCTGTTTGTGGCTTACTCCTCAGATTAGTTTCTTTATAATACGATATATTATGAGATTAGTCAAAATCGCTTTGTGCGCCAATCCGTACCTTCAAGCCATCACGAATTGCCTTCAGGCAAAGAGGCCCTTTCAGGCTACTGTTACCAGATAGCGCTATGGCAAGTTCCTGCGGCGAGGCCACTGTCACAAAGTCTAAAAAAGTAGTTGCGCGTGATGTGCCCACATAAAATGCATTCCGCTCCTTTTCATGTTCAAATACTGAGCCATCTACATCAATCATAATTACGACGTCGGCCTCTAGCCCTTTGAATTTTCTCACTGTGGTAAAAAGGATTTTCTTTTCTTCCTTTGTTTTTGAGAGTGCGTAATTCGTGTTCAGGATCAAATCTCTATCGGCAAGGATAGAATCACCTTCACGTTTACATGACAAAACGACAATGTTTTCCTTTGAAATGCCAGCGCGGGTATACTTGCTCAGCAATTTAATCAAGTAAGTCTTCAACTGGTTGGGATCAGATGCAAAATAGAAATTCGGCTTTGGTGGGGCTATATACTGCTCTGACAGGTCTTCGTGCCTCATCTTGATTTTGTCCTCAGAAATCCCAATTGGACGTGTGGAAGTAATCGCAATTTCTCTTGTGTTCCGGCAATTTCGCGAGAGCACTAGCCGGCAATCCATTCGATCCAGCCACTGCGGATATTCAAGGCCTTGGACAAACTGATTCTTATCAAAGAAAACATAGAAACAACCGCCAATCTCTTCGGCCATCTCATGTAAGGCCTGCAGGTGAAAATCCTTAAAGTCCTGCCCTTCGTCAATAATGATGTGTTTATAATTCAATTGATAGCTTTGCCAGTCAAGCAAGAAATCGGCTATCATTTCATCACGTTGATTAGGATCGGGCGGAAGCATGGCTCTGGTTTTCGTGACATAAAGCGACTCCAGATTGTAGTAAGCGATATTCGGATTTGGATATGCGGTTTCTAAGTGATCTCGGAGAAAGCGATTGAAACACAGAAACAGGACCTTCTCCTTATCTGCCAGGCGCTGTGCTTTTTGAACCGCAAGCACTGTTTTCCCTGTGCCTGCCACGCCGTGAATCGCAGCTGTCTCTTGTTCTTCCAGATAATCCAATAAGTACGACTGTTCCTGGGTCATCCGGTGGAACATAGCTTTAGAGGCTAACGCACGTCCTCGGAGGCTTTGGAAGCAGTCAAATTCCGGCGCAAGAGTATCAAGGATTTTATTTGTTAGATCGTCAGAAAATTCGACAGGTTTGGCATCATAGAAACGGTACACTTTACGTATAGCCATTTCAACTTGCTCTTTCGAGCTCAGATCATTTGACCATAGGACAATATCATCCTTATAGCTGAGTGGAAGATCTCCAGTTACGGAATTGCGGTCAGCAGCGGTAAACCAAACAGCCGAACAGAGTGAATACGGTGAAGCTCCACCAAATTTATCTTGAATAAGGGAGAGGAAATGGTACTTGCTCTTTTCAGCCTGAGCGAGCGGATCTATATAGGACTCAAATCCAGTTTTCCTGTTGGTCTGAATCCAACCACGATCTCTCTTATATGAGATGAGCCCATCCTTTACCTCAAAGACGATTATCCCATACTGTGGATGAAAAATCGTAAAATCGGCTTCGCCCCATTCTACATATTCTCTGGATTGGTAAGAATTGCGCCGTCTTTTTTCGTTCCACCGAACAGAGTGGAATATGTAGTAACTGTCAGGCAGAAGCTGCAGTCGCTCCCATAAGAGAAGCTCACCCCCGCTTGAATTAAAATCATCCTTTTCTTGGATGCCTGGTATCATTATAGCCATGTTTAGGTACCTCCCACCAGCTTTGCCAAGTCTTCGGGTGCTACAGACGCATCAAATACCTTCCAGCCTTGATTTATAAGCAACTCAGAATTCACACCGTTCAAGTCTTCGAATACAAGGACCTTCTCGTTTTCCCATAAAAACCACGGTGACAAATCGCCAAATGCCCCAGAAAAAGACGGGAACAGGAAACAATCTAATGAAATAGAGTGGACATCCCATTGAGCAATTTGTTCTCCCAAGTCATAAACCTCGCTTACTTCAGCCCAGCTCTTATAATCTGTAGAGATTTTATCGCCACTGACCAGTTCCAGACTGTCTTCATCTTCGTCATCCGAAGCTTCAACTGGCAAATAGTCTCCCTGCCACGCCTTAAGAAAATTCGCGGCAAGGTGCCGATCCAGGATATCGTGGATCTTCTGGTTATAATAATTCCGAAGGCATTGATAACATGAAGGATCACAATTGCAGTTTTCGACAACATGAAGGGCCTCAGTCACTACAGCTTTGAATGCAGCGCCATCTTCCGTGACGACACGACGCACATGCCCTGCGCCACCAGCAACGGCATCATAGAGGATGAGCGAGAAGATTGGCCGCTCACAGCCAGACCAACTTACTCTGTGGAGAGTTCCTTTGATATCCGAACGCTCAATCCCCATGCCGCGTGATAGCCCTTCAAGAAGAGCATATAGTACAGAAAGCATCACATTCTTTTCCTGAGCTTCCGGCGTAAAGAACGTGATCTTTGCGACATCTGTTTTGAAAGTATGGGAGAGGCGATAGGTAAACTGGGTCCCAGTTCCCTCTGTATTGGGGCAGAAATACCCGCGAGGATTCTTATGCTTCATGGGTACGACATCCTCTGAAGCGTACCCACACGCAGGACATACGTGGTATTCATTTTGCCCGACTACAGCAAGAGAGTCGTTCGCCGTAGACTCAAGTTCTATCTCTATGCCATCGACAGCAAAACGGTGCTTTTGTATTCTCCGCGAATGTAAATCGCCGACGTAATAGTCATCCGTTTTGTAATCGCGCTCAGGTTTTCTAAGAGGTGCCTCCTCATCCAGCTTATCGACATCCGCCCAGAAGCCTCGACGAGGCTCAATTGTCCTGGCCCACCTAATTCCGGGTATCTTGCTTTGGCAAGACACACAGGTCGCACCATTTTTCCTGGTCAAAGGATTTGTTGAGAAGTTAGGTTCTCCACACTTATCGCAAGTACAGAAGAATCCCTTTTCCCAAGCATCCCCCTTGCCTTTCCCGGGTTCCTTACGGATATATCTGCTGGTGAAGACCTTACCATCAGCAATCACTTCTGAACCGGGGGCATATTCGGCAATGGCCATCTGAAGGTCACGTGCCAGCTGCAATGCATCTGTGCGAGATTTCTTACTGCCAACATGGATTTGGAGTTCAACAGTGTCAACAGGGAAACCATACTTAGGCAAGACATTATTGCGGGCCAAGAAGTCGATTAAACTCTTCTTACGTTGCCCGTCGTCCTTCCCACAGCGAAGTTGCTTAAGGGCGCGGTTTGCCTGATCTGCTCCCTCAAAATCGTTCACCCGTTTACAGTGATCGCGCTCTTTTTCTAATGCGGATACTTCCTCTCGGAACTCGGTAACAGCTTTGCTCAATACACCGTCTTCGCCGATAATCCCTTCAGTCCACCCAAAACTTGCAATCTGAAAACGATTGTGAAGTTCTTTGGGCAAGGTTTTAAGCAACATATCCTTCAGATTTTTAGGGTGCGAATTTAGATAGTCGCAGAGGAGTTCATATCCATTCTCGTTCAAAAGGACCGAGGCATTGTCTCCAGCATAGACTTCATCGTGGATGGCAAAAAACATACTGAGGGCCACAGCATAAATATGTCTATTGATTACCTTTTCGTTTTCAAGGACAAATACAGGCACTTTGATTTGGCCCGAAATGATAGTACTTGGGTCGCGATAAAACGTCAAATCATGAGAACTTAGTTTTGCGTAGGTCAAGACAAATGCTGCGGAATGAGGTGCTCGGCCTGCGCGTCCAGCCCGCTGGACATAGTTTGCCGGGCTTGGCGGCACGTTCCGCATATAGACTGTTTCCAGGGTACCAACGTCAACACCCATCTCGAATGTAGTCGAGCAGCTCAATGCATTGATTTTGTGATCAACAAAGGCTTGCTGGTAGAGTGTTTGATGGTTTTTCGCCAGTTGCGCAGTATGTTCTTTAATCTGCAAAGGCTTCATCTGCGTACTCTGATAGAGATTAGCATAATGATTGCCTTCAATGATTTTATCCGGCGAAACCTCTTCAAGCGCACCACCGCACTTGACGAGGGAACATAACCCCCGCACGTTACTTGTTGTGATCCTACCGCATTTCTTGCATCGAAACGCATGAAATTCCGGATCTCCATACACTCGCACATAAAAATCTCTGGCATCAAGGACGTACTCATCACCAATAGGTCTGAAAACGCCTTTCCAATAGTCCTGTAAGAATTTATCAGCTTCACTTTCTGAAATACCGAAAGCGTTGACCAATCTTTTGATCCGTGTGCTGGGATAATAATTCCCATTGTCCCGCATCCGTCCAGCCCAGCCGAGTGCATAGTTCGATTTAGTTCCGCTGCTCTTGGATTTTATTAAGACTTTCTCGGCAGAAGAGAAGAAAATATACTCCCTATCCGCCGGCGTCAGTGTTATCGAGTTACCCGGAGAAATCGCGCCTTGGTAAACTGCATCCATGACGATCTGATTGAGAAGATCCTTTACATCAGATGTTGGTAACTGATATTGTTCAGAAAGCCTACTCAAGAAGCGTTCATTATTGTTCATCTTGTACTCAAAGGCTAATATGCCCATCGAGGGAAGGCTTGTCCCACGTCTGGCATTGAACATTTCATTAAGTATGGCGATCCACGCATTTCGTTTGCTTTTTTCATGTATCGTGTCGGTGTCGTATCGCTCGTCTGGCTCCCAAAGTTTGAAGGTCTCATTGGCGTCAAATAGACGTGTGAGCCTGTCTACAAAAGCTGCTACCGACAGATATGTTTTACCTTCCTCCTGCATCTGTTTTGTGACTTGCCATATTCCGCGCCGCCGGAGAAACTCCTCATAAGATTTCTCCATGTAGTTAGCAAAAAAGGCAGCTTCACTACGACTATCGGAAAAGCACAGGAATTGTCGGGCCCGTGCCTCCGTAACTGTTTTGGGCTCAGAATCAACTTCAAAAACGCTGAAGGGACTGGAATCGTCAACCGCTTCATTGGCGGCCATAGTTGCAATCAGATTGACTTTTTTGTCTGGTAATTGCTCAAACAACTCTGTTCCAAGCACAGAGGTAGCTGCTTCATTTCCAAGATAAAAAGCGTGAAATTCCCCAATATTACACGCCGGGCATTTCGCATGCCCCTTCTTAGTGCGATTTACTTTTACTACAGACACATATTCTGCGTCCTCACAACTGCAGGCTGGGCCAAAGTGGTCAAAGTCAGCTTTAGGAATCAAGCACCCACATCGGGGACACAATTTATAGTCATTTTCTTCAGATGAAGGGTCCTGGTCACCATCATCTTCGTCTTCATCTTCATCGAACAGGCCAGAATCAGCACTACCGTCAGAAATTAGATAGTACTCGCAGTCTTCGGGATTGGCCTCGGATTTTCTTGCCACCTGTTTCAGGTAGCCATCGATCTCTTTTCCAACAATCGCAACACGTCCACAATCAGAGCAAACAGCAATCTCAAAGACCTCCTGCGCAGAAGTACCGTCTCCAACCGAGGTCTGCCGATTCAAAAAGATTTGAATCGGCTGGTTCAAGGTAATATAAGCACCTTCCAGTGCACGTACAAAGAAGTGATATCTTGCCTTTATGAGGCTTGATTTTCCCTTCTCGGCCATAGTGCAGACAGAAATGAAATCAATCAACTGATTTTCTGTAATAGGCACATAGTTAGATAACCTATTCCTGAGTTCGGCAATAGAAATAGGTCTACGAGTGCGGTCGGACAATAGCCGAAATAGTTTTGTGCGAAGGAGCAACTCATACAGTTTCTCCTCATCACTACCTTCGGGAGCTGGGTCTGGGATGGAGAATCGATTCAAAACATCGGATACGCTCGTCCTTCTATTGGCAAGAGCGGCAAAAAGCTCAATAGAGTAATCATTCTCCTCAATCATTTTGGGCGTCGCATCTTTTGAACGAATAATATCATCCGTTAGAAAATCGACACCGCATAAACTGTGAGCAAATGCTACAATGTCACCATCAGCGTCTTTGCCGCCCAGTGTTGCGCTTGTAAGGATATATTGGACATTATGCGGCGAAGGGATGCGGGCACGCAGACGACGCATCAGCATCGCCGTCTCCATCCCTGTCGTCCCCTTATAAATATGAGCCTCATCCAATACGATGTACTTCAGTTTCGCACCGGAAAAGACCTTATCATCTTTTGGACGTAACATCATATACTCCAACATGGAGTAGTTCGTAATTAAGATGTTCGGGGGCGTGGATTGCATCTCGTCACGACAAATCAACTCGTTACTTAGCGGTGTTGCATCCGCACCATTTGTATTTCGATACTCACGCAAAGCGGAAGAACGGTCATATTCTGTATTACCGTTATAGAGGCCAAACGTAATATCCTTGCAATAGCGCAAAAGGTCTCTCATGCGCTTCATTTGGTCGTTCGCAAGCGCATTCATCGGATATATGATAATGGCACGAACACCGCTGTCCAGTTGGCCAGCTTCTTTTTCACGCAGCAGCTGGTTAATGATTGGGATCAAAAAGCACTCTGTCTTACCAGATCCAGTACCTGTCGTAACGACCAGGTTCTTTCCTTGACGTGCCTTTTTCAACGCAAGTTCCTGATGAAGATACAATGGGCGCTCAATCTTAAGTTCCCTTTCTTTTTCTGGAATAGGTTCCAACGAGGCGAAAAGAGGGCTCGCGTCTCCCGACTGTATCAGCTCCTTCAAAGACTGACCAGTCAGGTATGATCCAGAGAGCTCAAGGTAAGGGCCCTTTGTAATATAATTCGGTTTATGTAATTCATCTCGTAATTTGGTAGCATACTTGGGGTCAGCCAGGGCAAATCTCGTTGTAATATAGTCAATAAAACTCGTGCGTATACTTTTCGAGGCTGCGATTGGATCAAAAGTATCCATTACGGTTCCTCCTTAGATTCCTCATAATAAAACGAGTCTGCCAGAAAAACATACTTTTTCTGATCTTCAATCTCGATTCTTGTAAGAGAATAAACCAGCCGAGCTGTTGCATTTCTAACGTCCGGAGGACGCTTTGTATTGACCATCAAGGACTCACCTTCTCCCGCTCTGGTTTGTATCAGAATACGGTCATCAGGAGTAACCCACAGACGAATTGGATTGATTAGCTCATACTCTTCTTTGTCTTCACGGTAATTGTAATCGTACCTGCTCCCGTCAAACTTCTCATATTGTAAATATGCGGAGTATTCTGGAAGCTCTGCATCGGGATCTTCTTCACTACCAACAGTCGGAATAGAAAGTCCAACGTACTCAATGTCAGTTATTATTCCGTCACGGTAAAAAAGTGGAGCGATTTCTTCTTTCCTCGTCTTATTCGACCAATATAGCACTTTCGTAAGATGGAGTTCTTTACCGGACCATCTCGCAGTGTTAGGGTCCCCAATACGAAGCTGCTCTGTGAGTAAAACCGAATCAGTTTCTTCCTCAAATACAGTTTTCTCGCCACAAAGGACGACTTCATATCGGTAATATCCATCAGGGAATGGGAATTTCTTTTCGAGAACATCCGACTTCAGCGTTTCAAAATATGTGTAGGGATCTGGTTCACCCATGCCGTGGTAAAGTTTTACATAGAATTCTGAAGTCGGTGGGCCATAATACTTATCTTCTGGTGCCCAAAGCAGCTTTTTGTCCTTTTCAAGGACTGGTGTCTCAGAAAAGAATGGATGAAATATGATCTGGGTAAGAAGTACTTCATCGACAATGACATCATTTCTTCGCAAGATGATGCCGAGAGGCAAAGAGTTACTCGTCCATGCTGATTTTGAAGCCAGGAAGTTCCCAAGGTCATATACATTTTTCCGTGACGTACGAGGGACTGCGTATCCTCCAATTTGTACCGAGGCTACAAGGTCATTTGGATGATGAATTGATAAAAACGCGGCCTTATCAATATCTCCAACCCACATCGCATCGTTTAGAAGAAATGCATTTTCTCCAGAAAGTGATATACCAAGTTTTGGAACGTGTATAACTGCCTTTAGATCCTTATCCCATAGTTGTAAAGCTATTTCATCTTGATCAGGAGTAAGAGAAAACTCTCGACTTACTGTCCGTCCCCCAATTCGAATCTTTGCAGATCCTTCACATGATACATTTTTGTAAAACTCTTGATCAAACTCACATGAAAAATCTGATAAGATGATATAATTCAGGCTAAAGACTATGTTCCCGGTCGTAAAGTTTTTAACAGATATGGAATGACAATATCGTGGAATACGCGGCAAAGAGACCACATAGCGATTATCTTCCCATTGATATTCAGCCACCGAGTGTTCTGCAGTGTCCAAGTAAATACGATAATTCTTCCCCAACTCAGGCGTCGATGAAGAAATATATAAAACGAATGGCGAACTAAAAACTGTATAAGGCTTTCCGTTGCCTAAAACCATCACATCCTTTTCTTCTTGCTTGGATAGATAAAAACTCACTGTTTGCGATTCGCCATTTTGAAGGAAGATATCCCGACCATTAACTTGAACAGTTTGAGTCACTGCCAGTGGAATGACAAAGAACTGGCCTTTGTGATTAAGCTGATCCACAGCATCTTCATCACATTTGATAACCACTCTGCCATTGTCAGGGACTAACAGGTGGACTGTATATGCGCCAAGTTTTGGAGAGCGAATTTCTTCGCCCGCCTGATTCAAAACAATATATTGACGATAAAGTGCGGTGCCGGAATCATAAATCTCCTGCTCACCGCTGGTGATTCTTACCCTGAAACGAAACTCTTTTGACCAGTCAACATTTTGATTCGTAGAAAGCGGAAGGCTCAGTTCTCGTGTGGTCATACAAAGGTCATCGCCTATAGTCCGCAAAGTCTGAGTGTCAATGGGAGTTTCGTCCTGATATAAACAAACAGTTGGCCTGCTCTTTATCTCCGGGAGCCGGATACGAGGAAGGCGAATATAGAGGCACCCATCCTCAAAGAAATATTCCGCCTTGATATCCTTTTTACTTGTAACTACTTTTTGTGTACTTGAATTTCTACGCTTATCGGCCATTTGCTGCCGTTCTTTTTCTGTTTGACGATTGAACCACTGCGAAATAAAGCCATCTAACCTGTTGTGTGCATCTAAAACGGCAAATTCACTTTTCAACATGGAATCTATTTTACCGACGATAGAGTCGCACAACGCCGCCATAAACCTCGGGCGATACTTAAATAGGAGCTTGAAGCTAGACGACAGCACATCTGAGCGAAGCCGAAGATCTTCTTCAGTAGCTTCCTGCCCGTCCAGCCATCTCATGGCAATGTTTTGCGTGAGAATTAGAAAAGCTCGATCACCTTGCTCGTAATGGTACTCCAAGTTTTTTGCATAGAAGCTGAAAAGAATGTTGATAAGGTGTTCAGCTGACCAAGCCGGTGCCAGAGCGTGGATGTTGATAGAATTGTAATACTTATGGCCTTCTTCCGCAAAATACTTGCTATATTTTAAGATTGTATTTTGGAAAATGGACCTGACAGCTCCGTACAAAACTTGATTTGACTGGGTGCCCTCTAAGTCCTTGTCATAACCAAGTTGGGAAAAAATGAAGTCCCACAGGCCACCATCATTTTCATCTTCATCATAGTTTTTAGCAATTTCAATGATGGAAAGCGAAAAAACCTGTTCTTCGCTTGGAGTCATCGGTACCTTTGTATTGACCATCAGCTTTGAAAAGGTGCGCCGAGCAGAATCCAATAGCTCTGCGTGTTGCTCTTCTGATAGCTCATATAAACCGACTAATGCGAGATTCTTCCATGATAAGTAGGCAATTTTCTCAATAGAATCCCACTCCTCAACCTGAATGGCGTCAGAGTGCATATCTGATTCTACCTCGTACTGATGATAAAGTTCTTCAGAGAAAACCAGAACATTATTCATTAGACACGCCCACTTTCCTTGAAATCGAACAGGTTACGATATTTCTTCCCCCAACAACATCAATGTCTCTAATAGTAGGGCCAATAGCCCACCTCAGTACGTTATTTTCAAACTATTGATGTCGATATACTCTTTTCTCCAATGCAAATATTCTGTTGCTGAACTCTCCAGGATTCATGTTCTCCAACGTCTCTCTATAGATCTCCATGCGGCTGTCGATCATATCAATGTAGGAGAGCAACTCACTTTCCGCACACATGGGCTTCACCGCAGCGCCAAATTCCGGCTCGCCGTGATGAGAGAGCACCATATGCTGGAGAAGGACAGCCTTCGCCCCATCAATGTCCAATTCTTTTGAGATTTCAGCGACTTCTTCGGCCCCCATGACAAGGTGGCCCAAGAGCTGGCCTTTCATTGAATAGTCAATCACCATCCCCAGCTCTGAGAAGACGAACTCCGTTTCCTTCTGCAGGTCATGGGCGAATGTACCCGCAAGCAGCAGGCTGCGATCCACAGTATCAGTATAGAGACCCGCAAGGAAATCCGCGATCTTCATCATATTCCCGGTATGCATGAGCAGGCCATTGAGGAAACCGTGGTGGACACTCTTGGCTGCGGGAATCCGCTTGAAAGCATCTTCATGCCGGCGCAGGAGCTCCAACGCCACTCGTCGGTAATCGGGATTGGCGATGGAGTTGAGAAGCCCACGGACCTCACTCAGCATCGCATCTGTATCGATTGGCGCCACAGGAACCAGCGCGGAAACATCATACTGATCGTTGTCTACAGCCAGGCGGATCTTCTCGATCGTCACCTGCGGAGTTCCCCTGAACTCCGAGACTGTGCCACGGATTTTTACGACCTTGCCCTCGTCAGAGCCATTGATGGGCCCAGGATAGTCCCACACCTTAGCCTCGATTGCCCCGGTCTTATCTGACAGGGTAGCGTTCAGAAAGGGCCGCCCATTGCTGGCCACCTTAGGGTAGGCGCCTTTGAGGATGTAAAAACCCTCTACATCGTCACCGATCTGCATCATATTGATGGCCTTGTTATATTCCATTTTAATCTTTCCCTCACTTTTCTACCGAGTGCTGTCCTTTCGGATCAGGTCAGTTTGTTCCCATTCCTTGAGCACTCTCTGCAAATACCACGATTAGGCCCCATGACACGCCCGCCGTAGTCGGACATGTCAGAGGCCTCTTTTATTTGACCACACTCAACGCATTTGAGCCATCTGCGTCCGAATCGGTCGAGAGTCTGTTCTGGAGAATCAGGATCAAAGGCCGCAGCAATGCGCTTGGCTTCATCCGCAAGGGCAGCTTGAGACACCGTGGTGCCCACCTGGTTTGAATCTGGCCGGAGGGTATTGGCTGCCACAACTCGATTCCTTTGTGAGAAGGAACGCTCAGCCAGTTCCCGCCTTTCGATATAGGCCTCGTTATCAGAGCGGATCTGATCCATTCTGGCAGACAATTCATCCTTGTCTGCCTTCAGATCCGCAAGACTCTGAACGCCGCTCATCGCCGTGCATAGACAGCTGGGCGCCTGCGCCAAGTTGAAGCGGCAGTGCGCACAATCAACATATCTGGCCGAGTATTTCCCCTTGTATCGGCCTATGTGGGCTTCGCAGAGGAAGCCGAGTTCCCATTCTTCCGGGGTAACCGCTTTCTCCAGCATTAGGCTCCTCATGTGATCTGCCAGAGCACTGCGGACCCACGTCTTTTCGCCAGATCTTGACAACAGTATATCTCTTATTTTGCTCGGTGTAAATTCTGCCTCTTTATCTATACCAGAGAGATGCACCAGGACGGTGGAATACCCGCCCTTTTCCGCTTCGGAGGAGAATACTGCCAAGTCATCTTCGGAGTAGTACTTGCCAAACTCCAAAAGGAGCCGCAATTTGGAGCCGCGGACAGATAAGTATAACTCAGGAGGATATTGAAGCGGCGCGCAGGAGTAGCTGACCTGCTCCAGCGTCACGGTTTGCTCCCCTCTGACTACCTCAGCCTCAGTCCACGATGGGAACCGCAGTGTGACTGGTGGGAGAAGCAAACGAAGGGATTTCCTCAGTTCCTCTGATACCGCCTTATAGATCGCGACCTCACTTGCGTACATACACTCGTAATTAGAGACATGCGCAAAGTGGTGCCGGCGCTCATCGCCTTTCCTGGCCATCAGCTGCTTCCCGCAGGCCGCGCAGTCACACTCACAATTCAGGCCGCTTGGGACACTGTCGATGTGCCGCAATTCCCCGGTCTTCCGGTCTACGCCATAGTAGATATGGCTTGCGGAACGCTTTTTCACGCTTTGGCTCATCGTGGCACACACCTCCTACTATCAGGCGGTTACAGCCTTGTTTTGCGGTGCCGAGAGGGAATCGATCAGCGTCAGTACGTTGCGAACAGCATCTTTGCGAGCCTTTTTCTTTTGCTGCTTGAGCTGTTTGCGGTAGCGCTTGGTCCCCTTTACCGGGGGTGCCTTATGCTGGACGGGATAGATGGGATTCAGCATCCGGTAGTAGTCGTGCTCGACGATATAGTCGAGATACTTCAGGAGTTTTGAGTAGCTCACCTTCTGATCGTGATAGGCGGTGAGCAAGTCACTGGATCGTTTACCTGGGTGCAGATCGTTCTTGTGGTAGAGCTTGCTCCCAGCGCGGGTATCATCCGCGATGATCCGCCACTCGCTCCTGGGGGAGCGGACCCAGATCCCACGCTTACCAAGGTGGACGGAGAGCCCATTGTTACGGCAGTACTCCTGAAGATCCTGCTCTTCCTTACGGTACTGCTTAGATAATGCGTCGCAATGAGCGCATAGGCGGTATCCGGCGGAGTACGCCTCTGCCAGGGTCTGAAAGTATCCAGTAGTCTCCGGGTTCAAGATCCGGCGGAAATGGCAGCACTCGGCATGTACGATCTTCCGCCTGCTGTTTTTTCTGTAGTAGTACATCTTCAAGCCTCCTTTTTTCGTGATACCAAAATATCACACAAGGAGTACTATAATTCGTACTACATAAAGGAACTTCAGGCGCCCGTCAGAATCCCTCGATTTGATCCTCCAGCTCGGAAATCCGCTCCTCTAAGTGCTCATGAGCTTCTTCCCAAGCGGAATACTCCTCACTGAACATATCCTCCGGCTCCTCCAGTTCAAGGTCGGCCAGCCGGTCTCTTAGTTCATCCAGCCGGTCCTGAAGGCTCTGTCCGTCCTCAGGCAGATCTTCATCGATGTCAATGTCCAGGAGGAAATCATCGGCTTCCGCCTCACGGCGCCGAGCTTCTTCTTCCTCGCGGGCCGCCTGGTCGATTATGCTCAGGCCGAGCGCGGTTTCAAAGATGTCGGTCTTTCCGTCTCTATTGAAGTCAAAAAGGCCACCAAACAGTCCGCTCATAGCAGCTACCTTCCCTTCGTCTTATTCCGCAGTTCCTTGATCTCGCCATATTGCTTCTCAGCGACTGCGCGATCGAGAAAGTGGGCGTACAGCTTTCCATCCTCATAGATCTGATAATCCGGCCCAAGTAGCCCACTGCCTCGTGCGAGGATCAGACCATCCTCCTGGAGGAGGATTTCCTCAACATGGTCGCCGGCCGGCAGCTTCTGCCCTTCCATCTGGCTTTTCTCGAAGTCCATGATCAGTCTGCCTCCTCAAGATAGCTTTGTATAGTTATGGATATTATATCATCATTTGGGGCTTCATGCACACTGAATTGTAGATATTCTCTCAGGGATTGCACCGCTTGCAGGGATCATAGCCTTGGGCGATGAGTTCCTCTCTCGAACCACTGTACTCCTGCCTGTTGGACTCTTTAATATCGTCGGCGCTGGAGCAGGACGGGAGATGGAACTTCTTCGTATTGGTATTGAGCACATAGTCAGCTTGTACGGTGCCAGCGCCCGACGTTTCAGACTCCTCAGGCTTCTGCGGGGTAACAGGCGTGCTGGGCTCCTCAGAAACAGCGGAGCCGCCGGCGGTGAGGTAGCTGTCCCCGGTAGCATAGTCGATGGTGACGCCGGGCTGGACATTGTAGGCATAGACGCAGAACAGGATATCCTCGCCGCTGTCCTCGACCGAATATCCCTCCATCAGCACACCGCTGGCCAGCAAGTTGCTTCCCTCAAAAATGGGAGTTACTCGATAGAGCACGTGGTTGCCTGTCTCCTGGACGTAATCCGCCACCATGTTCTCGAAGGGCAGCATTCCTTCAATGTTCAAATACCGAGTGCCGGTGATCAGGTTTTCTTCGTTGGCATTCTCACCGGTAAGCTGGTAGCCGAGCAGATGACAGCGGTTATAGAGGTACTTACCATCCACACAGTCGTACTTGACCGTATGCCAGCCGGTAGGCTTGACCTGGCCGATACTTCCGCGCTCCTCCGTCGGCATGATGTCCTGCCCTACGCAGGCATAGGCGACACCACAGCGCCCCAAAGAGTCCAGGGAGCTGTAGCTTTCAAAAGATGTGGTGGTGAGGTCATCAGCCGTGAAGTAGGGGACATTGTCGTTGACTGCGACATAGGCCGATCCGGAGTAGGTAGGAACCGAGCTAAATGTGAATGTCGTCTCAGCAGGTTCCAACTCATGACTAGGCTCCGGTGCGGAGGACCCCGTCTCCCGCTCATTGCCATCAGGCTCCTGAGGCTGATCTTCAGGAACGCTCTCCGTGTCATCAGGTTCCACATCTTGCCCGGGGTTAGGAGTCTCAGCCGCCGTACTCTGGCTGGGCTCTGACGAAACATCGGGCTGGGAAGTCGTTTCCGCGCCGCAGCCGGCTAGGATCGAGAGGGCCAGAAGGAATGCCAGGATAGATGCCGTCCATTTCTTTTTCATCTTCTATAAACCTCCATTGTGATCTTTTCGTGAGAATTGCCTGGAAACTCTACTACCTGTTCCAATCTCCACGGCGTCAGATCGATTGGGAAGTGCAGGCCTGCGGGGTAGACGCGGTTCCAGCGGAAAATCGTTATTTCCTTGATCTGCTGCTCATAAGGGGTGACATCCTCCAGTTCCGCAAAGCAGAAGTCTTGCTCCCCGGCCCGTGAAAGGTAATCTTCGCTCGGCTCGAAGTTACCAGAAGGGAACAACTTAGCGGAATAAGGGGAGAGGCGGAGAACACTCCCTTTCGTCAGTTCTTCGATCTTTGCTATTACAATACAATCCCGGCTCTGCCGCCTGTGATTGAAGGCCATGCCGTTCTTATCATCGAGGCAAACAATCAGCCTCATTTTCATCACGCTCCAATCTTTTTTCCATATTCAGGGCACGAGACGAACTATAAAAAATACGCTGTCCCGATCTCAGGACAGCGTAAACAGTGTTTCATATTGGTCTTGAAGGCGGAATGCAATCAGCTCGTGGGGGTCGATTTTCCTGGACAGCTTCTGCAAGATCTTCGAATGGAAGGGAACTCCGCAACTGATTAGGAACTCTCCCCGCCTCCGACACCACAGTATATAAGCCCATCGGATTTCGATTTGGGCCGCGATCCATATCCGCTGTATCCGTTTCATTTGCCATCCTCACTCATTCTATCAGATAGAATGTCTTTCTACAAGCAAGATATTATCATAGATGAAAAGTCGAATAATATCGACAACCGCTGAAAAACAAAAAAATACCCCGCATCGTTTCTTGTCGCCGCCGGGCTGTTCTGTCGTAAAATAGACGGGCTGTTTTGTCGGCCGTAGCCGGGCGGCGGTGTCCGGCGGCCGGTGTGTTTTGTCGCCGCCGGGCTGTTTTGTCGCATAAGAGAAGGGAGAGGCCGGAGCCACTCCCTTCTTTTCAGTATTCAAGAAACCTCGCCCTCCAAGACGAGCTGCACCATCCGGTCATCAATAATGGCCCGGCGGTTTTGGTATGCGTAAACAAGGGACTGGGTGCAGGCCCTGTTAATCAGTCGTGGGATACCGGAGGAGAAAGAGTGGACGGCTTTCATGGCGTCCTCGGAAAAGATTGCGTTGGGGTGTCCGGCATAGGACAGTTGCTTTTCAATGTAGGCTTTCGTCTGGGAGAAGTCATACGGGACCAGAAAGCACTGGATGTCAACCCGGTGGAGAATGGCCCGGTATGCGTGCAGCTTTAGCTTTTCCCAGAGTTCAGTTTGTCCAGCTAAGACCAGCGCAAGTGGATTTTCAGAGTCCATCCGGTAGTTGAGCAGGAAGCGGATTTCCTCCAGCATCTCTTTGGAGAGAAGGTGGCCTTCATCCACAATCACCACCAGCTTCCTGTGCTCCACGCCCCGCATAATTTCAATCTGGTGGTGCAGCAGATTCCGGGCATCGCCCCGGTAAAACCTTGTTTCACACCCCAGTTGTTCCAGCAGTCCATTGTAGAAATGCCGTGGCGTGAGCTTGGATTCAGAGAGATACAGGACGGAGTATTCCTGCCCATCCAGAACACTTTTCAAGCGGCGCAGGGCGGTCGTTTTGCCTGTTCCTGGGTCTCCAATCACAAGGGCAAAAAGCTGGCGGCTGGCTGCGTAGAGAAGGCGGTTGTGGATTTCCTCGGTGTCCTGGTCCGTGTAGAGGTCGCCCACCGGGATGCCTCGTATAAACGGCGTCTTTTCCATCTCAAAAAATTCTTCGTACACGCAGCTCACCCTTTCTCAATTTCAGAAGTATAAGAAATAGCCCTCCTGCGCTGCTTTTCCCGGTGCTGCTCAGTGAGCGCGTCCAGAAGCCGGGAATGGTCAACCGGGATGCGTTCAACCTCTCTTTTCTTTGGCCTGGGGACCACATGCTCACCAACTACAATTTGGTGTACCTGGAACGGTGAGCAGGTCGGGCTTTCAATCGTGAGCACATCCGTACAGGCCGGGTCATAGACCACATCCACCTGCTGTCCGGCAAAGACTACGCCCAAATCATACCGCTTCCCGCCAAAGCTAATCACGCCGCTCTTGTCTGCCTTGCGGGTTTCGCAGCGGAGGAAGGCCCTTGCCATGAGCGCCTTGTCCACAAAGCGGGGAGGCATGGAGTCAGACTTAAAAGCAATCTCCGGGGTCGTACTCAGGGCACTGTGGGGCCTGGAATGGTAGCATTCGCTCAACCATGCGTTAAACTGCGTATTCAGCTCCTGCAAGCTTTCAGGGGGATGTAGGGCGGCCTCGGCCAAGAAGGCGTCCAAAGTCTGGTTGAAACGCTCCTGCTTGCCCTTGCCCTGCGGGTTTCTGGGTTTAGCATACAGCAACCGGATACCAAGAAGTCCACAGGCTCGCTTCATCCAGTGGGTGCGGTACTGGGTGCCGTTGTCAAAGTAGAGCCGCCTGGGAAGCCCAAATTTGGTCATAGCCTTTTGCAGCGTGTCCTCCACAATGCCCTGCTCCATGTTCCCATAGAACTCACCGTGCAGGATATACCGGGTGGCATCGTCAATTAGACAGGAAAAATAGGTCTGCGTGGGCCTCCCTCCCAGGTTGAGGGTAAGACCATACTTAATGTCACCCTGCCATAAGTCGTGCCGGTGAGCACGCTGGAAGCGTTGGGAAGCATAGCCCTTGTCGTTGTAGAGGCTCATCATGGCCGCAGAATACCCGGCCCTGCTCAGGGCATCCTGCAAGGTGGTCCTCTTTAGAAAGCCGGGCTCCGCTTTCCCTTCCAGCTCCAGGATTTTAATAATGGTCGGGACGCTCCGGCTGGGAAGTTCTCTGCGGAGCTGGATGGCCTCGTCAAGCAGATCCTGCGGGATTTTGTATTTGTACTCGGCACTCTTGCTCTGCGGTTTCAGGGCCTCAAATCCGCCTCTCAGGTAGGAAGACAGATAGCGTTCCAGCGTCCTGGGGGAGATTTGGTTTCGCTCACAGATTTCAGACCGGATTAGCCGTACACTGTCTTTGTCCAGGTTTTGGGACAGTAGGGGCGCAATCAGCGTCATCCGTTCCTCGGCAATCTCTGTGGCGAGCTTTTGGTCTTTCATATCCATACCGGCGTCGCCTCCTGCACTTTAGGATGGCATCAGTATAGACGGGATATATTCCCTTGTCATGGCGGAACGATGCTGTTCCCAATTTCCGCTGTTTGCCACCAGCCGGACAAAGCTCGCCGTCCGTCGGCGCAGGGAATGGCCGGGATAAAATGTCGCCGGAATCTGCTCTGCCGCAATCAGTCCTTCCATAATATTTTGGGCATACCAAAAGAACCACGCAAACCAGATGCGGATGCGCAGCCAAGTAGAGGTTTCGCAGGTGTATTGAGTTTCTGTGGCCTCAGCAATCTCACAAAGAGAGTTCAGTCCATGCCGCTTGTATGGGACAATGCCCTCCGGCAGTTCCCTGTGAGTTTTTCCGCAAGTTCGGCACTCCATTACCCTCAAATGGTATTGGCGCGTATGCTCTCCATGACGGACCTTGCGGGTACAAGTCCCGTGGACCTTGAGCGGCCCTCCGCAGACAGGGCATATGCTGCTTTCTTTGCTAAAAATATGAATTACTTCTCCGTTGCGGGATGTCTCAAATCGTGCTATGCTAATCATGTCTTTGGTAGACGAGAGGACGGCACCCCGTTTATGAAGTGTTGCAACCGCTTCATAGGCATTATGGGGGCCGTCTTCACTTGTCTTGGACTCAAATCAAAGAGAGCCAAGCCGTCTTCGGCCTGGCTCTCATATGAATTACTGTTTCATCAAATTGACTTCTTAGATTTTTTCTCCAAAGCAACTCCAATTAACAGGCCAATTGCAGAAGAGACAAGACCAGTAAGAAAATCAAAAAATTCAGGGATAGACATAACCTTGGCAAGAAGGTATTGGCTAAGTGAGAGGGTAAGTAACCCGTAGAGTAGATATGCAACAGAAAAACAAACCGGCATCAACCAAACATATTTAGCTGGCAAATGCGCTCTGCCTACAAAAATAGACGAGATAAGAGTCACAACTGGCATAACCACATATTGGACTACAATAACATGAAGCATCGCCATTTGAGAATTTTTGTAGAACAGCCAGAAGGTAATTGCTGACAAGACCCATATTATACCGTACAACCCCACAGCTATACGCAAATGGCGATTTGCTTTCATATCTTACCACCCTTTATTCTACATCCCTGTAGGTAAGTTTGGAGCTGCTTGCAAGCTCATCCGGCATATAAAGATGGTTGGGAATGGTGCTGCCATTCAAGTTAATGCCTTCACTATAATACGCAGCCCATACTAACTCGGAGCAGTACCAATTGGGATTGTCCTCGTCGGCAGTCAATTTAGACACTATATTGAGATCAGGCCGCCAGGGCTTTCCAATCTGGCCAATACAATAGCTCACAGCTCCGCTTTTCTCCGAGCTGGATGCATCAGTAACATAGTAAATATCCACACCACGGTCATCATACCGCTCATCATCCAGAGCACCATGAGTAACATTTGGCAAGGTGGCTTCAACGGTCCTTATATAATACTGTTTGTATGTCGAGTCCCAATACTTCCCCTCAACAATGGCAATGTGTCCAACAAGAGATGCCACTACTCCGCTTGTCTCATGAACAATGTCGCCTTTTTTACGGTGGAGAGAATATTATATGTGTCATAAGATGCACTTTGTGGAAGTTTAGGACTGCTTTCACCGATATTATCATACCACTTTCCACGGACGCTGGCACGAGTTGCGGGCTCAGGCGGATTGGCTGCATAGAACTCTGCCGCAGCTCGCAGATTGGCATTTATTCCGTCTTCCAACTGAGGGGTAAGCTGAATTTCGTACTCAACAAGTTCATCGACATACTCCTGGACGCTTTCACCAGCAAACGACTCGTACCCCGAAACAAAGTCTTCATAACAAGTCTGTACCGTAATGTCCATATCTGCCAGTTGCTCGGAGAAACCGATATAGGCATCGCTAAGGTCAGCCTCGTCCAGGCCAGAGGTAGCCATTGCGGGGAGGCTCAGGGATAAACAAAGGGAAAACGATAAGACCAGAGGAACTAATCTTTTCTTCATGCTCAATTTACACCCTTTCCTTTTTCGCAAGACCGATATTACCTGAACATGTTCATTTGTATAGGGTTGGGTCCCCCCTCATGGCCAGTAAGGGGGAAAGGGCAAAACCACCAACTATACACAGAAATTATATCAGAAGATTGTGGAAATTGCAAATACAACTTATTGAGATTATGACATTTCAAATCGGCGGCCCCGACAAAACACTCCGGCTGTCTGACAAAACAGCCCGGCTATTTTCCGTCAAGTCAGGTCGGCGCTAACAGTTTCTCAACGTTGCGGGGTAGAATTACTCTCTTGATGCAGTCAACTTCCATCTAAGAGCTGTTCTTATTGATTGCCACAGAAAAAGCCGTCATGATTGCGCAAATTATGAAGTCCATAAACCGGTAAATCATCCGGGTCCTCCGACCAAGCAAGAGGCATTCTAAGCCAAGTCAAAAATTCATCTGATAGATCCTCGGTACGTCGCCCTGGGCAATAGAGTTCAAATGCGTCCCCATACTCAATGTCATATTTCGCCTCTACATATCTCACGCCATCTTCGATTTCTTCACCATCAACAAGCACATCAAGAAAGAGGTCCACAATCTCCATGGAGTAGGTATATTCGTCAATCTGCTTCACATTCCCCATCGTCCCATTAAAGCCTGAAATATAACAGGTTCCATTGGGATATTCTTCAGCAGCATCCCCCATATCGAGATCATAGTAGGTTCCCTGGAACAACCCGCCTTCGTCAAATACAATCTCAGTATGCCAATTACCTACACCGCTTGTCAAAGTAAATGTTTTGCCATCGAGTTCATCAAAAATAGCTTCGGGGTACGTCTGACTATCTTCTGGAAAAAGCCGTGCAGCATCAAGCGCATCATCAACTGCAGCCATAAATGCCTTGCTGGAAATCGTGGCTCCAGTTACGCTGTCCACACTGGAGGAACCGGTATCAAGCATTTCTGCAATGAGGGCCTCAAACGCTTTCGGCCCAATCCCTGCAGTCTCGTGCTCTTCAATCACTTCAACATTTGTGATTTTCATATAATCGACCGTCACTTCTACAGTTACTTCACCTCCAAATCCATCGGCAGACCCAGTGTAGGTGCCAGGATTGTAGACAGCTTGCCCTGAAGTATAACGTTCAATTACCCCGTATTCATCATAGACAGGAACGAAAACCATTATTACATCGTCAGTATCATCTGAAGAATTAGAAGGGTACCTTAACACATAGTAATCAAGCTGCCCGTTCTGTTTATATTCATAAACGGTCTCTTGAGAGATGTGCTGGTCCTGATTAGATACAGTCACCGTTGCAAGTTTCCCGTCGTCATTGTATTCAATTTGACAATTGCTGATATGTTCTTGATCGGGGTACTGGGTGATTTGAACGAGGCTACCAGAATCATCATAATCCAATGTCTCATAGAACATTTCCTCGCCATCACCATTGCATATTGCAATTCTTACCAGATAACCAGTTTCAGAATAATCGTACTGATAAGAACTTTCTTCCATATCAACGCTCTCTACCCTGTTTTGGTCGTCTAGTTTCAGCGTGAAAGCATCAGCATCATCTCCAGCCAATGTGGTGAATAGGCCTCTTTCATCGAATTCATACCAGTAGTTTGTATCCTTAAATTCCGCGACACAGCTACCATCCTCACGGTAGCTCCAACTGCAACTTGTCCCATCGTAGGAAACGAGTTGAGTCGGTCTACTTTCAGCATCATATTCGATAGTTATTTTATCATCTTCGTTTTCTAAGACAACGCAGGTATCACCGACCTTCGATATCGTGATACTCATGTTATCCATTTCAGCCGAGGTGATATCACCTGCGGAATCATAGTGGTAATCCCAACTAGCATCCGTCATTCCCATGAATGGCCATCCAGTTTCCCATAATGTCCGGTTCACGCCATCCACGCCCAGTATGGTAGACGAGTAGTCAGTCATGGAAACATGGGTCACATTCCCTGTGTTGTCGAAGTAGTAATTCAAGACAAATGCAATACCGCCAAACGCACTTACATAGCCCTGTACAAAATCTTCTTGTCCGAAATAGTACTCCTGCCTTGTTAATGGAAGTGACTCGCTAGCCCATACAGCCATCTCAAAATCTGAAAGCGGCCCCCAGAGCGATACATTCTGGAGCGATTCATCACCAGTTGCTGCATAGCCTTCTTCTAAAGTCTCCTTTGTACCATACAGATCTCCGAGCTCCAAGTGCGCTTGGGCAAGTGTCAAGTAGCTTCCAGATTCACGAGGGCGCATTTGAATGAGGTTCCCGAACAATGTGATAGCCTGTTCATAATCTCGATCCGTAAACGCACTTTCTGCATCTGACAAGGCACTTTGATATTGGTACTCGCGAATTCCAAAGTAACCGCCGATTCCTACACCTATTATCAGGAGCGCGATAAGGGCTCCAAGTATGATCTTCTTTTTCGATCCAGTACACGATTTCTCACGGGGTTGTGGTTCTTCCCAAGTCTTCTTTTGCTCCGCAGCATGTTCAGAGCTATGGCGCTGATCCCCGAATTTAACTGTGTTTGTTTCACATGAGTTCTGCCCCGTATTGGTAGGGCCGGTAGGTTGCTCTCTTGAAGCCTCAGGCTGCTGCGTAGAGCCCCGATCTTCACCATGCTCATACAACTCAAATTCTTCCAAGGGAACCGGATAACCGCAATAAGGGCAGAACCGAGAGCCATCTCTCAGTTTTTCCCCACATTGAGAACAATACATATCGCCACCGTCTCCTTCGAATATCTTTCTTTTATCATTTGACAATCAACAGTCAGATCCATGGAATCCTACTGCAAATCAATAATTACGCGTTTTGCAGAAATACTCTTTAGCGGGGTCGGAAACCTGTACTAAAACAGATCTCCCAGGACAGCCTCAAAAAAGTCTCCGGCTTCCGTCATACCCTCACTCTCCATAATCTCACTGATTGTCATCGACTCTCCATCATAGGAGATTGTGATATTCTTGACTAACTGCCAACTGGTCTTATATGCAAGGATATTAACAATCAAGAAAGCCGCAAATAGGAGCCCAATTAGGGGATACCAGAATCGTCCGGACTGAGAACGGCTTGACAATGTGCTCAACCCCAGTACCATCAATATAACCCATGTAATTTGCGAAAGAAAAAGCAGCATAACACCCAGCCATGGGGACAGCAAGGTTAACACAGCAGATGCTAACAGGAGAAGGCTTGGAATAAAACTTTGTACCACTGTCGTGCGAATAATGGCTCCCAGCGAGCAGTCCTCGTGTAATAGCTTTGTACAACTAAAAAGGGAGAGAGAAAGCAGAAGGACGAATATGGAACCATATAGCACACCAAATATCAAGCTGGTCAAGAGCGGCGCTTCCATCAAAAAAGTTGCGGCAAACATACCAAACATATTTTGAAGTAGGCCTTGGAAAATGTCGCAAATGCTCTGGAGTATCGAAAAGAGGTAAATACCACAAGATACCACATAGACGATAAAGAGAATAACTGGAAAAACTCGGCTCGAGTCCTGAACGACAGTCTTTGTTGTTGCTACTGGCTGTCTGAAATAGGAACCGATAAAACCAGGCACTTGCTTCAGCCCGATGAGGATCGGGTTGTCCTGGGCACAGAAATCTTTTGCTGACTCATTCCTCAAAGGGGTTCCACACGCTGAGCAGAACTGAGCACCAGGGAGATACTCCGTTTTGCATTTTGGACACTGGTATTTCTCTTCTGCTATTTGAGCCCGTTTTGCAGGTGAGCCGCATTGATTACAAAATGCGTCGTTAGGAAATAAGGGCGCCCCACATTTTGCACAGTGACCCACAGCATCTTCATCGGCTTTCTTCTCAGTCAAGATCTCCTGATTCTCCTGTATTTCCTGGTCACATGGAGCACCACAGTTGTGGCAAAAATTCGCATTCTCCTCCAGTTGGGCTCCGCAATGAGTACACCACATGTTCATCATCCCTTCATATTCACGGCATATCGACTATGACCTCGCGGCTGATATATTTAGACGCAGCTGGTATTCGAGGGGAATTCAGCATCATCAAAATTAACCTCTTCCGCCTCCGATTTTTGAAAGAGCCATTCTGGCAAGGATTAAAAAGACTATAGCATATACGGCCAAGAGTCCCCATGACTGTAGCAGATGCTCCGCAGTATACTCAAAGAAATATTCTACATCATGGGGAATCATCACCCCTTGCTGTTGCAAACGAAGCGGAAGGTCATTCAAATTAGCGATAGTCCCATAGCCCTCCATACTCCAGCGGCTTACTGCAGCCCAGGAAATCAGCTCCGTCACGCCCTCAAGTTTGAAAATCAAACCCGAAAAGAGTATCTGCGGCATTAGGAGAACTGGTGCGAGCGTCATGGCTCTGTCAGCATTCGTAAAAAGTGCTGATACAAATAACCCGACCGCAACTGCAGCTATTGTAGTGAGAAATGTGGTGATCAACAACTCCAAATACGGGAAGCCGAACACTCCATCAGTGGGTAGGCCAACAATCCATGCAAAAACGGTCGATATCAAAATGCTCTGAATAAAGCATAAGATGCCCAGAACCATCATTTTAGAAAGAATATATGCACTCATCGATAATCCCGTCATATATTCTCTCTTCACTATCGTTCGCTCTTTGCAGACTTCTTGAATTGCATTTAACATACCTACCCAAAATGCCGCACAGGAGAGAGCGAATAGTAGGCTTTTTGTCATTTCATATTGTTCAAATTGATTTCCATCAGCGACTAGAGATATCAAGACTGCCAGCAATGGGGCTTGGGCAAGGAGCATAAGAAGGCGTTGCCTATCGTTAATGATCAATTTTGAATATCTAAGGCTAAGAATCCGTAATTGCGATTTTCCCTGCTCTTTCCGAACTTTTTCTGTTCTGGATCTTTCCAAATCCCTTTGCGTGTGCGCTCTCGCCCGTGAGAACTTTGCGCTCCATTGCCGTGCGTGCTCGGTCAAAAGTGCATAGATCTCAACAATATCTGATACTTTGAAAAAGGAAAGCGCCTCATCATAAGTACCATAAAAGCACAGGTATCCTCCACTTCCCATGAAAGCGATCTTATCACACATCTTTAACTGAAGAGTGCTATGAGTAACTAATACAACAGTTTTTCCGCAATCTGCCATACCTCTTAGGGACAACATCAAATTAAGTTCCGTCCCGGGGTCTAACCCCGAAGCCGGTTCATCCAAGAGCAGAAGGTTTGGATCTGATACCAGTTCAACTGCAATGCTGGCTCTTTTGCGTTGCCCCCCACTGAGGGACTTGATTAAGCTGTTTCTCTTTTCACGCAACTCAACCATATCTATCGCTTTATTGATAGCGTCCTCTTGTTCTTTGCGGCTTGAATCACGTGGGAAGCGGAGTTTGGCCGTATATGACAGCATATCATAAAGTGTTAAATTGTCATATACAATATCAGACTGCGGAACATAGCCAATTATCTTCTTCAAAGAATCGAGATTCTGGTACAAGTCCAGACCATTGATAAATACAGTGCCTTGTGTCGGCTTCAAATACCCACACATACAATTGAGTATTGTGGACTTGCCTGCACCAGAACCTCCGACAATAGCTACCATTTCTCCTGGATTGACAGTGAAATCGACACCTCGGTTCGTTAAAAAGGATTTCTTTCCTTTACCACGCCGAACAGAAACATCACAGACACTAACCGAAATACCATCTCTTGGGCAACAATAGAAGATTATTGTTGTCATGAAAATCAGCTTCGTATTCGTTATAGTAATAATGTCCTTCTCCTGCAATTTCTCTTTAGCCGAAATACGTCTGTTATTCAAGATTACACCGTTCGCACTATTGCAGTCGGAGATATAATAGCCATCCTCTTCCTGGATGATTTTAGCATGGCAGTTAGATACCGAAATGTGCGGCAAGCAAATATCACAGGATTCTTCCCGACCAATTGTCACTTGAGGGTGGCCAGAGAGGGGAAATGGGAGCCACCTACGATTCGAGTCAGATGTCGAGAAAAGGAATAAAACACTATTAAGTCCACGATCCTGATCACCTGCTATTCTGGCAAAATCGCCGTCATGAATCCTGCTCTTTATGGTGTATTCATCGTTGTACAAAAGACCATTTGTACTTCCAGTCTCCTGATAAGCAGCTCTGTCCTCTATCAGCCATGCGCCATTTTCCAGTACGAATTTTCCATGCTTGGCGGAAACCTTATTTGACGTTAGTACGATGTCATTTTCTGGGGCCCGGCCAAAATAAACCTCAGGCTTACCAAATTCCAGTAAACGGATTGTTTTTGGAGCCGAGTACCCATCAATGATAGTAACCAACAAGTCCCTCGATGAACACTCTTTTTGTCTCACATAGCTTGTTGTAATCGGTCCAGAACGGCCGCTAATATGTTCTGACTGCGAATTTACTACATGAGAGTTGCTATTCCTTTTTTTTCGCGTGTTCTGGTCGGCTGAACCTGCATGAGAACCGTGAACCTGCGCGGAACACGCCATTCCACAATTTGGGCAAAATTCAAATTCATCAGAAAGCTCAGTGCCGCAATTACTGCAATGCATCAGCACACCCTCTTTCTTATGCTATATCTCGAAGTTAGTCTAAATGCAGAAGAGAAACATTGAACTGCAAACGATCAAATTAAAGGTAGCTTCTGACTCAAGCTGGGGCTGGTGCAAGGCTAATCTACTCCAGAGGCTCCGTCTGACGCTATCTTGCAGTTTGTTACGGCACAATACTATGACGGGCTACTTGAAGGAGCGGTGAATGGAAGTTCCAAATACTCCGCAATCCCCTCCAACTCACTATAAACTGTAAGGTAAACTTCCATTACTGATTTTGAGATTGGAAGGAAGACACTCCTATTCTGTACATACAGATATTCTTGGGCTAATTCACTTGTCAAGTAAGAAAGGAAGCCCTTGGAAGCTTCTTCGTCGGTGTCCTCCCCGTCTACAATGCTCCATTCCATTCCATATTGATATACGGAGATCCCACAATTAGGGAGCATTACTGTGTATTCGCCCGGCATTGATTCTTGAATGTCAAAATAATCGCAGGAAGTACCTAAATAGATGAATGCATCACGGGATATGAAAGCGTCTAATGCATCTTCTTCGCAGAAAGCGGACACATCTTCTCCGTACAATGTACCATACATTGAGAGACCTTCCCTTGAAACAGCCATCCGCCCATCTATTGCGGTACATGCAGTTTGGATTTGCTCCAAGGACTCTGTCGAGGACAACTCACCCATTCCACTATTCACATAAATAACGGGAACGATTATTCCCGTCGGATACTTTGTTGAAACAGAAAGAGCGTCTTGCACATAGAAGTCACTACCTAAATCGTCGGAGAGATCATCCAACGAAATGAGAGAACTGTCTTGATCAACCAAATACATATTAGTTGTCTCAACGATGTTAGCGCCCCTCAAATCAGAGGAAAGCTCGGATTGCTCTGCAGGCTCCACCACGATATCAATATTCTGATACCCATCAGTAAAACTATCGACAATGGCTGTCAACGCTTCGCCTTTCGTGTTATTGGCTTCCTGGGCAGCATACCAAAGGATTAAATTGGCGTCAGGCAAAGCCGAATCCGAAGCCTGGAAATAGGTTAACAAAGTGATGGCGCCAATCCCAACAACAATGATAAGTGATGCGGAAATCCCAAGTAGTTGCCTGATCCTTCGCCTTTTACGCTCCTCTTTCTCGGAGCGTATTCTCTTCTCTTGCAAAAGGCACTTTTCAAAATCATCTACATCATGAAATCTATACTGAGCTTCAACTGCCATAGCGCGCATAATTGTTTCGCTGATATGGTGTGGAATACCTGGGTTCAATTCTTCGGGAGGAGGAAGTGTATGATCTCTTTTCCTATCTGTTGCTTCCACGGGTATTTCTCCCGTTAAAGCATAGTAAAGTGTTGCCCCCAGCGCATAGATATCCGTAGAAGGCCCTTGACGGTCTATTCGATTGTATTGCTCTGGAGGGGTAAATCCTGGCTTGACTTCAATCGTTAAGCTTTCAATTCCGGATGCAAATCTTGCTGCACCGAAGTCGAACAGCTTTATTTTCCCGTCATTGCAGAGCATGATGTTATTTGGACTGATATCCCGATGAAGGATATCGACTTTATGAATTGCTCGCAGCGCCGTACATAGAGAAACGGCAATATCTACACACTGCTCATAAGGCAGCGGAAGACCATTTTGCTCTTTGACTACCTCACCGATCGTCTTTCCTTCAAGAAATTCCATCACAATGTAGGCAGTATTGTTCGCCTCAAAGTACTCAAAGACATTCACGATATTAGGGTGTGAATTAAACTTCGCTAAGTTCCTGGCTTCTTCTACGAAGCGATTCTTCCCGTACAGGAAATCCTGCTCATGCTTATGGCTAACTATTATGAGTTCAGAAGTATTAGGCAAGCGGTTCACAAGGCCACTGGGAAAATACTCTTTGATTGCCATCACCGTTTCAAGTTTACAATCCCATGCCTTGTATGTAATTCCGAAACCGCCCATACCGAGCTTTTTACCAATAATATAGCGGCCTGCAAGTATAGTTCCTGGAGATAGACAGTATACATCTTGCGTATCTTCTCCCGGGATATATCCACAGTATGGACAAAGGCCAAGCCCTTCTTCATATTCGCTGAAACAGTTATCACATCTTGTCAGCATGTTGTTATTTCCCCTTATTCATATAATCATCCCAGGTAAAGTGTTCACCGCAAAGAGGGAGAAAAACAAACTCAGAGCCGCCAAGTCTTAGTTTGTCATACGCATGGAGTTCACTGTGCGAAAGTACAGGTTCCTCATTCAGATAGACGATCCCCCTACTTTCACCAGCTTGGATGTAGAACGTTCTCTTAATTGGCTCATAGGTCAATACTGCATGTGATTCTCTGGTAATCTCGGTATCCTTGGAGAGGATTATTTCCAGATCGTTAGCCCGGCCAATACGATTGCGGCCCGAATTGCACGCAAAAGCTTCGCCAAAATGTGGCCCGACTATTCCGATTAGCCAGCCCACAGGAAGAACAGTGTTGTCTAAATCCCATTTCCTCACCGTGACAGGCAACTCTTTCCGAGTGGTGGACCTTGTTTTCTTAATCTCAGATTCTAATAAAGATGCGGCATTATCCGGTTTGTCACAGGCTTCTTCCGGGCTGCCTTTCCCCTCAGTATCTCTCTGAGGCTGGAGAGGGCAATTATTTTTGCTGGAATCCCGGAGCACCGGCTCGGTGTCTGGTAGTTTCTTGGATGTTTCGGGCTTATCAGGCTCAGAGGTGTTGCTGTTTTCGGTGCTTAAAGCATGATAATCAGCAGCCCCGCATATCGGGCAAATTTTGTACCGATCAGCATCAAAATAGTGCTTGTTAACACACAACGCCTTTTTCATAATTCACACTCCCATCCATTAAATGCGAACTAATTCTCTGCGCTTACAACGAAATACAGGTTGGTCATGCCGATTTTTACCTCATCGCCCGACAATAACTCAACCGGCCCCTTGATCTTCTCCCCATTGACAAAGGTGCCATTCAGAGAGCATAGATCTTCAATCATAGCGGAACTATTTTTAAGGTATACTTTCGCATGTTGTTGACTTACTTTTTCATCCGCCAGGAGTAACGGCCACTCACTGCTCCTCCCAATGATACACGGGAGGGACAATTTCGTCGTTTCCGTCAACCCATTCATCTTATAACTGATAGACACAGATAGCCCTGTGGATGCCTTAACGACGGCTCCACCAGCAGAGGAGTGTTTTGAATCGCACGAAGCCTGGCTTATCACTTCGGCCTCTCGTGTCATCTGGGGGCACTTTACCCCATCAGCTGAAGAATGCTGTGCAACTAATCCCGATTGCTTTGCGCCGCATTTGGGGCAAAATTTATAATTAGTTTGCAGTTGATGCCCGCACTTCACACAGAACATTATGCCATCACATCCTTTCAAATCTTGCTTTTGTCTCCCTCAAAGACTATATTGGCTTCCTGGCATCTGATCGCTGTACTATTTGAAAGTGGTACTCCCAGAGATCACAATACAGGCTTACTGTAGCCTTTCATTAGTACCTACAATACACGAAATAGAGCCGTTACCAATCACCTGGCTGGTCCATATTAGAAACATCAGTTGAAACGCTCCTATCCCGCGGAGTCACACTCCAACTAACATATTCAGAAGATCTGGAGCCTGTGTACCTTGTCCCATCAGGGTAGATTATCTCTGCAAATGCCGTAAAAGATCCTTCTTCATCACAATAATAATAACTTGCCGTTTTAGATTGGGTATGAAGCATATAGTTGCTTGTCGTTCCATCCGGTCCTATATAATATAGATGTATTTCATCCCATCCGGGCACTGTTGGGACAACATTCACATAAAACCAACTATAGGCAGGAACACTTGAATACTCCACGGATATCGAGTACCCATAATTCAAATCTTCAACTGTTATATAGCAACTTGAAGAATAACTTCGGCCATCACTGGTGATTTCGGCAGAAATCGTTGCTGAACCTGCAGAAACAGCGGTCACCCTACCTCGGCTATCCACCGTGACTACATCGTCATCATCACTACTCCAGTTCACTCTGCTTCCACTGGGTGTCACTATTGCTGAGAGTGCCTCTGTATCACCCACACTCATCGATAGACTTGAGGATGACAGTCGGATACTTGGTTCCTCTACCGTCACTCTGCAGGTGTCTGTATAGGACTGGCCATTCACCGAGATCTCCGCAGTAATGGTAGCAGACCCGCTGCCAACTGCCGTGACCCGGCCACTACTGTTCACTGTGGCAACTCTCGTGTTGCTGCTACTCCAGGACACACTATGGCCGCTGGGCGATGTCGTAGCACGGAGTGTTGTTTCTTCTCCGGCTATCAAGGTCTCGCTGGAGGAGGATATGCTCACGCTCACTTCACGTACCGCCACCGAGCAGCTTTCGGAGTAGGTAGTGCCGCCATAACTGAAGCTAGCCGTGATAGTGGCACTGCCAGCGCCCACCGCCGTGATTCTCCCATTACTCACCGTCACCACACGGGTGTTGCTGCTACTCCAGCTCACGCTCTGGCCGCTGGGTGATGTCGTGGCGGAGATAGTTTCGCTTTCACCTACATACAGAGAGGTGATGCTGTACTGAGAAAGCGTAATTCCGCTACTGCTCACGGTTACCTGACAGGTATCGGAATAGGCCCTGCCCGCAGTTGTGAACTGCGCGGTGATTGTGGCGCTGCCGGAAGCTACAGCAGTAATCCGGCCGCCTCTCACGGTGGCGATCTGGCTGTTGCTGCTGCTCCAACTCACGCTCGAACCTGCCGGCACACCATATGCGCTGATCGTACGGCTATCTCCCTCAAACAAACTGATGTGGCTTTCGCTTAGGGACAGGGTGTAATCCTGAACCGTCACAGAGCAAGTCGCTACACTGTCCCCGCTGCGCACGGTGATGGTCGCGCTACCTCGACCAACCGCAGTCACTGTCCCGTTGTTCACGGTGGCCACGCCGGTATCGCTGCTACTCCCAGCATAAGAACCGCCGCCATTAGCACTTAGTGTAGTTGTATCACCCACATACAGGCTGACAGAACTCCGGTTCAGTGTCACTTCTCTTGCTGTTTCGGAGTTTTCTCCATCGGGATTTGCCTCTGCCTCCGGATCTAGGCCTTGGCTGACATACAGGATGACTTCGTCCCCGGCATTTAGGGGCTCGTCCATTCCAATGCTGGTTCGGATCACAAGCCCGTTGGCAATGTCGTTGCTGTACTCATATTCCACACTGACTACAGCCCCCTGCTGCTCCAAGACCGCAGCGGCTTCCTCTTCTGTGTAGTAGGTTAGATCTGGCATGAGTCCGTCCTCTACAATCAGCTCCGCTGAGGCACTGACATAGAGTTCAATGGAGGTGCCCAAGTCCACCACCGTGCCGGCGTCTGTCCCTTGGCGCAATACCATGTTTGCCGGTACTGTTTCGGAGGTTTCTCTGCCGCTGATAACAGAGGTCAGCCCTTCTCCCTCCAACCTGTCCTGCGCTACACCAACTGAGGTATTGATCACGCTGGGAACTCGTACTGAATCATTGCCAAGCGTGAACACCTGAAGAGGGTTCCCTCCAAACTCGATTACCCCAGTGAGCAAAAGAACCAACGCTGCGATTGCGGCAGCTCCGAAAGTGGGGATCACGACCTTTGCCCACAAAGGCCAGCGCATCAAATCAAGAGTGCGGATCTTTTCAGCAACACGCTGTACCTGACTCGTTGAAGTCAGATCCGAAAGAAAGTCCTTTGCTGTAGGGGTTCTGGCTTCAGCGTAGATGTTCATGGCATTGAGAATCGCATTTTCCTGGTTCTTGCTGATTTTACAGAATTTAGACGGGGGAGCAAGGGTATCCTTCTTCTTATTTTCCAATAGAGCCCTGCGTTCAAGCGCGTCTGGAGGCGTCACTCCGGTTATCATATTATACAGAACAGCTGCCAGAGCATAGACATCCGTTTGGGGCCCTTGCTCACCTCGGCTGCGATACTGCTCTTCCGGTGAATAGCCAGACTTAATGAGGACTGTAAGGCTACGGCTATGAGAAGTTGTGGCATACCGTGCCGCACCGAAGTCAATCAATTTTACTTGCTTATCTTTAGTAAGGAAGATGTTGTCCGGTGCAATATCACGGTGGATGATGCCTTCTCTATGTATCACTTCAAGGGACTGAATCACAGGTGTTAGCATCTGGATAGACTGCTCTACTGAAACTTTGTCCTCTCGTTGAAGGTAAGTAGCCAGTGTTTCCCCTTCCAGGTATTCCATGACGATATAGGCGGTGCTGTTTGCCTCAAAACTGTCGTAGATACGCACAATCCCCGGCTCATTCTGAAACTTGGCCAGTCTCTTTGCCTCATCTACAAACTTCACCATTCCATCGGCAAATTGCTGTGCCCTGTCTCCCGTGAATATCGTCACCTGGGAATGACCAGGCGCCCGAGTTGCGAACTCGCTGGGAAGATACTCTTTAATGGCCACTCGCTGCTGAAGTACATCGTCCCAGGCGATATAGGTGACGCCGAATCCGCCGTAGCCCACTACTTTACCAATGAGATAACGCTCAGCAAGAATGGTGCCCGGCTTCATGTGTAGAGCGCTCTCGGCTGGCGTACCCGGGGCGTAGCCGCAGTGCGGGCAGTACTTGTATTCATCTGGCATCTCAGCCATACAACCAAGGCAACGATTCATAGTTCATCGCATCCTTTACCAACTCAAATTTCAATCAGAATAAATGTGGTATTATCAAGAACATATTCAGCGGACTTATTCAAAACAAATTCCATGAGTTTATCCGCCTTTTCCTTTAGTGGATTCTTGGACTCTAAGACCTTCTTCATATATTCATATGGAACCACACCATGAAGCCCGTCAGTGGCGAGAAGCAGGATATCTTCGGGATGCACCTGCAACGGCATTTCTGTAAGGTCAAATAGTTCTGCATTCCCCATTCCTAAGTAACTTATCAGCGCGTGTCCCATCGCAATTTTATCGTGGTATTCTCCTTCAGAAATGCCACCTTCAGAATGTAGTCGGTTCAACTGCAAAAGGTAGTTATGGTCTCTTGTTGCCTGTACCAGCTCACCTTTTCTAAAAATATACAGGCGAGTATCACCTATCGATGCCCAATAAACTTTTCCATCTTGAAGTACTACTGTCACCGCTGTTGTCCCGCTATCCTTCGACGACACATACACCTTTCGATCAGCATATCGAAATGCACTTTCGAGCATTTCCGGAAAGGTAAAGGATGCTCCGTCCTCACCTTTTTGCGGGCATGACAAATGTGAATTGATAGTTTTCGCCGCTATTTTGCTGGCCAGCGAGCCATATTCCATTCCACCCATTCCATCACAGAGTGTGCAGATTAGATACTTCTCAAGAGAAGAAATATAAGCATAATCTTGTTGCTCATTTCTGCCGCCGACATTAGAACGGACTTCAATGCCTATCGGAAGAACCTTCTCTATATTCCAAAATACATTCTCCATATCTTCACAACCAAATTGCAATTGCAGAGTAGTTGTCCATATCTTTGTCTTTTCCTTGATCTTCTACAATTTCACTCATTCGTTCTAGCCACTCTTGTGCAGAAGAACTCTTCTTCAAAGTACTCCGCATTTCCTTTTCGAGTATTAACTCCCAGAACCCATCACTACAAAGCAAAATTGCCTGACACTTTTTCAAATCGGTTGAAAACGAATCAAATCTCACATCACCTTGTGTCCCAAGGACCCGCAACAGTTTATTTCGGTCTGGGTGGTGGCGTATCTGCTTTTCTTTTATCTCTCTTGCTAAAACCAACATCTGTGGAACGCTATGATCTACGGTCCTCTGCGTTATTCTGTTCTTAAAAAATAAATATACTCTGGTATCCCCAATGTAACCGCAAATTGCTGAAGAGTGGTCAATCGCCACCGCAGCAACCGTTGTCTTCATTTGAAAGTTTGAGTTTTGGCGTTGCTGTTCCGCTAAAATCGCACTTTGCGCATTTTCGAAAGCCTTTTCTAATCGTTCTTCCAGGGAGGGGCCTGCGCTTGCTTCAAATACCTTTTGAAATTCCGAAGTTGCCAGTTTAGAAGCTATATCACCTTTTCCGTGACCGCCGAGCCCGTCTGCAACTACAAAGCATATACAATCTTTTCCTTCCGCTATGCCTATACAGTCTTCATTGATTTCTCTATTGCCCGCCTTAGAAATAAAGCAATAGTCCATCAGCATCTCCTCCCTAAAGATATTCGATCGGAGTATTCTGCACTTTTTTACCATTCTATCAGTTAGACTATCTTTCTGCAAGATTGATTTCAGCGTCAAAAGGTCTTTTAATCCCCAAAATGAGTTACAGAAGGGAACCTTCCTATTTTTCCGTGGAATTCGTGAACTCGGAAATGGGATTGAAGTGAACTATACTGAAAAGAAACATGCCCCGCATCATTGAAAAACGATGCAGGGCAAGGTCACTTGGTCGGCTTAGCATCCTCGATCATAACATCGAAGATCCGCTTGATCCTTTTCCGCTCATGGGGAGGTAGTGCGGCAAGCTGCTCGGAGATCTCTGTGCTGATAATTGCGGAGGAGACTGTCAGTACATCTACCAGTAATGTATTGGCGTCTACCTCAAGCGCATTTGCGATCTCGATGAATGTCTCCAGCTTCGGTACCTTAGCCCCACATTCGATGTTGCTGAGATATTTAGGGGTAATGTCTACCTCCTGGGCCAATTCCGCCTGGGTCAGTCGGCGAACCTTCCGAGCCGCCTTGATGCGTGCTCCAACTTTGACTGCGTCCACTTGTCCACCCCCTAACAGATAGAGTTTCTGCCTATTAGGAGTATAAAATGTAGTGGCCGGCAATCAAATCCACCAGTTGTTAGACTATCTTTCTATTTGAAAGACTTTCGTAAAAATCAAGATCGTTCGGGTAAATGGCGGTTGAACCTCGCTAAGAAAAAGGAGCCCGAGACAGGCGAACCTACCCCGGACTCCTTTGCGCTGTGATCGAGTAGACGATCACTTGGAACTACCGTATTTCTTCTTCCATACGGCATAGCACCTTTTACAGGCGACGCTTGGCCGCTCTGAAACCTCGTCTTCACTGACATCCGTCTCGTAGTAGTCGGTATCTTGCTGGTACCGGCCGCATAAGGATTGACCGTTTATGAAGCAATGGCACTTTGCCATTATGTGGACGGTGCCATCTCCATCAGATATCGGTAATTGCCAGACGGGTTGCCCGCTATCCATTGGAAACTTTCTCATAGGCGCCTCGCTTTGTACTTTTCCCTCTACGCTGATGTTGGGAGGGAGCTGCCGCCATGCATCAGGGCGTTGAATTTCTGACGGTCGATCGCATGGCACTTACCCTCGCGGATATGGAAGTAGAGGCGGATCGCCCGGACCACCACTTCGCAGGAGTAGACATAGAACAGAGGCAGATTCTGCAGGAGCTGTTCATCACCGAACTTGTCCATCGCCTCCATAAAATCTTTCCAGTACTGGTTAGAGTCGCCGAAGTAGGGATCATCATCACCCTGCTTCTCCGACCGGCCGATATCGTCCTGACTGAAGTATCTGGTGAAGAAGTCGATGACATACTTATAGGGCTTCTCCGCTTCAGGTGTCTGCAGGAAGGGTGGCAATGCATTGAGGAATAGGATCGCTTCGCGCAGCACTTGGAGCCGGTAGTGGAGCTCTTCATAGAGCCAGAAGAACCGATTGCCCTCCTGCTGGTAGCCGCGCTCCAGAGCCAGCTGGTAGCGGGTCTGATAAGCAGATTGGATCTGCGTGAGGAGATCTATTCCATAGAGCTCAATCACCATACACACCACCAATCCGGCCGTGCCAAGAGTTCTTCAAATTTACGGGCTTTCTGATCGGCTTCGTCCTCTTCGCCATCCTCTGGATAGCTGGAGACATCCAAGTCGTAGACCTCTACAGATACATCTGCGTTGGCAATCACCGACTGCACCATGCCGCCCTTCACTTTGATGATGGCTTTGATGTCAAGGTTTTGCTCAATGATCTCCCATCTGTGGACAACTTTTCCATTCCAGGTGATTTTCTTCATCGACTTGCAATCATTGCGGAGTCCATCAAATGAGAAATAATCATCCAAAATTCCCATCTCGGTCATCAACGCCGTCCATTCCTGGTAGATGCCCTCCTCCGCCGCATCTTCCGTGAGATACAGTTTGGTATCAACACTGTCCTTTGGGCCCGAGGCATTTTCATGTACCACGATATAGAGTTTCATTCTGCTTCCTCCTTCTCTTGATTGGTTTTCAGTTCCCAAGGATGGAAACCGTAAACTTGGTGGAACACATCTAAATACCGTTTCATGCCGGCTTCATTCAATGGTGCCCGCAGGGATGTCTGAGACCATAGGATAAGTTCCTCCTCCGGGATACAGAAAGTGCCTGTAGAAAATCCATTCCCATTATAATTTGGCTTCGGTTCGGCCTGGATTTCTTTGAGTTCGGATACTGTACCAGCGTTTCCAATCAGCTGCATCCGTTTGACAAATATGGTGTGAACAAGTTCACTCACAATTCCTTGCCTTCGATAATTGGCAACACGCCAAATGGTGTCTTTAATCGCGCTTATCTTGGCTTTCGGTACTGCTCCAGATTGTTTCCCCAATGCAACGATAGCTACTGCTGCTTCGGACAACTCTACGAGTTCCTCTGGGCTCTTATTTTTCAGGGCTTCAGAAAGCTTGTCCAGCATGTCAAAGTACCCCCTTCTTAATCAGAATTCTCAGGATTTGAAATGAGATCTTGATAGGTCAAATGATTTGTGTTTGGTATTTCAGCGTCCAAGCTGATGGTTTGAATTCTCCGTCTCTGCTTCTCATACTCGTGGCCAATCGCAGAGCGCATCGCATAGAAGGCGATGATCTCAAAGCTGTGTTTATGCAGCTCCGGCAGCGCGAACCAGCGTTTTACGCTCCGGCAGTATCGGAAAATCACTACGTCATACCACTCGTCGATCGGCAGGCGCCGCTTCCTCAGATACTTTGCGATGAGAAAGTGGTTCTCCTCTGCAAATTTCTGTTCTTCCTCTGTCAGCGGCGCGTTGAATCGATCGCGCCTCATCAGAGCGTCAACCTCCTTCCTGGTAAGATGAAGTGGAGGGAGCAACACCTCGTGTCACTCCCTCCAAACCGCTTTTGAACTGATTGCCCTCTCAGAAGTGGTAGTCCAGCACATTCCCGAAGTAATAGGTCACGCCCGTATCTGCGTTTCTAAGCCACTCGGACAGGGGCTCCAGTGTATCGTCCTCATAGATGTAATAGCCGAATTTTGCCTCGTAGGCCTCATCCAGCTCGTACATGAGAAGGGACATCGGTTTATTCTCCGGGCCACTCTCTTTGCCGATAAAGGCATCCAGAGAGAGTGTGGTCATCTGAGCGCAGAGCTCGCGGAACCGCTTATAGCCCGGCTTAAAATAATGCTCCTTCCCGCCTTCAGCGATCTGGAACGAGAACTGGTTCGGGCCTTTTACAAAAATATTCTTAAAAGACTCCATCAGGTACTTCAGCTCCTCGCACCTGTCTTCCACATCGGCGACATAGTCGGCAACCCCGTTGTAATACAAACGGTCCGAGACTTCGTCCGGCTGGATATAGTCGCTTGGAGCGATTTCGGTCGTACCGACTTGAAAAATTCTGCTGTGCATAATCAATTCCCCTTCAATTTAAGAATTATTTGATATTGTTTTCCGTAAAATGGCTCAAAAACCATTCCAAATCTGCTGCCCGTGATAGTCGAAATATTCCGCATCCTTGCAATCCGCAGGACATAGATCCACAAGCCTCTTCCGACTCCGAGAAATGAATAGGTCGGAATCCATTGGTGGCTTGGGTGTCTTATCACGTAACAGTTCATCTATATGGACCACTTGCGCAAATTGCTCTGGTTCGTTCTCTTTCAAGAATTGGAAGAAGTAATTGCGATGATATGGACAGAAGGTGCAGGCGCTCGCTCTGGTGGAAAGTCCCCAAACATCCTTGATGTATGCGTAATTGTCCGCACGTTTTAATCCCATCTCAACCAGAGGAAATTTATTGATGAACAGCGGATTGGGGTTTTCCTTGCATCTTCGGGTCTCTTCGGCGCCGAATCCCATGTGCATTTCATGTCCTTTCAGATCCACGTCGCGAAGCCGTTGATACTTCCGATATCCGAGCAGATGCCATCGGACGTACTTTGCGATTACATTGACTTTGTAATCGATCGTACAGTTGCGCGGCATGGTGCTCTTGTGCCCGTCCTCCTTCAGTGTCCACCAGGGTATGCTTATTGCCCTCCGCTCGCCAAAATTTTCAATGAAATCCTGGTAGAGCGGCGACTTCAGCACAACGAAGGGCACGCCACTTGATTCTCCGCAACGCTGTAGGAATTGCACCTGCTTCAGGACCCATGGGGGTTCCAAGCCCAAATCGCAGAACACGGAGACATCGTAGATTGGGACCAGCGGCCAGACTGCCGGTTTGCCCTTCTTCTGGGCAAGCGCGTTCTGACAGGACATGAGAAACAACGCCGAGGATTGCATTCCAGCACCGCAGGAGAGGATTTTCAACAAATACACCCCCCATCTGAAGCTGCTACTGTGTTAGGAGATATCTTAGGCATCTTTCTGAACACTACCAATCACCCTTTCAGTATGAGAACTGGATGGAGGCACTGCTGCGCAGTGCCTCCATCAAAACCGCTTAGTGGCATTTAGGACCTCTTGAAGCCTGTTACACAGCGCCTTCCCGCAACAGCAGGCAGGTCAATGCGTAGCATGAACAGCCCCATTCAATCGCCCTCAGAGTAGTCATAGTCGATACAGCCGTCGGTATCGTTGATCCGGGGCTTCCGCTCGTGGACGAGCGCAAATCGGCATTCCCCGCCGTGGTTGAACTGACAGGAGGTCGATTCACACTCGATGCAGAGGCCCTTCAGGAACACCAATTTGCTGAACTGGTCGGTGCGGTCGATGCCGTCCCGGTACATCAGGTAGGCCACCCCTTTGCTGTGTCGCTTATCGAACCAGCGCAAGATTTCATCCCGGCCAATGCCTGCTCCCCAGCCCATGAAGGGCTCCTCGATACACTCCGTTTTGGGGTCCACATGGACAGCAGTGAACTTCTCCCAGAGATCCTCCAGTTCCTCGTCGCGGTCACGCAGCGTCTCGATCTCCTGGAGCCCGTCCATAATCGTGCCGTAGTCTCTATCCGGGATGGCGCTGTGGAGTTCGTTTAAGGCGTCTATGGCCTCTTTGATCACATAGTTCATATATCATTCTCCATAGCTGCCGGCTCAGTCATCTGAGTCGCGGTACTGCACTTCTCCATTTTCGTCAATGTAGACGTCATCGCATTCACCCCAACACTTCTCATAAAGGTCCAGAGCTTCTTTATCCCCGGCGAAACACTCCACGTGCTCATCGCCATTGAACAGGATACGGTGCCCGGTGTTTTGACCAACGTCCTCGTCCGCCCACCAGTGTTCGATCCTGATGGCCGGATGCAGCTCCCCAAGCTTCTGCAGGATGGGAGCAGGATTTGACCACGCCGTATCGAACTGGATGGTATCGCGATCGATGATCTCCGTGTAGCCGGCATTCCACTTGGTCCCCCAGTGCCGAATGCACCACAAATACCATGTGGGAGCGCCATACTTCTCGATGTTCGAGACGTATCGGCGGCCGTATTCATATACACGTTCCTTGACCTCCTCAGTCGCCGTCATAAGCCTGCTGGATACTCGCTGGAAGATATCTTCCGGCAACTTTGTCTTGTACATACGCGGGAAAATGGCTCTTAAGAGCGCAGTTTTCTCGCTTGTGAGTCCACTGAGTGGGATTTGGCACCGTTCTGTGATGAAGTACATGATCCGCTCATCTGTCAAAGTGTCATCCTCAATCTGCAGGTCCTTTGGCATTGCGACCAATTTGTTGAAGTCAAAGCAGCGATGGCCGTCCACCTCGGTGAAATACGGCAGATCAGCGATGCCCTCCATCTTCACGATATTTCTCACATGGTTCGGCATAATCGATTTCCTCCATTATCATTTGAATTTGAAAAATGGAGGGGAGTGATGCCTGTGGCATCGCTCCCCCTCAAACACACTATTACTTTAGCTATTGGCCTGTGCAGCCTGTTCCTGAGCCATGATCTGGCGAGCTTCCCGGATCTGTTTCGGACCATTGGTCAGCTCCCAGGTCTCAATGAAGCGGCAGGTCTTGACCATCAGGCAGAAGAAGTCATAGTCGTTGATATTCACGAAGACCATGTTGCTCTTGACGTAAGAGCCTTTCTTCATGTGGATACCCCCAGTCTGTGTGCTCTCTTTCGCACCACGGCCATTTTCCACCATGATGCACCAGGGATAATTCCTCGGCCGGCCATCCTTATCAACAGAGGCTCGCTTGATGGAGACCTTCGTGACGAAGCTCAGGCCTTTGGCATCCGGCTCACCGAAGATCTTCTCCTCCGAGAACTCGAACTGCTCCACGCCGATCTTCACACGGCTGAGCGCGTAGGTGAAAAACTCCGGAGACAGATTGGCCATGACCCGGATCGTATTCTCCCCAGTCCCTTTGGAATAGTCCTGGAGGATCATGCCGATACAGGAGCGCGGCCGGCTGCCGTCATTCAGCTTCTCACCCTGCGCGTGGATATGTCCGTAGTATTCGACCGGAGCGGCCTTCAGCTTATCGTTGAACTCCACAAGCTTCTTGTTGGTCTTATAGACCGCGATCTGATTTTGAATTCGATACTGACTCATCATTGATCCCTCCTTGGCATTAGTACCATTCCCAATAGAACAGGGCACTGGTTTCACTCGGCTCCTCTTCGGGAAGCTCTTGAGGGAAATAGGAGTTGAATTCCAGGATGGTCTCCAAGTCCAGGATGTAGTAGCCTGTGTTCTCGATTCCGTCGTCGTGCTTCTCCATAAAGAAGTCCTCGACTTCGTAGTCCTTGCGCCAGTATGCGACCCGCTCTTTCCGGAAAGCGTTGTGTACTTCAACCCGGTTTACCAGGTGCTTCTCCCGCATTTCTGCGCCGCTGATCTCCTGACGGTGATAGGAGCCGTCGGGACGCCGCTCAGACACGGTAATCGTCCCGTCGCTGCACTGTGCAACGACATCTGCATCTTCGCCAAAGCCATAGGCTTCCCGAATGCTCTGCAGATTGATATAGGGAGCATCGATCCGCACCTTCACGCAGTAGGGTTTCAGCTCGCGGAAAATAGGCTCATCCTGATATTTAGCCAGATAAGCTGACAGACCCAGCGCTTTGATTTCATCCAATGAGTAAACTCTGTCCTCCAGTCCCTCAGGCTTGGTAACACGAAAAACATAACTGTCCAGTCCCATAATTGAAATACCTCCGTTTTGTTGCTTAATCAAATCGATCAATGTTTGCATTGATGAATTGGATCGCGTAGTAGCAGATCAGGTTCACGAGCGTACCCATCCGAATAAATGCCTCTTTGCTTTCGGACAGAGTCTTGAGGGTGTAAACACTTAGCTTTACAGGGCTGTGAAAACTGCGATGATCAGGCAGCCACACACCGTAGAATTCGATTTCGCCGTAGATGCCTTCGCTGGTGCCATACTCCGTGTGCCCGATCACATTGAAAGAGCACAGCCTCACCTCGTCAAGGCTATTCAAGAAATCAACTTGGTGGTAGTCCAGGACGCACTCCTTCTCCGCCTCTTGGAACAGCGGATCTTCCTGCGCCTTCTTGGCTGCCGCTTCCATGATCTCCGTGACCCGCAAATACTTCTTCTGGTTATCCAAAATACTGTCCCTCCTTAAAATCAAGTTTCCAATGGTTTTGCCTGGCTCTCACTGGAGTCGATCATCTTTGCGAGCTCCTTCAGCCGACGCAGTTGCCAGATTGGGGAATACCACTTCGGCGTGTACCACAGCTCTCCGCCCTCGCCAATTGTGGGGAACAGTTCCGTTCCCCCAAGAGGGTTCGTGAGCGAATTCCCTATGGCCACATACCCGGCGTAGCCCAGGATGGATAGCTGGATATAGCACATGAGAGCCACTACCTGATCCAAATCCTGACCAACGAACAGCATATCCTGCCGGCAACTGCGATCCTTATGTGTGGCATCGTAGGCCGCAGCAGCGGCCAGGAGCATACATCCGGCACCGCAACAGGTGTCCAGTGTACTCGCATAGCCCTTTTTTGCTATGAGATCATCGTCTTGCCCCATTGTCATCATGGCCATCATGTAAGCGACGTCCCAGGGAGTAAAGAATTGCCCTCTCCAAGAGTTTCCAAAATCGAGCGACATATAAAGCCTGCCCAGGAAGTCCTGGTTTGGGTCCGCCTGAAGGGCACTCGCAGTTATCTCCAGCAGTTTGCCAAACCGCTCCAGCTCGTCATCGCTGTACCTGTCAGATACGTTGGATACCCACTTGAGTCTCTGCTCGACCCGGTCTCTATCCGCGCAATCAAACTGAACGGCTATAGAGCAGGCCGATAAGGTGACGAAATCGCTCCAGACCTTCCATGACTCATGACGGTTGGTCAATTGGCGGAAGGTTGCGACAAAGTCTTTTGCGTCTGGGGTGTCAAAATGGATTTTTTCCTTCATGTTGTACCTCCGCTCAATCCAGGCACAGATACTCGCCGGCCTTCCCGTCTTCAATGATCCAGAGCTGACGGACCATGTCGAAATTGCCGATCTTTACCGGCTCCTTCCTTTTCCGACGCGGGACGAATAGAAGGTCTCCACCTGCTGTCAGTTCCAAAGAGCCCTTCACGCCTCTGAAGGTACTAAGGCGGCCGTGCAGCTCGCGCTTTGCCCGTTCGATGGCGGCTTGGTACCGCTCTTTGTTGTATCGAAGATGGTGAAACACATTCACATGAAGGTTCGGGCTGTCACCACACAGTTCCTCCAGAAGCATCAGGAGATCAGCAAATGCCTGTTCCTGCCTCTGTGGGGCCTGGTGACCATTCTCATCCAGCGTGATGTAGGAGTAGTCCCTTCCACTCAGCGGAGGAGTCAGGTCCCGGCACCAGAAGAAGAAATCCCAATCTTGCCCTTCATAGGCAAGCTCGTCGCTATCCTCATACTGATAGCAGGGGAATCGGAACGAGATCTCATCCATCAGCGCCTTCATCTTCGCATTTCGGGCCAACACCTGCTCATTCCGGATCTGCTCCTGTTCTTCGGGAGATTTCCCCTTGAGGAGGAGTGCTTCTTCCTGCAGGTCAGATTGCGTGAATTGATAGTTCAGCGTGACACCGCCGATCCCATCCACTGCCAATCCCTTATCGATCCAGAGTTGCCAGTCAACCGGCTGTATCCTCCAGTCGTGTGTGATTTTCACGGTTTCGCCACCTCCTCCTTTGCGCCATGCCGGCGCAGGCAGTGAAGATAGTTCTCCGTAGGTTCCCAGTCGCTCATGACAACCACATACGCCTCGCCAGGGTAATCATCACAGAGGAAGTCACCCTCTCCAACGTAGGTGCAGTGATCGCACATACCGGGGTCACACAGTTTGGGCACCGGCCGCCGTTTCATTCTCTTCTTTTTTCTCAAAATCAGAACCTCCTTTGTCCGCCGCCCAATGGGACGGCAAATGATCTATATATGACAGGAGGAGGGCCTGCCGGCTCTCCTCCAACGTCATAACCACTTATTTCGGCAAATTCCGCGTGATCAGCTGCGTGAGCATGATGGGCAACTGATTGAGGTCGGTGATGTCCAGATAGCCGGCGCCATAGATGCGCTCGATCTGTTCACGATCTGACCCAATTGCTGCCGCGAAGATCTCGACCCCACGCCGGCTGTACTCCAGTTTGATCCCACGCAGGTCCGCCTCCGCTGCGGTACCGCTATACCCGTCGTCGTTCGGCTGGCCATCTGAAATGATGAACAGCATCTTGACCTCCGCCGGGTACTTGCAGAGTTTCTCAGCAACGAAGCGGAGCGCGGCGCCATCCCGGTTACAGTAGCGCGGGCTCATGTCCATCAGCCGGTAGCGGTCTTTCCGATCCACCGACCCGAACTCAGCATAGGAGAACAGCTCCACATGGGAACTGGACGCCGTATGGCCCATGATCATCACAGGTATCCCAAGCTTCTCGCAGAAGTCCTGGACGACGATGGCTGTCGCCCTCGCCCTGGTGATCCGGTCATTGCCGCACATACTGCCGCTCTCGTCAACCAAAAGTGCTACAGCAAGGTTGATGGGCTCGGTCGGAAGCCGGGTATTGCAAAACACCCTGCCGTCGTTGCGGTAGAGCGCGTGCTGATTCAGCCGTTTCCCGACCAGGAGCCCGGTCTGCTTCCCGCCCTGGCGCTTATCACGCAGAGCGGCGCTGACGCTTCTCTGGAGACGTTTTGACAGCATGAGTAGCTGCGGGGCCACCTCGTTATAGGCATTGATGAGCGACTGGTTTACCTGCGCCATCCGATGCACTGTCACGTGGATGTTCTTATGTGCATTCCCGTAGGAGATGCTGTCTGCCTCACGCTGGAGATCTTCAGCCAACTCCTCCTCCATCGACGCATAGACCTGGGCCTCGGCCATATTTTCGAGCAGCCGTCTGATCTCATCGGCCGCAAAGTCGTAGTCAGAGCCCTGGTACTGTCGATCCATCGTGATCCCGCCGTCGCCCTCGCTCTCTATCCCAGAGGTCACATGGGCGGCGATCCGTGCGGTCTCCTCGGCGATCGCCCGGCTCAGCTGCTGCTTGAGCACCTGGTCCTTCTCCTTGTCGGGGAGGAAGGAGCCATTGCAAGGCACTGGGGCCATGCGGTCATTCCGATTTTCCGCCGCCTTAGGCAACTGACCCTGCAATGCTTCCATAACTGCCTGGATGCCGGCATCGTCATCTTCTCCAGTCTCCGACTGTGAAGGCTGGCTCCCGGTGCCATTCTGCTGGCTGTTGCCAGATTTGTTCGTCTGGCCGGCTCCAGCTTGCGCCTGCTGCTGGGCGGATTTCTGCTTATCGCGCAGGTCATCGAAGCACCGCTGCATGATGGGCCAGAGGCCGATCAGGATACGGCTTACCGTTTCGCACCGGGATCTGGTATCGTCATCCCGGATGCAGGCATCCACAGCGGGAATGAATTCCAGGAGCAAGTCCATGAATTCACCCGTGTAGCCGGACAGGTTATTCACCTCGCCCGCCCGCACGTACTCGATCAGAAGATTGAGCACGATGCTGTGGTCGTAGTACTTCCGATTGACCATCTCTGTGATGTCAGGCACCAGCTCGGAATACCGCAGGTTGTTCAGGGCAATGCCTCGCGCAAGCCTTCCGGGGAACTCAAAGGACGTTCTGGCATCCACGTAGCCGTCCTCCAGGATATTCTGCAGAGCGGCCACAGTCTTCAAGATCACCGACCTTGGGACCGGATCGCTCTCATCCTGCACTGCGGCCAGGATCTCAGACGCATAGAGCTTCTGAGTCCCATCCAAGCCGGAAGGCATTGACGGGTAAAATCGGCCCTTGGCCAGGTCATGCTCATAGGCTTCCCAGATCCTGCCGTCGGTGTAGAGGTTGTGGCCGAGCTCATGCCCGTCCAGACCCTCCAGACTGATCGACTTCAATTCCCGGGACGGCATACTCTGTGTGATGTGGTTACACACATTGATGTAGATGCCGGAGTAGTCGGTATAGGCGACCGTCTGATCCGTCTCATCTGCGAACAGATTGACGCGGATCGGCCGGCGGTACCGCTTCGTTGCCGACTCGGTGATATCCGCCAGGTAGCCTCGATAGGCCCTCGATGTGAAGAACTCCTTATCGTCGATCTTGCTCATGCGATCCAAAATCTTCTTCCGAACCTCACGGTGAGATGCACGCATAATTCACGCACCTCCGTCAAGCAATGACCCGTTCTTCCATTTTGGCCAGGCCGAGCAGGGCGCCTTCCAGTTCCTGAGCCACCTCGCTTGCCGTGGCATTGGGATAGTACCAGTACAGGCAGGCGTCATGCCCATCGATGCTGATGATCAGCGGGATCTTGCAGCACCGGGGATAGGTCATGGGTTCGACCGTGGCCTCGACCGGAGCCGAAGACAACAGCACCTCAAGCACATCGCTCACATACTGGGCTGCCGCTTCCGGCTGAATGGACTCGCCCTTCGGCCGCTCATCCTCCAGGCACGCCACAGCGACCGCAACCGCGCATTTGAAACCAGTCAATTCATCGTACTTCATTACAAATAGCACCTCATTTCAAGTTTTGTGTTTGGAGTTGGACTCAGACGAGCTGGAATCCTCTGTGGCAGAAGCCTGTCACATCGGATAAGTAGTCTGAGATCTCATCCTCGTCCTCCATGCCGTCAGGGATCTGGATCTCCGTCGGCAATCCCTCCAATTCATCAGGCTCGTCTGCATCCCACTGGATGTGAACAGCTTTCATAACGCTTCCCCCTAAAGAACTTCACCGCATATACTGCTTTTCCAGGCAGGTGGTGATTAGATCCGCACGGTTCTCCGGGTCTGCTGACGCGGAGGAGATGACGGTAGACAGAGCTGACTCGTAGGGATCTTTCGTGATCATCGTTGAGAGCACCCACGCCTTCAGCTCCCGCATACCGCAACTGCCGTCTGTGATCATCGTCTGCCGGCATCGTTCCGCTATATCACGGACGACCATGGCCATCTTGGTGGTCTCCTGCTCGTCCGTGCAGCCGGTCACATTCATGACCCGCTTGACCATAGTGGCCAGATCCGGCGCCTCGATGTCGTAGATCAGGTCCATTCTGGAGATGATACTCTGATTCACATCCCGGCAGCCGGCATAGTCGGAGTTCGTCGTCACAATGATGACGGTGTCCGGATGCCGGTGTACGCGCTCGCCGGTAGGCAGTGTGATGGTCTGGCAATTGTCCAGAAGGGAGTTAAGACCCACCAGGACACCGGGATTGGCAATACAGGAAGGCTCCTGAAGCTCACACACGTATCCGTATCGAATTGCCTCCAGGAGCGGTGTATCCACATAGCGAATCCGCTGCCCGTGCTGTTCCTCTTTCTGCGCCAGCCGCCCAACAGCGATCTCAATGAGTTTCTGCAGGACGTCATCCTCCGTCTTATCATCGTCGTAGATACCCGTCAGCTCCTCATAGACGGACGGCGGGTGCATGATGATATCGGAGATCTTCGGCAGAGGCGAAGATGCATCTGCCTGGCTGACTGCTCCCGCTGTATCCGGGATAAACTGACCCACAAGGTCCGTGATCTCGGTGTTGGCACTGCATGTCATGAGCGTGTAGGGCAGATGCAGGCCCGCTGCGATCGCCTGGGCGCCCATCGTCTTACCCGTGCCCGCCTCACCGCGAAACAGGAAGTTCCGCATCGGCTGGCTCGTGGTGGAGGTCAGCTTCGCATGCTCACAGACCCGCACCACTTCCCGGGGGATAATGTACCAGTCAGGCAGTTTGGGGACCATGGCGTCTTCCCGCGCCGTCAGGCTGCGGGCGGACAACTGGTATTTCCCAACGAAGTCCGCGTGACTGACCATGATCGCCTGCTGTTGGGGCGCTCCGCCCATCTTCAAGATGGTGAATTGGCCGTAGACAGTGCCGGTAGGAGCATAGCTGCCCTTATCCAGTGCCAGATGCGAGATCGTGCTGATATTGCCCGTTGTCGGGATGGCGAGCTTCACACCAGCAGCGCCCAGCTGGCCGGCGCCCTCAATTCGGCGATAGACATTGTCACAGAGGACCAACGCCATCGAGAGTGCGGAATCCATGTCCGGGTTCGCCTGATTCAGCTCATTCCTGAACTGCAGGAAGGTATCACGAAACTCATCATCCTGCTCAAATATCGGCATCAGGCAGAACAGCAGAGCACTTCCAGAGGCATTGCCAGCCGCCAGGGAATAGGCTTTCGGGGTATCGCTCCCATCCTCAAACTGGCTGACGACAAACTTTCCGGTGTTGGGATTGAAGACGACGCAGTCGGTCTTATTCGCGGACTTGTATTCCGCAATGCGGAATTTATTGTCCTGATGCCCGATCGCGCCGAGCCCATCCGTATCCTGCCCCTGCTCCGAGGTGTTGACCAGCTTCGCATAAGCCAGCAGGGCACGCATGGTAGGCGCGTGCAGCGAGGCCTTATGAAGCTTTCCGGACACATTATATTTCGACAATCCGAAGTCTTTCAGACCACTGTAGTTCGGGTCATCAAACGGCTTCGGCATGGACAGCTTGAATGTCCACGACTCAAACAATTTGTTTCTTGGCATAACTTATCTGACCTCCAACATGCCGCTCATCACCAGGCGAGCAGCAAACCTTCTTTCTCGATGGTCGCTTTGATCTCATCATCACGCAGGAGCTGGCAGAACTCATCCCAGACCATGCGGGGCGGGAAATCCTGGATCGTTTCCACAGGCTGCTCCTTACCAGACACCTCGATGACCACCTGGCCATTCTCCTTGATCAGGAGCTTCTTATGGCCTTGGGTGTTCAGGTCATCGATCATCTGGCAAAGGACTTGCTCACCCTTGGAGTTGTACCAGGTTCTCACATCCACGCGCTCCAGTAGTTCCTCCTGAGCCAGGTCATCCTGCTCCTCAGCGGCGAGCGTCGCGGCGTCTTTGAGAGATACTGCCTGAAGCATGGTGATCCTTAGGCGTCCATCCGCACTCAATTCGACCTCCGCAAAATTGAAGGGGTCGGTATTGGATGTGCGAATCCGAAACAAGCCGCCTTTACACAGCTGCTCCGCTTCCGGCCTTTTGACCCAAAGCCAAGCCACCATGGGGTAGGCGCTTTTGAGCTGCTCTGTGATTCGGTAGTTTACCTGCCGCAGCACGAACAGCCGACTGCCGTCGTCTCCCGGCGCCGTTTCAGGCTTCGCGTCTTCTTTGTGTTCCTGGCTTGGGCCAAGCTCCTGACAGATCGTCTGCACAGGCTTGCGGTTTCTCTTTACCCGCTTGGGGAGAGTACCTACCGCCTGCACGATCATGACAGCGAGCCAGATCCCGACTGCAGCCACGGCGATCCACTGGAAAATGGGCTTGCGCAGGATCGCACATAAGAGCAGAGCGGGTGCTACTAAGAACCGGAAGAGAGTGGAAGTCTTCATTCGGCGAACTTTCGCCATAAAATCATCATCCTTTCGGTTTTCAAGTCTGGAAATGCAGAAAAAGGCGGGACCGCAAGCACTCTCTCACTTACAGTCCCGCCAATTGGTCTTTCTGCATCTTCCTCAGAGGGGAAGGTCATCCTCATCGTTGATCGGACTCTCCGGCTGTACGGTGCCAGGGGCCTTCGCCGCCGGCGCCGGGTCATCCGAATTGTCCTCGCCCTTCGGCTTCCCGCCAACGTAGCTCCAGTCGTAGAGGCCGACATCAAGAGACATCCGCGTCTCGCCGGTCTTCGTCTGGTACTCGCGGGGATTGAAGGAGCCGACCAAGTTGATGAGGCGGCCCTTCGCAAGGCCGGCCTTGGTGATCCGGTTCGCCATGTACTCATTGCCCGTACAGGTGTAGAAGGCGGCATGCTCAGTCGCACCGAACTGGTTGTTCACAGCCAGCCGGAATGTGACGAACTTGCGCTGCTCCTTGCCCTCACGGACCTCAGGATCGTTGACCACTCGGCCAAGCAGATGGATGGTTGCATTCGACATATCATTCAGTCCTTTCCTTCTGGTCATGCCAGAAAATTTAATATTCCAAACACCGATGCCCGGTGATTTGGCAAAAGAAAAAGCAACCTCCTCTCCGCCGCATATGAAACGACGGAACTGTAGCTGCACATCATCGCCTGAGACTCATGCTCAAAGGCTCACTGCTTAATAAAGGGCTCCTCCCGGAGGAAATCACTTCTAATAAGAACACAGAAAGCATAACATGGCGGGCGATGGCAATCCATAATACCGGAATCTACTGATTCCTTGAAGGCCAACTGTTGGAGTAGGTAATAGGGCAATTCCATGAAAAGGGTCGGTGGAGATTCGGTGTTGCTAGCTTCGAATATCTGTGATAAAATAACCTAAATTTTCATATACTGGAATGCTCCGCCCCCGCATATCGGGGCCGGAGGCCAGCGAGGTGAGCTCGTATGAAGAAGCAGAAAAACTGGGAGGAGAAAAAGTCCACCGCATTCTACTACTCCTTTAAGCCCCGGGAACTGAAGTATTTTTTGTTTGGGAAAAAGCGCTGCCCCCGATGCGGCGGAAAGCTGACGCGCAGCAAGGGGTCCTTCACCACCAAGGGGGCGCTGCCCAACACCATCAATACCTCCAGCGACTTCAATTTCATCGATACCACCAAGGTCAAATATTACTACTACATCTATACCTGCCAGGAGTGTCAGAGCCAGTATTCCCTGGAGGAGCTGGCCATATGAGATGTCCCGGTCCTTTCCGCGGTCCCTCTCCCGTGTTCGGAGGGGGCCGAGCGGGGGCCGGGGCAAAATCATATCAACGGTGCGGCGGGACCGGCGGGCCTGGGGCCGCCCCGGACCATCTTGAAAAGGGAAGGCCCCCGCATGGTAGGTAATTGGGCAATCTCATCCCTTACATTTTCACATGAGATATGATAAACTGTATTACCCCAGAGGAGGCCGCTGCGATGGAACGATATTATGAGAAAATGGAACAGCTGAGGGCCCAATATGCTCCCATTTTGGAGCAGTTGAAGAACCATCAGATCCCTGACGCCTATCCGGAGGCGGAACTTCAGTTCCCCTTCTTCCAAGGAAGGTCATTGAATGAGGGGTCCCTCTATTTCAGGGAGGAGATAAACCGCCTATGCGGATTCTGCTTCCTCTCATATAACTGGATTCGCCCCTTAGCTACCTGGATTGGGGACCGCCAATGCTTGGAGATCATGTGTGGTTCCGGCGCCCTCAGCTTTGCTCTGCGGTCCTGTGGGACGAGTATCATCGCTACCGACGATCATAGTTGGGAGAAGAACTACCCGGACTGGTTCCAAGCGCCCTGGACGGAGATTGAAAAGCTCGATTGCCTTCAGGCGATCGAGAAGTACGGGAGGCAAACGGACCTCCTGCTGTGCTCCTGGCCGTACAGAGACGACTCCTGTTATCAGGCGCTCCTGAAGATGCGGGAAGTCAACCCCAGCATGAAAATGATATATATTGGGGAGCCCGCAGGGCAGGCGACCGCGTCAGATCAATTCTTCGATGCTATGGAAGAGGTGGACGATGACTCTTTCTATCAGGCAGTAGCCAGTTTTCTGCCCGCATACACGATCCACGACGCCCCTATGCTCATCAAATGACAGGAAGGCGGCCGGCAAATGCCGGCCGCATCTTCGTCCATCCCTTCAATCGAGTTCCTCATAGCCCAGAAGCGACCGCACTGGTTGCAAATACTCCGGCAATACTGTCGTGGGATCTTGCTCGTTGTTTCCAGCAAGATAAAGCCGGTACTCCGTGCCTGGCCGAAACACTGCTTTCCCCGCCAGGATCACTTTACTGATTTCCTGATCAGGCCCCTCCAATGTGAGCACGTGCCTGTTCCGAAGCGGAACTGCCCGGTCAGATAGGACGAACCCTTCCAGTGTCTCATACCTGCCGGCCTTGACCGTATGATAGAGGGAGATAACTTTTGCCCCGCCGAGGATGCCCACTGCCGCTGATAAGATGAGGAATACTTTATCCTGGCTGACAATGCCCCAAATGGCGCCAAAGGATAGAACCGCCGCGCCGAGTAAGATCGTCTTCAACAGCGTCCGCTGGATAGGATGTGGGATTTGACTTATCATGATTGCTCCTCCGTATGAAGTACAGCAGGCGTGTCGGGCTATGCCGGCACGCCTGTATGGTTATGATTATTATGGGATCTCCAGGATCACCCTGCGGGAGAGATAGAGGTTGGAGACTGCCTCCAGCACCACGTTGGTATTCGGGGACCAGAACTGCTCCGCTGCGATCTCCTGCTGTGTGGACTCACAGTCGGTATAGATGCCGGCGATGACTTTCTCCGGGGTGCTGACATCATAGAGATCCAGGTCAAAGCAGCGTACCAGCTCCGCAGTACTCAACGGCGTCTGTTCGACCAGATCCACGACCCGCGCCTCATTGGGCTTCAGCTTGTTCTCCTTCGCGGCACTGATGGCGCCAATGACAGGGATCTTGCCCTTCAGCACCAGGCGGATGAGGCCCCATGCCTTTCTGGGCGCCGAGATGCGGTAAGGGACAACGAAGGCGTTCGCGAGCATCCGATAAAGGGCATCGACACCGGTATAGCCGACTCCGGAAATAACCAGTTTCCTCTTGAGCAACAGCTTCAGCAACTGGTCGAAGTCGGGGACCGGCTGGGTCTGATGTGTCATGATCTCTTCATAAGCAGCCTTCAGCTCCTCGTAGGTCATGACTTGCCACAGCAGTGCGCTCCAAATGGCGAATTCGGGGACAGATATCTCATGATACTTCCCAAGTTTCTGGATGTAGGCGGTCTTCCGGCCATCTTCCGTTTTGATCCTATAGCAGCCGACAGCGGCGTAAAAGGTGATCATATCGCAACCTCCTTGTTCTTCCGATCTAATCCCTTATACGCCGGCCTCACGGATGTAACAACAAATCAAGTCACTGCGGCTAGGAATCTGCTGTCGCTCAACAGCTTGGAGCGCGCTCTGGAGATCCAGGCATTGACATTATTGACCGTGGTACTGTAGCGTTCCGCGATCTCCCGGCTGGTATAGCCAAGACTCTTCAGTTCCAGAGCCTCAATGCCCAGTCGGGCCACGCCGCTGAAGTCCTTCTTGCACTCAGACACCACCCTGGCCAGGTCCGCCCAGTCCAGCGCATCCTCTATGTCCCCATCCGTGGTGCTGAGGACCTCCAGAGAGATCGCCTCATTGTCTACATCTACGGATAGATCAGAAGCAAAACTCTGCTGTCGGTTCTGTTTGCGGCAGTGGTCGATCATCGCGTGATAGAGCATCACATAGGCGTAAGGCTCAAACTCACCTTCCTCCGGCCGGTACCGCATTGCGGCATCGCACAGGGCCTCGCATCCCACAGAGTAGAAGTCCTCATAGGACAGCAGGGGTGTCCCGCGTACTCGGATGCGCTTGCGAATGACCCGGTCGATCAGGCCCAGGTGCTCTACGACCAATTCTCTCTGGTAGTCTGTCATGATCTGATTCATCTTTGAAACCTCCTTCAGCTGGCTTTCCCGGTTCTCCACAGCAGATCCTCGCATTTCTGGATCAGTTGCTGACAGCGGTACTCGCTGAATTGTCCGATGTGGGCCTCTCGCAGCGGAATGCAGAAGTAATCCGCCATCCATCGATAGGCGGCGGCACGGGTCATCACACCGCATTGCCACACCCGGTCAAAGGCGCGATGGGCGCGGATACGCAGATGACGAAGATCCCCATTTGCCAGAGGGCCCATGGGTTGCTTTGTCCCAGGCTGCACGCGTACATAGGCATTGCATCTGGGATAGTTCCTACAGACGTACAGGAGATCGTCCCTTTTGTCATCGTGGTAGATCTCCGCCGCCGGCCGCAGGTCGGCCTGTGCGCCGCAGTAGGGACATCGCACCACACTTTGGTGCCGTTGCTTCGCTTTTTTCTTCATGTTCATACCTCCATTCCAAAGCCATTCGGCTTCTTCATCTCTCCTCCTCCCATTCGCTTGGCGCTAAAATGGCCCTTTGGGGCTGATTTTTTGGTTTTTCAGAAAAGTTTACAAAATGTTCACAAATGCAGCTGGGTAAAAAAAGAACCGCCCAGTGAGCGGGCGGTTGCGGATAGGTTAGATTCGTGATAGAGTACGGAATATGGGACTGCGTAGCGTGTAGAATGTCCGCATAACGATGGCTGGCATCTTAGAATGCCGGTGAATTGAAGGGAGTGCTGAAAATGGCGCGTTCCTCTTATCAGAAGCTGAAGCCTTTATATATCATGAATTACCTGCTTCAGAACTCGGATGAGGAGCATCCTGTCACCATCAAGCAGATCGTGGAGTATCTCGGCGCCCAGGGCATCAGTGCCGAGCGCAAGAGTATTTACGATGACATTGAGGCTCTGCGCTTTTATGGCTTGGATATCATCCATGTGGATGCCGGCCGGTTCCAGGGCTACTATGTTGCACAGCGGAATTTCGAGCTACCTGAGCTGAAGCTGCTTGTGGATAGCGTACAGTCGTCTAAATTCATCACGCATAAGAAGACAATGACGCTGATCCGGAAGATCGAGAAGCTGGCCAGCATCCATGAGGCGCAGCTCCTACAGCGCCAGGTCTATGTGAAGAATCGGATCAAGACCATGAATGAGTCCATCTACTATAATGTGGATGCGATCCATGATGGGATCTCCCAGAATCGGAAGATCCAGTTCAAATACTTCGAGTACACGGTGGAGAAGACAAGACACTACCGGAAGGACGGCGCCTTCTATGTGGTCAGCCCGTACGCACTCACCTGGGACGATGAGAACTACTACATGGTCGCCTTCGACAGCGAGGCCGGCATCATCAAGCACTACCGTGTAGATAAGATGACCGACATCTCCACGCTGGAGGAGCATCGGGATGGTAGGGACGCTTTCGAGGCCCTGGACATGGCCGTCTACGCCAGGAAGGTCTTCGGTATGTTCTCCGGCGAGGATGTTACCGTCCGGCTCCGCTTTGAGAAGCACCTGGTGGGCGCTGTCTTAGACCGGCTGGGTCAGGATGTCATGATCGTAAGAGATGGCGACGACCACTTCACGGTCAGTGCGGAAGTGGTCGTCAGCCCTCAATTCTTCGCCTGGGTCTGCGGTTTCGGCGCTGCAGCTCAAATCATCGGTCCCGAGCACGTTGTGCGTAAGATGGCTGACCATGTCAAAGGCATTGCCGCAATATATGATTGAAGGAGAGATTCCAAATGCATGAGTCCAACATTTACACCTGCTCCGCCTGTATGTATACCTTCCAAGGAGAGTCGAAGCCGGAGCTGTGTCCTGACTGCGGGAAGGCGGAAGTCCGGCCCGCTACCGACAAGGAGCGCGACGAGTATCTGGCAAACAAGGCGCTTGCTGATGACGCCCGCCCTGAGCGTACGTCGAAGCTTCAGCCCGACTTGAGCGCAGAGGAGACTGCTGAACTGGAGCGCGTGATCGGTGTCATGCGGCCCTATATCCAGGAATGCCCGCTCTATGACGTCATCTGGTCCGACAAATTCGGGTACCTGCTCGTGACGATCCCGGGAAAGAAAAAATCGTGTGACTCAGATGCCATCCAGCTGGACGATCCCAGAAAGCTCCTGGACGAGCTGTATTCCAATTTAGCTTACGACTTCATGGAGGATCACGGGTATCTGGGCGACTATGAAGCCATCACTCCGGAGGATGTTCTGGCCATGCGGGATTGGATGCGTGTCTACACCGATCAGTTGCCGGAATACGATGATGTCCTGGAACACATTCTGGCCAAGTTATCATGATATAGGCCCCAATTCCCTATCAGAGGAGGTGCTGGAAATCAAAGCGGCCAATCATCTGTTGGTGCGCGCTTCTCAGCCTCGGTTTTATTCTCGTATGCCCATATCAACTCATCGGCGTTGATGATTTCATCGCTGACTCCGCCGAATACCCATCTGCGATCATCATCCAGGCAGCGCAGGAGTCGTTCGTCGAATTGGCCGCAATCGCCATTTAAGATCATCTCCCATGCTCGGTCTATATAGACTGCGGGACGATACGGCCGCTTTTCCATCAGAGCAGAAAATGTGTCTGCAATGGATACGATCTGGAGCCAGGGCGTCAGTTCGGAACCTTGGAGTCCGTCAGGGTATCCTTTGCCGTCGATCCGCTCATGGTGGTGAAGAGCGATCTCGAAGGCGTATTTTCTTAATAGCGGCTCTTCATAAGCCGGATGGAAGTAAATGAGCATGGCTCCATCCATGGTATGGAGCTGCATCTTCTCGCGCTCTTCCGGAGTCAGAGGACCACGCTTATTGAGGAGGCTCTTGGGAGTCAGCAGTTTTCCCACGTCATGCAGGTACGCTGCATTGGAGATCATCCTCGCCTCGCGGGGATCGAAAATAAAGTCCGGGATATGACACATGGTGGTCGTTTTCAGCATACCGAACGTGTATCTTCGAACGCAGTATGGATGCTTGCTTGAGTATCTGAACGTGTTGTTGCGTGCCGTATCCACCATGGCATTGACTTGAGATATAACCTCTTGCAACATGATAACATCTCTCCTTAGTTTAATATAAAGGTGCGGAGGCCCCTGCCAGGGGGCCTCCGCTTCGATCGTGTAAGGGACTTGTGGTAAAGCAACTTGGAGGAATTAGCGCTTGTCGGGCGCCTCCACGAGGCCGATGAAGCTGTAGTCCTCATTCCAGTGCGGATCGTCGCCGTGGGTGTCCAGGGGATAACAGGACCCATCCGCAGTCAGCTCCAGGTACCTGACAGGCAACTGGAACTGCCGGGAACCGTCATCCATGATGGCGTTAAGCCCCCGGACAGGGATGATCCCGACTGTGTGCTTTATGCCCATGAGGGCGTCATCCAGTTCGGGACTACTCTGCGTGTGGAGAACCTCGCCGTTGTCCAGATGGAAGGCGGTAGTGCCGTCCGCCTCATCCACGGCCATAACGATGTGCCGGACATTGACGAGGCAGTTGTTGATGACAATGAATCTGTTCATGATTGCATGCTCCTTTCCTGGCGGGCACTTGCGTGCCCGCCAATTCCATAGTGTTGATAGGTACATATGTGCAGCTGGCCGGGGAAAAGCGCCAGCTCCCTGCCAGGTGCTGCTGAAGGAAAGTCCGCTCGATCCCATAGCCTGGCCTTAATAGCCAGTCTTGGGCAGCGGGGTGTTGGGCTGGAACCGGCGCACGACAGTGACCCAGTTGCTCAGCGCGGTCTGCCACTCATTGAGGTACTGGCCGCCCACATCACTGCGGTTAACGATCTGGTATCCGTTGGCGAGCGTGCCCTTGACCTGTACCTGAATGGTGGGATTGATCACGGAGGCAAAGCCGCTGGCTACCGTCCCGAACTCGAACCGGACATCCGTCACATACTCGCCCTGCGCCAGGCCGAGCGCCTGGGCACTGAGGCTGACGGAGTAGTTGTTGCTCGTGAGCAGGTTGCTTGCGAGCACTCGGTAGTCGTTGGTATTGGTCTTGAAGGTGATCCGATAGTAGAGCCGCTGGTTATATGTGCCGGTCGTGAGACTCATGGCATTGGTGGCGTCCGTGGGGAGCCTATCATGCCAGTAGAAGTTATTGAGCGCGACATTGGAGGTATTGGCGATGTTGGAGAGGTCGTAGCGCATGCTCGTACCGGGCTGCACCTCGTAGTTACCGGTCTTCTTGATGGTGACGCCGAGGTTGGCCGGCTTATTGTAGGCCGTCAGCTTGATGATCTGACCGGGATACTCGATCTCCGCCTCCATCTTCTCGCCGCTGAGCTGGTAATAGGCCGGAGCCGACACCTCAGTCACATAGTAGCGGCCGAGAGGCAGCGGGTCAGATGCCGCAACGCCATGCGCGTCTGTGGTGATGTACCCTACCACCTTGCCGGATCGCGCCTGGGTGATCTCGAAGACGGCGCCCTCCAACTCCTTGCCGGCGAGGTCGCCGGTGACAGGGTTGTTCTCCGCCGCATACTTGCGGATCTGGATCTGACCGGTGATGGCAGTGTTCTCCCAGGTGATCTGGGCACACTTGCCGCGCTCCACCCAGACGGTCTTGTACTGCTCGTCGAGCGTGTAACCTTCCGCCGCTTCCAACTCGCGCAGGTAGTAGCGGCCGGGCGTCAGCTCGTCATCGATCCAGATGTAGCCGTCCTGGTCAGTCACATACTCACCGATTGGATTCTTGCCGGAATCGTACAGAATGAATTTGACTCCGTAGATGCCCTCGCGGGTGCTGGAGTCGATCTTATGGATCATAATGGAGGACATACGCTGGTTCTCGATCTCCAGTGTTGCCGTCTCCCCATCCTTGACGCAGATGTATGCGGGGGTGGTGTCCAGCTGGTAGCCATCGGCCGGCTCAGTCACCTGGTACCAGCCGCTCTCCGCCTCCGGGATATTGATGACGCCGTTGCGGTCAGTGGTGTAGTTGCCGAGGATCTCACCATCCATCTTGCGGACCTCGAACTTCACGCCCGGAATGCGAGTGCCGGTATCCTTGTCCGACTTGATGATCTGGAGTCCGCCGATTTTGGTGTTATAGAACGTCAATGTCTGGGTATCCTGCGCATTTACTTCAACCGTCTGCGTCCGAGTGGCGGGATCAATGAGATAGCCGTCGATCGTCTTCGTCTCCGTGACGACGATCGTGCCGGTGATCCCGGTGATCCGGATCTCACCGTTGGCATCAGTTGTGTAAAGACCCTTGCTGGACATATGGCCGTTGTCATAATCCACGTAGCTGCCATCGCTGTAAGTCAGCTGGAACTCCACGCCGGCCAAGGGTTCCTTCGTCTCGGAATCCAACTTCCGAATGACCAAGGCGCCCTTCTGGGCGTTGTAGAAGGTCAGGGTCTGGACGGTGCCCTCACGAATTTCGATCGATTTCGGGGTGGAGTCCAGGACGTAGCCATCAGGTACTTTGATCTCCTTTGCGGTAACGGTGATGCCCGGCTCCAAGCCTTCAATGACGATCTGGCCGGCCTCATCAGTGACAAATTCACCGTTGCTCTGGCCGACTACCGCGCCGCTGGAGTCAGTGACCCGGAAGGTGACGCCCTTCAGGGGCTGAGTCGTGCCCTCGATATACTTCTGGATGACCAGGGTGGTGCTGGGCGTGTTATAAAACGTCAGAGACTGGGTATCGTTGGGATTCACCACAACCGTCTGTGTCTGCGTGCTCGGATTGATGCTGTAGCCGGGGATCGACTTCGTCTCCGTGACAACGAGAGTGCCGACCACGCCGTCGATCTGGATCTGGCCATTCTCATCGGTAACGTACAAGCCGTTGCTGGAGATGTAGCCATCCTCGTCAGGTACGTACTCGCCAGTCGAAGTCGTCACCTTGAACGTGACGCCGGCCAGAGGCTTGCCAGACAGAGAGTCGCGTTTATTGATAATGAGGGAGCCGGCCTTGGAGTTGGTCACGACGACGGTCTGGGTATCCCCACCCTCGCCGATGACCACATTGGTCGTGGCCTGGTCGATCACATAGCCCTGAGGCGCCTTGATCTCAGTGACTACATAGGCACCGGGCGCTAAGTTCGTGATGTGGATCTGACCACTGGAATCCGTCTCAAAGATCCCATTCTGCGTTAAGGTGCTGGTCCCAATGACGCCGTCAAGGCCAACTTCGCACCCTGCCGCAGTCGTGATCCTGAACTGGGCGCCGGGCAGAGGAGCGCCGGTGGCACTGTCTCGCTTGACGATGATCAGTTCGCCTTTGGGCTGGTTCTTGAATGTCAGGGAAACGGTACGGCCTTCTTTGATTTGGATCGTTTGGGACTGGCTGTCGATAATATAGCCCGGAGGCGCGGACACTTCGGTGACGATGACGCTCTTGCCGGGTGTCAGGCCCTCGATCCGGATCTCGCCATTTTCATCGGTGCGGTAAAGGCCATTGGAATCGCCGATCAATGTGCCATCGGCATACGTGACTTTGAATTCCGCATCCGGCAACGTGATGCTGGGGTTGACCGAGCACACTTTCCGGATCAGCAGGATGCCGTCGGGTGCATTTTCAAATCTCACGCTGACGACACTCTGCTCGCCGCTGTCGGCGAGGTAGATGGTCTCAGAGGACTGGATGATGTGATAGCCATCCGCCGGGTCCACCTCTTCCAGGATATAGGTGCCAGGCTCCAGGCCGGTCCAGATGGCGGTGCCGTTTTTCCCGGTCACCTTCTGCCCAATCACGGTACCGTCGGTACCACTCGTGCCGCCGAGGTATCTCAGCTGGAAGGTGGCGCCGGGCAGAGCCTCGCCGGTAACGCTGTCGTATTTTTCTACGATCACGGCGTTGAGGGGGGTATTCTGGAAGGTAACGGTCTTCGACTCGCCGCCATGGAGGACGATCTTCTGCGTGGTGGGCTCCTTCATCTGGAATCCAGGCGCCGGCTCGACCTCCGTGATGGTGTATTCGCCGGGGTACAGGCGCTTGCCCTGCTCATGGAGTTTGATCTCACCATTCTCGTCGGTGAGGATCTCTCCGTAGTCGATGGTTTCCGGTGCATCCGCAGCTTCGCCGGTGGATGTGAACGTGATATGAAAACGCGCTCCCTCAACGGGAGCGCCGGCAACGGAGTCTTCCTTATAGATGGTCAATTCAGGCGATTTGCTGTTTTTGAAGACCAGCTCCTTCTCGTCACCGGCATTCAAGCTGATTACCTGCTCGCGGTCAGCGTCCTTATCCGGCAGGTAGTACGGTGCGGGGACGGAGGTCTCAATGACCCGGTAGGTGCCCGGCTCCACACGCAGCGTGACAGTGCCGTCCTGCCCAGTAGTCACATAGGTCTGGAAGTCACTGTCCACGCCCTCGATCCGAAAGACGGTACCGGGAATGGTGGTATCGGTATCGGCCGCATCGACCTTCGCGATCTTCAGTTGGGGTTTTTTGAGGTTATCAAAGACCAAGGTCTGGTCATCGCCAGGGCCAAGCCAGATGGTCTGCGTAGGTTCCGCAGCTACGACATACGGCTCAGGCACCGAGATCTCCGTTACGGTATAGCTATCAACCGGGAGCCCGGTCAGGGTTGCGGTGCCATCCTCCCCGGTGATGACGTCATTGTGATAGCCGTGGTGGATGCCTTTGATCTCAAAGTGCGCGCCGGGCACGACCTCCTTGGTCTGGCTGTCGCGCTTCAGAATGGTCAAGTTAGGCAGCTTGTGATCGACGGCAGTGACGGAGATCGTGCCTCCGCCATCGATATCCGCCTGATCCACGTGCACAACGACCGGCTCCGTCATCCGAGCGTAGGGGGCGGGCGCAGACACCTCAACGAAGGCGTAGAGGCCCTCGGTGATATTGGTGACGGTGATCTTGCCGGAGGCGTCGGTCTTCTCAGTCGCGACGATCTGTCCATCTCTCAGGACATTGAAGACGGCGCCTTCCAGAGGCCGCTCGGAGTCGTCCAGCTTCAGCAATTCGAGCTTGACTTTGGCATCGTTCTCAAATACCAGATCCATGTCTGCTTTTCCATCCCAGTGGAAGGTCTGCCTTACTTTGTCAGGATCACTGCTCATGGAGTAGCCGTTGGGCGGAGTGACCTCAGTGGCGACATAGTCGCCAACGGGCATGGTATCCCAAGGCACATCCTGGAGATAGCCGCCGGCGCCAGTCGTGTAGGTGCCAACGAATTCATTGTCGATGCCCTCGATTTTGATCACGGCGCCAGCCAGGCCCTTGGTGGGGTCATCGGAATCGACCTTGCGGATACTGCCTTCGCTGGTGACAATAGAGGTATCAGTGAAGGTCACGGTGACAGTCGTTTCCCCAGTGGTGCTGGGCAGAACGACATACTGGGGGCCGGGGTTATCGATCTCGTATCCCTCCGGCGGGTCCAGCTCCGTGACGGCATAGGTGCCGGCATCCAGCGGGAAGATCGTGTAGGTGCCGTCCGAGCCGGTGACGACCTCCTGGGAGTAGCTGCCGTTCTCAGATGTGACGAGGAACCGAGCGCCGGCCAATCCCTGGTTCTGATTGGAGGAATCCACCTTGCGCACGGTCAGCTGGTACTGCTCGCGGGTGATGGTCAGTTCACCGACCATGACGGACTGGACATCGTTTGCGGGGTGGTAGCTGGAGCCCGGCCCGGCGTAAGTGTACTCGTACACTGCGCAGTCACCCCAGACACCCTGCCTGCCAAGGTCGAGGATGTACTGGGCGCGGTCGCGGAAAGACCAGCCGTCCAGCTCGTCGTCAATGCTGGTGTAGCTGGCATGCTCCAAGTTATTGTAGACGTACATCAGCTCTTCCGCGCAGGCGACGGTGGGATCGGAGAGCAGATTTGCTTTGTAGCGCCACACCACCGCCTGCACCCAGGCGTTCATGGTCCACGTGTAGTCCGAGCCCCAGACCTCATCCACGCCCAAGGCATGCGCCTCGTCCGTGAAGATGCCCTTGGAGTGGGCGTAAAAGTAGGCCATCATGATTTCCACGGTCTCATTGGAAATCGACTTGGGGCTGTCCCAGGTATGGCCTTCCAAGGACCAGCCCATACCCGCACCCTTCTGGGAACAAAAGCCCATGATGCTGTCGCCATCTACATCGAACTGCATCTTATGCATATAGCAGACGCCGAGCGCCGGAGACTCATAGTGGATGCCGTTGTAAGTACAGTCATCCAGAGTGATGGTTTCCGGGCCGGCGGCGAATGCAGTTGCCGGGAACAGGCCCAGCATACACACCAGGACGAGCAGCATCGCTGTGAGCCTGGTATGCGATCTTCGGAAACTCTTAAAGATTTTCATTTTGCACATGCTCCTTTACTTGTCAGGGCATGAAAAAAGGCCTCCCGCTTATAGCGGGAGACCTTCCGATCATGCACGATTTGGTTAGCCGTAGGGGTTATGCGTGTTGGGATTGCCGACGAACAGGTAACAGTAGGTGATGCCCCGATCCACTGCGATGCCAACGCCGATGCTGTCGCATTCGGCGTCCATCATGGTCCTGTAGTGGCCGGGTGACTGCACCCAGTTATCCACTGCCTTCTGTGCGATGGTGGATTCAGCGGTGCCGGTAAATACCGTGAGGTTACTGCCAAAGCCATAAGGATAGCCGGCCTGGATCACCGCCTCGCACTCTTCCCGGTTATGGTGCCAGGTGTAGTGGCGGTCCGCGCACTCCTGCGCGGCCTCCATCAGCGGCTGGCTGATGGCCAAGTCGGGTAGCCCCTTCTGATTGCGGAGGCGGGTTATTATACTGATCACGTCCAGACGCACCTGACTCAGGCCCGTGGCGGCGGGCTCCGGCTTCTGCCCGGTGTAGGGTGCGTCGCTTTCCATATAGACGCCATCATCCCAGTACACGTTGAAGTCGAGCAGAGCGGCGATGTCCCGCAGCTTGAAGTAGTTGTGGCCGCCAATGTTATAGCCCTGAAGGGTGACTTCACTGCCATCAAGAAAGATGGGTGAAGTGGTGAGAGTTGCCGTTACCGTTTGCGAAACCGCAGATGCCGCTCCAGTGCAAACGATCACAGCAGAGCCGAGCAGCAGGCCGGCCAGGAAGTGGATTGCATGTTTCATGTTCGTCACCTCATAGAAAGATATTCCAGCCCTCTCTACGAGGCCTAAGTCAGTGGCGATCAGCGACTCGTGCAGCTCCGGAGGCCCATGAGGAAGATCTCCTCCCTGGAAAGGCTTCTGCTGCGCTCCAGCTCTTTCATCCGAGTGAAGTCAGCCTGGGAGATCACGATGCGGACGGGCACCTGCTTCTGATTGGTGCCGGGTTTCGTGCGCTGTTCGCGGCTGCGGGATTTCTTGCCGTTCATAGGATTCCTCCGTCATTTATCGAATCTCTACTGCCTGAACACACAGGCGCAGAGAGGGCTGGTTCGCAATGCAGGTGATGAGCGTGATCCGATTATCGCCCATCTCATTGAGGTAGGAGTAATCGGTGCTGGAGATGTGGGCGACGGTTTCGACCTGATAGGTCCTGGTGCCCTGATTGGTCTGATAGGTCACGGTGTCACCGACTTTCACGTTTTTGAGTGCGTTGAAGTAGGGGTGGCTCCCGCGATTATGGCCGAACAGCGCGACATTACCCGTCCAGCAGCTGCTGGAGGCATAGTGGCCGGCGCCTTTGGTCATGGAACTTGTGGTAGCGCCTTCATACACCTTGGCACTCAGGCCGACCCGCTTGATCGTGACGGCCCCGATACTGCCATCGGACTGCGTGAGGTCAGCAACAGTCACCGTGGGCTGATACTCGATCTCGATCGTGCTCCCGGGTCCGGAAACGACCGCATCGCCGTAATTGACATTGGGATACTCCGCCTTACCCCCGCTCCCGCTGGTCCCTCCGGTCTGGAGTCCATACTGGGTGCCGGACGTGAGGTAGGGATTCTGGAGAGAACTCTCCAGGAAATCCTGCGCGAGGCCGTACTTGATCTCAGGGATGTCGAAGTCGATCTGGTTCATGCCGCCGTAATTGTAGGCGCCATCATAGAGATCTTCATAGTTAGTGCTTCCGTAGTAGTCCGTCGCTCCGGTTGTGCTGAAGGTGTAGTCTGCTGCGCTCGCAGTTACTGCCATGCCGGCCATAAGGCACAGGGAGAGACAGAGCGTGATCAGTTTTTTCATGTGGGTACCTCCTCATTTCCCATACTGTCACTGCCCGGCGCATGGCCGACATCCACTTTGAACCAGTAGGGGCCATTCACGGTCCCGACTGTGTGGGTGAAGGATGCGTCGTAGTAGTGGATATTGATGCTGCGCCCGAAGAGTTTCCGGGCGGTCGCCTCTTCCACCTCAATGGCGATGATGCCTTCGGGCACCTCTTTCAGACGGTCGATGCGCAGCTCAGGGTTCTTTGTCCGGATGAGGAGCCTGCCGCACTTGTCATATTCGTTGCCCTTGCCAGTTGCGGCATATACCGTACAGTTCTTACGGAAGAGCAGCAGGAATAACAACGCGCCGGCAATAATAGCCAGCAGTAAGATGCCAGGGATGATCACCATGGAGGGGCTCGCGAGAAGCCCCTCCGGTTCCACAGTGATCTGCGTGCCGATATAGGTCACGGTGTATTTGATGCTGGAGACGCCGGAAACGCTGATGGTTCCGACATAGTCTGCCGTGGTGATGTACCCGGTCGCTGTCTTGCTGTATGCGGTGCCGCTGTATGTGGCAACGGCTGTGTAGGTGGCAGGCACCAGCTGATCCCCAACCAGAGTCGTGCTTTCGACTGACCATGTGATGTTGGAGAGGCTGAGCGTTCGGCCGTCCTTGACGACGGTCTTATCGATGTAGGAGCTGTCGTTCCGGTCAAGGCCGGTGTAGTTCTTGGTGGCAGTCACCGTGTAGCTGCTGTCCTTGTAGCCGGCCACCTGGGTGTCGATCGTGCTGTGGTCCAGCGCCAAGGTGCCGGTCGCGGTGCCGTCATCGTATTCGATTGTGGGCTCCAGGGCGGCCAAGATGTCTTCCATGTTCTTAGAGGAAGTCGTGACCGTCACGGTTTCGGTGTGGAGATTCTCCTCATCGAAGGTCTGCTCCTCTTTGGTCGTGCTGCTGTAGGAGTAGAGGTAGCCGTCATACTCGAAGTCCTCTTCCACCAGATCCGCCGGGTCCTGTTCCGGGAGCAGGGTGTAAACTTTGATGGCGAGCTGCTGGCCATTGAGGTTCTGATAGGTGATGTCGTCAGCGACGTAGTTTGCTGCGCTGGCATTCACAGCCAGTCCGAGGGAGAGCGTGAGCGCCAGAGCCAAAGCCAGAATCGGTTTTCTCATAGCATTCTTTGTTCCTTTCTTCATTTTGTTTGGCGGTCAGGACGCCTCGTGAGGAGCAAAGCGGCTGCGACCGATTTTGTATTCCGTAATGCAGTCACAGAGGATATCAGTCAGCTCACTGGAAGTAAGCGACTCAGAGATCCAGAGGCATTGCCGGTACATGTAGATGCTGCCGCTGTCCTTGAGCACGATGGTGTGCCAGCCCGTCACGGACTCGCTGTTCAGTTCATTTGCCGTGCGGTACATTTCCGTTTCATTGCCTTCCGCAAACAGGATCTTATCCGCCACGATGACGGATAAGATCGACTGCGTGCGGATCATGGAGACGAGGATCACACACTCGGTCTCGTCATCTTTATGGATGGCGACGAAGGTGTCTCCTTTTTCCTCCACGATGTTCAGGCAATCGCGGATCACTTCACGGCAATGCTGGAGTTTCCCGTGTTTTGAGCCGCGCATGGCCATCACCTCAATCTGGAGTGACGCTTGATCACGCGGGTGATGAGGCCGAACGCGAGCCCCTGCTCCAGGTCCACACTGCGAACGAGGAAGCTCACGGTGTCCAGCTTTGCGGGGATCTCCTTGGTGCGGTATGTTGCGGTCTTGGCGTTGGCGCCTGTCTGAAGCCGGATGAAGAAGATCCGGTCGCGGACCCCAGTGACGACTCCGAAGTAGTTGCTGCCGGGGACCAGCTTCTTCAGAACGGGGAGATCAGGGTTTTCGCTCGCCGCCTTCACAGACAGACGAACGGAGTAATCGCCCGTTTCCTCATCCTGATCGATCTCCATGACTTTCGCAACCACCAGGTCGCCGGCGGCATACAGGTCACTCACATCGGCAAACCACTCCCAGGACAGATCGCTGGCGGGGATGATGGAGTCAACACCGACCGCCTCCACGGTGATTCGGTTGTTGCCCACGCCGATGACCCGACAAGCGACACGACTCCCGACCTTCACGCGGTTGGTGCCGTAGTATCGGGCCTGCCTCTGCTTCAGCGCCTCACGCCGGCTACCGACTGCTGCCCGATGTGTGAAGTCAATGCCGGAGAGCATGAAGTCGATGGTGGCGCCCAGGCAGCGCCGCAGGCGCACCTGGTAGCGGATGGACGGCAGACTGTCCTCCGGCCAGGTGTCCATGAACATCTCCCGGCCAGGGACCAGGATGCGGACGCCCTCGTAGTCAACTGCGCAAATGATGTTTCCGTTTTCCAGAGTCTCAATGCCGCTGACTACGCCGGTGAGGATCTTATGTGTGTGCATGGCACCGGAGAGATAGTTCCACTTGACGTCTTCACTGTCTTCCGGGGTGAAGCCACGCTCCTGGTCGTTCAGGATCAGGATGTCGGCCGCACTGCTGGGGGGTCTTCTCGGTACGGACGCAGGTTCCTTCGGGGGTTCCGCCTGCTGGCTCTGATCAGGAACAGTTTCCAGCTCGGGGACCTGCTGGTCCTCAGTTACCTTTTTTCTGGGGGACATATGGCTATCGCTTCCTTCCTTTGAGTATTTCATTTAAGTTGACTGACCGACCGATGGGCGCCTCTTCGTCCATCGATGCAGAGGGGGGTGGTGCACCAGTGGGTTTGGGCTGCCCTTCGCCGGCTTGGTCAACGGAAATGACCGGTTGGTCTTTATGCTCCATGACAAAAGCCCGGTTGGATCGTCTCCAATCGGGCTCATGCTGGACTGCTTTGGAATTGCGCAGTTTCTTGTACTCAGGATGCTTTGAGTAGTCAAAACGGTGCGCTCGGAACACTTTCTGGCCACGGATGAAGATCAGCTCTTCATCAGGCAGCAGACGGAGGACTTCATCCGGTGTCAGCAGTTGTCTGCGGCCGAGGGAGTTCGTCCTGCGGAATTGAGGGGTGTAGTTGCTGATGTGCATGGTATTGAGTTCCCGCATCTCACTTTCCACCTCCACGGAGGCTACGCCAATACGGTCACTGAAGTATTTCGCCGTGAGCATGTCGGTGCAGCCGAGGAATACCGTGGAGTCGCATGCGCCCAGGATCTCCTGCCACTGATCGTCAGGGTAGCGGTTTTTCATTTGACCGACGTTCTGGAAAAACACAGCGACAGAGACACCGCGAGAGCGGATGGTGCTGATTTTCTTTGTAAAATCCGGGATCAGGCAGCAGTTGGGGAACTCATCCAAGATGAACTTCACCTTCGGCTTGAGGACGCCGCCTTCACAGTGGCTGTCGGCGTAGCGGATGAGCTTGATGAACAGGAAGCTGAAGAAGAGGGAGCTGAGGAAGTCGAAGGTGTTGTCCTGGTCGGACACAATGCAGAAGTAAGCGCACTTTTGCTTTCCCGGCAGTTCCAGATCGATCTCATTGTAAGAGGTGATATTGCGGACCTGCTTGGCCTGCATGACTTGGAGCTTACTGCCCAGGCCGATGATCACGCTGGTGCGGACGGTCTCGTTGGACTGCATGAAGATCGAAAACGGCGCGAATGCCGGCGAGGGCGGCATTACCTCTCCAGTGAATTTGTTGACGTGCTCACGGCGGATGCTGTTCATGATCTTATTCAGACTGCGCTCATCCTCTTTGGTCAGCAGTTCATAGACCGTGCCGAGGTTGCGCTTTTCAGGAGGCATCTCCAGAGAGACATAGAGGACCAGCGCCTTGAGCAGGTTCAGCTCTGCGTTGAACCAGAAGGCGTCTTTGGAATCGCCGGAGGTGTTGGAAAGGACGATGTCACTGAAGGTCTGCGCCATCAATTCGCTGCCGCCCACCTCCCCGAGGCAGTTCCAGGAGTCGCTGTGGTCCATTTCGATCAGATTGAAGACACGGACCGTGTAGCCTTGATCCCGCAAGTACTGGCTCATGGACTCGTAGAGTTCCGATTTTGGATCAGTGACGATAATGGACTCCCCTCGCCTGGCCGCTTGAAGGATCAGGTTCCGGGAAATGCTTCTCGACTTGCCAGTACCGGAGGCGCCGCATATGGCGAGATTGCTGTTGAGCCGGGTCTTCTCCGGCAGTGTGATGACCTTCCCGGAATTCGTCAGGCCCAGGATGTCCTGCTTGGTCTTGCTCGGAGTCGTCAGTTCAAAACAGTTCCTGGCCTCTCGCTCGCTCATGAAGCCGGCTGTGCCATAACTGCCAGAGCTGGAGATGGTGAGGTTGCGATCCAGGTCGGTCATTCCGCCACGGTTCCAGCCAAGCCGGAGCCCGAAGACGCAGATGAGGGCAATGCCAATGACGATCACCGCAATAGCGATCGGGCCTTCCGGGAAGGTGAAGAGTGCGGAGATGATCGCATCCAGTTCCAGCGACGGCAGGCCGGACGAGGTGCGATAGTCGCTGCCTGCCGCCTTCCAAGCATTGATGTTGATGATGAATTGGGCAACGATGCCGGCGACAAAGAGCAGCACAGGGATCAGGATGACTATGCTGATGATGCCGCCAACTTTTTTCTTCACGAGGTATCACCGCCTTTCATAATTCGTACCTCGGTGGGTGTTTTCACAAGGGATTGGATGGTGTTGAGCTGATAATCGTAGCAGAGCACGATTGTCGGCTCCTCGAATCCGGGCATGAATGCGCTCAGATCGGAGAATGTGAGTAGATCGCATGTGTAGCCGAGAATGACGGGCCTTCTGCCGTCTGGGGTCATTGCGTCGTAGAATCGGCTTTCCTTGGGCGGGACAAAATCCGACAAGGCCACTCGGTTGATTTCCAACTGCTTCTGCTGGTCTACGATGATGGAGAATAGTGCATCGCCCCGCCGGTCATTGGTGACGAAGAAGATGCTGTTGCAATGAGGAGAGAGGGTAAAGTAGCGGCTGTGGACATGCTTTCCCTGCCGCATGAGCTTTTGGGCTACGGGCATTCTGGAGCCAATGATGACCTCGTTGAAGGTGGTGACTGGCATGCCTCGAATATTGAGGACCTGCTCCACCATCGCGCTCACGTTCTCCTCAGTGCCGGCGAGCCAGTACATCCGGGTATGACCTGTGTAGTACAGCAGGTAGCCGTAATGCTGGTGTATGAGCACCCCCAAGAGGCGCGAGGCTTTCGCATCCACCAGATCGCTCTTTTCACGGAGCGCCTGACGGAAATCGTGTGAAAAGTAGTAGTAGAATTGCGCTGGGTCATAGGGCACGGAAGCAGATTGCGGCTTTGCCAGTAGGCTGGGCTTTTCCTGGGGCAGGAACTTAGCGCCGGCGTGATAGGCCATCAACAGAGCTGTGGCTTGTGCATGACGACGCATGATCCGATCTGTGGCGTTCCGATTGCCGACATTCAAATCCTGACGGGCCATGATGTGGACCTGCGCTTTGGGATCACGCTGCCCGATATACTCAAGCCCCGCCGGCGTCAAACGCAGAGACCTTATCACCCGCTGCCGATACACATCCCGATGCACTGAAAGATAACCACTCTTGATCGCCCTGTACTTCACATGCCGATTCCATTCCCAATGGCCATCGATCCGATCCGCCAGCTGAGCCGGAAAATCCACACAGTAGCCGACAAACCAGAGAAGCTCCAGCATACGGTCATCTGACTGGAACAGCAAAGATAACCACCTTCTCGCTTGAAAAAGATATAAAAACAGCAGGCCTTCAAAGCCTGCTGAATAGACTGCCGAAAGAAAGCCACATCCCAATCTGCTCGCGGACCTTTCTGAACATAATCAAAAACACCCCGGTAAATCAGGGCTCCAATTCCATACCGAAAAATGAGGGCCCAGGTACATGGTTTCTGTACGGCCGATTTTCATACCAGTTTCTGAACCAGTTTTTTTGTAGGTTTCGGTATCTGTTTAGAGGTACTTCTCGACCCATTTCAGCAGGGATTCCGGGAGCATCAGATAAAAATCCGTAGCGTCCCGATCACCCATTTTGGTCGTCTGAAGCACTGAGCAGAGAAGGCCGCTGTCATTGGTCAGGAACACCGACTCGATCACATCCAGAAACCGCTTGGTCTCAATGTTGTCGTAATCGCGAACACGGCGGGTGCCAAGAGCCGCATCGTACTGGTGGACAATGCAGATCACGCACCGCTCAAATCGCTCAATGGGGTCTGCGGCCTGGAACTTCAAAAGGCAGGCACGAAGCGGCCGGGTGAGGTAAAGCGTATTGTCTCGTGCATTCCGCTTTGGGAGGATAGCGGGGACCGTGATTTTGATCCAGTTCGGGTCTTCACTGACTCGGATGCCCATCGCATCCCCGGCGGATTCATAGAGTTCTCTGGCTTTCTCCCATTCCGTCCGTGCCGCAAGGCCACGGAGCCCGACGGTAGCCTGCTCCGCTGTCCGGACAAGGCTATACATCTCATTTTTGGGGTTATAGCCAGGGGTATCTTCCAGCTTATGAGCCAGCCGGGAGAGTTCTTGGCTCATTTGGTCGTAGTCGGAGGCCAATGTCATCATCGCCTCCATGTAAGTCTCGTTTATCATGTCACACCTCACAGTTCGTAGGAGCCTGTCACGCCGTCTTTCCCCACGACGATGACGAAATCATTGCGGAACCTGCGCTCGATGCCCGCAGCGGCATCGAATGATCGGACAACCAGAAGCCGGCGCACATTGCTTGGCAGTACAAAGCAAGTGTCATTGATCAAGGCCAGTGCCTTGTCATTGACGGGGATAATATCGCAGTCAAATTCACCCGTGGATACCGTCAGGATCGCCGGCATCTCGCCGGCGCAGAAGTCTTGGATGCTGTCCTTGATGCTGATCAGGGCCCAAAAACTGGCGACGCTGTCATCCCAGTTGACTTTATTGACAGAGAGACGATTGGAGGCCAGGTGCTCGGCATCAGGCAAAATGTAGAGCATTCCCTCCTGATGGAGCCTGCTCATAATCTTGCTGTACTGTTTGTCCCCAAGATGGGAGAACAACTCACGCATCTGGCAGGCTTCAACGACCCCGAAAATCGAGATCAGCTTCACCATAATGGTGAGTTCGGAGCCCCGGTACCGACTTGCAAAGGACATGAATGATCACTCCTCATGTAGAAGATTGGCGACATTCAACGCTGGCAGGGAAACCGTCAACGTTGAACGTCGCCGATGTGTAAATTGTGGCGGATGGAGCGTTGCCGCTCGTTGACGAAAAGCGTAAAAATCAAGACCGCTCTTTGAGGATTTGACTCAGTTCATAGCGGTCTGTAGTGATGAGCTGCTTCTCCAATTTGGAGGCTTTGAACTCAACCGTGATGTGATTGTTATTGGTGGAGATCAGTCCATTTCCTCGCTCAAAGCGGGTGATATTGGAAATCTCCGCGTCTGTCAGTTTAAGGGCATCCTGGACACGCATAGCTTCATCATCTTCCAGGTTCAAGATGATCTTCGTCTTGGCGTTATTGATGATGCCCTTCCCGTATTTCCCACCTTCCAGCGCAAAGAAGTCTGTCAGGTCCTGGGTCGCAGCAATCGCCGCGCCGCCATATCCGCGGATGATCTTGAAGATCTCCAGGCAGAACTCAGCGGCCATCGTGTTGCTACTGGCGCCGATCAGCTGCCAGATCTCATCTATGAATATGGCCTTTTCCTTCGTTCGATCCTCCTTCGCCTTGTCCCAGACGTAGTCGAGTGCGACAAACATACCGACGACAAGCAGGTCGCCAGTGAGCTCAGAGATATCGAGGACCGTGTAGGGATTCGACAGGTCCACGTTGGTAGGTTGGTTGAAGGTCTTCGCGGAGCCATGCACCAGGCGGTTCAGGATGTTGCCGAGGCGTTTTGTCTCAGGAGATTGGATCAGCAGATTATAGACATCCTCAAGCAGAGGCATCTCCCGGTACTGGGAGGGATCATCAGGGTCGATCAGGGACTCATTGTCATGCGTGATCCCCTTGAGCGCATATGTTCGGATCAGCGTTTCGTCCAACAGCTGCTTCTCCTCATGGCTCATGTCTGGGATCAGAAGCGAAAAAAAGATATGGAGTTGTTGAATTTTCTTGGCCAGAATGGAGTTTTCATTGACGACTCCGTCAATGATTGCGTTGGCTGTCTGATCAACACGCCGGATCTCCATGATGTTGATGCACTGCCTGGATGCCGGACTGATCGAGATGAACTCGCCTCCGACATTCTTGCAGGCTCTGAGGAACTCATGGCCCTTCAGAGGAGCGATGATGAATACTTGGGTGCCTCTACGCCTCATCCTTAACGCCATCAGTTGCAAGGTAAAGGTCTTGCCTGCTCCGGAGGTTCCGATGATGGCCATATTCGCATTTTTATAGACCCGCGAATCGAAGATATCGACGATAACCAAGCTGTTGTTGAACTTGTTGACACCGAGCAAGATCCCGTTCTCATCCGACATCTCATAGCTCGTGAAGGGGTAGCAGCTTGCTGCGGCAGAAGTAAGCATATTCCGCTTGCCGCGCTCGAACAGTTTCTTATCCAGTTTGCAAAAGGGCATGACTGCGGTCATCGCCTGCTCCTGACGGAATCGGCATACCCGGAGATCCATGTCCTGGGAGACCATCAGGCGCTTGACCTCAGCGACCCGCCACTCCAGGTTTTCCAAAGTGTCCGCCGTCACCGTGATGAGAATAACGGCGTAATAGAAATCTTCGTAATTCGCCAGGCCCTGTTTCAAGTAGTACCCGGATCGGATAGCATCCTCGATGTCATCGTAGTCGGTGTTGGTATCGGAGGTGTCCTTGATCCGGCTGCGGTTGATGCGGATCTGCTGGCCGAGTTTTGTCTGGATGCGCTCTTTCGGCTCCCTCTGGAAGTAGATGTCAACGTCGATCCCCTCACCGGCGTTGACAAAGATGGATGTCCAGCCGGCAACAACGCGGGGATTATAGCCGTCGGAGGGGATCATGAGGTAGGAGTGGTACAGTCCATCCATGACGGTATAGCTGCCGTGCTGGAGATCAATGCACTCCGGGGCGATGATCCTCGGAATGGTAAGATCGGCGCCAAGGCCGTGAGTCAGGTTATAGGCCTCCAACTGCTCGATCCGCTTCTCCAGCGTGGTGTTCTCGCTGGTCTCACGATTGAAAATGGTGTAGAGGACCTCAAGCAGGAAAGCATTCTCGTCATCGTGGGTCACCACGATATTGTCGCAGTGCAGGAAGTACTGCTTGGCTGTCCTGGCGGCAGTCTCAAGCGTTGACACGATCTCAGAATACTCGGTTTTGCGGTTGTTGAACGTGGGCTCATATTCGAAGATAATGAGGAACCGGCGGGTAATGGCCTCCCGTGAGCCTATGGTCTTGATCAGGTTATAGTAGTCAAGCTGGAGTTCCCTGCACTTCGGGTCCTGTTCTCGTTCCATGTCTCGCTCGATGGCGTTCAGATGCTTACTGATATCCGCCTTCTTCGTGAGGACTTTGATTTGGATCTTGACCGGACTGATTTTCAGCCAGCTGGCAAATGAAGCGATGATATTTTTCTGTTCACGGACACTCCGAAGCAGGAAGTTGATGGGCTCAACCTCCAGGATTTTGATGTATCTGCCATCTTTCATATGAACGATGCCGTTTTGGATGTCCAGGACCGGGATCATGTCCTCGGTGGTATTCTCACGCCGGCTCCGCCGTTTTGGCTGCACTGTGCGGTTTCTCGTCGCCGCTTTGGGCGGAGCATGGCGGCGAGGCCTCCTTGCCTTAGTACGCATGGGATGCTGTTTGAGTGTGATGCCCAACTGCTCAGGAGGGCGATGCTCAGGCGGTGATCTTCGGAGTACGGCAGATGGCTTTTCCGGCTCCTGCTTCGCGGGAGTATCGGAGCGATAGAGGACTCTCCGATTGCACAGCCACTTTAACCAGTTGATGACGAACTCGCTCAGGGAATCACCCTCAATGCCTACGACGCCGAACACACCAAGCGGCAAAGTGATGAGGCATAAGATTATCACCCGGGCGGTCAAAGAGATGCCGAGGTTAATGATGGGAAGGCCGGTAAGTAAAACGAGTGCGCAAGCTTCAATCGCATTGCGCACCCGAATCATGCCTCCGAATAGCCGGCCACTTGTGAGGAAGTTGCCTGGGATATAATAGATATCCCTTTCTTCTTTTCCATTACTCATTTACTACATAACCTCGAATCTGGCCGGGACTGGCGTCAAAAAAGCGGCGGGTCCACACTTTTGCGGCCGCATCCAGTGAAGCGTAGATACCAGTTGCCGGCATGATGCAAAGACCATTGCGGCACCGGATGGAATAGCCGGCACGGGAGTGGATAGCAAACGGCTGACGGCCGCAGAAGGGACATGATGCCAATCCGGCGATTTTTGCCCTCTGCCTGCGGATCTCTGTCAGGCGCCTGTTTCGGGTATCTTCGTCCCAGCCGCAGGAACTGCAGCCATTGCGGTTTCCGCAATTGACCATCTTGTTGTTTTTGCATCCATACTCATTGCGTTCCATAAATACCTCCATTTCAGCCGATGATCCAAAACGGGCCGCCAGCACTGGCATAACCTGCCTCATCAAGGATAATGGACAGGTCCCACTCCTTGTTGGATCTCTGATAACTTGCAGGGTCTGCGACCAGGATCTTGCCTTCCGAAGTCACACCCCGGAGGACGATGAAATGACCGGAGGACGTAAAATGTCCCTTGGCCATGAGCGCCACAACCAATTTCCCGTCCGCAAGGGCATCAACTATCCTCTGGGGCTCAGAGGGGGTACAGCCTTCGCAGGCGAGGCCCCAGGCCTTTGCAGCACCAGGGATCAGGGAGTGGTAAGAGCCAGACTTGCTGCACCAGTAGCCGTTTTCATAGGCCCACTGCGCCATGTGAGGCGGGTCAACAGTGTCGGACGTCAGGCTGGAGACTACGATCGACATAGCGGTGGGACCGCACGCATAGCCGCCGATGTTGTCGGTGCCATAGGACTCGTCCTTCCATCGCTCATCTAACTGGTTATAGTAAACAACCTGGGTCTCGCCGTCTGTGAATACCACGCCGTCGTATGAAAGACCCATTGCGGAGAACTCAGTATCTGATAGTACCTGATAAGAGCCATCAGAGAGGAACACCGAGAGGTTTTCCGCATAGTTGTCCGCCAGGTCCTTCTGATCTTCACTCAACGCAAAGACATGGTCTGCGAAATACCACTCACCGTTGTAGGTGACTGTATAGACTCGGACAGTGATTGTTGTCTCCTCAACCTCTTCAGAACTGGAATCAGAGCTGGAGTCAGCTTCGACTGTTCTGGTCTCGTCCTTGTAGGTGAAGGAGTAGAGCTGATCGACATGCTGACGCAAAACAGCTTCCAGGTCAGACTGGGAAATGGACTCAACGTCCGTGTCTTTGCTTGCGCAGTACATTGATATGAACTGGTTGGCATTGAACAGGACATCTGCCCCATAGGGGTTATTCACCTCTTTTTCGTCACAGCCAGACGCGGCAAAATCAGCATCGATCCTGGCAAGGACATCAGTCAAGCCTTCCGATAAAATCGTGCTGATGCCCGTGTTCAGGCTTACCATGTTGGCAGAGAGGACCGTGTTATCCACGATTGCATTTGGCTCATCGGTCCCAATTCCAAATAAAGAACCGAAAATGACCACAGGGAGCATCAGTACGATCAGGACTGGCAGAAGGAGCAGGATCGCGATGCCGGCGATCCACTTCTTTGACTCCTTTGCAGCAGCGAGGGCTGCCCCGTGCGCTCCGCCGGTAGCAGCCCCCTTTGCAATATTTGCGATGGCTTTTCCCGTCTTTGCCGCTCCCCGTGCGGAGGCGGCAGACGACTCACCGCTTGTTCTCTGTTCTTCAGGCATCAGACACGATCCTTTCTTTTCGGGATTTGGGGCATCTGCTCCACGATTTTCTCATTGTATTTGATTTTCCCGGAGGCATCCTCATAGGGCGTTTTCTGAACAGTCGGCTGGGCGTACTGCTTGTACCAGCTCTCTCCATCAACTGTCTTGACGACCTCGTAAGGGCCGCTGGGGACCATGTACTGCGAGGCGCTATACATGGCAAATTGACGTTCCTCGCCTCCGCCAGCCGGAGTCTCATAGCCCGTTATGCGGCCGCCGCCAATCTCAACGTCACGAAATGTAGGGGGCTGAGAGGGGATCGGAGCACCTTCTGCTGCAGGGGCCGGTGCCGCTCCGGGAACGGCCTCAGTGGTTTTTTCAACTGCCTCATGTCCCGCTTTCGGGCTGGATGGGATCGTGTTGGGACTTTGGCCCGGAATGGAAGCCCCGCCGGCGGCCCCTCCATCCTGTGTGATGGTGATCTCGCCGTCTTCTCCGACACTGGAGTCGAGTTCTTCTCCAATGACCGTCGCTGCGGCAACTTCTCCAATGGGCGCTGTGGGTACCGCTCCACTACCATCCGTTGCCACCGCGCCATATCCAAGGTAGTTGGTGAGTGCCTGGGCGGCCTGCTCACCTTTGATGGAGCCGACTGACGCGATATTTCCGGTGGCAACGGCGCCAACGACCTCATTGGCAAACTTCCCTCCGGACGCCATGCTGGAGCCAAACATCGCTCCACCGATGACACTTCCAAGTCCGGAGCCAGTTCCTGTGGCACTCCCAGCTGCGGCATTGCCGGCGGCACGCTTGGCGACTCCGACAAGTCCGCCGCCAGACCCTACGAAAGCCTGACCTGCAGCCTGCCTCGTTGTACTATTAGAACTTGCATGAGAACGGTTAAAGATGTTCCCGGCAGCTCCACTAAGCCCGCTTGCGGCGGCGCCGATCGCTCTGCCTGCAATCAGCAGTTCTGTCAGCATGCTTCCGCCAGTGTGCCCGACATTGACTCCGAGCCCGGCGAGGAAGCTGTCGATCTTCTGACTGATTTTCAAAAAGGCCACCGCGCAGAGGAACCAGAGAAAGATGTTCCCGGCGACAGCCTCGTTGCTGGACGCGGCGATGGCGTTCTCCACTTCCGACTCTTCAATGGCAAATGCCGGCGTGCAGAGTACGAGAAATAGAGCCATGACCGCGCCGCTGACTTTAAGGATGTTTCTTTTCATTCAAGCCTCCAATCTGATTTGGCCGGCCTAAAGGGAAAGCGGATTTGCGATGAAGTTCCCGACCATGGAGACAAAGAGCCTGAGGCACCAGGCATTCATCACAAGCAGGAACAGTTGGCCTCCGAGCATGCGGCACCATGCGCTGAAAATATTGGAGGTGCTCTCGGAAGCACCGGTGGCAAACGCCACCGGCGCCGTGAAAACCAGCACGCCGACCATGATGTACCTCTCAGCTGCTTCAAACAGCAACTTGATATAGTTCCAAGCCACGATGATCGTGAGGATCAGGACGATCAAGGTCACAGATCCCGATGCCAGGCAGCCGACAATGACCGTCAGCACGCTCGCGAAATTCGCAAACTCGATAGGCGGAAGAGAAGCGTCAACGACCCAAGTGTACGGCGTGCCGGCAAACTGGAGGATGAGGGCCAGGATTTGGTCCGAAAAATAGGCCAGGAACAAAAAGAGGATCGACCGAAGGAGCAGTTTACCGGGGTCCTCCGCACTGAGGCCGATACCTGCGCCATAGTTCTTGAACAATTGCCAGACCAGGTTGAGCAGTATGAACCCAATTCCAATCGCCACAAAGATGTCGTACATCGTCTCCGCAGCAGGGAAGTACCGAAGGAATACGGACATATCACAGCCTAAGGCACCGAGCACGGCGCCAGTCGTGAGGTCCAACAGGTTCATGATCTGCTCAGCGATCCAGCCGACAATGCTGTCAAGGATGCCCATGTGAACACCTCCTGGCAGCCATCATTCCCAGAGATCCTTGTCGCTTCGAGGATCGATGGGGATCATGCTGGCGGCAGCAAGACACAGGAAGACCCCGGTAATGACGCCGCCGATCAAGCAAAGCATATTTTTCTTCATCTGTTAGTCCTTTCTCCGCTTCAGGTAGTTGTGGGGGACCAGGTGCCGCCGCTGAAGAAGGGCGTAACGTACGCCATGATAAAGCCCAGGCCGTTGAGGATCGCCCAGGTGATGATGATCCGCTTGAGCCAGGCTCTGGATTCATCCACCGTCCTGCCCGAACGAGAGAAGTTCATCAGCAACAGCGCGATGCTGGCGGTCACGATGGCGGCAATGGTAGAGATGCCGAGGATCTGGGTGTAGACATCCTGCATGATCTCAGAAGCTTTGGTCCAGATCGTATCACCGGCGGCGTGCGCCTGGAGCGGAGTAGCGGCGACAGCAGTTGGGATCAGAAACGCAGTATAGAGCGCCCGTCCGATATTGACGTCCTGTACCTTTTTCCGAATCCGCTCAGTCACGGCGTTGATTTTGGTGTGCATGGTGCGTTTGCCTCCTTTACGTTGAAGATTGCCGAAAATGCAAAATGGCCCAGACAGAAAGCGTGACAGTGCGATCAGCCTTCTGCCTGGGCCATTTCAGCCAGCAAAAAAGCCACCTGATAGGTGGCGTCATGGAAGCCTTTGCAATTTTCGACGGTAAAATCATATCACAATGTAACTCTAATAGCAATTCAAGAGCCGTATAAGTTTCCTACATCTTTCGTCTAACTCAATCCGGCAAAAACTGTTTGATGATCTCGATGCAGTCCCGTGCGGTGTATCCCCACAGAATTCGGTCAATTGCGTGGATAGCCGCATTCAGGTAATTATGGTAGGAGGCGATGGACATCGGGAAGCCCATGGAATCCAGCTTATCAATGATGTCCTCCCGGCGTCTGGGCTTGCTGGGGGTGAAGTAAGTCTCATACAGGATCTGATACATCAGTTCTCCCCGGTCGGGATCTTTTCTCACGGAATCCAGAGCAGTCTTGATGATTTCCAGCATGGATTTGCTGCGGATCACGCTTTGGGCATATGCTTCCAGCTTTGTGTTGCTCAGATCGACCCCTGCAAGTTCGGCATTGACCTCCAGAGTGGAGAGACGAGTACCATGCTCCATCTCCATCCGAAGGTTCAGCTCCGACTCGGAGATCTCCACAGCGTAGGCGACTCGGCGGTATTGCTTGAGCAGGTACTTGGTGTTGTGGGTATTATCAATCGGCTGACGGGCAGTCGTCTTCCCCTCCAGCTTTTCCACACCGACGTTCAGGCCTGTGGAGATCTCATCCCGTTTGACCTCTTTTTCTATGGCAAGCGCCGGCCGAAGGGTGCGCTTGGTTTTATTCGGCATATTATCCGCTCCTCTCATTCATTTTTCTTTGGTTTTGGTGGTCCGCGATAAGACCCTTCTGCCAGCTTGCACTTACCCCAGTCTAAGGAGCTATAGAAGATTAAGGGCACTGGCCGGGCAAAAAAAGAATCACACGGTATCCGAAACAACTGTATTTGCAAGGCTTGCGCCCCGACCAGGATCGCTTTTTCACTTGGGACGCCAAGCTGGACATCCACCTGGATATGCCCATTCCCATCAAACTGGCCCGCTGCCTTGGCGATGCCGAGAATTTCTCCTATGCGCTTGAGCTGTAACTCCTCACAGTTTTCGCCGTAAATCATTTCGCGGTAGCGGCACGGGGAGAGAACTGACCCTCGTGAACTGGAAAAGCTCACGCGGCTGATGATGCCGGCGTCTTCAATTTTGAGAATAAACCTTCCAACGCGGGACTTCGACCAGCCCCAGCGGTGGGCGAGGTAACTATATGAAAGTAGTGGCATCCCCTTCATATCCGCATAATAGACCACGGGCATATACTCTGAACCTTTGACTGTCTGATCGTTCAAGATCGTATGGAGCCAAAGATCCATGATGGCGTCCAGTTCACTGAATTGGACCTTGCCCCTTGACCGGCTCGCACGAATCAACTGCCGGCCGACGGGCAGTGGAAAAAAGAAGAACCCGGAGCCCTTATAGCTGTAGTAGTTGTACTCCAGGTGGACACAGTGCCGTTGCCAGTCTCGTATGGAAAAGCGGATCAGTTCCTTTTCTTCATCCAAGACCTCAAACTCCAGGAAGCCGGCATCTTGAAAATAGGCCATGAGTTCCCTCGCCTGGGCCTTGTGATGCACACGCAGGATGCGTGGGAGCGCAGACACCTTGCAGATCCATTGTCCTGGGCCTTCCATGTACTTCTGGTCACCGATCTGCCGCACGTTTGATCTGAAGCACGCATATGAGTACAGAGCCATGAGGCTGAAGAGATGTAGAGTCCCTTCATTTTGGAAGTCCTTGTGGTCATTAAAGTGTCGGAACCATTGTTTCTGGACGCGAGATTTCGGAAATCGGACAAGTTGGCATTTCTGCGTACAGGCCATCCTGCACACCTCCTTTCAAGAATTTAGAATAAATCGATCCCAAGTTCCCTGGTCAAAGGAAGCGCAGGCATTTCAGCCTATACCCATTCTTGTGGGCTATCCGTCCCCCGGTGTGTGGCCTGGCCGGACGAGCGTACCATTATTTTCCCATGCCGTCTTCGCTGTGGGCTTGTCCTCGGCCCTTAACACCTCGCTACGGTGGCTCGAACATGGTGATGTCTTGAGATCGTATGAAATTATCAAGGTACAAGGTGCTGGGGAGTAGTTGAGAGATACAGTTGGGGAGGATTAAAAACCCCCGTAATTTGCCTCTCATAATGCATGGAGAAAAGAGGGGGGGCATATTGCCCCCCCATTTACAAAAAACTTTTTGATTTTTACTATGCAAAAAAAGCCCCCCATTTCTCCCTCCGTTATGAAGGCAAAATTGCCGGACTAACAAGGGGGTATTTGTATGAAACAAACGCCATTAAAAGGCATGAAAAAAACGCCAGCAGCAAACAATAATGCTGGAGGCGAAACAATGCAAGAAACGGAATTCAAAATTGGTGAAGTCACGTATGAAGTTACCCGTGTGTTCAGCGGGGAGAAATCTATGGGTGAGTTGATTGCCGACCGTTTAGTGGAATCCTATTCAGAAAATCCTACCTTTGACGAAGGCCACACTTGAAGCGTATAATGGGCTTCAGTGGGTCGGTTCGTCGGAGGAGGCGAAAATGAGAACCGACGTTTTTAACTTGGCATTTGCATATCTGCGACTCTCAGATGACGAAAAGGAAGGCAAATCTGAATCCGCAAGTATCTCCAATCAGCGCATGATGATCCAAAAATACTGTGAGCAGCATGGAATCATACTGGTTGACGAGTTTGTGGACGATGGTTGGTCTGGTGGAAATTTTGACCGTCCTGCATTCCAGAGGATGCTTCAACAGCTGAAACTTGGAAAAGCCAACATGGTCATCACCAAGGACCTAAGCCGGCTCGGGCGTGATATGCGGGAGTCCAGTTACTATGCCGAGCAGTATTTCCCAGAGCACGGGATACGCTATCTCACGATTTCGGACAATTTCGATACCGAGAATGAGAACATTATGGCCCCCTTCCTGTTTGCCATGAACGAGGTCTACCTGCGGGATGGCTCCCGGAAGGTGAAAGATGTGCTCCGTAGCAAACGAGAGCACGGTCAGTACTGCGCTTGTCCGCCCTATGGGTACCGTAAAGACACGAATGACAACAATAAGCTGGTTCCTGATGAAAGCACAGCTCCGGTCGTTCAGCGCATATTTGATCAGGCTGCCAATCGCGGCGATTCAGCGAGAAAGATTGCTTCAGATCTGAATGCTGATGGAGTTATTCCGCCGTTGAAGTATCGCGTTATGTACCGCGATAAGTTCACGCCAAAGGGTGCTGCACGAGCAAGCGATTTATGGAATTACACTACCGTCAAGCGTATCCTAAAAAGCAAGGTGTATCTTGGCCATACTATCCTTGGGAAAAGCCGCAAGGTAAGCTTGAAATCGAAGAAGAAGGTGCCTGTTCCCAAGGACGATTGGGCGGTGACGATGAACACACATCCACCCTTGGTTTCAGTGGAAACTTACGAAAAAGCCCAAAGAAACCTTGGCCGAGGTGCAAAGAACTATCTGCAGTATGAGCATGTGCGCAAGAGTATTTTCGGTGGAATCGCTGTATGTGCGAAGTGTGGTTACTCACTCTGTTCCAGTGGTACGGTGTATAAGGGGGAGCGAGAAAAATATTGGTTTCTTTCATGCACCCACCAACGTCAAGATATTGCCAACCCATGTTCAGGAGTTCGCATAAGGTACGCCGATCTCGTGGAGATCGTTAAGCGAGATCTCAACGAGCTTCTGAATATGACTGACGAAGGAATCGATGAGTTAGTAAAAGCTGCACTGGAGAGCTCCGGAAACGCTGATATGCTTAAAGCAAAGAAAGCGCAGTTGCAGGCGGCGGAGGCGAGGCTGCTGACCATAGATAAGATGGTAGGAAAGCTTTATGCCGACAACGCTGAAGGCCGTATTGATGATGATAGACTTCGCCGAATGGTTTCGGATTTGGAAAAAGAGTCTGTTACTTTGAAATCGACTATTGCGCAGCTCAACCATTTGACCAAGCCGGATGCGATTAAGAAAGACTATGAGCGTTTCTTTGATATGGCCAAGCAGTATACGCACATCGAAGAGCTCACTCGGGACACGCTATTGACTTTCGTTGATCGAATCGAGATTGGTCCCAAAATTCTCCCTGATGGAACTTCAAAAGTCACTCATCGAAATCAGCCTTACCGGCAGAGTGTTCGCATCTTTTACCGCTTTATTGGTGAGGTCAAGAGAGAGGCAACCCGTGATTTACCCATTGGAGCAACTGGAGCCGCTCCCAGCACACAGGTGGGTGTCTCCATCTTAAACGGCACCGAAGTTGTTGATGGCGCACAAAACCACGCTTCGTGAATTGTGCATTATGCAGACGATTTTGGCTGTTAATAAGGAGAAAGAACATCAAGGGAGGTGGGCGTCAACCTGAAGCAGGGCTACAACGGCGACCTGACCAGCCGCGAGGCCGGTTCCGTGGGCGGCCAGATGGTCAAGAAGATGATCGAGTCCTACGAGAAGAACCTGTAAGCGTCTGCGCAGAAGGAACTTCTCTGGAAAAAGGAAGAGCGGACGGCTGTCCGCTCTTCCTTTTTTTCACAGGATATGCTATAATACCACGTTACTTACTTGTTCTGATTTTCGGCAAAAGAAACG
>ENA-ORQX01000055-ORQX01000055.1-human-gut-metagenome-genome-assembly--contig:-NODE-55-length-97493-cov-6.427913_pt1 | contig 97493 bp, 120 predicted proteins | sample MGYA00242170_ERZ509124 | MGnify/ENA primary metagenome ERZ509124 (study PRJEB26280, sample SAMEA2338647) | human gut metagenome | biome: human gut; feature: human-associated habitat; material: faeces... | reverse complement strand
AGCATCGTTATCGCTTTGATAACTACTTCAAGGACCGCACTCTTCCAAAGGGTCATCCATTGAAGGATGCCGTTCTGTGTCTGCGTAACAGAGATGTTCATATTGAAATGGCTGACGGGCGCAAGATGTGGATGGATGTGTCTGATATGTATTTACAGCACAATCCAGAACTCACATATAATGGCGCCTATGTAGATCACTGGACCACTGACGACACATTTGTCGTAGGTGATAGAGTTATTGTTGGACAGCTGCACATTCAGCTCGAAGACAAGAACGACCAAGTAGATATTTCCGGCTCCTATATGTTATGGGACGATCACGGGAATTTCTCCAATTTCATGCTCCGAGTTGACTGGTTCAACTGGGTGGATGTATTCACTGAGTAAAAGGCAATTAAATAAGGAGGTGCTCAGCAGATGGGCTTTTAGCTTGTAAAGCATCTTGAGTCACAGCAGTACAACAGAAAACTGTTCTACCTGGATCAAGGCGCCGAAGATCTTCCTCCAATTACCAACTTCACAGACATTCAGCCTGGGTCAGAAGCACGCTCTCTCACTACTGGTGAGAAGTGGATTCTGAATACTCACTTTAAGTGGGTGTATATCAAGGAGTCTGGCTGTGGTTGTTGCGGAGGCTCCAGTGGTGCTGGAGGCGGCAACGCAGGTGGAGACGGCTCCGGTAATACTCCAGGCGGCGGCACTGAAGTTGTAGATCCCGATCCAGTACCCGGTGAGGAGCCTACAATTGAAGGAATTACCCTTAGCCCTCTCAACATTACTGTTGGTCAGGGCGCAACTGTTGCATTTACCGCTGTTGTTCAAGGAAATGCACAACTCTCTCGCGGCGTAAAGTGGACTATTAAAGGCCAGCGCGTCAGCGATACAACTATCACTCAGGATGGTATCCTGAAGATTGGCGAGAAGGAAACTTCTAAGACAATTACCGTTCGTGTTACTTCTGAAGCCGATGAATCCGTATATGCGTAGGCAGTTGTTTCTGTCGATGTAAATATGGAGGACCCCTTGGCGCCAGTTGTAACTGGTATTGTCCTCGTTCCTACTGACGTAGAAGTTGTCCTTGGTCGCTCTGTAATGTTCAATACAATGGTGAACGGCGTAAATCTGAGTGATTTCTCTGCTGTTTATTCTGTATCTGGACAAAGTTCTACAAATACCTATATCAACCAGGACGGCACACTTCATATCGGCGCCGACGAGCAATCTAAGGTTCTCGTCGTAACAGCTAAAGCTGCGGCCGATTAGCGTTTCTTTGCTACTGCGACTGTTAGCGTAACTGATTCTCAGCACGCAGTTGATCAGTCTACTGTAACTGAAGTTATTGTATATCCTGGCGCGACACAGATTGGCTGCGGTTATAGTCAGCAGTTTGCCGCTAAGGTGAACGGCGTAAATAACCCCTCCCAGCAGGTTGTTTGGAAGTTAACTGGCGCGACATCTAAGGATACTCGTGTCACTCCCAATGGTCTGGTATTTGTCGGCGAAGATGAGAAAAGCAATATGCTTGTATTGACTGCTTACTCTCAGAAAACTCCTGAGGTATATGGCGAGGCCATCATTGATGTGGTTCCCGCAGAGACTCCTGGTGTTGATGAAGTAACTGTCGATGCAATTATCATTACTCCTGATATGGTGGAACTTGAGCAAGGCTGGCAGACTGTATTCAAAGCAGTAGTCATTGGTAAGAACAATCCTTCTCAGGCAGTTACTTGGAGTCTGACAGGCAATAATGTTCAGACTACATACCTGACTGATGATGGTGTTCTGAGTATCGGTATTGGTGAAACTGCCCAGAGCCTGCAAGTTCGCGCAACATCCAAACAGGATGCTACCAAATACAACATCGCCTATGTTACCATTGCGGCTTATGATGCCGGCGGTGACAATGGATTTACCGATGTTCCCGCAACTCCTCTCAATACCAAATATGTCCGTGAGCGTACTGCAAACGGTTCCGCTGTTTGGACTCCTATTGAGGAGGAAGTTGAAGAGCCAATCCCAGAGCCTGATCCCGTAATCAATAGCATTGAGGTTTCTCCCAATGCTGTAACTGTGGCGCCCGGCTCTGTAATCACATTCGCGGCCATCGTAAACGGCTCTGAGGAGCTGTCTAAGGAAGTAACCTGGTCTATTAGCGGTCAGCGCGATCCTAATACCAAGATTACCTCTGACGGCGTTCTGACAATCGGTGCTGACGAAGATGCAATGATGATTCGCGTGACTGCGCGCTCCATCGTTGACACTTCTAAGTATGGAACCGCAACTATCAGTATTGATGAGGAAGCGCCTATCTTGCAGCAGGTGACTGGTTTCTATCTGGAGCCTATCGAGGCCACCGTTATTAAAGACCACTCTCTGCGCTTCCAGGCTATCGTCACTGGCGTAAATATCACAAATCATAACGCAACCTTCGCCGTGAGCGGCAATCAGTCTCCTCAGACTATTATTACTCCTGAAGGTGTGCTTTATGTAGACAAGGAAGAGACCAGCGCTCTTCTGATTGTCACTGCTACTTGCGCCGCAGATCCTAAGTTTACTGATACTTCTCTGGTAACAGTAATTCCTCCAGAGCTTGCCGAAGATGAGCCTGTGGTAACTGTTATTCAGCTGTATCCCGCATATACTCAAATCGGTCGTGGAATGAACGCGCGCTTCGCAGTTCAACTGACTGGTTTGAATAATCCTCCCGCTTCCATTATCTGGGATTTGACTGGTGCATCTTCTCTTGCAACTCATGTTTCTCGTGATGGTGTTGTTTATATTGGCGCCGACGAGCAACTGCATGAGATTACTCTCCGTGCGACAGTAAGTTATGATCCAACTAAGTTCGCTGAGTCAACTATCAATGTAGTATCTGAGGATACTCCTGGTATTGATGAAACCACAGTTGATGCTGTGATTATTAGCCCTGCGGCTGTTGAGTCTGATCCTGGCCACCGCATTACCTTTAAGGCTACCGTAATTGGACAGAATAATCCTTCTCAAGAGGTTATTTGGAGCCTTGACGGAAATCTGAAGGCTGAGACCACAATCAATCAAATGGGTGTGTTGACCATCGCCACAGACGAGACTGCACGAGTGCTGAAAATCACTGCGACTTCTGTCGCTGACTCCACAGTAAAATCAACCAGTTATGTAACCATTTCGAAGACCCAAGATACACCGGACACGGGAATTGAGGACGTTCCAAATGATCCTCTTAATATGAACTATCAGCGTCGAATTGACGAGAATGGCCGTACCTACTGGGTGAAATATCCTGAAGTTGGTAATGATGGTCAGCGTTATATGCGTCGTTACAATCAAGTAACTGGCGAATATGAATGGGAGCCTTATCCAGAAATTCCTCTGGACGGCAAACAGTATGCTCGTCAATACAATGCTCTGACCCGTAAGGTTGAATGGGTTGAAGTCGAGGCTTCTGGTGGCGGCCGTCCTGATGCGCCAATTAACCTTGGCACTGTTGGTACAAAAGCCGAACTTGATCGATTCGAAATTCCCGCCGATTCCATGGATGGCGACTTCATCTATGTCGAAAATGATGAGACCCAGGGTCACTGCCCAACCATGTACATTGTTCATACCAATGAGCGCGGCGAGAAAGAATTTGTTCTCTCTATGGTCTTCGGTCGTAAGCCTATCTTGGGCGACAAGCTCGACATTCTTTATGTTCTTGACAACAGTGTTCACTCTCAGTTGATTAAGGACATCGAAGTTCTCTCTGAGTTTGATACCAATGAGAAGCGTTATGAACTTTATAAGTCTCCTTCCGCTTGGCATCTTGTAACTGAGCTGCATGAGGGCTTCTGGAAGGAAGTTATGAAGCATCCTGATTGGTATAAGATGCTGGTCGGCATGGCACGTGACGATGGTTCCACAAAAGCCTATATCACTTGCTTCACCGATGAGCATGAGTTTGAACATTATAAGACTCAAGACATTGACAACCCAGATCCAATTCAGAATACTCTGGCTTGGACAAATACTGTACAGCCTGGTAATGTATTTACCGCGGCCAACGCTACTCGTCTGATCCAGTATCTGTTCCATCTGGATACTATGTCTCTGACAGTTGGTTCTCAAGAGGAAATTCCGCCTGGAACTGAGCCTGGCGTTACTCCTTGGGCGACAGTTATCGGCGAGTATTCTACTCTGATAAACGGCGAGACAATCGGTCCTCTGGAAGATGTAACTGATCCTACTGGTTATGTTTGGGTTTCTGAGCATGAGAAGTTTATGATTGGTTCTGCTGGTGACGGTAGTCAGATGTTCTGCTATAATATTGATACTGGAGACCACTTTATCTTTGATGTACCAAATTATAGTCGTGAGCATATTCCAAATACCGATGTTCCTTTCTCCTTAGCTACTGATGTTAACGAGAGATATTTCTTCATGTATATCACCACTAGATTAGGTGTTTGGGGAGATAGAGTAACTCATGAAACAAAACAGATTACTTGGCGTCCTACTGGATATACGGGGCTATCTGATCCTGGTCGATATACAAAGCCCGGTATCGATCCAACTGGTCAATTCTATATGCATACTTCCACCAATCCCGATACCCCAACATTTACTTCCTTCTCTTTTGACACTGGAGATATTGTAACAGAAGGACCGATTGACGGCACTTCTTCTTCTGCAATTTGTTTGAATAACAATGTTGTATTTACAAATACTCCAGAAGGTAGAATTATCACCTATAACTTTGACCCTGTAAGAGGTACCCTTAGTGTTAGAGCACATGGTAGTGATAATTATACACCATATGCTTGCCGCTATGTTGTTGAAGCAACTACTAACGGCAATCAAGTATTATGTGTAAAGGTTGAAGCTGGTGATAACTGTCCTGTGTGGTTTGTATACGATTGTAATAGTGACACAATTATCGCAGAATCTGCAAACCGTGGCCAGAATGACTATTGTTCTCAGACCAACCCTTAGGCGAAGAGTTGCACATATGAATTGCCCACTTCCGTTGGCGAGCGTTATTTACTTTCCAGTGCAACTACTCAGCAAGGTTTAGTACTGTCTTATGATGGTAATAACTGGAGAGAGGTAACAATTCCATTTGGCGGCTTGGACAACACCAAGCACGAGTATAACCAGCCAATTTTGATGAATGATGGCGACATTCTGATTACTCAGGATGATACCGGCAAGCCCGTCGGATTTGACTTGGTTAAGATGGAAGTTGTTGACCTTGAAGAAGTGCTGCATCCTGGCGGCGACGCACACATGGTTCAACTTGACGACACTCACTTTATGTGGTGTACTGACGACGGTTCTCAGTTGTTGCGCTCCAAAGAAGATGGCACTCAGGAAGTCATTCTTGAGATGCCTGAGCAACAGTGGATTGTATTTGGATTTGGTCGTCGTACCGAATCTGGAGGTTGAGAGGGGCGCTAAGCCCCTCTCCTTTTAAGGAGGGATAATATGCCAGTAGTAGCTAAAGTTAATTGGGTTGGCGAAAATGGAGATACATCACATCGTCCTTCTTCCTTAAATGTCGCTATTCTACGCAATAGCGAAACCAATACAAATGGAACTATAACCGCTGCCGAAGGTTGGGAGCATACCTGGAATAATTTAAATCCAAGTTGGCGTTATCAATATACTGTTCGTGTAACAGATTAGTTGGAGCGCTATACTGCAACCTATGAAGACCGTCATGAATAGACTGGTGGCGATGGATGGAACCCTCAATATACTGATACCACCACTATTACAATGACTTTCAACCCTACTCCAGAGCCAGAAAAAGTCAATGTAAATGCTGAAGTAGTGTTTTACGGAGATGACTAGGACACTCTTGGTATGCGGCCTATCTATGCGACAGTTCATTTGATGCGCGACGGTATATTGTATGATACTGTTCGTATTGGTAATGGATGGAGTTGGAACTGGATTTGGGAAAATCTGGACCCCAATTATACATGGACTATTGAAGCCGATAATGTTGAGGGTTATGATAAATTGATTACCAATGAGGGTAATCAATGGCGAGTAACATATGGTTTTACATATGTTCCTCCTGAGCCACCAGACCCAGCGCCCGGCAACCATCCCACAAAAGAAGATCTCGACTTGATGTATTCCGTTCTTTATGATGATATTAGTGCGGAAAATGCACAAGATGTTATCCATGTCCTAAATTATGGAACTCATGTTGAAGGAGATGGATAATACTTCCTCTCCTGGCTTGCCATAAAAAAATTTTTGTGGTATAATATAATCAAAGAGTGAAAGGAGCAATAATGGGAGAGGAGGACACAGATGAGTGATCTGTAGGCCTGGTTTGCGCCTCTTCTTTGGATTATTGCTACAATTACTGCAATTGTTGCTTTTGTGAGGTTATGCAAACCAGTTTGGAAAATATTCACTGCCCCAGATCGACTGGAAAAAACGCTCTCAGAAAACATGAGAACAATGGATGAGCATTTCAAAGATGTTAATACGCGACTTGACAAATACGACGATGACCTTTAGCGCATCGAAGTCCGCTTATAGCATAATGATGAAGTGCAGATGTCCTTGTTGCATGACCAGATAATTCAAATCTACGAAGTTGCAAAACTGAGTGGAACAATATCTGATGCTGATTATAAGCGCGCCACCGATTTGTATAGACAAGATGGTGGCAGTGAATACATTGATAATATCATGGAACTCATGGCCGAGCTCTTCAAGGAATCTTAGAAAAAGAGACTGAAAGAGGGTGAATGACATGGGTGACGGAAAAAGATCCACAAAGACCGCTATGAAGATGGCGAAGTGGTAGTATAAGCTGGAACGCCGTAAAGCGCGCAAGCCATTCACTACCATGAAGTGGGTTGTTCTATTCAGTCTGTTAAATGGTTACGCCTGGGTTTGGTGTTCCTATATCTTGGCCTTTATGGACAAGTATACAATAGCTGAGCAACTTTCCCAGGTTGCCATTACAGAAATAATCGGAGTTGTATTGGTCTACGCACTGAAGTCGCTCGTTGAAAACTTGTCTAAGAACAATCAATGGCCTGACAAGCCGTGGAAAGGCAAGCAGGCACAAGAAGACGAGGCGGCAATACCAGAGACTGAGAACGGCATTGAGGCAGAAATGGCGGAAGACGCAAGCGTCTCTGCACTGGATTACATCAATACCGACACCTCCGAAACTTCATAATGAAAGGATGGCAAATTTATGGAACAGATCATGTAGATGTTCCCAACCATCGGCTGTATCGCAGTCATTTGCTTTATCGTTTGCCAGATTGTCAAGCTGACTCCTCTGGCCACTAAGTGGGTGCCCATCATCTCTGCTGTCGTGGGCGGCGTGCTTGGTGTTGTCGGTCAGATGACTGGTGTTGCCGAGCTTGCGGACTTGCAGATTTTTGATGCAATCGCAACAGGTATTTGTTCTGGTCTGGTTGCCTCTGGTGCTTATAGCTTGGTTTCCAACGCCAAGGGCAGCAATCCCCAGAACGAATTTAGTGCTAAGGAGCAGAAACAAATGAAGCTGGAGACTATTGTAGAGGCCGCAATTGCTGCGCGCGCCAACGAGCCTGATACTCCGGCTGAGACGGAGACGCCTAAGGAGGGCTAATCACTACTTATGGGCAAAACTTTCACTCGTGACCAGCGTAAGAACAACAAATATATGCAGCGCGACATGAAGCGTAAAGCAAAATTTGATGAATACGTGAAGGACGAGCCACGGCCAAAGCCGAAGCCCAAGCAGAAATGGCGTCCGCACTCTGAGACGGACGTAGATTAAACATTCTCAGGAAGCCGCCCATGTTGGAAACAACCTCTGGGCGGAACTTCCTTTTTAAGAGAGAAACGAAAGGATAGATTTAATGACCTATTCTGGAATCAAAACAATTGATGTGACAGAGAAGTAGATGGAACAGTTCTATTCCCATATGGACAAGAACATTTTTCATCTTGAACAAAATCAATACCTCGTGCTGAAAACGCCCGAAGGCAAATTGATTGGCCCCTATGTCTGGCATGAGCCAGAAGGGCATACTGAAATTCTCTACCGTAAGTTTTCTTCCAAAATGTTTGGCGATGTCAAACCAAAGGATAAAGATCCCTACCAGATTGCCTATATGGATAGTCTGGCCCACAACCAGCTAACATTCTGCACTGGTCCTGCCGGTTCTGGTAAGACCCAAATTGCATTGGCTTATGCTTTTGAACAGCTGGAGCGCGGCGCGATTAGCAAGATTGTGGTATTCTGTAATCCATATGTTGCAACGGGCGCCGTCAAGATGGGATTTTATCCGGGAAGTAAAATTGAAAAGCTGATGGAGTCCTCCGTTGGCAGCGTTTTACTTTCTAAATTGGGCGGCCGAGATAATGTCCAGCGGCTCCTCGACCAAGAGGAACTTATCCTAATGCCGATGGGCGACTGCCGCGGTTATGAAGTGCCCGAAGATTCGTTCGTGTATTTCACTGAAGCCCAAAATACATCTCGATACCTTATGAAACTTTTCTTGCAGCGCACCAATGATACCTGTAAGATTTGTGTCGAGGGCGATGAGCGACAAGTTGACCATGATGGCTTTGAGAATGGGCTTAATGGTCTTAACGCCGCTATCGAGGTGTTCCGTGGAGAGGACTATGCGGGTCACGTCAGGTTGGAAAATATCTATCGTGGCAGGATCGCAAAAAGAGCAGAATTGATTTGTGATTGATAGATGGTTTTCTAAAGTCGAAAGGAGTTAAGATGATTTTACCACCCAAGAAGCGTGTGACACAGACAGTTGTCGCACTTGCGGTTTGTTTAGCTATCGTGCTTTGTACTGCTGGCGCGGGACATTTAGATGACAAAGATGAACCAGTGGTTCCCACCGTCACCGAGTCGCTTGTAGTCCCAACTGCGCTAAGTACAATAGCTGCTACTCAAGCCGTAACCGAAGCGTACGCGGCTCATGCTTCTGAAGAGGTAGAAGTAGTCGAGGAGGTTGAACCTCCATCCCCAGATCGTAGCAAACCACTCTATAAAGTGTATAAGAATGGCTGGGAAGTTGAAGTTGACACAGATCTTCAATGGTATATCCGAGATATGTGTGAGAAATACAATTTCCCTGAAAAAACCATTTATGGAATGATTCTCACTGAATCAACTTTCCAGGCAGACGCATACAATGCAGGCTGTTACGGCCTTTGCCAAATCAATAGCTTCTGGATTCACGGAGCTAATATCACGCACTTTACAGATGACTACTCCAGCAGAGACCTCACTAATCCATATGATAACTTGCTAACCCTTGCTGAAATGATAGTTTATTGCCGCGACACATACGGCTTAGACTTATCAACTCGTGATGGGCAGGTTAAATGGCTTTACTGGCATAATACAGGAAACCATCCATACGGAGTAACGTATTGGGCATATGCAGAGAAAGCATTTGGATTTGCGGACGAATTAGTACCGCTTCAATAAGTAAAATTGCAGTAACCGGATGTGGGATTTTTCTTCCTGCATCCGGTTTGCTTGCAATAAAAAAATTTTTATGGTATAATATAATTAAACTAAGAGAGGAGTGAGACGATGGCATACGAGTCCAAGACTCAGTACTGTACCAATAATAAATATTGGTATCTGCCTGAAATTTCCATTAACGGCTTGGTTCTCCACTCTGTTGGTTGTCCTCAGCCAAAGGCATCTGTCTTTGTGAACAACTTCAATAAGTAGAGTGCCCGCGCTTCTGTCCATGGATTCATTGAGCCTGGCCTTTTCATTAAGACTGCGCCTTGTGATGAAAAGAAGAGGAAGGCTAAGAAGTGCTATCATGTTGGCTCTGGTAAGAAGGGTTCTTTTAACTCTACCAGAATTGGCATCGAGATGACTGAGCCAAGCACCATCACTTACACTGGAGGTGCGAATTTTAGGGACAACAATCCCACAGCGACCAAGGACTTCATCATGCGCACAACTGCCACGGCCGCTGAAGTGTTCGCTGATTTGTGCATTTTCCATGGTCTTCCGGTGACAGCGATCACTACACATCGTCAGGCTTGCCTTGATGGCTACGGCTCCAATCACGGCGATCCTGAACATCTTTGGAACCATGTTGGCTATTCTCTTGCACAGTTCAGAAATGATGTGCAAGCTCTAATTAACGCGAAAGGAGATTATTTAGCTACTATGACAAAAGCTGAATTTGAAGCCGTTCTCGACGAGAGAATTGGTAAGAATTATAAGACCATTGCAGACCTTCCCGATTATGCTAAGCAGCCTGTTCGCAACGCTGTTGCTGCTGGTTGCCTCGACGGCACTGGTGAGGGTGGTTCCGGTGATAACCTGATTATCCGTCTCTCTCATGACCTGATGCGTACTATGGTTATCCTGGACCGCGCTGGCCTCTTTGCGAAGAAAGAGGATACTGCTACTACCAGTACTCGGAGGGTAATCAAAAAGGAGGAGTGATCCCCTTGATTCTATACTTTGTTGATTCCAAAGGCCAGAAGAAAGTTATCTGTGAAGCGGATAATGTGGCAGATATGATTGAGCCGATGATGGCTCATAAAGCAAAGCGGAATATCTTTTCAAGTGGTCCGTTCAGTCTGCCAGGGCCGATGGACCCAAATAGCTGTTACATTTTGAATCAGGAACCAAATGGTTGCCATTACGAGGTAGCCAATGAGGTTGCTGAGTAACATGATATGAGATAGGCCCTGGACATAGAGATATGTTCAGGGCTTTTTCTTTTTGAGAAGGAGGAAATATGGATTTAGTTTAGAGATTTATTTAGCTTGATAAAGAAATCGTTTAGTTATCAGAAGAAGGATAGTCTTAGTCTCTTTCTCCAAGAGGTCTTAAATGGGATACTCATGGGCATTTGGTCTTAAATGATGGTAATTATATTTATAGGGTTCTTTCTCCCATAGAATACTATGACTCGAAGGCCATATATTTGCTTTCAAAAAAAAATAATTTATCTTTTTTCTTAGAATAGGAACTAATATATGCTGGAGAGCATTTATATATTACAAAATAGAGGAAAACAGATGAAATTGAAGTAAAAAAAGCTCGTCTTTTGCCTGAAATTTCGGCAAGTTTAGAAGTTCTTCCTTTTCATCTTAAAAATACATCTTTGGAAAAAATTATATATAGAGATTATGGAGAAGAAGAATATAAAAGCATTATTGAATTAGCTCATTTATTAAATATTAAAGATATAAATTTTAATAATTGTGGTATTATAAATGGAAAAATTGTCTGTTTTGATTACGAAAGTCATCAAAAAATTACTTTAGAATAGTTGACGGAATATCTTAAATTAAAAGGTATTCGTTTAACCGAAGAGGATTTTGCTATCTCGGCAATTTTAAAAGGGGTGAAATAATGAATATTGTTTCTAAAATTAGAGAATTATCAAAACTAATGAATGAAATTTCAAGTTTTGATTAGTCAATAAATAAAGAAAACCTTCATTTTTCAGTAACGCATAAATTAGTAATTGAAGATGGTCCATAGATTTTAAGAATTGAAGATGCTACAGCAATTAAGACGCGAATTGAATTATATAAGATTGCAAAACAAGAATTGGGCTTTGAATTTTTCTTAAAAGAAATTTTAGAAGAAGATTTTGGTCCATTTGCGTTATCTTCTCAAAGAAAAATAAAACCATTTATTGAAGCACCAGTTCAAAAAGTAGCTTTTAATGGGTTGAATTATAATTTCTCTTCTGAAACCCGTTTAAAAGATCAAAGTTGGGAATTTTCTTTCTGCAATAGAGTGTATTATGATTATGGAGAAGAAAATTATGTAAAATTACATGACTTTTTTCATAAATATAGGATTTTAGGAGTTCATAATAAAAATGTAGGTATAGGAGTAGATGATAAGATCCAATGTTTTGATTATATTGCAAATTTCGCTCTTGGAGGAAGAAAATAATGATAACTGAAAAATTATAGAAAAAATTTAATGTTTTATCTATAATTATTAGTAAAAGATGTAACGGCATATGTGATTATTGTCTAATAACAAGGGGAAGAGAAAAAGATAGATTTGATAAACTTCCCTTTTACGACATTAAGGATATTGTAAAAATTATCAATAGTTTTGAATTGAAAGAAGATGAAATTCCATATTCAATAGCTGTTTAGATTGTTGGCGGTGAACCATTACTTTTTGTTGATTATATGACCCAAATTATGAATTATATGATAAAGTCTTGTGAAAAGATTAGATTCATATTTAATATTTATACTAATGGCTGTGCAATGACGCCGGAAATTTTGGATAAATTGAGTAAATTTCCCGTAACAATTACTTTTTCTTTAGATGAGGTGGTAAAGGCTGATACTCATAGATTTTATTAGGGGCGCCCAATGAACATCGTGACCATGGAGAAATTAATTGAAGCGCATAATATTTCTCCTGACATGGTTAGAACAAATAGCGTCGTTTCAGAGTTAACTTATAAAGGACTCCCTGAACTATACCATTTTCATAAAGAAAATAAAATATGGAAATGGGGATGGGGATTTATGAGAGCTGATATTCCTGAACACGCTGAGTGGCAATAGGAAAATTTTTAGGAAATGTCTGTTATTTTAGAACAAATTGTACAAGATTCTTTAAGATATCCCTTTATTTTGTATAATATTTTAGAATATGGACAAATTAAAAGAAAAGCAATGACTACTGAAAATATCCCTTTGTATATAAATATGGATGAAACTATTTCCACTTTATCAGGAGATAATTGTTTTAGAGTTCCTATCAGAGATTTTACATGGAAAGATTATTTTTCTACTTTAATTGAATTTCCGGAATTATATTTTTTGAATGACTCTAACCAAGAAGATAATTTAACAGAGTGTATACATTGCCATTATCGAGAAAAGCATTTAAAGGGATTGATGAAACTCCCGCATTCTCAATGTAAATGGTCAATGTTGCTCCGTTATTTTTATAATAAATACTATAAGGAGAAAAGGAATGTCTGATTTAACTTTTTATCCAGGCTCCGTCTTAGTAATTTTAGGGTACCAGTGCACAAATAATTGTTCATACTGTTATCTTAAAAAGAACGGCGCCCATATGGAACAAAATATGTCTTTAGAAACTTTTGAAAAAGCGATAGATTGGTATGAAAAATTCATATCTAATCCTGATCTTCCATATATTCCGTCTATCGCTTTAATAGGTGGCGAACCCTTAAAGTATTGGGATTCTTTAGATTTTGAGAAAAATCTTCCAAGAATTTCAGAAATAGTCCATAAATATGGGAAAGAAATCAGGTTAGTTTCTAATGGCATTCTTTTAACAGAAAAACGGAGGAAATTAATTCGAGATTACGATATTCATATGGATATTTCAATGGATGGTTTTCAAGCTGCGCATGATTTAAATCGAAAGACTAAAGAGGGAGAGCCAACTTGGGAGAAAGCCATGCGCGCAGTACAATGGCTTATGGAAGACGGCAATGATTTGAGAGTTAGAGCAACCGTGGCTCAGAATAACGCGAAAAATCTATTTGAGATGTACCATTTTCTCTATGAGCTTGGTTGCAAGAGATGGGGTATTGAAGTAGATACATTTTCTACCTGGTCGCCGAAAAGAATTTCTTGGTTAAGCGTTGAATATGATAAAGCTGTTGAGCATTATGTCTCTCACTATGATCCAGATAGAAGTTGTTTTTCTTTTGATAGAACTTTAAAGATGTTGGCTCCAAATTTTGTTAATTCAAGTTATATGGATACAAAATTTTTGAGACCGAACTCTATTGCAATTTTGCCGCCAGGGGATATTCAAGTTAATCATAATTTTCCTGTTTGGTCGGATATTGAAACAGCAAAATACTTTGATATTGGTAATATTTTTACCGGTCTTGATGAAGATATTGTTCAAGGATATCTTGATAGATTTGGTTTAATGACAGAATCATCTTATTTCGCCCAGAATGAGGAATCGATATGTAAAACTTGCCCCGCGGCGGGGATTATGTGCCAAAATCCTTGGATTAACAAAACTCTTCCTCGTTCTGTTTGGATTCCAAATCATGATATACAATGTTATGCTTTAAGATTAGTCGCATTGTATGGGGAGAAATATTTGAAAAAATATGGATATAAAAAATAAGATTAACAGCTATACGCTGTATTTAACAAATTGTTGTTAGTTAAATTGTCCGTACTGCTATGAAAAGAGAAATAGAGAGTTAAATGGTAAATATATTATGCCGTGGGAAGATATAAAAGCTATAATTGATTTTGCAAAAAGTAATTATAATGGTGAACAGTTGGAGTTTTCACTATTTGGTGGAGAGCCGCTGTTCTTTCTAAAAAATTAGGTCTTTAAGATTATAGATTATCTAAAGGAAAATTTTTTAGTAGAGCAATTTAGAATTACAGTTATGTCAAACGGACTTAATTTAACTAAAGAACTTATTGAGCATTTAAATGGGTTAAATTGGTTTATTTTAATTTCTTTTGATGGGCCATATGAACTAATTCATGATAATATCCCAAAACCTGCTTTTGATAGAATAGTAAATAATATCACTTCCTTATCTGAAGAAATTCGCACCACACGTATTGGATTAAAAGCGACAATACCAGATGATTTTATAGATTAGATTGATGTTATTTATAACTATCTGAATAGTTTTCATCCAGCTGTAGTGTATTTATCTCCGACGCATGAAATTGATCATTTTAGAATTACACCAGCAATTAAAAAAATTCAAAATAACATTGGTGATACTCGCGATGGATAGATTATCTCTCAAAAGATTAAATTAAAGTCTGGAATAGAATTGTATTTCCGCCGCGGAGAAATTACTTTACTTGGTCATAGTTATCATGTCCCTTTTAATAAACCCGTAGGATGGTTTTAGAATGGGAAAGTCTCTATTAGTTGGACCCTATTGTTAGAAAAAATAAAAACTTTCCCAGGCATTGTTGATGGTCAGCTTTATTTATACCCGGAAGATAAGAATAAATGCTCTACTTGTAAATTAAAAGATAAAATCTGCATCCCATTGGATGGAGAAACAGATCATTTAAATACTACTCAATGCTTGTGGTATTCAACTATTTAGGAGGTTATTTAATGGATTATCCAGAAAGACTATCTATTCATCCGCTCCGAGGTATGGTATTAAATGTTACTGATGCCTGTAATTGTCGCTGTCGTTATTGTTTTACTTCTCCAAATCCTCGAGTAATGGATTTAGATACTGGAGTCCAAGCAGTTAAATGGTTTTTTGATTATAATAGTCAGAAAAACCTTGATAAAAAGGAAAAACTTTCAATTTCTTTCTTTGGTGGAGAGCCTACTCTGAGATGGGATGAATTTATTTATCCATTAGTTCAATATGTTAAAACTTATATTCTTCCAGAATATAAAGACAGATTTGATTTAAGATTTTCTTGTACGACAAATGGCCAATTATTAAATGAAGATAGAATTAAGTGGTTTATTGAAAATAAAGGTAATTTCTTATTATCTATTGATGGAGATAGAGAGACTCAAGAGTTTAATAGACCAAGAGTTGATGGTAAATCAAGTTTCGATCCAGTAAATGAAAACATTGATTTATTATTAAAGTATCAACCAGATATTACTTTTAGAAGTACTTTAATTCCCGAAACAGCTAAAAATGTTGTTCAAGATTACCTTTTTGCAAGAAAAAGAGGATTTCGAAATTGGTTTACTATTCCAAATGTTCGCCAGAGTTGGAATAAAGAAGATCTCGAACTACTTCAGCATAATATGGCATTGATTTGCGGAATTATGCTTAAGGATATTGAAGATGGACAAAATCCTCTTCAATTTAACTGGATCAATAGAATGATTAAAGCAATTATGGTAAAAGCACCTCAAACGCAGCATTATATGAGATGCGGTCTTGGGACAACCTCCATTGGCGTGGCAACAGATGGTAGTTTATGCGCTTGCCAAGAGAATAGCACTTATCATGATTTATCTAATCCATTTTATATCGGTGATGTTTATAATGGGATTGATAAAGAAAGACATCTCGCTCTTTTGAGTAACTTCGATGGATCTCGATGCATCTATTGCAAAGATCACTGTAAGAATTGTCCCATTAACCATATTTGTCAAGGATGGTCATGTCCTTCAACCAATTTCGCAATGACTGGCGACGTTATGGAGAGACCAGAACCAATGTGCGAATGGTTAAAGATTTTGTATTTTGCCTCTGCAAATATGATTTTAAATGCTGCTCAAATTGATAGCAAAAATTTCATTGAATGGGCAAAATTTAATACTGAATTGACGGGAGGTGCAGCGTAATGTCAAGTTGTTCTAATTGTTGTGACACTTGCCAAAATTGTGTAAATTGTAACGATACTTGTGATACTTGCCAAAGTTTTTGTGAATTAGGTAAACAGTTAGCTACACAAAATGGGCTAACAGCTCCTTGGCCAACTTTTGCTAAAAATGATATAATTATTAAAAAATTGCCTCGGGATGTTTTTAATGCGGCAATTGATTATGTTATCGCGGCAGCGGCTTTGGGTACTAAGCAAGACAGCGGTGGTTGGACAGGTGATCATGAAATAAGAGATTTTATATATGCGGATAAAGTCAATGAGTTAATAGAAGGCATTGAATCTCTTGGAGGCGGTACTACTGTTAGTGTAGGCCCTTTTACGAAAGATATAGATATTGTCTACGCTTCGTATTTTACTGCCATTTCAAATGCACTATCAGGACTATTGCTTCATCCAGATGCTTGCGATGAATGTAACATTGAGTGCGATGTAACTTGCGATACTTGTGATACTTGCGATAGTTGCGAAGGGTCTAATAGTTATTGGCCGTCATCTTGGAGCGGTTCATGGAGTGGTTCATGGAGTGGAAGCGGTTGATTGACATAAAAAAATTTTTGTGTTATAATAAATATAGAAAATGAAAAAGAATAAAATCGGTTGAAAGGAGAGTTTTTATGTCTAATCCAAATACAGAGCGCGATATTAAAACTATTTCTTTCGGTCGAGCGTGTAGAGAACGCCTCGGTATGTATCTGTCCTCAGACCAGACCGAGGCGCTTCATCTCGGCTTGAGAGAGATCTATGTAAACTCTCTTGACGCCTTGACCGAAACCAATGCTCCTAAAGGAGTAATTACCATTGAAATCAACTCAAAAATCCATAGAATCACAGTTACAGATGACGGCCCCGGCATCCCCAATAAGAAAAGAGAAGATGGTAACTATTCTCTTGTTGCTGCCTTTACCCTTAGTCATACTGGTAGCCACTTTGATGGGCGCGCTGTAAACTCTATTGGTACTAACGGCGTTGGTGGAAGTATTGTCAATCATACTGCAAATGAATTTGCGGTAAGTTCTAATGATGGCAAGATTTCTGCAATTGCTATATTTGTCTCTGATGATGACGGCGCTAAGCTCGTTAAATACGCTGATAGCAAGGCTGAGGGTAAGACTGGAACAAAAGTGTCTTATGTGCCTGATCCTAAAATTTACGGTGATGCCTGGTTTAATGAGAAGGACCTTATTGCCGAACTGGACGAGATGATGAAGTTCTACCCCAAGTATAAAATCATTCTCAACTTTGACGGCCATAAGACCAATATTGCGCATCCAAACGGTCTGAAAGAGGCAAATACTCGTGTCTATTACGAGTCAGACAACCTTATCATTGCGCTTGGGGTCGGTGAGGGGGGAATTAAACCGTATGGTAATCGTCTCTATCTACCTAATGGCGGCGCCTTCTTTACCCACTTCAAAACTCAGTTCACGAGAATTATTAACGACCTCTCTGGCCTTAAACTGACCGGCAATCAGGCCCAGGCTGTATTTAATGGATATATTGCAATCTTCGTTGCAAATCCGTTGTTCAGTAATCAGTCTAAGACCGCGATCTCCAATAAAGAGGTAAATGTCGAGATTACCGTCGCTCTCAAGAACGAAATGGAGAAGTTCTCCAAAACTAAGGATTGGGAAAAAGTAATCAAGGGCCTCGAAATGGAGATGAAGGCCGAAGAAGCCGCTGAGCGCGCTCGTGCTCGCATTAAGGCGGCTATGGACAAAATCAATAAGCCAAAGCGCACCCTCCAAATCGCTGAAAAGCTGAAGGATTGTATTGCGACTGGCGAAGAGGCTTGGCTCGCAATCACAGAGGGTAACTCTGCTCAGGGCGCCTTGAACAAAGGTCGTGACAATAACATCGTCGCCACATACCCTATTCGTGGTAAGTTCATCAACTGTTTGAAGAATAAACAGGAAGATTACCTCGATAACCAGGAGCTTCAGGAGATCGCTCAAATCTTGGGCGGCGGCCTCTTTGACAAATACAACGCGAAGAAGTTGAAGTATGGCAAAGTCTTGATCGCCGTCGACGCCGATGCTGATGGTAAGAACATCGCTGACTTGCTCATTACCTTCTTCTATGTTTGTATGCCTGAGTTCATTAAAGAAGGTCGACTTTACTGGATGCGCGCTCCTCTATACTATCGTGAGTCTACTCATGAGTATATCTTTACCGAGGAACAGTGGAATAAGGTAAAGAAAAAAGAGGGATTTGTGCGCGCCAAGGGTCTTGGTGAGATGAATGTCGGCGCCATTGAGGAGTCTCTGTTCGGTAAGTTTAAGGTTTGGGAGCAGCTCAAGCCTGGTAACTGGAATGCTTTCTCCAAACTCGTCAATGATTTGATGGGTACTGATGTAGAAACTCGTCGTGATTACCTGTTCGATAAGGTCGATTTTGACCAAGTAACTTTCCTGTGATTGAGGTGATAAGATGAACATTCTCGAAAAGATTTTGGAGGAGTCTTTCCTCGATTATAGTGCATTCGTGCTTCAACGCAGAGCCATTCCTGATACGCGCGATGGTTTCAAATACACCGCGCGCCAGATTCTTCATGCCCAGTTAAGAGAGAAATTGGATGCCAAACATCCTTTTAAGAAGTCTCAGAAGTCTGTGGCTGCGGCGACATCTTTCTCTTATGTGCACGGCGATGCGTCCTGTTATGAGCAGATTATCCGTATGGGGCGTCCTCTGGTTCAGCGTTATTTCCTTGAGGAGTTTAATGGCAACGAAGGTACGATTATTAACTCCAGCGACTATTCTGCTCAGCGTTACACAGAATGTCGCTTAAGTCCTCTCGGTATGGCACTTTTCGATTATTTGAAAGTGCTGCCCAAGGAAAATTGGTCTCCCACATATGATGAGGAAGGAGAGTTTCCTCTTGTTCTGCCTTCAGTCGGGTATTATAACATTTGCAACGGTAGTTTTGGTTCTATCGGTGTTGGTCTGATCAGTTCTATTCCTCAGTTTAACCTCGGCCAAATTAATAGAGCCATCTGTGATCTTATCAGTGATCCTACTATTGAACTTTGCATTCTTCCTGATTTCGCAAGCGGCGGCATCCTGCTAAATCCCAAGACTACTCTTGATAGTCTTAATCGTGGCGAGGGGCGCTCTGCCCTTCTTCGCGGCGTTGTAAAGAAGAATATCAAAGAGAAGTATCTTGAGGTTGTTGAACTTCCATATGGTGTGTATACCAATACCATCTGTGTGGAATTGCAGAAGGCTCTGGATAAAGGCAAGCCGCCCTTCAAGGACTTCAAAGACCTGACTAAGACCAAGGTTCAGATTCGTATTTATACGGATAAATTGGACGAGTGCGAGAAGTGGCTCTATAAGAATACTTCTGTTCAAAAGCACTTTACCATTAAACTTATCATGCTGGACAATGGTAAGAAGCCTCGTCTTTTCACCTTCAAAGAAGCGCTTCTGGCTCATATTGATCATGCTAAGAAAGTTTACAGACTTCAGTTTGAGAGTCAGCTCGATGCGCTGAAATCTCGTGAGGAGATTATCCGCGGTTTAATCCGCGCCCACTCTATCATTGATGACATCATCTATGTCATCAAAGAAGAGTCTACTTCTCGTGCCGATGCCATTAAGAATTTGATTTCTCACTTTGAGTTCACCGAACTTCAGGCAACTGCGATTGTCGATATGAAGCTGCATATGCTGACTAAAATCGACATTACAAAGCTCGAAGGGGAACTGGAGCAGAATTTGATTGACCAGGGCTATATCAATAAGATTCTGTCTGATGAAGAAATCTTCAATACCCATCTGAAAGAGCGGTATATGGAAGTCGCCGATAAGTATGGCGATAAGCGCCGCACTCAGATTTATCATGGAGATGAGTTTGAGAGTCAGCAAGACGGGGAAGTCTCTGATAAGGAATTTATGATTTTTGGCGGCGGCCAGGAATACATGACAGTAACTACTGAAGATCCTCAGACTATTGCCGTAGACATTATGTATAGCTCTCTCATCATTCCTGGCGATGAAGTGATTATCATTACTGATCAGTTCCGCGGCTTTACTCGAAAGTCCAATCAGTTTGTATTGGGTCGTGGAAGATGGAGCGACCTCATTAAGTTGAATGAGGGTGAAAAAGTCATCGCTGTTTATCCCAGACGAGAGATTGAGACCTCACAGTTCGCGATTCTTGAAACCGATACGGGTAAAATCGCCGTTCATCAGTCTTATATCCTTACCGGCGCGAGCACAAGGGGCAAGAAATTGGTATCCAAAAAGTTGCTGGTACAAGATGTAGAGCTGAGCGACAGTCATGAAGGATTGCCCCAAATTCGGTAACAGCTGTTCGTTTCGCTTGCAATAAAAAAATTTTTATGGTATAATATAAGTAGAAGATGAAAGGAGGCACAAAATGATTATTGCCTTGGTAATCGCACTAATTGTTTGTGTCGCCCTCATCGTTCTACTTGCAAGTAAGAATGCTTTCTTAAAAGGAAAAGTGATTACTTACGAAGCGCGAACAGTAATTCTGGATGAAACTGAAAATTTGTAGAAAAAGAACGCAACTCTTGAAGATTAGTGGGTTAAGCTATCTGCTAAGACTTCAGAGGCCGCGGCAGCGTTTGAAGAAATGAGCGGTAAAGTATCTGAGGCCGCCGCGAAACTTGATGTTCTTAACTATCAAATAAGTCAGGCTCAGGATTAGCGGCGTGAAGTAGAACTTTAGGCGACAAAGGATTTGGCGGCCGAAAGAGAGGCACGCCGCACAGAGTTTGAAAATCAGTTGGCGAAAGAGTTTTAGGAGATCCAAAAGAGTCATCCTGCTCAGCTACTGAAGGACGAACTTGATTAGCTTAATTCTGAGATTAAGTAGGCAAAGGAAACTCTTCGAATCCAGCAAGAACAAGCTCTTCAAAAGGAGCAGCAAGAAGAGTTCTTTGCCACTCACTCTGTTAATTTGACAGAGGGAGAGAAAGCCGACATCACAAAGATTATGGACTTTGCTCCACAGTTGAGTAGATTTGAGGCTTTCTGTAAACTTGTATGGACAGAATACTATCAGAAACCCCTTCAAAAACTCTGTAAAGAGTTGGGCGCTGATAAGATTACTGGTATCTACAAGATTACTGCTCAAGATGGTCGTTGCTATATCGGCCAGGCGCTCGACATTGGCTCTCGCTGGAAAGAGCACATGAAGTGCGCTTTGGGGATTGGGACTACTGGTTACATGACTAATAAGTTCTATCGTACCATGCACAAAGAAGGTCCTGAGAACTTTACTTTCGAAGTTCTTGAAATTTGCCCAAAAAGCAAGTTGGATGAAAGGGAACGCTACTGGATTGAGTTCTATAACAGCACTGTTTATGGATTCAATACCAAGATTGGAGGGTAATGCCCATGACCTTTCATTGGATTACATTGAAGCCACTTTCTTTACAAATCCTTCGATACATCGCCGACCATGACGGCGAAAAGGCTTCAGAACTTGCGGAAGGGCTTGGCTTGTCAACGAAACAAGTTGATGCGGCTGTGACAAAAAGTCTTGTGCGGCATGGGCTTGTAATTCGTGAAGCTAAGCTGACGCGATTACAAAAGAAGGATTACAACATCATTAAAATTACAGAACGAGGTAAGAATTATCTTACTTGGCTTTCTGAACAGGCCCAGGGCGAGCCATAATCGCCCTTCTATTTGCTCCGGTGGTGGAACTGGCATACACAGCAGACTTAAAATCTGCCGCCCGAGAGGGATTACGGGTTCGATTCCCGTTCGGAGCACCATAATATTGGGGAGTAGCGTAACGGCTAGCGCGGCGGTCTCTAAAACCGCTGGAGTGGGTTCGATTCCCACCTCCCCCGCCATATAGCGGGTTCGTCTAATGGTAGGACGCCGGTCTCTAAAACCGTTATTCCCTCTGAAGGGGTTGTCTGGGTTCGAATCCCAGACCCGCTGCCATTTATCCTTTATTAAGGATGTGACTAAAAGGACAAATATCTTTAAGAAAGGACAGAAAATAAATGCAAGTAATTAAACGCAATAAGTCTTTAGAGGAATTTGATAAGGATAAGATTTATAAAGCCGTAATGAAAGCCGCCATCGCAACTGACCAGGAGAACTTTGACTATGAGGCTCACGCCATCGCTGATGACATTGAGCAGATGTTGAAGGCCACTGGGGAAGACAAGATCGATATTGAGCAGATTCAAGACCTCATTGAAATCGACTTGTACGCCATCGCGGAAGCTCCCGAGACAGCTAAGGCTTTTATCTTGTTCCGTGAGAAGCGTAAGCAAGAGCGTGACAAAGCAAATCGTTACGCAAACATGATTCGCTCTCGTGCCCTCACTCCTGATGAGGCCAATTCCAGAGCAAACGCTAATCTCGATGAAAACTCCTTTACTGGCCGTATGTATGAGGCAAATGAGGCGCTGTGGAAGGAGACAGCGCTTGACGAGTTTATGCCAAAGGAGATTGCTGATCTTCACAATAAGGCAATCCTCTATCAGCATGACCTTTCTCGTTTTGCCATCGGCCAGCATAACTGCCTGACAGTGTATTTTGATTACATCTGGGAGCATGGTTTCCAGACTCGTCAGGCTACTCTGCGTCCACCCTCTCGTTTTGCATCTGCTTGTCAGCAGGTTGCCGTAATTTTCCAGGTGCTTAGCCAGCATCAGTTCGGTGGTATTGCTTCTGGCCATATTGACCGCGACTTGGCTCGTTTCGTTGATATGAGCCGCCAGAAGCTGATTAAGAAATACCAGAATATTGGCCTTTCAAAAGAGCAGGCAGATGCCCTTGTGAAAAAAGACCTGGAGGATGAAGTGCACCAGGGATGTGAAGCTCTCATTCATAACCTCGCTACTCTGCAATCTCGTCCTGGCGCCCAGCTGCCATTTAGTTCTCTGAACCTTGGCCTGGATACATCTGAGGATGGTCGCATGGTTTCTCGCGGTATTCTTGAAGCAATGATTGAGGGCGTTGGGCCTCATCATCAGACTCCTCCTTTCCCCATTCTTTGCTTCCAGGTAAAGAACGGCGTGAATAAGAAGCCTACCGATCCCAACTACGACCTTTATCGTCTTGCTATCGAGTGTGCTGCTCGCCGCCTGACCCCCAATTTTGTCAACTGCGATTCTTCTGTTTGTCATGAGAATCCAAATGACCCCGATACCGAGCTGACTGCTATGGGTTGTCGTACTCAGATGGGTCGCGACATTTACAGCGAGGGTGATCCTTACAATCGTATTGGCCGTGGTAATCTGGCTCCTGTGACAATTATTCCTGTTGAGCTTGGTATCAAGTATGGTGTTGTGACAGGTAAGCGCGATAAGCCTGACCTTGAGGGCTTTGAGCACGCTTTCGATTATCTTCTGAAGAAGGCCGAAGAGTCTCTGCTTATTCGTGCCAATATCATGTTTAAGCAGAAGATGAAGGTTGCATACGAAATGTATGTCAATCATGTCTGGAAGGGCACATATAATTACGATGACGAGGCTTCTGTCTATGAGGTATTGAAGCATGGTACTCTCGTTATCGGCGTCCTTGGCTGGGCCGAAACTCTTTGTGCTTTATTTGGCAAGCATCATGGTGAGTCCAAAGAGGCTGAAGAGTTCCTCATGAAGATGGAGAAGAAACTCAATGCTTACGCCGCAGAGTGCACCGAGCGCAATAAGCTGAACTTCGCCGCTTACCACACTCCTGCTGAGAACCTTTGCTATACTGCAATGACCAAGTTACAACAGCGTTGGGGTAAGGAGCTGAAGAATGTAACTGACCATGAGTATGTTACAAATTCTATCCATGTCCCTGTTTGGTATGACATCGATGTATTCGATAAACTGAAGGAAGAGGCTAAGTTCTCTAAACTTGCCACTGGAGGTAATATCGTTTATGTAGAGTTTGATACAACTGCTGTCCACAATCTTGACGCGGTGGAGCAAGTCATTAACTTCGCTATGGACAATGACATCCCATACTTTGCTTTTAACTTCCCTCTCGATGAGTGCACTGTATGCGGATACTCCGGCGAAATCCCTGCTGGCGGATGCCCCGAGTGTGGAGCACCAGACGAAGCAATTAATAGACTTCGCCGCGTAACTGGTTATATTACTTCTGACTATCGCCGCGCTTTCAATGCGGGTAAACAGGCAGAAGTAAGAGACCGTGTGAAGCACACACATGGAAAGGAAGTTGAGTTGGATTGAGAATTGCCAAGATCGTAAATAACGACCTGGCAAATGGCCCCGGAATACGAACATCTATCTTCGTTTCCGGGTGCCCAATCCACTGTCCAGGTTGTCATAATCCTGAATTATAGGATTTTCATGTTGGAACTACTCTTTCCGAGCATTTGATTGATAAGGTTATTGCCCTCCTTAAAGTTGACGGTATCAAGCGTGGACTTTCCATTCTTGGAGGAGAGCCTCTGGCTGATGAGAACATTCCCGGCCTCGCATATCTTTTATTGAGAGTGCGCGAATCTCTCCCAGATTGCGATATTTGGGTATGGACGGGATATACAATGGAAGACTTGATAAACCGTCATAGTGACCCCTTGACAGAAAAAAATTTTTATGATATAATAAATACAGTAAATGTGATAGTGGATGGGCCTTTTGTAGAAGCTCAAAAACCTGGTGAGCATCTCTGGAGAGGATCCGGAAACCAACGCTTGCTGAAAATGGAGAATGGTCACTACACAAAACTTTAATACCAGGAGGTAAAAACTATGGATATGGGAATTGATAACATTCAGATTTAGTTCCTTGGCGGCGGCTATCGTAAGGAGCTGCCTCAGCCCGAAGAAGTCCTTCTCTGGCATCAAATCGCTAATCGCGAATTTTGGTTGGATGAGGGTGAGATTACTTGGGACAATACTGCATGGTTGATGCAATATCTTATGTATTTGAATGAGCACGAGGCTGACGATATGACTCCTATCAAGCTTCATATTATGTGCCCCGGCGGCCATCTATATGTGATGTTTGCTCTCTATGATGTTATCAAGAACAGTAAGATTCCGGTTTATACCTATAACGAGGGTATTTGCCATAGCGCCGCTTTTCTGATTTATCTGGGCGGCCAGAAACGCTTTATGCGTCCTAACGCTGTGTTCTGTGCTCATGAAGGTTCTGCTATGCAGGGCGGCACATATCGTGAGAGTAAGGCAGCAATGGCGCAATATGACATTGAAGTCACCCGTATGAAAGAACTGATTGCCGAGGAGACGAATATGGATCTGGATTTCTTGAACCATAAGTTTGAGCAAAATTCTGATTGGTATATCCGTCAAGACGAGGCGAAAGAACTTGGAATTTTGAAGGAGTAATACAATGAGCAAAGTTTTGATGCGCAGAACTGAGATTTGGCGAGTCGATACTGAGAAAGAGGCTCAAGAGATTATCGACGAAGCCGCAAAGGAGGGCGACCTCACTAAGAAGATTATTGAGGTCAAACAAAAGAAGTCAAAGGGACAGGTTGTTGACGAAAACCTGAAGGTAACTACTCAGGTAGATTTTGCCGGCCAGTGGCCAACAGAGGAGGATGATGACTGATGGTTGTACTTGAGCCCAGTGTAGAGATTCTGAATAAGAATCTCGACGGTGTAGCAATGGCATAGCTCATTGAAGAGGCTGGTCGCACTTGCTACAAAAGTGAGGATAAGATCACGGAGGATTCCTATGACAAGTTTATCAGAGGAATTATTAAAAGAGGCCACGAGTCAGTTATTGAGCACTCCTCAATCACGGTACGGATTACTACTGATAGAGGGGTCACCCACGAAATTGTACGGCATCGTATCGCCTCTTATAGTCAGGAATCAACAAGATACTGCAACTATGGGACTGATAAGTTTGGTGGCGGAATCGCTGTCATTAGACCTTCTACCATTCCAAGTGGAACTCCTGCGTATGATGTTTGGCTCGACGCCATGCATTCAGCTGAGGACAAATACATGGCTCTACTTGCCAATGGATGCACCCCTCAGCAGGCCCGTGCCGTGCTTCCAAATTCGTTGAAAACAGAGATTGTGATGACCACTAATATCCGTGAGTGGCGTCACTTCTTCGCCCTTCGTTGTGCGCCCGCCGCGCATCCAGACATGAGAGAGGTTGCTCTCTTGACACTTGCTCTTTTCCATGAGAACATTCCTTTGTTCTTTGATGACTTGTACGAGCAATACAAGGAGGACATTGAGAAACTGTGAAAATCCTTTCCTTTGACCAAGCAGCCAATGTAAGCGGCTGGTCATATTGGGAAGATGAAGTTCCGGTTAAATGGGGTACTGTTGAGCCGTCGCCAAAGACCTTGCGCGGCGGCCAACGCCTCCATAGTCTTCGAAAGCAGTTCGAGGACTTAATCAAGGAATTTAATCCCGATATGATTCTCATTGAAAATCCTGTCGGCGGCGAAGAAGACAAGCGCGGTGGTCCAGAGAATAACTGGAAGACAATGCAAACGCTTTGTCAAGTACAAGGCGTACTTCTTGAAGTAATTGCCGCCCATCGAAAAAAAGTGGAGATTATCTCCCCCTCCTCTTGGCAAAATACTTGTGGTATTCATAAGCGTTCAAGAGATGAGCGTAAAGCCGGTGCCCGCAAGTTTGTTGAGAATTATTATGGTCTCTCCGATGTAATTCAAGACGTGGTAGACAGTATTTGTATTGGCTATCACTACATTCGTGAGAATGGCCTTGAAAGGAGTGCTTTCTAATAGAAATCAGACAAATCGCTCCTTCCATCGACATTTCAAAGTTCGGTAGGAAGCTCTCGCCAGTAGAGTAGGTTCTGGCAAATCGAGGAGTATAGGACATTGACGGCTTCTTTGATGTAAGTTGGGAAGATGTTCAATCTCCATATGACCTCGATTATATCAAAGAGGCTGCAAATAAAATCCGTGAACACGTTGAGGCAAATCATAAGATTGCTATTCTCGTAGACGTGGATATGGATGGATATACCAGCGCGGCGCTCTTAATCAATTATATTCGGATGCAACAGAAATATGGAGACTGGGTAGACTGTTCTCCAGAGATCATTCACATTCTGCACACAGGTAAGATTCACGGTCTTGACGATACTGAGGTTATGGATAAGGTGCTGAACACTATTAAACCCGACCTATTCGTTATCCCCGACGCAAGCGGTAATAATAAACAGTATCAGGCCCTCACCAGTGCAGGGATTGATGTAGTAGTGCTTGACCACCACGACATGAGCGAACGTGGCGACGGCGAGAAGGTAATCGTGGTTAATAATCAGCAGTCCTCTCGGTACAAGAATAAGGACCTGAGCGGCGTGGGCGTTGTATATCAGCTTTGCCGCGTGTTTGACGATATGCTTTCTTTTGTTTGCGCCGACAACTATCTCGATATTGTAGCACTCGGTCTTGTGTCCGATGTTATGGATCTTCGTTCTGCTGAGACGCGCTTCTTGGTATTTGAAGGTCTGAAACCCGAGAATCTGCGTTCTTATTATCTTGAATACGCGAAGTTCGCCAACTATAAGATTTAGAATGTAGATTTGACCCCTCATGTGGTTTCTTTCTATGTGGCGCCACTCTTTAATGCGGTAAACCGTATCGGTAGCATGGAAGAGAAAGAGCTGGTATTCCGTTCACTTCTCGATGATGATTCGAGAATGAAAGTGTAGGATGGCGCCCGTGGCCATACTGGTGAAGTTGATCTAGTTGTCGAGATGACAAGATAGGCTAATAACTGCAAGTCCAGACAGAAGCGCCGTGTCGATAAACTTGTGGCTTTGATTCACGATTTGGTTTCTGAAGAGAAGCTTTATGAGAAGAAAGTTATCCTTCTCGCAATCGACGACTTCGATAAGGAGTGGCGCGCTCTCACTGGATTGGTCGCCGGCTCTATGGCTGACTACTATCAGCGCCCCTGCATTTTGACCTTCCTCGGCGATGATGGTGCTTACTATGGTTCTCTGCGTTGCCCTAATAATATGCCCGCCTTTGAGCATTTTAAGGACGACTGTAACGCCAGCAAGTTAATCAAATACGCAAGTGGGCATCAGCAAGCAGCAGGTATTGCCTTTGAAGCAGATGCGGTAAAGGCGCTCGAAAAGTATTTCGAGGAGAAGTACGCCGATGTTGATACCTCAACTGCATATATGGTTGACTTTATCATTGACGCCGAAGATTCCGAACTTCCCGATATTATTGCAGAACTTGCAGATTACTCCAATTATTGGGGATAGGGTATTAAAGAGCCGCTCATTGCAATTACAAATGTTAAGATTGCATAGAGCACTCTCTCTTTGGTTGGGCCAAAGAAGAATACTCTCAAGATTCAGTTACCACATGATTGCGTTGCAATCAGTTTCTCCTCTTCTCCAGAGGAATATGACTCATTGTGCTTGCCTTATGATGGGCAAACAGAGCAGTATTATGTCGGCACTGTGATTGGTTATGATGCGGAACTTAATACCTTCCGTTATCAGACTACGCCACAGGTGAAAATTAAAGACTACGCGGTTGTTGATACCAAGTATGACTTTTAATTTTGGTTGACATAAAAAAATTTTTATGGTATAATAATTATAGAAAATGAGAAAGGAGTTAAGTTTCCGTGGTAAACATTTTTGACATTCCTGTGAAAGATACTATCAATGCAAGCATGAAGTCAAAGTCTTTCATGGTCGTCGGAAAATCCAAATCCGGAAAGTCCACTCTCGGCTCTCAGGCTCCTCGTCCTATCTTCCTGATGACCGAGAATGGCGGCGAAGGTTTGACAGGTTTTACTCCGGTGCCTATCGGCTCTTGGGCAGACTTCAAGCAGGCAGTAATCCAGCTGTGTATGCCCCAGGCTCGTGAGAAGTTCGATACCGTTGTAATCGACACCTACACAAACCTCATTCTTCTGCTCGATAAGTATGTGGGCCAGAAGTTGTCCACTGATAAGAGCACTTTGGATTTCGGTTCCGACGCTGATTACGGCAAGGGCACAAAGGCCATGCGAAACGAGCTGGGCATTCAGCTCCAGAAGTTGGCAAATCAGGGGTACATTCTTCTGAACATCGTCCATGCCGAGGATAAGACTGATTTCCAGACTCAGAAGCAGTACATTGGTACTTCTCTCAGTCCCGGTTTGTACGGCGTTGCCGAAAAGTTCGTTGACCAGATTATCTATCTGAAGCGCGAGCGTAATAAGGACGGTACTTTCTCTCACAAGATTTACTTCAATCCCAAGGGCGGATTTGAAGGAACCGGTGGTCGTTGGACACCTGATGTTGATTCCATTGATTGTTCTTACGACAATCTGGAAAAGGTCATGGTTGCGGCCATTGAGAAGAGCGCCGAAAAGCAGGGAGCTAAGGCCGTCGAAGCGGCTGGTCCCAGCGTAACCATTCAGACTGAGGATGAGAGAATCCTTGATTTCCCTGCCCTCAAGACCGAGTTTGACCAGCTCACAAAGGACTTGATGGCGAAATATCCCGAAGATGGAGCCGACAGAGTTCGTGCTATCATCGAAACTGTTCTTGGCCCCGGCAAGAAAGTCGGCGCCCTCCAGCCTCATCAGGCAGAGCTGTTGGCTGAAGTAAATACCTCTCTGAAAGCAAATCTTGAATAAAAGGAGATTCAAACATGAAAAAGTTTAATCGTGTAAATCTGTCTGGTCGTCTCGCTGGCTACGAGCTGAATCGTGGTACTACCAAGAATGGCGACGATTTCATCAACGGCACCATTTCTCTGATTGTTGACGAGAATGGCACTACCGTCGATAAGATTCGTGTCTTTGCCACTCCTGTGTGGAAGAAGTCCGGTAAGGCCAATGGTAACTATACCATGCTCGATAAGATGGAGCAGGGTGAGTTCCAGGTCGGCGCTGATAACGGTGAGTGGCTGGCTATCCAGGGCACTATCGACATCAGCTACTTCCCTCCCCGCAATCCCGATCCCAATGATCCCGAGCCTGCTCGTTCTCAGCGCGTAAACGCCACTTTCATCAACGCCAATACCAAGAAGGTCTACCAGAACACCTGGAGCTGCGACTACCTGATGACCAACATCCGTGAGATTGAGGCTGATCCCGAGCGCAATCTGGACCGTTATGTCCGCGTTCACGGCTATGTGGTTGACGAGTACAACGAGGTCCTTCTCGAGGCTGAGTTCGATGTTCGTAAGGAGGCGGCTATCAACTACTTCCTGGGCCTCCAGGCAAGCGAGGATATGCCTTACTTCGTGTCTGTCGGCGGCGAGATGACTATGGTTGTCCGTTCCGTGACTATCCCCAACGCCATCGGCGACGATGAGCACCGCGAGTTCACCAATCTGCGTTGGTGCGTGACTCGCATCAATCCTACTCCCTACACCTTCGGCGATGAGGCTGACATTACCGTTGACCAGTACAACGAGTTCAAGGCCAACCTTCAGGAGAAGAAGGCCGAAGCCATGAAGGACGACAAGGAGCCTGACCTCGCGTTCTAATTAACTGAAAGGAGAAGAAGTCAATGACATATGAGGAAAAGATTGCTTTACTCAATGGAGACGACTTCTTCTCCTTTTTTGAGTATATGAGAGCGCAACCTCGATGGGTCAACAGTGCCGGTAAGCGTGCAATACAGCTTATCGGCCTGTGCCATCATGGTGAGAATCATTCAGCGTTATTTGACCCATCAACTCTGAAAGTCAACTGTTTTAGTGAGTGTGGCGGCGGTATGCTGCTCCATACTTGGGTCAAGCGAGCACTTGACTTGCCTGATCCAGAACTTGCTAAGCAGTTCATTGAAGATTACATCGCAGGGCAGCGAATTGATTTAACTGGACGCGTACCAATCAGTGTTGACTTTGGTTTTACGGAGCGGCCTTTTAAGATTGAACATATTGAACCAGTTGAGCCAATTCGTCAAGATATTATTGATGAACTTTATGAAACTCAATTTACTCAAGCGCCAGATGTTATGAGAAAGTTGAGATGGCATACAGAAGATAAAATTGATGTTGACATCATGTTGAAATATGATGTTGCATACTTTCCTCGAAATGGAACAATTATTCTTCCTCATCATAATATCAATGGTAAAATAGTTGGTTTGTATGAGCGCAGTTTCAGAATGTTGCGAAAAGACTTCTACAAACTCTATCCTGGAGCGCCATTCCAGGCCGCGATGTGGTTTCCAAGAGCAAAATATGTCCCTCTCGTAAGAGATGAAAAATATAGGGAGATGTTGGCCAATGAAGAAAAAACTTCTTGGAGTTTCGCTAATAGCCGCAATTTGTATGGGTTGCACATTGCTGCTCCTTACATCAAAGAAAGCGGGAAAGCGATCATATTTGAGGGTGCCAAGTCGGTAATGCTTGCGCATCAGTGGGGCATTAAGAATTGTGTTGCCTCACATACCTTCGGGTGTCACTTCAACCATATCAATATGTTGTATGAATGTGGCGCGAGAAAAATCTTCTTTGCTTTTGACAAGCAATACAAAGAGCAAAGTGACGAAGACCATGACTGGTATCTCTATAATAAGAGAACAACTGGCATGGCGGCAAAAATAAAAGATGAAGGTGGGCTTCAGTGTTATAGGATTATTGATATTCCAAATACTGGAGTGCCGCTTGACCATAAAGACGCACCAGTAGATAAAGGTAAAGAGAAGTTCTTGGCACTACTGGAAGCCGCGCATAAAAGTCGTCCTCTCTGGCCGGAAGAGCCACAAGATTTGGGCGAAATGCCAAGAAGAACCAACTTTGTTAAAGATGAAAGAGTCTCGCAAGTTGCATTAAAATTGCAAAATAGTGATACGGTAGGTGATACAATTTGGTCCCTTTTACACCCGAACAGCGAGCAGTAATGGATTATGTTCTGGAGCAAGTTCACGATCCTAATGGGCATAATACCATTATCTCTGGTTCTGGCGGAACAGGTAAGACAACAGTAATCTGTGAGCTTATCTGTCAACTTCTCAGTGAAGGATATGCAGTTGCAGTTACTGCAATGACAGGCAAAGCAACCTCAGTTCTCCGAAATAAAGTCTGGAAGGCGATTGAGGAAAAAGAACTGGAGTTTGACAAAGATAAGCTCTGCATTGAAACTGTGACGAAGATTACGAAGAAAAGTACCGTCTTGGGCACAACTTCTGATGGAAGCACTAAGTTCACAAATACTTGGCGTGACCCGAGGACGTTTCCATATGATGTTCTGTTTGTTGACGAGCTTTCTATGGTGCCGCAGTTCATCTCTCAATGGTGGATGATGACCAATGCGAGAGTCATTGGCTGCGGCGATGAATGTCAACTTCCAGAAGTCAATACATCAGAAGTAGCAAACGACCTTAATTCTTTTAGACATGACCTTCATGTATCTAAGATGAATTACACTTCTGGATATGGTGTCAAGGTTTTGAAAAGTCTGGCGCATCTCCAGCTGCATAAGGTATTGCGGTCTGATAACGACATTGCCTTACTGTGCGGCGATTTGAGAGATTTCACTCAATCTAAACAGCAACTTCTCTCTCGTATCAAGTATTGGGCAGAGAAATCTCCAGATATTTCATACGGAACTTCTAAGGCCGAGATTGAGACCGACCCCGAATGGCAGATTATCTGTTATACCAATAAACTGTGTGCAGAAATCAATGAACATCTTTGTATTGGCGGAGACCGTTATCCAGATCTCCACGACAAGATTCTTCTGTATGACAATATCAATCCCCTGGGCATCTATAATGGCGATGTTATGTATTTTGCCGATTTGCTGGATGCGATTGAGCACGCAAAGAACCGCAAGCGCCCAATCTATGTTTGTGTGAAATGGCAAAATCGTATGCCCAAGTCCAGCGGCAATATTTGGGAGCAGAGATTTGCGGCTCAATACATTGCCTATAATAATGCTCTTAGAGAAGCATCTGAAGAGCGTTGGAAGATGGCTCATACAATTATTGAGAATGCTTCTTTGAGTGAGGAGCAGAAAGATCAATATATTGTTGACCTTGATAAAATTGGTCTGTCAAAGACCAATAAAGAAGATGCTCTCGTTGATTTTGTTGAAAAGATGACAAGGATTGATAGAGACACAGCAAATCTTCTGGTTGACCATCTTCCTCCAACACCCCAGCTCTATTTTGTGAATATTGGTTATGGTTATGCCATCACTACTCACAAGAGCCAGGGCTCTGAATACGAGAATGTTTGTTATATTCTTGAGCGCTTTGATAAGCCGCTCCTGTATACTGGCCTTTCAAGAGCCAAGAAACGACTTAAAGTCGTAAATATCACATCTACGAAGTAAAAGGAGATGAGTGAATGTACTTTGGTTGCCACAATCATACTGAATACAGCAATATTACAACTGGTCTGGACAGCATCAATAAGCTGGAAGATCTTGTAAATAAAGCCAAAGAGTTCGGTATGCGCGGTATTGCCATTACAAATCACGATAATCTCTCAGAAGTCATTGAAATCAATCGTATGCAAAAGAAACTGCGCGACGCCGGTGATGATTTCGTTCTTGCCATTGGCAACGAGATTTACCTCGTCGATAGCTATGACCCTGACGATAAGCAGAGAGAGAAATATTATCACTTCCTGCTGATTGCCAAGGATAAGATTGGTTATCAAGCTCTGATTGAATTATCGACTCGCGCGTGGTATCGTTCAACTGTCAAGTGGGGCAAGCGCAGAGTACCTACTCTTAAATCTGACATTGAGGAGGTTATGGAGTGGGCGCGCGGTCATGTGGTTGCTTCTACTGCCTGTCTGGGCGGCGAGTTCCCCACTTTGATTAACAATGGAGAATACGACAAAGCAGAGCAATTCATCGAATGGTGCAATAATCAGTTTGGTAGCGAAGATTTTTATATTGAGCTTCAACCTTCTGATAGTAAGGATCAAACTCTTTTTAATCAACGCGCTGTTGACTTTTATAACGGCCGGGCGCAGTTCATCATCACAACCGACGCGCACTACCAGAATGTAGAAGATTTCCCGGTCTTCGAAGCATTTCTGAGAAGCAAACAAGAGGATCGTGAAGTTAAAGAGTATTATACTTTCGCCAGAATGATGGATGAAAGAGAAATCTATGAACTTATGGATAAAATGGATATTCGCCCGCAGTTTGTAGACAAATGTTTTCTGAATACTCTTCATATCGCCGATCAGATTGAGTTCTATGATTTGGCGCAAGATCCCCGTATTCCTAAGGTTGAATTGCCACTTATCAATGTTGGCTTTACTGCCGAACAAGTTAATGATTTGGCTAAATATCCCACTCTCTGGTGGGCGACTCACGAAAAAGACTATCAGACTTATTATTGTGCGATGTATTGCCTTAAAAGTCTGATGGAGCGAGGCAAATGGAATGAAGAATACCTTTCGCGTTTAGAGGAAGAGTTCGATACATTCAAGTTCCAGTCGGAAGCGTTCAACGACAACTTTTTCGCGTACTTTAATACTATGCAGCATTTTCTTGAGCTGGCTTGGAGTATTGATTGCGCTGTTGGTCCCTCCAGAGGTTCTGCCTCCGGCTCTCTCCTCTGTTATCTTATGGACGTGGTTCAGTGTGATCCTATTCAGTACGGCCTCTACTTTTGGCGATTCGCTAACAAAGTTCGTACTTCTCCTCTGGACATTGACACTGATTTTCAACCTTCTAAACGTCCTGAACTTTTTGCCGCAATAAGAAAAGAACGCGGCGAACTGGGTATGACCCAGGTAGCCACATATCGCAAATTGACCTTGAAAGCGGCTATCGGCAATGCCGCTCGTGGTTACAGAAGTGAAGAATTTCCCAATGGTTTGGACAGCGATATTTCAACCTATCTCTCCAGCCTTATTGAGATTAAGCGTGGCTTCGTTGCAACGCTCAAACAGACTCTTGAAGGCGATGAGACAACAGGATATTCTGTCAACCACAGTTTTATCAAGGAATGTAATCAGTATCCCGGCCTTTTGGACATTATCAAAAAGATTGAGGGTCTAATCGTCGGGTCAGGAACGCACGCTGCTGCCGTGATTTTGTTTGACGACCAAGACCGTTTAACTAATCATTGTTCTCTTATGCGTGCGCCGAACGGCGATATGTGCACAGCCTTAGACCTTCATACAGTGGAAGAGGCTGGATGTTATAAGTACGATTTCCTTTTGCTGTCCACGCTTGATATTCAGGCCGCGTGCTTTGATTTGTTGAAGAAAGATGGTTTGGTTGATAAGGATTTAACACTCAAACAGTGTTTCCGTAAGTATATCAATCCCAATACCATTGATTTTAATAATCCTGAAATCTGGGCGAAACTTTATAATAATGAAGTGCTCTCTGTATTCCAGTGGGATGCCGCTTCTGGTCGTAAAGGTATCCTGGCAACTCATCCTCATAATCTTGCAGAGCTTACTTCTGTCAATGGTCTGATTCGTCTGATGACTCAAGAAGGCGAAGAGGACCAGATTGAAAGATTCTGTCGTATCAAAGATGACCCAGAGTCTTTTGAAGAGGAAATGGTTAAAGCTGGATTGAGCGATGAACAGCGTCACATTATGCACCAGGAACTCGACAGATACAATGGATGCGCGGCGACGCAGGAAAGTTTCATGGTATTGAGCCAGTTATTGGCTAAATACACATTGAAGCAAGCTGATGCACTTCGTAAGACTGTCGCGAAGAAGAAAATGAATGAGATTACCAAGCAGAAAGAGTTGTTTTACTCTCAATGCGAAGGTACTCAGGAGGTAAAGGATTATCTATGGAAGGTAGTAATTCAGCCGTCTCTCGGATATGGCTTCTCCCTCAATCATGCTCTTCCTTATTCTATCATCGGCGTCCAGTGTATCCTTATGGGTGATATCCTCTTCCCGCCCATTTATTGGCAATGCGCTTGTCTCCTTCAGAGAAGCGGAGCACTTGATGGCAAAGGCGCCAACTACAACAAGATTGCCAAAGCAGTTGCTACATTGGTAAGTCAAGGAGTAAATATTACTCCTATCGACATCAATGTAAGTGAGGCAGATTTCTCTGTTGATAGCGAAAACAATACCATTCACTATGGTTTGGCTGGCGTGAAGGGCCTCAAAGATAAGGTTATGGCCAAGATTTTCGAGCTTCGCCCATTCGAATCTTTGCAGGATTTCATTGAGAAAACTGCCGCTGATGTCACTTCAATTGTGACACTCGTAAAGGCTGGAGCCTTTGACAGATTCGGTCTGAGATCAGATATAATCAAGGAATTGGCAGAGATTAAAGCTGATACGAAGAGCCGACTGAATGGTCAGAATCTACTTATGATTAGTAGACTTGGCCTTTGGCCGCAAGATACTAAGGAGTTAAAGTTCTCTCAAAGAATTTTCAACTTCACTCATTATATGAATCAGTTGAAAGCGGCAGAACAGAAAAAACTCGGCGAAAAAATTGACTATTATCCAATCAATAAAACCTGTCTTGATTTTCTTAATGAAATCGAATATGATACAGGTTGTATTGAGGAAGAAAATCATTTCCCTACTCTTTACTGGAAGTCTTACTTCGATAGTTGGATGCTTCATATCAAGAATTATCTTAAAGAGCATCAAGAAGAAATGCTTAAGGCCGTCAATGATAAGCAAATCTCTGATTGGCTTGAAAAGTATTTCAATAAGGAGCAAGGTTATGCCGAATGGGAGATTGAAACTATGGGCCTTTGTTTCCAGGAGCATCCTATGGTTCATATCAATAACATCTCCAACTTTGATGACTTGCCGACTGAACCTGAGGTTGGCAGTCTGTATAAGGTGCCGAGCGGCCGAGTAGTTCCCATTTATAAGCTGACAATGATTGCCGGCTATGCCATTGCAAAAGACAAACTCCATAGTTCAATTACTTTGCTAACTGCTACTGGTCCTGTTGAAGTGAAATTCCGTAAGCAGCAATTCGCATCTTACGATAAGCAGGTTTCAAAAGTAGTGGATGGTAAGAAGAAAGTAGTTGAAAAGAGTTGGTTGAATCGTGGCGTTGCTCTGATTATTCACGGTATGCGTCAAGACGATATTTTCGTTGCTAAGACCTATAAGAATAGTCCTATGCGCCACACAGCATATAAGATTACAAAGATTCTTCCTACTGGTAAGTTTGAAGTCCAGAAGGAAAGAAAATCTGGAACATTGGAGGATAGCAACGAAAATGACGACTGATAGAACTTCTTCTTCTTATTATGACCGAGATGGGCTTCCCATTGAGCCTGGCGAGGAGTATATTGAACACGCCATTCTGACAGTACCTAATGATGACCCTGTGAATCATCCTTCCCACTATACCAGTGGGAAGTATGAGGTCATTGATATTATCGAAGACCAGCTCGGCCCTGATGGTATCCGTGGTTTCTGTCTTGGCAATGCTGTTAAATACATTTGCCGCGCAGGAAAGAAAGATCCCGCTAAGACTCGGCAGGACCTTGAAAAAGCGATTTGGTACATCAATCATTATCTGGAGGTCATGCCCAAGTGAGACAAGAGTTTATCCAATGGTTGAATCTCTGCTGGAATGACTTCTATGAGGTATGGTCACCAGAAGATTGCGAACAGCATATTGTAAAATATGGGCCGTCCAGTGATGTCGATAAGTTCATTACTCTTATCAATCGTCTTTATGGATGCCGCGCTCAAGATTGCCCCTGGGGCGTAGTAAAATCTGACCACATGAAAAATAATAAGTTCCTGATTTTCCTTAATGGAAAGTCGATTGAAATTCGTCCCTTTGATGACGATATTCACTATGTAGATTTAGTAAAGGAGGAAGGTTAATGGACAAAGTAGTTGACTTTGCCACCGCCAAGACAAAGCATGATTTGGCGGCTTTAAACCAGAAAGAAGAGAAAACTAATCGCATCAAAGAGGCGATTAAGAAACTGCCAGGGTATCGTGGAGATGTCCCCAGCAAGAATACTATCCGCGGTCTGCCTGACTTAAAGCCTGGCCAAATCTTCTGGGTAGAGATGGATAAGAAGGCATATGTGGTTGCTGCGCTAAACGGCAAGAAAGTGACCATTAAGGCACTTGACGAAACTGCCAGTGTATCCACCAATATGACTATTTATGACATGAATAAGAGTATCGTGTCTAAGGAACCTCTCTACGACCTGGAGAAAGACCCTGACAATCTCGCCGACCGAGTAACGGTATGGTTCAATGAGGATTGTCCTCCCAATACCTACTACCTGTTGTACGGCCGCGACATTCACTATGTAACTCTCATCAAGACTCCAGATGGATTTGCCACCAATCCTTCTACTTTCAATCAGTTGGTTGATTTGATTAAGGACGTCGGCGATCTCATCTCTATGGACTTTAATACAGAGGACGGCGCTTCCTGCATTGAGATTTGGATTCGCACCAGAAACTCTGATGCTGAACTTCTCTATCTCATGCCCTACGATGCCGCGCTCGTGGTATTTGAGTAAAAATAGGCATAAAAAAAGAACCCCTCCGGTTTCCCGGAGGGGTCTTTCTTATTTTAAGGAGAAGCGATTAAGCCTTTACGACAGTGTACTTATCGCCTTGCTGCTCTGTGGTATAACCAGCAGCGCAGAAGTTTGTTCCTGGACCCTCAGCGAGGTTATTTGCAGGATCAAACTTGTTGAAAGTACCGCCGCTTACTTCAATGGTAGCAGTACCATCTTTGTAAGCGCTATCGAGGCAGTTCAGAGTGAAGCGCTCATCGCCGCCATTGCCAGGCTCAGACAACTGCTGAATGGAGTAATCGCCGCCTTCGATGACGAGGTCACCCTGCTGGACATAACAAGCAGTGCTGTTACCAATAAAAGTGCCATCCTCGATTGTCAGCATAGAGCCATTCTGGACATCAACACAATAACAGTCATTTTCAAGAGCATGAACTGTGCCATTACCAGTGATAGTCACATTGGCGCCGTTCTCAATAGCAATCAAGCTAATGATGCCACCTGCTGGGTCATAGACCGCAGTGGTATTGGCAAGGGTGTGGCCATTCAGGTCAATAGTCACATCTACGCCATTAATGATGATTGGCTTGTCATAATCCTGATTGAATACAAGAGTATCGCCATCCTTCAGAGCTGCAGCGGCTTCGGGGATTGTAGGATAGTCTACATCTCCGATAGAAGCGCCAGTTGTAGGCTCTTCAGGATCAGGCTCAGGCTCAGGAGTTGCGCTGCCAATAACAGTAAACTCGCCAGTACCGTTCTTGTAGCCAGTGCCGCCGACAGGAACAACATAGCTCTTGCCAGTAGGAGCAACATGAACGTTGATTTCAGTCTTATTGCCAGAAATCATAACTGGGAAGTTGGCTGTGGTATTTTCCAAATCAGGCTGATCTGGAGTCTTATGGTCGGTGCCCAGACGAACGTCAACAGGTGTCTCAGTATCGAAAGAGCAGCCAGTAATGGTTACATTATTGATGTAAGATTGGCCTTTATCCATTGGGATATCGCCTGCGCCTTCATCGGAAGGACCGCCACGCTGAGTTACCTTAAAGGCAGCTTTAGCGCCGCAGTATCCAACAAATTCACAGTTTTCAAGCTCAACAACCGCGCTCTTTACACCAATCAGATTGAGGTCAACCGCATAGTCGCCAGCAATACCAGTATCGGTGCCAGTTGCGCAATTTTCAATCTTACAGTTCTTCATCTTGAAGACACGAGCATCAGCAGTATAGACACCCTTGCCAGTGAAGTCCTTAATCACACAGTCCTCGAAGGTCAGATAGGCATTACGTGCGCCGTTTGCCTCGGGTCCGTTGTTGTTGTCATGCAAACCAAAACTTCCGTTCTGTAAAGTCATGTTCTTTACAGTTACAGAAATTGGCTCGTTGTTAGAAGCCAACGTAATCCCCTGCTCAAGGATAGTGGACTTACCCTCCTCGGTAGTACCTTGGAGGGTAATGTCCTTATCAACTGTGAGTTTTTCGCTGACGGAACCATCACTTAATTGGATGGTGGAACCAGCGGGGGCGTCAGCCAAGACGTCGGAGACCTTAGTCCCAGGTTCGTTCAGGTCGACGCCGATTAAGGGTTTTCATCACCAGGCTTGGTGTCAATCAGACCCTGACCAGGAGTAATGGTACGAGGACCACCAGCGTCTTGATTGAAGCGCTTGTAGTTCTCACTGGACAGGTGTCCGGCGCCCATAGTACCAGTATCGGAGTAATCCAGATTCTGATGAGGCTCAAGGGAACGATCCTTCCACAGGTACTCACCATCGGTATCGTTATTGTACTTATAACGACGATAGGAGGTAGGATCGGAAGTAGCGATACCAGCAGAGCCACCATCGTAGTTGTCGTCAGCATCCAGAATCTGAATGTCAGCGAGAACCTTACGAGTCAGGTCGAACTTGCTGAAGTCAGGATATGCGTCGCCGGAGAAGGTGAAGGTAGAAGGATCACCAGTTGTGGCAAGAGTGAAGGTCAGAGCTGTGGTTACCTTAAACTTAGGAATCACGAACTCAACAGGCAGGTCTACACCATCGGAAGCGCGACGGACAAGAGAGGAACCCTCAACATAGAAGTAAGCACCAAACTTGTCGGGCAGGATGGAAACCTGAGTTGCATCGTGAGTATACTCAACATAGTAGTCAAGCAGTACGATGTCCTGATACAGGATGGAAGGAACGTTTACCTTGTAAACGAAGTCAGAGCCTTCCTTGAATGCCTTAGGCTGAGCAATGCCGCCGGAAGGAGCCAGCAGGTAGCTATACAGAGAATTCTCTTTTGTATCGCCCCAGAACTCGCCATAGTTAGCGGCACTAATGGTACGCATATAGGTAGCAGGATCGCCCCAAGCGCTTACCCAGTTGCCCTCAGCGGAAACGGTATCGTAGTCTACATAATAGGCTACCTGGTCGTCAAATACACCACAAGCATCCTTGCCAACAGGATCAGGATACTCTTCGACGGACATTGGGTTGTTATACAAGTCAAAAGCAACGAAGGAGTCTTGGCTCTTGAACTTGCAGAGATAGGAGTGACGCTTAAACTCGTCATCCTCCTCATTAGCCTCCAGGTTAATCTGGAGAGGCATACCGGAAATCTCACCAGCGTCGTCCAGAAGCATTACATAAATGCTAGCGTTCTGACCAACATAAGGCTTACGAGTAAGCCAAATATTGTTTACGCCGCCACGAGGAGCATAAGTACCCTTAACGGTGCCATGCTCGGTCTCGTCACCAGTGACGGGATCAGCAGCACCACCGGCAGGATACAGGGAAGCGTCATCGTCGTAAACGTTCTTGGTCTGATCGGTATCAATCTGGTTGTTGGTTGCCACAGAATACTTCTCAGTATAGTGAGCAATCACGCTACGAGCGTCGGGGTGAGAACCAGGAAGATGCTTATTGCGGGCAGGAATCAGATCTGCACCGGAAAGAATAGCCAGACCCTCATTGGACAGCAGAGCATCCTCGAAGTTGAAGGTCAGGGTCTTATCGCCCTCATAGGAGAGCAGACGAGCATTACCGCGGCCACCAGTTACATAGGAGACCTCAGCGGCAACCTCAAGAGTAGAAGTCTTGACAGTATCAAAGATAAGCACAGGCTCGCCGGCACGGAAAGTCTTCGCACCGAGAGTGAACACAGACTTAGCCTTGAAATAGACGTCAATGGCTTCACGAATTGCCCATTTCATATAGCAATATTCCTCCTATTAAAAGATTTTGCCTTTTAATCAAGGTATTGAAACATCTCATAAGAGTGTTTAACCTTCAAGAGTTCCAATAGAATCATTGTCGTTTTCTGGGTCACGCATCATCCAGTGAACAAGTTTATCCTCATTCTTTGCGCCAGCCAAACGGCTCTTGACATCGAGATCATACGCCTCCCATGCTAAGTAGGTTTGCATCAAAGAGTTTAACTATAAAATAGTCATCTCAGTGACGTCCGATAGCGAGTTTGCCGTTGCTATTGCGACAGCTCGTATGTATCTAGCCAAGAAGCCTTTCGACTTAGACTGTGGCTACATAGCAGCGAGCCTCGCTCGCGCTTTTTTCATCTTTTCAGCGATTTGCGCCGCCAGCTTATTTGCTGGATTGAACTCCTCTTTTGAACCGCTCAATAAAGAAGCACCTCCAACAATTCCGATTAACTCCTAAAAGTCATCGAATTGTTCTGGCTCAATATTGATTAGCTAATCCTTATTCTAAATGATTAAGGATCGCGGACCAATATTGATCTTAGTCGTAAAAAACAACTGAAGAAAATTATTCAAAAGCGCCCGGACATCTTTGATGCCTTCCATCTTTTGGGTCAATGATTCGTTAAAAATCATCCAATTTGTTACATCGGGTGATTCTATGTGAAGCTACTTTTTATTCATTCGAAATATCGACAGAGCAATAAAGTAGTTCTGCTCACCAAGCATTGCGATCTCTCGCACTCTTGGCTGATGTATTGTTATTCCGAAAGCCTCAACTGGAATATCAATACCAGTGACGAGCATTAGCTCGTCAATGTTAAAATCAATCAAAAGACAGGAGTGGGTCCTTCCTTAGGATGCAGCTTTTTGTCGTCCTTATAGGTTTCGACATTGTAATACAACGAAAGGCCTCCCTGTGCTTCGTTAATGATGAGCTGCTTAGCGCCCATAAAGTCAGCCACCTGAGTGCCAATGACAAAATCATTGTTAATCATGCCGTCAATCTCGCCGGCAATGCAGTAGGGGCGCAACTTGAAATTATCCAACAACCAGAACTCATACGGCACAAGAATATCAAATCCAAGTTGGAAAGACCTGAACGTGGTTTGATCTTCCATAGGCACGAAATTATCCAGTGTGATAATCACATAGGGCTTGGCATCATGGTCAATAGTCAGTTTAGGGACAATTCTGATCTGATTATTGAGCAATGAATACGCCTGTTCTTGATTTAACTTTGGCAGCTCCAAAGCGTGTTTGTCGGTGTAATAAAGCAAGCGCTTCAAGCGCTCATTCTTCATTAACCTGTCCACTACCAGTGAGAGCGTGTTTTCAACCGAAGCGAATGATGAATAACGTCCCAACATGGATTTCTCACTTTGTGATCGCAGTAGTGGCATTTTATTCCTCCTTCTCGTTACATCAATGATTCAACCTAGACGTGTTTCTGGTATAGAGTTCCATTTGGCATCTAATAGCCAATGGTAAAAGCACCTGACATCATTGAATCCCAATAAACATGAATCTACTGTGCGTAAACATCATCTGTTTCTTGGAATTTAGCGGGGATACGATCCTATGGTCTAGCGCCTTCATTCTCTACAATAATCCATTTACCGCCGGCGACAATTGCTTTGAACTCCACTCTAAATCGAGGCTTAATGACGAGCGGACCTTCAATACCGTATTCTGTCGGATATTCAGGAATGACGGGTTGTACATTCCAGGTATTCATAATGTTTGTTTCAACATCGTCCTCTACCAAATTGGTATAGTACCTGGAGCAGTTCATTTGCAGGACGCCCGGCATTGAAATGTCGTCAATCTAATCTACCTTATAGGTAAAGCTCTTTAACAAGAACTTCTGATATTGATTGAAATACGCCCTGTTTTGTTGATTGGCCGTAGCCAATACAACGAGGTTTGCATTTGGTAAATCGGCAGAACCAAATGTCGTATTCGTAGACGTGTAATCTGGATTGGAAGGACCAACCACAGAGATAAACGTCTCTTGTACTTCACGATCGCCGTCTACCCACTGAACTTTATAATCACAGCGGCGACATTGACCTCTAAAGTAGGCAAGTTCAGTTAAATCTCGTGCGTAACAAATCCAGTAAGTACCGGTATTGTCCCACCGAAATACATCGCCGACAGAGTATTGGGCGTCGAACGGAACTGATAACAGCTTCGTATCGTAGTCCATATTCTAAGTAACTGGATTAAATAAGCCAACTGTTTGCTTATCCATTCCAGGATACTTCGTAAATTTCGCCGCCTGATAGGAGTATTTAGTAGCAGAAAGCATTGACCAGAGTTTATCTCTAATCATGCGGTCCTACTGTGGTGCTCCACCATAGTAGTTGAGGCGGCGTTTCATGCCTTCATAGCTCATGCTACCGCTCCTTAAATTTGAATTGACTTCAATTCAGAGATTGCTTCAAAAATACGCTTACGGAAGATCATCTTATCGTCCGCATAGTCAAGCGCCATCAATTTGGCAATCAATACCATGAAATGAGGATTTTCCTCAAACATCTTGTTATACCCGTGCAGCTCATCAACCACTGTGCGACGCTGAGACTGCCAATCCTCTTCATTCTCATACATGGGTAAGAGCTTAAAGATTTGATTTGTCAAACGGGTATTGTTATACTTCCAAGCATCGGGGCCAAACTTAAACTGTTTCGCCATACTACATCTCCTTTTTCTCAGTGCATTCTTTTCGCCAACAAATCAAATGTTGACTCATAGTTGCCTGTTGGCCCCACTCTACGACGAGAGTGTAACATCTGCAGGCGCCTATGTTCATTCTTGGTGTTTGTCATAAGCGTCATGAGACGTTGGAGATGAGAGGCCTGGCTAGTCAGCTTGAAGTCAGTACCCGAGAACTTCTGTCGAACTACGTCAATAGAAGTGATTTGGCGCTGAAGCCAAATCTGAAGCATACCATACGCGAGAATATTGCGTTCTTCGCGAGAAAGGTCTACGTTGAAGGAATCTCCTACAATATCAATCAGCTTATCTGGAAATTCAAACAAAGGAAGAGAAGCCTCGAGAAGCTCTCGACAATCGGCCCGTGTCTCCTCCTCTGTAATTTCCATATACATATCGTCGGTAATTAACGCGAAAAACGCATCATATACCTCGTTAAGAGAAGTCACATTAACCCTCCCTCTTACGGAGTCTCTCCTTTGGTTTCTGAGCGGTGGGAGCTGTGCCTTCTGGCTTTTTCATAACCTCGATGGCTTTGAGCGTATCAAAACCTGTTTTCTGCTTAAGAGCATCCATCTTATTAAGATCGGTCATTGGCAACTGCCAAGCACGAGCCTTAATGAGATCAATAACTCCTGTTGGCGCGTATTCAAGGGTTTCCTTAAACAGCTCAAGGCTATCTTCAAGAACACACTTATCAACGTCGTCGACGAGCCAGAAATACTCGATAGGGGCATACGGCATCATCTTATTTACCCATTCCTCATCCTGAACCATAAGCTCATTACGAAGAAGAGAAGCGCCGCCATCAATTTGCCAGAGAGCATTTAGCTCTTGTTCAGAAAGGTCTTTACTCTCTCCTGGAACGAACACTCTACGAATATTCAATTCGGGGAGAGAGTAGACCACATTTCCATCGCTTCGATTGATTACTTTCATGTTATTACTCCTTTATCTCAAAATCAATCGTTACTGATTAGTCCCAGTTACCGGGAACATTGTCAATAACAAGGCCCTTGTTACGGAACACAGCCAGATTGTTAGTGGTGATGATACCAACACCAAACTTCTGGTAGGTCTGCAGCTCAGTAGACCAGTCGCGGTTCTCAAACTCCTTGACGTGAGTCTGGCCCTCGAACACGATCTTGACAGGCTTCTGGTTGTTGGTTGGGAAGATATAGATATAGGAAGGATCAATGACCTTAGTGGCATTGGTCTCATCGGTGAAGGACTGGGGCAGAACCACTACGGGGAAGCCCTTATAACGAGTGAAGTAACCGTTGTTCCAACGCTCGTCCTTCATGGACTCGGAAATCCAGTTGTCAGAGGGCAGCAGAGTCATAGCAGCTTCCAGAGTGCAATAAATGGTAGGAGTACCATAAATAGCAATAGTCTGGAGCAGACGGTCGAACTGAGCCTCGTCGAAGTTTGCTGCGCTTACCTTGTTGGTAGCGGGGAAAGCCTCGATAGCAGCAACGAGAGCCTTAGCAATCTCCTTATAGACTGCCTCGGACATACCCTCATTGATGATGTCGAGATAATCAGACCACTGCACGCGGCCATCGAGGAACTCCTCAAAGCCGATACGAGCAGCTCCGCCGTAAGCGGTTGTCTTGATGGTGAATTTCTCGTCAGCAAGCTCGAAAGCCTCATAACGACCAGCCAGCGCAACGCGAGTTACGAACTGCTTTGCACGCTGCTCACCAATCTTACGGTGATATACCATGGTGTCACCCTGTGCAATAGTGGTTACATCGGCGAACATACCATAAGTGTCAAGAACGTTCTTGGGCATTACGGTATCAAGAGTCTGCTCAATCAGAGAGAAGACAGTGTTCTTGTTCTCACGCCACAGCTGTGGAGTGCCAGCGATCTCCTTCAGGTTAGCCTGAAGAGTATCGTTCAGGGAGTCATAGGAAACTTCCTGGCCGTTCAAGGAGTACTTACCAGAAGGATTCTTCTTGGACATCAGTACCTTAGCAAGAGCCAGGTTATCAGCATATACGAAAGCCATCTGTAAATCCTCCTTTCAATTAGGCTCCGCAGGCCTTGCTCATCAGCTTAACGCCGGGCTGGCCATCGGGCATAGTGTAGACCTTGGTGACCTCAAACTGATAAGTTGTATTGGTGCCCTTGGTCTTAGTCAGGTAACCATCATCGCCAACATACAGTACGTCGCCGACTGCCAGGGAATCAGGCTCCTCATTGATGGTGTTTGTGGTGAAAGCATCGTTGTCGGGCACAATACCGATCAGCTTGGGATACAGAAGGCCGTCCACCTTATCGGCAGCACGATCAACGAAATCGGAATAACCCATACGCTCGTCATACAGTTTCTTCTCAGAGTATACGAGGTAAGGCTTTGCAGTAGCAGGTGCAGCCCCAGGCAGAACCGCGATGCGGCCCATAGGAGAAGTCTCAGTGGTGTCGGGGATTACACACAGGAACATACCGTTCTCAAGCTCTGCAATAGGTGTTGCGGCGCCGGCGTCCTCATAAGCGGGAGCCTGGGCCTCAATGTAACCGAAGGTAATACCGGAAAGACGATTAGCCTCAACCTGACCATACTTGCCTTCGGTCTTTACAAAAGTAGCAGGCATTACTTTGTATCTCCTTTCAAAAAAGTTTATAACCTTTTTATCAAGAAAAACTGATTAAATTTTCAGTTCTTTCTTCTTGTCAAGCTCTAAGGCCTGAATGAAAAATTCAGGGAGTCCGTCCAGAGAGTGATCTACTGCAGCAGCGCCTGCGACGCTAACCTAGAATCCAGTAGAAGGATGTCCGCTGTTCTTCTGCTTACGAGCATAAGTCACAGCGAGCTTGGACTCGATTTCATCGAGAGAATACTCATCGAGCTTCTCTACAACAGGCTTCATCTCTTCCTCAGTGAGCATCTCACTGTAAGATGTTACCATTGCTTGTTTCTTTTCTTTCTCTTCCTCGGCTGCCTTGGCACGATAACCATTCAGCTCATTGGTAAGAGTTTCAACCTGAGACTTCAAATCCTCAATCACTGCAGTATAATCGACTGCTGGAGTGCCTTCAGGCTCGGCAGCAGGCTCTGTGCTAAACTGTGTTGTAGGCTCAGCAGGCTCTGGGTTAGCGGCAGGTTCAGCACTTGGCTCGCCGCCCTCTCCGTTTGTAGAGTAAGTTGCTGCTCCGGGAATGTCACTTGGATCTGGATTCCCGACTGCGGGATCAGGGATTCCTTCGACACCTTCTGGCTTTGGATCATCTCCGTCGCCATCAGCTGCGAAGTTGCCCTTTTTCTTCTTCTTCTTGTCGTCGTCGTCTCCGCCATCATCGGTTCCGCCATCGGTTCCATCATCGGTTCCGTCGCCGTCATCAGATTTTGGATCATCGCCTTCTCCTTCTCCTTCACCTTCGTCATCTTTTTTCTTCTTAAAGACTCCAGCACCAGCAGGAGCAGGTGCAGGCTCAGGAGTAGCTGCAGGAGCAGCAGGAGCGCCAGTAGAAGCAGTAGAAGCGGGATCTTGTGTTGCAGTTACGGTAGTGCCACCAAGTGGCTCAACAGGCTCGGGAGCAGGGGGCTCCTTAACAGACCAGGTCTGTCTTACAGCCTGCATCTCACTATCAAGCTCAACTGTGTCTTCGCTTGTGATAGTCAGATTCACGCGTACATATTCGAGAGACTCGCGATCTTGGAGAATAACAAAGATGGTGCCGCCTTCAGAGTAAATACCCTGAATGTCGTATTTCATCTCAGCTCCACGATTGCGCAGCTGCATATATACTGCGTCAGTCAGATTCCAGCCAAGCTGAAGAGCGTACTCAAGAGTAATCTTCTCAGGCTTAGGCTGAAGTTGCCCATTCATGACGTAATACCTCCTTCCTAAGATATTCTCCACTTGCTCAGCAAGGCTCTCATACTGTTTAGTATAAGAGGACATTATCTTAGCCCCTTCAAAACAGGGTGCATAAGCATCACCAAGAATACAGAGCTTGTCAAGGGTAGCGGCAGTAAAAATGAAAACATCGCCTTCATAGTAGCCGCTCATGGTTTGCTCATCGAGTTCCATTGACTGCCCTTTATTCAATGCTTGGGAGGCTTCCTCATATTGCCGAGTCCATAGATAGGCTTTACACATCAGATAAGTTCTGACTTGGCCATCTTCCATAAAGTCTTGATACCAAGGAGCATCAAAACTTACGAAACCATAAGGCTTTGTAATATCTTCAATGTTCACTTGACCATTGGAAATAGTTACCTTACGGCTATGTTGAACAAAGTCACCGGACTCTTTGTCGTAGAAGCCTACTACAGGAGCGCCAGGAAGGGTCGCAGCGATTTGACGACCAACCTCTTTGTTAATCACAGTATTGTTCTGATTGGGATTTTCTGAAACATAACATACCTTAATGGTAGCTTCGGTAACAAGCTCGTTAATCGGCTTGGTTTCCAGAACTTCCATGGTATTCACAATTGCCTGTGATTCCATCAAGTTCCTCCTTTCTTTGTCGTGATACGCTGGCAAACGGAATAATTTCTTGATTTCGTTTTCCAGACTTACTATTATAACATTTTATAAAATCAAAAATAAAAAAGTTATAAAATTTTTCACGACAAATTTTCTCCTGCATCGCATTTTCATTTCAACATATACTGGATTTTGTAATGATAAAAATAAAAAATTTTGAAAATTTTTGAAATAATTATACAACGACCATAGCTTCTTGTAAAGACATTGTCATTTGTGGGGTTCCGCTAAGATTGATAGAGATCGTATTTATAATGTAGTCGCCGGTAATTCCAAATTCGGGGAAGTTTATGCGAATACACTAATTTCCATCAAGATAAAGTATTGGTATAGTAGTCATACTTACAGAAGAATTATAGTAAAGATTAGAATACATTTGAGAACGAACTCCTTCATAACAAGTGCCATAAGAATTTCGTTCTTTAAAATAACACCACTAATCTTCCTATACAAAGCAATAAGTCTGCCCAATAGGGATATATTCTTCTCTTACTCTTTGCATTGTTTTCTCCCATTCTTCACTTGTACTTGGAGCTTTTATAAAAACAATATCATTTACTTCTAAAGCATAGACTTCGTTCACTTTGGTGTCTTCAGTTATAACTGACCTTCTACCAATACGATTTACTGAATATTTTCCTATTGATGAAGTAGTATCAATTAAATCTAACCAGTATCTAATTTTTTCTGGTGCAATAATAACATCAATATTATACCCTGTCCATGGAGTTGCGGCATTACCCTCTCCATATTTATTTATCCAGCCCTACTAAAAAGAATCTTTGCCTTTTTTATCAATCGTACTTGTAGGGTCAAAAATACCTCTCCATTCGGCCATTAATTCTTCGTCATAATAAGACCCCTCAGTAGACTAACCATAGGCTAATAAGGCACGCCGATAAAGTTCTTCTCTCCAATTAAACCATGCCGAAGGATTTTCAGGGAAGGTCTTATCTAAAGATGGAGCAACAATTTCTCCAACGACTTCTCCGGAATTTATAGCCTGATTAGAAATCTAATATCTAACAAGAGTATTATCGGCTGCTAATCTAACTTCTTCAATTTCTTTGTGGCATAATGAATAATTTTCCCCAATAAAAGCAGCTTCTTCTGCTGTTGCTGGGAAAGGAATATCTTCTGGTCTTTTATCAATGGCCAAATGGTATCTCACCATTATTGTGTTTTCGCTATTTCCAGAATTTTCTTGTCTTGATCCCCAATACACATAATCATTTTTAATATTAGAATAATTTGGATTAAATGAAACCTACGAAACTAATTCAGTATCTAAAAACTCATTTAATAATAATGAAGGAGAGTATCTTGGGCAATAAAAGGCTTGCAACTATGAATCTTCTTCTGGGCTTAAATTCAATGGAGTATTTCCCGTCGCCTAAAAATTATTTTTTTGACAAAAATGGAATATTCCTTCTACATCATAATAATAGTCATAATTACCAAGCGCTTTTACAATCTCATCTAATACTGCACAAACATTTGAGCCTCCATTTACAATTAATTCCCCAGGATAAGTTAAATCAGTCTCTTCATAACCTACCTTTTCTCCTTGATAATATGTATCTAAAAAATCTTTAATTGGAGGGTCACCAATAACAAAAGATCCCCCAGGCGCTCTTTTCCATGCAGTATCTTGAGTCTTCGATGTATCTTGATTTTCATCAGGAACAGCTGCGACAGTTGCAAAATTTATTGGCGTACTACCTGCATATTCCAATAAAATTCTTCCCACAGATGGAACATCTTCAATACTTATTCGTGAAAAATGTTCTCCGCCAAAATGATGTACGCATTCTTTTATAATATCTTTTATTAAAGGATATGTTGTTGTTGTATCTCCATTAGCATCTATCGTAATCTAATCATGGAAAGATGTCGACGCGGGAATAGTTCCGCCACAAGTTCCGTTTAATAAACACATTTTATCCTATAAGGTTACATTTACAGACATTGAGGAAGTTGAAATTGATGAATTTGCTGCAGTAATAATAAAAACGCCCTACTTAAACCATAGAACTTCTCCATATTTTTTATATTCTTCAGTATTAAAAAAAGGATTTGTTAAACCAATGGATAAAGATATTTTTTTATCTATTGCAATAAGATTTAATACATCAACAATATTGTATGTCTAAGAATCAAATATAAGTCCTAAAGAGCCTGTTCTTCGAGTATGAGAGTTAGCGGCAATAGAAATATTGCCGCTAACCACCTTTGCTTCTAATCTTGCTAAAGGTTTTTCTGTCTCAAAATCAAGTGCCATAATGGCAGCATGATATTCTTTTACTTTATGTCTGTTTACTTTTAAAAGAAAAGTCCTATCACTTAAAAAATTTGCCATTATTTCACCTCTTTTAATCCGTAATTTCTCCATATTCGATTGGAATATAGAGACGAGAAGTGCCGTCTGTTAAGATAACTTTGAAATTTCCTGCCGGACCTGCGGTTGAAGGGCGAGTAATAGCAGAGAAGTTACCATTCGAGTCCATAGTACAAGTAAAACCCTTTTGTTTCCAGCCTTCTTCAGAAGGGTCCTCAGAATAAGTATATACTCCTGAACCTCCAACAGCACCATTCTGTAATTTGATTAACTCATTAGCTGCTAAGGCTGTCCCTTTACGACCGGCGGGTATTGTAACTGGTCCCTATGCGGCATTTATATCGAATCCTAATGTACCGTTGATGGCTCCACATTTTAAAGGAATAGTCTTACTTTGTCCTTTAGAATCGGCAACAGTTATTGTTCCCTCAATATAAGCTCTTGATTCAGTTGAAGTTTTTCCTGATATGGTTCCGTCATCATTGATACCATAACCTCGATTATTCAAAATCCCATTTGTATCACGATATGAATAAGAACCATCTGATTTGGGTACTCCTCCAGAAACATGAGGTTTAATATCCACTGGAGTAATATTTACCCCTCCTTGATATTCTGGAATAACAACTTCACCTGTTATTACCAATGGCTCGTAAAAACCGCCAAAAGATAGGCCACTGGTAACTGAACTTCCATCACTTCTATCTGTAACGGTAACTTTTAATCTTCCTCCCTCACTTTTAGCCGTAGCTGTTCCACTAATAACTGCATTTCTACCATTATTAGACAAACTAATAGATAATCCGGGAGGCAAAGGATCAACATTCCATTCAAAATTCCCGACTCCACCTTGTAAGAACTATCCTAAATCAATTGGAGTGATACTTTCTCCTACTCCTATTGCTGCAATTTCTGTTGTACTTGGGATTTGAAGAGACATTCCACCTAAAATACTATCCCATTTCAAAGTCACTGTTTTTACGATAGGACCATTAAATGGTTGATTTTCAGGAATAGTTACTGTCACAGTTGCAGTAATAGGATTAGCGGAATACTCATAAGGAGTTCCACTAACATATACTTTATTGTCAGGTGTTCTAATTGGCTATAACCCAGGAGGTAAATTATTCGCTTCTACATAAGCGGAAGTATATACTTTTTCAAAAAGATACGCTGTCTCAAATTTATTTGAAATTTTTGCAGTATTGCCGTAGTTAACTTCTCTTGAAGTCATAGCCGGAGTGCCGCCAATTTGAGTAGAAATTTCTGGTGGATAAATTACCTAATATGGAGTCCAGACATTTTCATCACTTGTATTTAATCGAGCAGAAGATCCACTCTTATCTGTAACTAAGAAATAAGGGCCAATATCCGCTCTCTGAGAGTATTCTTTTGTTGGGCTACCACTAATCGTTCCGTCTGAATTAAAAGTAATTCCTCCAGGGAAACCTCCTGGCATATCAAAAGAAAAAGTATAGGGAGGGGTTCCTCCAGATGCTGAAACTACCTAAATTGGAGGATTAATTTGTGAAACTCCAATATAAAGAACTTTATTATTTAACTTTTCTTCAACTGTCATCTTTAATCTTTGAGTAATCTTTTCAAAAATTATATATCCGTAAACTTGCGCACTACCTATATTATCAGAAGCAATAAGCCGGACTCTTGTCTCAGGAATATCCATATCTGGGACTGTTCCTTTAAAATACCATCCTGTTAAACTTTCTTTAGAAGCTGCCTCGATATAAAAATTATCTATTACCCATTCATCTGAAGTTGGATCAATAATAATGTTATAAGAAGGTTGTCCGCCGCTTAATCCCTATAATGCAATATTTACTTTAGACCCCGCAATTCCGGGTACAGTTGGAGCAAAAGGCTCCCAGGTAAATGTTCCAATAACTGCATCAAAATAAACGGGGATTAAAATAGCATCTCCGGTCATATCAGAAATATGCAACCATCCAGTTTTTTCTAAATCTGGTCCTGTTGGAGTTCCTGTAAATATCCAATTTGTTACTGTTCCAACACTATTGTACTATGGTTCAATAGTAATCCCATCGGGGAAATCTTGAGCAATAATTGTAAATTGTTCCTATCCATCTTTTTCTATTAAATCCGCTTCAATAGTTAAAGAAGGAGGCATTGGATTACCGTCATTATCATATCCAGTTACATTACTATTTTGAATTGGCACTCCCTAACGCAGTCCCTTTATTTCAAATTTAGAGCGTTTAAAAGTTAAAAGTGAATCTATTCCTGAAACAGTAATTCCTTCACCCTTAGGCCAATCTAAAGTACCTTTGATTGCTCTTCTTTCTCCTCTTGCATCAATAACATAAATTTTTGCCTAATGTTCTGGAACTGAAACCTAAGCTCTGCCAGAAATCTCACCATAATTTGAAATTCTAAAATTAGGCAATAATCCTTCTGCTTCAAAACGATAATAAGGAGCTTCAGGATACTTTAAGCCTCCAGATACTCCTTTTTCAAGCATAATCTAAGAAACATTAGTGCCCACAGGCAATAACTTCATTTGATGAGTAGTCTCATCTCTTACAACATCAAATTTTTCATCATAAACAAATTTAAACTCTTCTAAAATAGAATCTCTATAAATAGTAACTTGTTTAGAAGCTCCAGTAGCATCAGTTACTTGGATAGTAAATTGCCCATGATCTTTTAACGCAACTTCGGGGATGCCAAAAATTACTCCTTTAGGGACAGGCTAATTATTTTCATCAACCATGCTTCCATCGCTAATTTTCCATCCAGTCGGTAATCGAGCTCCTTCTACGTCAGTAAATTCATAAGGAGCGACTCCACCAAAAACTCCTTCATTTAAATCTATCCTTGGAATTGGTACTGTAACTTCAGTATATCCATAATCCCAGGATGGAAGTTTATTAAAACTTAAAGGATATCTACCATTAGCATATGAAATATCTATTTCTATTCTCTACCCAACATAATCAGTCACTACAATATAACATTTCTAACTACCCTAAACTAATTCACTACTATAAGCTCCAGTAATTTCTCCTGTCGAGCGGTCAATAAAAACGCCGCTGGGCAAGTTAATCCCCGTATATAAATACGGTGGTACACCGCCTTTAAAGTAATCTGAGGTAGAAATAGGATCTATTGGCTATCCAACAATATAGACTGCATCAGGATTATCCGCCTAATTTTTAGGTGCTATATTTATATCCATTGTCTTTTCTAATTTAACATACATATAACCATATTTAATATCCATTGAAGCTGATTCTCCATCTGCATCGGTAACAGTTAATGTTGCAATACCAGGTCTTATATTTTTCGTTGGATCAGGCGCGCCGTCAGGATAACCAACAATTACTCCGCCCAAAATACCATCAGGAGTTGTTTCTTTTTGAATAGTAATTCCGCTTGGTAATCCAGTCGCGCTAAAAGTGTATGGCGCTGTTCCACCGTTTACCGCGGGATAAGTATCAATGCTTAATGATTCTTCTCCGTTTCCAATTTCCATATTGGGAATATCATAAATCTCACTATAAATATACTTTAAAGAAGTTAGAACATTAGTATCTTCTTGTCCCCAAATATAATCATATTCAGAATTACCAACAAAAGAAGATTGGATAGAAGTTGGCACTAAATCGTATTGTAATAAATTATCGTCATTAAATTCTGCAATTTCAGTCACAGTAGCTGACATAGTATATACTATTCGATTACCTTTTTCATATGGAGTAAAACTAACCCCACTTAAAACAACAATCATATTTCCTTCAGTTTCAGATCTAAATAATTTTGGTTTTCCATTTGAAAGCCATTTCATTACTTGATCTCTAAATTTTCTTTCTACAAAAATTAAAGAATCGGTAGGATTTGTTCCATAATTTAAACCTGAATTTCTATGAAGGTAATCTCCAAAAATAGAAGCAGGACCACTACCAGCCTATTTTGAATCTTTTTCTAAATATGGCTCTTTCCCTAATTCTACAATTTCTTCACCAAGATCAGCTTCTCGATTTGACCAAACGCGTCTTCTTGAAAGAGAAAACTCATCTTTAAAAAGCAAATCTTTATCCTAAACTACTAAGAAAGAATCACCATTATCTTCGTCCCACCACATACCATTTAATATTAATGTTGAAGCGCATCTATTTACAAAATTCTCGACGGCTTTCTGTTCTGCCTCAATTTGCTTTTGGGTGTATCCTGGTGGGAAAGAACGCTTGCCAACAAAACGATAAATAGGTTCTTTATTTTCATCAAAACCTACTTGCACAAAAAATTGACGCAATCCAGGAGAAGCTGCAATAAGAGTCCTGTATTTATCATAAGATATTTCTTCATTTAATCTTATTGTCCCCCAAGCATCAATTCGCATAAAAGTTGCAGTAGGATCAAAATTAACAGTAATCAAAGCACTTAAAGTAAAAGTGCGGTAATTCATTTTTGAAGCACGAGAGTAAAAAGGATATTGTCCTCCAATGGTAGTCTAAAAAACATCCTAAGTATTTCGTTTAAAAGAGGATAAAGAAACATTTCCAGCAATTCGTAATTGATGATTTTTTGTAGTCAAATATGAAAATTCCATTTTCATTAGTCTTGCATATGCTGGATTACTGTCGCCAAAAGGATAAGGGTCAGTAATTGCTTGATCAACTTTTCCATTTTTTAATGCACAAACTACATATTGATACTCTTCTCCCATTTCGCAAGTATAATCTTTAAATTTTAACTATTCTCCGAAGAAAATATCCTATCCTTTTATGATCTTTAAACAATCTAAAGTTAATGTATTTATTCTATAAACATTACATAACTGATGATTTAATAAACCACTATTTGTAGGAAGAGTAATAGTTTTACTTAAAATTCCATCTTCATTTTCTGCAGTAAGCAATTCGCTATCTTTAATCTAAGGTAGATAAATATCTCCTTCTTTTACCCTCTGCATTACTGGCAATAAGGTATAATTTTTCAATACAGATGGAATGTTTATATAAGCAGTATATATGGTATTATTTTTTGTTACTGCCTATAAAGTTACTTCAATTTGAGTTACAGGCGCGACTTTTAATTGCTAATTTAAAGTAAAAACATTGTCATTATCAAATTGACCATTGAATACTTCTGATTTTATTACCTAACCATGTAGGCCATTATAGGTATAATTTATTTGAACCTATTCAATAGGATCATCTCCAACAGGACTATAAGTCCATATTACTTCTGGCATAAAATCATTAAAATTATAGTCAATACTTGTTGTTGCTTCGCTATAACAATAAGCTTTCTGAATATTTGACCATTCTCCAAAATAAGAAGGGACATGGGTAGTCGCATCCTATCTCCATTGAGAAAATCCTTGGTAATTTCCCCCATCAAGTCCAGTTATACTACCTGGCCATAATTCTTTTGATCCAAATCTAATTTGGACTAAATATGTGGTGTCTGCCATTGGGCATCCGCCACCAAAAGCCCAGTAAGGAACTCTAACAATATAATTTCCAGAAGATTCCTAATAAAAATAGGCTGTGGCGGTAGCTGCAATAAACAAAGTTTGTCTATCTGGAGCAAATGCTGGATTTACCGCCACTTCGCCAGTATTAGCATATTTTAAAGAAACCTAAATATGCTTAATATCATTTATTGAAATCATCGCTGGCAAGGGGAATCGAATATCAAAAAAATATTCAACATCACTTTGCGCAACATATGGAAAAGATAATGCCTAAGATTCCAGTACTGGAGGGAATAAAACTGTCAAAAAGACCCCTCCTTTTCAAAAATTAGTCTTCTAAATCAATAAATGGCAAAAGTATTTCCATGATTTCCAGAGGCAACTCATCGTCTTCTCCAATTTTTAAAGGAGTATACTCTATATCAGTAGATTCTTCTGCAATCTCTCTTAGCTCTTTATTCACGGTCTCGATTTCTTCTTTTGGAATAGTCATATTACCTTCTTCTGACATTGTGCCCCCATGGGTAGAGCCTATTGCCATAAAAGCATCGTTAATAACTACATTTTGTTTGTCTATTTCTGACTTTATTTTTAGTAAATACAGAGTATTCTTTCCTGTCATCTTTATTTCATGTTTTTTGGTATTCCAAATCTGCCCAAGGGCTAAACCCATAGCCCTTAAATCGCCATTTTTCATTGTTTTAATCATAATAAAAACTCCTTTTTATCAGTTTTGTGCCGCCTAATTTGCAATAGTTTTGTCAGATTTCTTATCATTTGGTAGTTGCGGACGGCCAGCGCCACCAGTAGAATCTGAAGTTACGGAACCAGAACGTGCAGTATCAGCCTATCCTCCAACGGGCGTAACTTTACCACCAGAGAGAATTTGCTGCTGTTGCGCCTTAATATCGCTCCAAGTATCAGAAGACATAGTATTGGAACTAAATGGAGGCAGCATATAAGCATCAAGCTGCATAATCTGCTGTTCAAGTTTTGCCATAGAGATAACCTCTTTCTGGGTATGCCCAAGAGCGACCATTGGTAGGAAGCGGCTAAAGCCAATCTTTGTAAGGTTCTCATACTTACTGGACATATCAGAAGAATTGAAGATAGAAGTAAGCAGCATCTTCATGCGGAACTTCAAATCTTTCTTGTTAAACTTCCATTCAAGATAGCGATTAAAGAATTGCTCAAATTGCAGAAGCAGAGGCTTAATATAAGCCTCGTCAATAATAATTGACTTCTCAAGAGCAAGATTGCCATCGGTATTAAACAAATTGGCTGAAATACCAAGAGCATTATAAACGCTATTCTGAGCGGCTTCGAGGTTATTTTGAGATTCAGTACCGTTACTTGTCGCCAAATCTTCAAGAGAAACTTCTGCAACAGTAGACAATACACTTACTCCAACAGCATCGCCGACCATATCTACGGCATTTTGGTTTAACTGTTGAAGTTCTTTCATAGTGAATGGAATTTGACCATTCTGGTCAAGTTCGAATTTCTGAATCAAAATCTTTTGAATTTGCTGAAGCAGCTTCTCTTTTTCAAGATCTTCTACTTCATCAAGTCCAATAATATCAGGAATCGCATACAGGAAAGGTGGAATGTCTTCATCATTAAAGTTAAACTTAAATGAGCGATTCATATCCAGCAGAATCCAGCCAGCATCGTCGCCTTGCTCTTCAGCAGGGAGTTTACCAGCTTTGTATTTACGATACCCAACTTGGAACTCTTCAGGGAAAAGGCCGAGGAGTTTCTCTCTATACTTTTGATCAGAAGTTACCTTATCAAAGTATTGGACATTAAATTCCACGAGAGGCATTCCTTTATAAAGAAAACGGGAACGACAGAAGTCAACAGGCAAATCTTGGACAACAAGTTTATCGTTTACATCATCACAGATGTAACCATAATAACAGCCCTCAATACAAACCGCATTTGCCCATTTACGGCACATTAACTGAATTGCCGAATTATCAAAGTGCTCAAGTAGCACATTGAATTTCTTCAAAATCTTGTCGCTAAACTCATCTGTCATCTCTAAGTCAAGATCGAGATTTGGATAAAGCAGAAAGTCATATTTATAAATATCTGCCAAATAACGAACAGCACGAGCATAGACACCATTAGTTTGGAAGAAATACTTTGACAGAGAACGAATTTGCTTCAAATCTGTGCCCTTAGTTGTCTCGATCATTTTGTCATGTGTCTGTCGAGTCCAGTCAACAGAATTGCGGCCCTTGGTATCCTCTTTATAGATGATAGCCTCAGCCGGCTTAATAGTCATTTTACGGACTTTTAACAAACCAAAGTCCATTGGTGGGCGCGGAGCATTGACGCGCTTAAACATAGGCTTATCCATATTGCCCTCCTTTCTCAATCAAAGTATTTACCCTACTCCAAAATGGAGTCAAGTGTCATTGAATTGTATTCAGTGTACGGAATTGCGACTAAAGTATAACCTTTAACCGCGCAGTAGGAACGCTTTCTCTTATCGTTAGCCTACTGTCTTGCAAAGCCTTCCTTAGTTTGAAACTTTTGCTTATAATGCTATTCTCCTTGCATCTCCAAAAGAAATTTTGGTCTTTCTTTTTCCATATCTTCTGGAGATTCAAAAATAGCAAAATCAAAGCGCAGCGGAATGCCTCGGTCTGATTTTAAATCAGGGAAAGAAAATTCTGTAACATACAAAATGTCTCCCTAATCAAGAAGCATAGCTGCCTTTCGCTCCATGATGGAAGGATGGTCATTTTCTTGCCAAGGCATTTATGTTCCTCCTTGTCATCGCTTTATTATATAAAGTATTTTATAACATCAAAAATAAAATTATTTCTTTCTCTTTCGTAGATTAGAAGTGTACTGTCCATTACCCTTTAAAGTAATACGAGAGCGCATAGACTTCTATCCATCTCGGCGGCCAGCGATTTTCATAGCCTGGTCCCAAGAGATTGCTTGACGCATCAAAGCGCGATCATCAATCTCTACTTTAATATACCAAAGAGCATAACCCATAGCAGACACTTTATCCTTCTTGATGTTCTTATTTGTGCGGTCAAGAATAATATTTACACCTTCATGCTTCTCTTCCAAGTTAATCATCTAATCTTTTAAAATAGATGTCTGCATAAATGGGACAATCCAGTTTGCTTTATCGTCTTCAGTCATGTCTTTGAACTTTAAAGCGCGGCTGGCATCCATCTTCATCTTGGCCTGGCGTTCATCAATAAGGAAACGCAATTTACCAGTGGTCAACTGTGTTTGTAAATTAGCATACATTTCCGTATTGAATGGAGCATTTGCCTTAATAATATAAAGCAAATTTGGAATCATATCCGCGCTCTTAAATTGATTGTAGTAGCCTTTATCATCATTGGCTACTCCCCAAGGACGCAAAAATTGATTGGTGCGCACATCTACTTGGGATTTAATCAATTCATCAATTAGGCCGGCGCCAACGCCCGCGCCGTCGATGACGACTGCTCTTGGGTGATATTTTTCATAGAGCAGCTTAATTTCAATCGCTTGTTCGGCGAAGTGCATTTGTTCGAAAGAATAGATATTGACAAGATGTTTTGTAGATGTAGTTCCTGTTTGTGGAATATATTTCCACACACAAACTTCAGATTGGTCAGAGAAACGACCAACGTCGATGCCAAATACATAATCTACACCTTTGCCAAGGTTCTTTTCTCTCTCAAATACCGGCTCTTGAAGAGAACGGTATTTATCAAATGTTTCCGCCGCGAAGTAAGCATTTTCAGAACCACTGGACCAGCGGCTCAAATACTCACGCCCAAAGGAGGTAGGATTGAATGTACCGCTCATCTTCTGCTGACGAATAAAGTCCATATTCTACAATCCTGCAATAATGGGGATTTTATAAGAGCCGCCCAGTACAATAGCTTTATTTGGCTCTGTCAACTGACGCAGTAATGTCCTAATCAGAGTATGATAGGCATAAGTATCTTTAAACCCAGCAGTTGTAACACAAATTTTCTGCTGAGAAATAGTCTCAGCTTTATTAAATTCACCATTTGCTGCGCGACGCTGAATGGCAAGAGTAGGAATAATAACTTCTTGAATAATATCAGGATCGCCCTCAATAATCTCCTCAAGAGTTAAGCCTGTAAAACGCAAACCACGAGAGGATTGCTTGGCGGCAAGGTTGCTCATTTGAGAGCCATTCTTAAAGTAAATGGTGAACTGGTCTTTAACTTTCTCCGTTTTTCTAATCTCGAAGCGTAAGATTGGCAACAGAGTAAGAATTTCTGAAACCTTGGACTCCAAAATAGCCGCAGACTGGCCTTTCGTGGTAGCCGCAATAGCCAACTTTGTATTGGGGTACAGAATACACTCCAACATATTCCAAAGGTCGTCAATAAAGGACTTTGAAGTACCACGGCTGAATGTTAAGAATACATCCTTATATCTTGCCATCGCGCGCAAAAAGATTCGCTGGTATGGAAATAATTTAAAAGTACAATCTTCTCCAGACGCCTGAATATACATATCAACAAGTTTATCTGGATAAGCTCGATAGAATGATATTGCTTTTCGATATTCTTCGATATTATCAAGGATTTCTTGTTTGCTGACTACGCGCGTAAGAAGATTGTTTTGATTATTCTTCTTAATCGGTAGTGGCATTACCTTGTCCCTCCTCAATATCAGCAATATCGCCAAGCAATTCGCGCTCAAGAGCAGCGAAATCATCATAGTCTTCAACAGCATTTGGAAGCGGGTCTTGTGCCAAAATTGCTTCGGTATTCTCTACCATTTCAGCAATATTGGATTCGCCGCGTACCAGATACTCAGTATATTCTTGCATATCTCTCAATACCTAATCAATCTTATCATTAGGCTGATCGACATAGAACTCTGGAATAAAACCACCCTCGCGCTCAACCAAGAAAGCCAGCTGCGAGATAGCAAAAGTAGTATGCTGACGGTCTTTCTGCTATACGGGCGCCAGATTTGCAGATTTAATGAACATATCAAGCTGACGGCCGATTTGAGATGCAGAAGCTACATCATCAATATCGACGTATTTATTCATCTTCATAGTCATCTTGCAAATCATGCGCGCATTTGAAATAGCGATTGGGTCCTGAATGACATAAGACTCCATCATATCCTGAAGCATTTGTTCCATATAGAGGTATTGATCCTCAGTATAGTCTTCACCCCAGTTTACTTTCAATTCATTGATTTCTTCTTGGGTTAGATTATACTTTGATGTCTCTGGCGTTAGGCCGTAAAGCGCAGACATATCTGGCGCAGTAACCATAGCTTGAGCAGGCTTTTGAGGCGCAATATCGCCAAAGTTCAGCATTTCTTCAACTTTGGCTTCTGCTTCACTTTCGCTATCGGTTTCTTGACGCATGGCAGCGAGTAAAGATTCAGTTTCCTCTTTGGTTTTGGCTTCAGAGTCTGCCCAACGATATTTCTTATATTGGTTCAAGTGCATCAAACTGATATACTTACCAACAATAGATCCAGCTTTTGCGCTTTTCTTCATAAGGAGTTTACGCCATTCACTTGGAATGTATGGCACATCAACCTCTTTAAGAATAGGTAAAAAGGTCATAGGGTCAGTATCATCAACCCTCATTGCCAGACAAGTTTTACACTCTGGAAGCACTCCAGTAGGATGCTTGTCTGTACGAGAGGTCTTAAAAAATTGCTTCTCGTCTAAAGTCTTTTTACAGCAAGTACAGAAATATTTTCCATTACCTTTGGAAACAGCTTGCTGATTTGGGCGGTACAAATCTCGTACCGCATTAAAGTCAATTTTCATATAAATGTCTCCTTTATAATATCCTTTTGCTCCGACGAGGCAAATCCTTTATAGATCCCTATGGCCTTGGGTTTTGCTTCATCGTTCAAAATAAAAATTATTTTATAATACCTTAAATAAAATAAGTTGCAATAAAAAAATTTTTATGCTATAATATAGTTAGAAAATAAGAAAGGAGTCCTGTAATGAATCCAATCATTAGCGGCAATGGTGAGATTGCCCTTATGTGCGATGACCCCAAGATTGTCGCCTATGATGGCCTTGAGCAATGGCAAATCGACCAACTCGTAACGCCAACAAGCGACTCCAAAGCTTCTGCAAATATGTGCTTACAAACAATAGATTAGATACCAGAAGAATGGGTTAAAGGTCTAACCCAAACTCAATGGCAGAAAATAAAACGTCAAAAGTCATTATTCGGGATTAAACTCCCAGATTCTTGGATTAAAGTTTGGCGATTTATTCTAAAAGAACCTAATCTAAGAGATAGCGAAAGAGCTTCCCGCGGAGGAAAAGCACTTGGGTCATATTCTCACCTTTGGAATGTATGGTCAATGGATTGTATCGACCGATATTTAAGTCCTATGGAGAAAGACTTACTTAGTATGGTCGATATGGGCATCATTTATAGCGAGATAGGCGAAATTATGCTCGGTAGGTATGGAGACAAGTTTTGGAAGCCGCGAAAAGCTACTTCTAAAACGACACCGAGTCAAGTTGTAAACAACTATCTTTACTGGAAAATGCCTAATAAAATCGCAAGGTCGGAATTGACCGAATTAGCTCTCTCTTATATAAAAAATAAAAAGGCACCCGTATAATACGGGTGCCTTTTTATTATGCAAAACGAGCATAAATATGGAATTGATTTTCTGGAATAGCATAATCTCCTCGCATATCAACTGAAGTTTGTGCAAAAAGCATAAAGTTTCGTGGATTATGAGCTTGTTGATTATCTGCACCACCTACCCAAACCTGTTTACCAGAAATAGAAACAAAGTTTGTTTGCCAAGTAATTTCTGAGGTGCCATGTGCATTATCAACATTTCCAAGATAAATACAATATTTCTTATCGCCTGGTGTAGCAGGAGTTGGAGGAGTTCCATTACCTCCGCCATTACCGGGATCAGGGTCAGGCTTCGCTGGTCCACCTTCGACGGAACCGTCATTGATAACTTGAATACCATCGCCAGTAAAAATCGCCGCGTGTTTCCAACTGTCTGGATCTGTATGAGCGCCTTGCCCAGAACCCCAAGCAATTGTAACTCTATCTTTAGCATAGAATACGATTTCAGATTCTCTAAATAATCCTTCTGTTACATTTATTGAGTCTTGACAATAAGCAGTTCCTGTACCATCTGGATAGCGTATAATATGGATATCTTCTTTACGGGTATATAAATAAGTACCAGGTTTAGAACCATCATCTGTATAATCTGGTGCTAATTGTAAACCAGCACGAGCATCTGCAGAATGTACCATTCCTACTAAAGATGTTATATCCGGAGCATTCCAGTCAACCACCTATAGGATTGCTCGAGCATGAGTACGATTCTTCTCCGCTGAGTGAACTTTAAGAATTGCAGAAGGTGATGGGAATGTTGTCGATTGAACGGCACCCATTGAAAGTTCTGCCAAAAATCCACCAGACCGCTCGATTTTTGTTTCAGTTACAGAATCATTATTTCTTAGATCATCTTCAGAAGCATTTGCTCTTAATGACATCCAGTTTTTAGTTTTTAACATAAAGTTTTCATCAGAAGACATGATTATTGCGGCATTGCCCCAGCTTGTCATACCTATTGCAGGAGAAGTAGCTCCTCCTCCGCCGCCACGATTTACTAAGCCAATAACTCCACGAACGCCATACTAACCACTATCATCTAATCTATTTACTGCAGGCGCTTCCGAATCCTATTCTCTTTGCCATCCATAACAAATATATCCTCTAATAAATTCATATCCCCAAGGACCTACTCTAAAATAGTTACTTCCATCAATAGCCTATCCACCACCAGGAAGACCGGGACCACCGACACCATTACTAATAGTAAAAGTTTTGGACTTAAAAATGTCCATTGTTGTCATATATCCATGGACACCAGCCATAGATGGATCATCATTTTGATCTATTATATCGGTAGAAGCGTTAGAATATCTAAAAGCCATAGGCCAAAAATGTCCGGCATAAGCGTCTTCATCTGGATCACTTCTTCTATTACCAAGCGGCTCTCTGGCGTAAGTATTTACAGAGAACATTGCACTTTGTTCAATACTTCCTCCAACGCCATTAATAATGCCAGGGTCACCAGGGCCATATCCTGAAGTAGCATAGTATACCTTTTCAATTTGCATATTTCCAGAAACGCCGGCAAATAATTGGTGCCAAGTAACGTCATCTTCTGGCATTATGATACCAAGAGCGGCATAGCCTCCGCTTTGGAAAAGGTTTCCTCTATCAGAAACATATCTTGGGTCTACTGAAGAATCAGGACCCTCACCGAGATTTGGCCCGATACCAACATTGCCATAAAAATGAGAAGGACCAACAAAATCGGAATGTCCAAACTGAACCAAATCACCATAGCCACTATCTGTATCTAATCCCTTAATATGGAAAGATCCTAAATCGATTTGTCCGCCCCAGAGATATAATTTACTGGCGATTTGAGTACCATCAGATTGAGTAGTAGAAGTACCATAAATACTATCTATTTCGTCCTAATTCAATCCTCTTGTTGTTGGCGGCTCTAAATCCTACCAATTACAATCTTTATCCAAAACTCTAATTGCATCAAAATCGACATTATCTCTATCTCCGATACCAATTTCTGCGCCTTGAATACGACCGCCAATAATATTAGAACCAATAACGTTACCTAAGAATACGCCATTCATTGCCCATAACGTACCGTCATAAGTTACCATAAAGTTTCTATCGCCAGGAATAAATAGATCTTGGAACACATCTTCATAAGATCCCCATGGTAAAAGTCCAGGCATTAACCCTGTCGGATGTTGTCCTATTTCGATAGCAGGAGTAGTAGAAGCTCTTGAAGGGCCGAATCCAGTTAAGTTCTTAGTTTTTGCATCTTCTCCAATTTTCAACATTGTTCGGACATCCATTAAATTAGGCTGCCAATAATTCAAATAATAATTTCGCATATTATCTGAATATTCTTCTTGACCTCGATATTCTAACAATGCTGCATCGCCAGCGGTTATACCATGAGGCGGTGGATCATATTTCCCCCAATTTAACCACCAAGGAGTTGTGTTCCGGCCTTTGATATAAGCCTCTTCCCAAATTTTCTAATACCAACTTGGCAATTCACTTGTAGTACCATTTGTCATTCTCTGCACGCCATCGCCAAAATAAGCTCCATCAAATCCTTGGCGAATGCCTTGAACAGCAGTTGTAACTGGTTTATTATCCCCAGTATTACCGGCAGTAGTTGGGTCATCATCTTCAATAGTTGAGATAGAATCATCTTGTTTAGTAATAATTCCATATTCATTGGTATAAGTATTTTCATAACCAGAAGTCGCATGAGTTAAATCGACAAAAGTAAGACGCATATTATTCCACATATCATCTCCAATTTCTGGAGAACCAAGAGAACCATTAGCGCCTCCATAGATAGTGGCATTATAACCGTCGATAATAATTCTACCGCCGCGATCTGCTCGACCGAAGAAAGCGGTACCATTTTCAAGGATACCAAAAGAAGCATATCCACATTGATAGCCGAAGATGCCGGTCATATAAGGATATGTTCTTAACTCTTCTTCTGCGACGCTATCATATTGAAGAATACTGTACTACTAACTCTGCCCATTTTCATCTTCATATTCGTCTTTTCTTAAAAATGCAGTATTAACTCCCATCAAAACTCCAGTAAAAGTATTTGTTAAGGGACCTTTAAAACCGGCGCCAATTGTCGGAGCAAAAATAGTGCCATTTTCTTCATTAATGTCAATACCTTCTCCATCCCAGCCGTTTATGTCAACATTATCATAAGTATTGCAATGATAAATCTGATTTCTAAAAAATTCTCCTCCAGTAATTCCTTTTTCTGGATCACTCTAAATAAATCCATGAAGAACGCCAACAGTACCTTCTTGCCAGTTTAATGTAGATTTAGGTTTTAACTTAAATACTTTTTCAGGCAACGCTGATATTGCGGTTTGATACTACTATTCTGATTCAAATTTCGCTGCATAATTAGGATCACTTAATAATGGATTTGGAGATTCAAAAATACTTTGAACAGTAGGAGTTAGATCTGCCAGTGGATCAATATACTGTCCCTCTGTTTTTACTTCATTATCTGGGAAAAAACCATAGTAAAATTCAAGATAATCTGCATCAATTACTGGGTTTTTACCTCTTGAATCATACTACAAGTCCCAAGGCCAATTACAAGAAACCATTCTTGGGTCAAAATGATTCGCCTCACCATTATTTTCAATAAATACATCTACCGCATACCAAGAATTTATAGATTTAATTCTATGCCATGTATAAGACTCTTCATATGCTTGTTCATATTCGCCCATAGTGGCGCCCATTTTTCTGGTAATAACATCAGTAGCTAAATTAGTTTCTACATCAACCTGACACTTTACTACAAAACGATACATTAAATCTGAATGATATAATTTTTGTCCATATTCAATATCTCTATCCATACCTGCGCCAGGCTCATATCGAATTTCAACTGCGCCGTATTGATGAGCCTTAGGGTCATTATATGCCCAAGTAGTCATTGCTTGGATACCTGGCTCTCGTGTTGTACCAGTTTTACTTAAAATAGGACGTATTCTCTTTTGTTTCTATCCACCAAGTTCACTGAGCGGGGTTCCTGTTTCTGGATCGCAGATTCTCAAGAAAGAGGCGCCAGCGGCATACTGATTTTTAGCATTTTGGGGGAATGAAACATCCCAATATATCTTTAATCTATAATGTTCTCTTTCTTTACCAATATCTGCAATGCTTTCAATAGCTTTTCCATCTTTAGTTACAAATGGACGTAAAAATATTCTGTTCTGCTTTAGATCCTAATCATATACCCCTGGTTCATTCGCTCTTTCGTGCAATACCATTGGAAACGCTGGAAAACCAAGTTTTAAAGTAAAAGCAGGAGATGAATTGACAGTAGTTTCTCCAGTTTCATTATCTACAACTTTTGTTCTATGCGCTACTGAATTAGTTAAATCAAGTGGCGCCGTCCATCCAGTGCCTTGAGTTCCTTGCTGACCATCTTTTGTAAAAACAATTTCACAACTTGATTCATACCACATATCATCTTTAATTGTATGTACTCGGCAAGTAACAGTATTTTTGGCCCCTCCAACTCTATCCGCTTCATACTCTTGACGTACTTTGAAATGAAGAACGTTATTACTATCCTAATACATATTAGTTAGCATAGATGAAGCTGGGGTATAACCCACTCCTGCGAGAGTAGCAGGATCTGTTACTGTAGAATCAGGATTATAGAAAGTTCTTGAACCAAGAGGCTAACCATCTGGAGCATAAAGTTGTAAATCATAGGCTGAAATATCATGGACCCAACTGAGTTTAGGCGCTAAAGTATATTCTTTTTTACTTACGTGATCATAAGCCTAACCAAGAGCAGTATAATTAAAAGATTTAGTTCCTTCCCAATCTATTAGCAGCCCTAGATCAGTAGCAGAATTTAGCTCATAAGTTAAATAGCCGATTTCCTCTACTTGGCGCATAGTAGTAATATCATATACTCCATCAGGAGGATTTACTAACATTGGGTCGTAACAAGCTACTCTAAATAGCACGTGTTCATAACTTAAAAATGCCTAAATATTTAATGGGCCATTTAAATATGGAGGATCAATTAAATTATAACTATTGTCATCTAACTGCATATACCAAGTGCCAAACCATTCGGGATAAAATACTCCTGTTGCGGGGTTTATATCTACTCCCACTAAAGCATTATTATCAGAAATTCTTAAAAGTTCGTTATTGCTACCTTTATCTGTAAAATTCTCAATAAATAAGTCATATTTAGAATCTGCTCTAATTACTGTTGCTATATCTTCACCAAAAGGATGATCTTCGGCGTTTTTATATAGACATACTAATTTATAGCGCCATTGCCATGGAACGGCAGACATATTAACAGTCAAAGAATTATCGTCCTCAATTCGATAATCCTATTGCATCCCGTCAATAAATTGCTCAATAGGCCGCCATCCTGGGCCTGTATAGAACGTCCATACTCGACCATCTTCATCTCTGTCGCCATCATTTGGATTATTTTCTTCGGGAATACTTAAATCCTCTCTAAACCACATTATTTTACACTAATCTGTAATTTCTTGAGCGTAGTGATACATATGTGGAACTAAATTTATAGAGTCTTTACCGACCTTATCTCCATCAGGAGCATAAACTGAATCGCCTTCTGGCATTTCAATCCATACAAAATAAGGCGTATCAAGAAGGTTTACTCTGCGGCAAAATCTAATTTCAATATCTTCAGCAAAAATATTATTTGTATCGTCAACATTATCTTCTGGTACTCTATATACTAAGTTACCATTTTCATCATAAGATGGTTTAACATCGCAAACCAAAGACCCATCTTGCATTAGCGAGACTTTATATAATCCTTTTAATACTCCTGGGTCAATCTTATAATATGCTTTTTGAGGTGTAGAGACTGGCATCTAATAAGGAGAGCCATTAAAATTTTCAAATCCTAATTTATAAGAAATAAAAATATAAGGGTCTTCATCTTTTCTTAAATCATATAAAGGATCATCTTCTGGTACCCATTTTGGATTATTAGCAATAAAGGTCGCTTCAAGATAATATTTGCCAGCAGAATGAGAAGATAAAAAAGAAGTTCTAAAACTTGCCCCAATTTTTAAATATTCAAAGAATTTCGCATAATTCTAAAATTCTGCATCTACTCTTTCTAATTCTTCTTCTGACATATAAGAAGCTGGATATCTAATCATAGGGTCTCGATATTCTTTCATCTCTTCTGGGGACCATCTGCGATAACCCTAATCCTCATAATTAGGTGCCTTGGAATTAGTGGGATCCCTTACTAAATCATTTTTAGAAGAAGCACTAATAGCACATATTTGAAGAGGTTCATAATTTGGTAAATAAGTATGATCTTCTTCACTATACCAGTTTGGACCCTAATCAATATAAAAATTTGTTAAATCTTGAGTTTGACTCTCAGAAAGCTATCCGACAGCTCTACCCAAAATTAACTTTCTCTGCGAAAAATCCCCCTAAGGGACGAGCACGTATACGTGCTCGCCCAGGGAGTAAGTTACTGTCGGTTCGACAGCGAAAGCGGAGAAAGTATTACTTTGGTACTCAACTTTATATTCGCCAGTATCTACATTGTAGAGATTAACAATTTCAGCGTTAATTGTTAAATCTTTTGGCGTGGCATTTACTTGCTAATTAGCAATATTGTTAATAGCATCATAAAAGCCTTGAACATTGATTGCCATTGTATTTCTCCTTTCAATCTTATTTCTTAATGTTATACTGTGCTACTTGATTGATTAAGTCATTAAATGCTTGTTCAATTTCTGCAGCAACAGAAACATTTGGGAAAGAGGCTTCAATATGCACTTGCTATTCAATAGTTTGTGCTTTATCCGCGAAACTCTTTAGCTCAGCTCCACTAATATTGCGTCCGTTTAAAGCAGCTATCTTCTAAGCAACAGCTTCTCTCATAAGTTTTACTGTACTTAAAATATTTTGGGTATCCTCTGGATTTAAAACAAGTTCTGGTTTAGAATAAGACCCATCTAACCAAGCAGGACCAGTATAATCAGCTAAACCGCCAGAAGCAAAATATTTTGCCTTAATTTGTGCCACAGCAGTGTCCCATTGAATCCCCTAACCTCGTTTTGCTACTGGGTATACTTTATTAATCAACTCTTGAGCAATTTCGTATTCTGTTTCAGTATATCCTTCCGAAAGAGCTTTGGCTCGACGATTTGCTCCCCCATTTGGATATAGTCCTCTGTTAATTTTATTATAAATTTCCATTGCATTTTCATAAGCTGCGGCAGCTTTAGCTGTACTTGAATCTTCAGTATTAGAAGGAGCAGAAGGCTTTGCGGGTTCTTGAGTTTCAACTTTATTAACTTCTTCGTTTACATAAGATTCATCATCCATCTTCTTTTCAGATGCAATTTCAGCTTCTTTAATTTTATTTATATATTCTTCTAATTTATCAATCCAAGTCTATACTTCACTTCTAAAGTTGACACCCCAGTTCTAAAGGCCTGTAAGTAAACCATCAAATTCCCCAAGAGTATCATTTCGCATTTCTTCTGCGGCTTGGTCAATCTAATGAATATCGCCAGTAATAGTTCCCTACTGAGTATCACCTTTTTCGCCAATCTATCCCATTAAATAATCTTCTGTATCTGACCAATCATTTTCCATATATCCTAAATAAGTATCCATAAATTCCTAAGTAGTTTGAGTTTCAATCTTTAAATAATGTAAAGAACCTTGTTCACCAGCAACAATTTCATCAATATACCCGCCAATATCCTCTTGGATAAGGCCAAATTTCTCACCAATTTCCTCGCCCTTTTCATTAACTACCTAAGCAACATCTTTCTATGCAGTCATCCAATCGCCATAGAAACCACCAGAAGAAGTATTTCCAGGGATATAACCTTCAGAAGTACCAACGAGAGCAACAAGGAATTTATCAATCATCTCTTCCATTGTTTGGGTATCAGTTACAATGCCTGCAGCTGATTGACTGAAATCATACTGCCAATTTTTAATTCCTGTTCCCATAATACTTGTTACTTGCTCAATAGTAGCTCCAGAAGCAATCATCTACTGACTAAGCATATCAAGTTGAGTATCGATCATCTTTCGGTATTGTTCAGAAGAGAAATATAACTGATAATTGATATTCTCAATCACATTCTTCATTTGACCAGCCATATCCATAATATTCTCGCCAAAAGAATCTTGCATCTCTTCATAAGCCTTTTTATATTCATATTCAAGTCTTGCAATTTCATCCGCCTAATTAGAAGAAGTCTAATCTTGAGAATAAATATAACTCCAGTTACCAGAAGCATCGCGAGCCAAACGCATAGTATTTTTTGCATTTTGTGCATCTTCAAAGTTTGCTCTCGCAATTTCAAGGTCGAGGGCCTTTTGTAACAAATCAACTTCTTCCTAAGTTACGTCTCGGCCATCTTCCTTATACTTATTTAATTGTTCCTACCATTGCGCTAATCCTTCATAAGAATCAACATTGATATTCTCTGTTGCCTCATCAAATTGAGATTGTAAATCACCTAATAAATAATTCTTATCATAATCATCTAAGTGCGTATTAGACCAACTATCAACGGCAGAATACATATTCATCATTTCATCAATATCAGAGAATAACCCGCCAATGGTCGCGGAGATATTTGCTTTTGCCATTTCTTTTTCCTATTCAAGCACGTCTTGAGCAGTACTAAAGATTTCAGAGATTGACTCTGCGAATTCACCTTCAAAATCAGTTACCTGTTCCTAAGCTTCAATCATTTGTTGATAAAGCTCATTTACTCCGCCAGCTAAAGCAGATTTTTCTTCATCAGAAGCGTTATCATATGCTTCTTTCATTGTATTATATTCTGCTTCCACAGTAGCTGCCCATTGCTTAGCTTGTTCAAGCTGAGATTTTGCAATTTTGGCCTGGGTCCCCGCTGCGTTCATACGCTCTTCATTAAGACGTCTTTGAACTTGACGACCACCTTCAGTTAAATAATTAGTTCCTTTAAAATCAAGAATTTCTTGTAAAGTGTCCATTTTTGTTACAGCAACATCTAACTAATCTGTTAAACGGGCATATTTTTCAAACCATTGCTCCATCTTTGTAAAAATGGCGTCTAATTGCTCAAGGGCCAAATCAACTACTTGGTCAATCATATCATAAAGAGCGTCTTTCTAATCTTGTAAGAACTCCATAATCTCAGCAGGTAATCCGCCATTATTATCGAGATATTCCTGCCACACTTCTGGGCCAAAAAGACCTTCAAAGTAATCTTGATTTTCTGGAGTTACAATATTATTTGCAATTTGCCAGCCTCGGTCGATTGCTTCAAATACTGCAGGAGCCTATTCTGTCATGATGTTACTCATCATATCAGAAAGAGTTTCAAAACTATCTCCAAGTATAATTCCCGTATCGCCAAGTCTATCTAAAAGATTCTCAAGACGGTCAAAATCGCTTTCATCAATTCTTAATTTAAATTCAAGTTTATACTCCATTTCTTCAACTTTATTCGCCATCCAGTCATAGATATTTTGCATTTGTTCATCAAGGCGGTCCTACAATAAATCCGTTGTTTCAAGCATTTGGTCAAGGTCTTCATTTAAACCTTCAAGATACTCAATACGATCTTCGTAAGGCTCCTTCGCCTTATCAAGAGCATCTTGATCGTCTACGCCACGAGCATTATAAGCATCAATTTCTGCATTAATTCCTGCAGTAGCTACGGCTATCTCTTCGTCAATCCAACGACGAATATCCTCTGGGTTTGCGAGAGAGCCATATTCGCCAGGATTCCAAAGAGCCATAGAAGCAATATTAGCATCCGCCATTAAAGTATTTTTATCTATTTTATAATATTCTTTAGTTTCTTCAATTAATTGTTTCTAAGTTCTTGCAATTTGCTAAATTTGAGCATTATATCCACGAAGTTGACGGATACGAGCAGCTCCCCAAGCGTCATCCGCGGCATCAGAAAAACGATCGAGTTGACGAGTCATATCTTCAAGAGCTTCTGTTAAATTTTCATAACGCTCATGTACCTTATCTTGCTCATCAACGTGTTCCTCTGGTTTAAATTTAGAGCCGCCTCCACCACCGTTTCCACTTGTTGTCGGAGTACTTACTGAAGAAGGAGCAACACTTCCTCCTCCAATATATTTAATATCTGGAGATTGTCCATCTTCGCCCATATCGATCTAAGCTACATCAATATAGCTATCCATTTTTTTATGTCCGCTAATATAAGTTTTAGAAGTTTTTCTATATGTTGCAGGAACTAGTCCAAAATCAGATAAGATACCTCCGCCAGTTTTTTCGACTGTTTCTTCAGTAGTATATTCTGGTACTTCTACCTTAGTTGGCACATGAGCAACGGTAACATTTGCCTAAACTCCAGCGGAACTTAGAATATCATTCATTTCTTGAACAGACATCTAAGTTGCCATCGCCATAGTATTTAAATCTGTCGCCCAGTCAACTGTTGTATTTCCTAAAGCATTAGATAAAGGATCTCCAATACCAATTGAACCATTTGCGATAGCCGTTCTTAATGTTTGCAATCCTGCGAGTACATTGCTTCTGGCTGTATTAAACTAATCCTAACTAATATTGATTATTTCTCCAGTATCTATTGTTAAAGATACTCCTTCTTCTGGAATATCTTCAATCTATTTAACCAAATCTTGGGCGACTACGGTCCCCAATTCATTTATAGCTTTGGCATCGCCTTCAGCAGCTTTTCCTAATAGTTCCATATTCTCAGCACTATCAAAAAATTCTTCAGAAAGTTCCAAATCCTCAGAGGTTCCTACTAGGTCGGCAATCGCTTTTGTAGTTTCCTAAACGGTATCAATATAATCCATATTAGTTTTATCAGCTTTTTTCAAAATTTTCTACCAATCTTCCCAATTTTCGCTTAAAGTTGAAACTCCTTTATTCATTCTTTGGTTTTGAATCGCTAATTCAGAAGCTGCTTCAGCATCTAATTCATAAGCATCTGCTAAAGCGTTTGCCTAATCAACGACATCTTCATAATCTAAATCATACATTTCTGCCTATTTCTAAACAACTGATGCAAAAGTTTTATTATAAGTCTCCGCGCTGATAGCTCCTGAAGCCAAAGCCCCACCAAGTTCATTGATACTACTGACCATTGCGTCTACCCACATTTCTTCTGCACGAGTTTCTTCAAACATTCCCGCGGAATATTGCTCTCCCATTTGAGCGGCCTTATCATAAAATAACTCCATATCTGCTAAAGCATCCTAATAATAAGTATCTTCTGCTAAATCTTCTTCTGTAATAGTTCCCTCTTTGATTTCATTCTATTTATCAATAATATACTAAGTGGCTTCTTCAAAAGCTCCCTTATCCAATCCAAAATATTCAAAAGCGGCATCAATCGGAGCACCAGCAAAACGTTCTCTTCCAGCGAGATTATTTGACTAAGTGGCCAAAGTCAAAGTATCTTTCTTGTTACCTTCGGAATCATATCTATCCCAATAATTTCCTGCTCTCCCTCCGTCTTCTGAAAAATCCATCATCGATCCTATTCTGTTGAAATCTTTTAATTCATCCTTCATTTCTGAAAGACTACCAACTACTCCAGCAGCCTAAGACTAGAATCCTGCGGTATCTTCAGAAATCATTTTCCATCCATCTGTTGTTTGAATAAAAAATTCAGACAAAGCTTCATTATATTCAACTAAATTTTGATAGTCTTCGTCTGAAATAACTGTGCCAAATTCAATATCTGATGTCACATCTTTAAAATCTTTTAGATTTTGTTTAAAAGTTTCTAATCTATCATTAACATCCTATGTTGCAATCGCCGCTTCGCGAGCAGCAAAAGAATAATTTCTCCAAGCGTCTGTTGATGTATTTAAATAAATGCCCTATTCTTCTAACGCCTAATTTACCTAATACATTGCATCATTCTGTGTCCAATCTATACTATTTATAATTTTAGCAACTTCTCCGGCGTCATCGCCTGCTTCTTTAAAAATTTCACTTAAATAATTGGCACTTTCTTTTCCACTAGACCGATAAGTTGAAGAAACTGCTTCTGCTATAGCTTCTTGCCCTCCGATGTCAATATTAGAAACATCAATCCCTTCAAAAATAGTTCTCGCAGTCTCACCCATATCTTTGCCTAATTCTTGCATTGTATCAATAGAAGCATTAACCCCATCCTAAATATAGCGAATAAATTCAAATAATCCCATACCCATTTCTTTCGCGGCGGCACTAATTTCTTTTGTACTACCAAAAGCCTATTTTAAATAGTCCCAAGTTTCAAAGAATCCTGCGCTCATTTCTGCTCCGAAATAATCTTGCATTATTCCGCCATCAAAATTCTAAATTAATTCACCAGAAGTAGCGGTATTCATATTTCCTTCTAGCATTACATTTTTGATATTTTCCCCTTCAGCAGTTCTTCCTAATTTAACGAGTATATTATTCAAATTTTCCGCTGATGAAGCTAATCCTTCAAGAGCTTCTTGAGAAGCCATAATAGAGGCCATCTCTTCTGCCCTTACTTCTTTTAATTCTCCATCTATCATAAATCCAAAAGTTCTGTTTGTATCTGTTCCTCTAGCAAAATTATCTGCGGCTTCAATTGATTGATCTCCCATATAATCTCTATATGCCTAAATCATATCATTATATAAAGCATTACTTTCTTCAAAAGGATCTGCTTTAGAGAAAGAATCAAATGCTGCCAAATAATAATCATCTAATTTTTCCTATCTTCTGGCTACTGACTCTCCCAATAAATCTTTAACTTCATCATTATAATCATCACCAATCATAGAGTCAACAGTCGCTTTTGCTGCTGCCTCTAACTATTGAGACGCATTGTTTAAAGAAGCCCCATATTCTTGTACTGCATTTTGAATATCTTGGATATCTGCATTAAAGTTAGTAACCTCAATTCCTGCTTTCAACATAGCCTTCTAAAATTCTTCTGGGCCATCTGCTGCTAATAAATCATCCAAATAACGATCTATCTTATTCTGAATATCGGCATTACTATCAAAAATATTTGGACCAGGCACAAGAGCATTACCCATAAAAGCACCAACACCAGACCAAAAATCACTTGATACTCCACTAATATCTCTCGCTATATCTCTACCCTATACATTTCTTTGAGCTTCATTTACTCTTGCTCTTCCTGCGGCTGATGCAAAAGATGCGCCCATAGCTTGCTAATCTAACTAAGCCTATGCTTCTTCTAATCTTGCAGAATTGATTGCTAAAAGACCATCTTCATTTCTTTCATACAATCCTTCGATATTTATATTCGCATCTGCAAGAGTGTTAATCAATTCTAAGGCTGATTGATTAGCTGCAACTAAAGCTTCATTCCATTCTACGGTCCCGCGTTCGCATTCTTTTAAAGTAGTTACTGCAGAATCGTAAGATTCAATAGAAGTTCTTAAATTATCAGCTTCCTCTTTGGCCGCTGCCGCAGCTTCAGCCAATCCCTTAGCGGCCTCTTTTGCCTTTTTTAATTGGGCTTCAGGCTAAACATTTTTCCATTCATTATAAGCAAATACTGCAGCGGCTGTAACTGCTGCCACGGCTGCTACTGCAATTGCTGCCTAAGGCGGGATTTTTGTCAACAGCGAAACTACTTTTTGTAGTCCTTGAGCGGCGCCCTATTTAAGACCGGATAATCCACCTTTAAGTAAGTCTTTTTTACTACTGTTTGCCGCTGTTTTCCCAACTATATCATTCCAATTTTTCTAAGCCGCTTCTTTTTGTCTCATTTTTGCCTAAACTTCATTTTTAGCGGCGTCAATAGTCTGCTAACTAGCTCCATTTTTCTACGCATTTTTTAATCTTTCTTCCGCTGCGGCTAATTCATTCGTTGCTCTTGTTAAATCTTCTTTTGCTTTCTCATTTGCTTTAGTGGCCAAAGTTTCCGCTCCTAACGTAGTTAAAGCAGCGGTTAAAGATTTATATAGAGCGATAAACTACGCTCCGGTAGCAATTAAAGAAGGAAGTAATAATCCAATTTGAATAGCGATTGCACCAAAAGATGCTTCTCCACTACTCAAAGTGTTCCAAAGAGCGCTTAACTGCATTCCTAACATTGCCGCATTAGAAAAAGCAGTCAATAGAGTTTGACCAAACTGAGCGGCAGATGTTCCAGCTAATTTAAAAGCAGCATCAATCTATCCTGCGAAATTAGTAGTATCTTGTAAAGCAGTTCTTAATTGTTGCTAAGAACTTATTACATTCTAAATCTAAGATCTATACTAAGTTAAACTATTTCTTAATCTAACGCTGGCGGCATCAGTTCCGTCAATACTATCAATAATTGCATCTAATTCTAAAGCATAGGTGCCCATATTATCAACAAAACCATTTAAACCATCATTCTATATATTCTAACTTAAAGTCTTTAATTCTTCGCCAAAAGTTTCAAATTCTGGATTAAAACTAACTAAATCGTCTCCCATCTTTCCAACTGCTTCAGAAAATGCTGTTACTCCATCATTATCAACTCTGGAAATTGCTTGCTAAATATTTAGCATATCTTCCATTAAGTCGGCTTGTTTTTCTAAAGTATTAGCTTCAAAAGAAGTCTTTATTGATTCAGTTGGATCATTTTGCTTGCTGGCTAATTCTCTAAGCACCTTTGCTCGATTTCTCATTCCTTGAACAATAACTTCTTGCTGCTTAGCATCCTACTGAACAATTTTTAAATTATTTACTGCCTCTAATCCTAATTGCTAAGATGTTGCCAAAGCTTCTCGCAACCATTGTACTTTATTTTTTGTCTCTGTGGTTCCATTCTTTTCGATAGAATTTAATTTAATCGTAGCTTGCGTAATTTGTCCGGTTAAATCTAATTTCTACTAATCATAAGAATTATTTATAATACTTTGTTGAGAAGCAGTTGCTGATGTTTGTCCGTTAAAATGAACCGATTCAACTTTAGCTTTCATATCAGTTAATTGTCTATCTGCAGATAATAACTGATTCTCAAAAGTCAAAGAATCTTTCCATGTCTTAAATTCATTGCGTACTTTAACGGCAGCAGTTAAAATATTTCTAGATAAATAAGCGCCGATTATCGCTAAAATTCCTGGTAATCCGCCAAAACTCTCTAAAATAGTTCCAACAGTATTTCCTATATCTTCAAGACCATTATAAAATCCTTTTAACATATCTTCTTGGAAAATATTGCTAAAAGCTCGACCCCAAGCCTCTGCGGAATTAGTCATAGCAGAATCTAAAGAATCTAATGAAGTGAGATACTGCTCTTCTAAAGTTTCTGATCCAACTTCACTCTAAGCAGACTCATAATTTTCCATAAATTTATCCCAATTATTAAATAGCGCAAGAACCTAACCTAATTGTCTTGTTCCACCGATAGCTTCTGCCAAAGCAATCTACTATTTCTATGAATATGTTTCCCAACGGTTACCTAAATCTAAAATAGTTTCTCCTAATGGAATTAAATCTCCATTAGCATCAAGAATTTTAACGCCTAAATCACTTAATTGCTATGATACTCTACCTAAAGTAACCTCTCCATCGGTCCCTGTTGATACTAATTGATCAAAACGTGAAAAAATTGTCTTGTAAGCATTACCAATAACTGAAGCTGATTGCTGAGTTGTATCACCAACTGTAGCAATGATACTCGCCAGCATATCATATTCAACATTCATCTATGCAGCTGCAGAAGCAGAAATTTGCATAGCAGTAGCAATGTCTTTAAATTCAACCGCTGTTTCAGCACCCATACGTGCACCGACTGAAGCTGCTCTTTCAAGCTGCTCACCCTGCATATTGTAAGTATTCCAAACAGCAGTTAACTATTGTGACATTTCTTGGGTAGACTACCCTGCCGCCTAAGCTGCTTTTATTGTGATCTAAGAACGACGTTCAACTTCTTCGTCTCCAAGGCCCTATTGGTAGAAAATTTGTGCGGCATAAGCATAATCGTCCGCCGCTACTCGTAGTTCTTTAGAGTTCTTTATTACTGATTCAAAAACTTTATTCATTTCTTCTGCCGATTTACCAGAGGCAATGGCTATGGTATTTAATTCTGAATTTAATTCTCTTACCCAAGAAATAGCTTCCTAAACTTGTCCATAAACAAATTGCTGGATTTGTGCAGCAGCAGTGAATTTAATTGATTGTGTCATTACTCGCTGCATTTCTTTAAGTTTACTACTTATACTAATTAAACTTCTATCTGCGGTCGCAAAGGCAGTTAAAAATGAATCTAAAGAACCAGCAAAAGCAGGCCCCGCTTTTGCTAAAGTTGCTACCATTTCGGTGGCAGTTGTACCCGCTTTCTATAACTCACTATTTAAACTACGGAAGGAAAGCCCTTTGTCAGTAGTGGCTTTTTTCATCGCCGTTTCAAGTATTTGAGCCTATTTTACTGCCGCGGCAATTTCGTCACTCATTCCCTTACCAGCAGTTGGAGCTTTGAAAGCGGCTTCGATTTCACTTCTTATTCGGCTTAACTAAGACTCAAACTATTTTGTGTCTGCGGAAAAGCCTATCTAAAAGGTGATAGCCAATTCTTACCCCTCCTTTTTAAATTATTTTGTCTTTTCTGAAATCTAATTTCCCATCATTTGGAACATTTCAATTATCTTATTTACATCTTTGTCATTATCCAACAAATTCTTTAAAGCATCTGCTTGCATAATCTCTGCCATTTTATCATCCTGTAATTTTTCTAAGATACCTGCAGCACTAGTTCGATAAGCGGTAATATTTACTAAAGTTTTTTGAAGGGTCTCTTCAAAAAACTTTAACTATTTCCCGTTAATTAAATTCTTAACTTCCTCTATAATATCATGTCCCATCAAAATATCATAAATTTCATATACATCTCGTGCGGTACAATTAACCAAATCCATCTTATCTAAATTGATATTGGTAAAACCTTTAACAATAGCCAAATCCTAAATAACAATTCTTAAAGGTTCACTGATAAAAGAATGATCTCCTAAAGTCAGATTTACCGCCCATTGGATCAAATTAAAAATTTCTTCATATGGAAGTTTTGTTTGAATGGTAATTACCTAACCCTCTTTTTGAAGATACTTAATTTCAATTTCAGGTAAGTTACCAAAACTATTTAAGTTGATTTTGTTGATAGCCATTATAAGGCCCTCCTTTTACTAAATTATTGAATTGGAAATGGAGAGAGCATATCTCTCTATAAAATAAAGGCAAGATGGGTAATCCATCCTTCTCCATCTGCTGATGGTTTTGCATCAATACTATTATTTTTGATTGTTTCCAAAGTCTCAGTAGGTAAAGACGCAGATCCTATTAATGTTTTTTTCTTTTTTTCTTTTTTGAAAAACTCTATCTATGCCTATTTTTTCTAAATAGCAACATCTAATTTACTCACTACTTGGTCTAAATCTATATCTACTGTTATTTTTGGATTCTAAGTAGAAGCCGAATATTTAACTCCCGTGATAATTCCTCGCCCTCCAGTAGTTACATTCGCTCCCTTAGACTGCCAATATTTTAATACTTCATACTATTGGCCTTTTTGTAACAAATAACTTAATAATGCAGCATTATCACTACCTAAATCTGAGGCTTCTGCTTTTAGCCAGCTCCAAAATCCTCCTTTTGTAATATTATTATACCAAGTGTTTTTCTGAGATGGTATTCGTGAATACCAATAAGGATGACCTTTTTGTTTTAAAAATTTCCAAAAAGACATTTTAAAATTATCCCTCGCATCAGATAAATTAAAATAATGAATACCTGTAGTATTAGCAGTATAAGCGCTATAATATTTACACTCTATCATCCATACAACATCACCAATAATTAGTTTTAAATCTCCAATGCCTCCGCCTCCTCCAAGCCATTCTAGCTCAATACTCTATTCTATTTTTCCTCTATTGTTTATAAATCTTTTTCGATAGTCATTCCAAAATAAAGCTGCACCCTGGTGTGCCTAAGCATTTGCCTACTAAATAAACTAATTTAACCTTGATTGAGAAATAAAATTACTAAGAAGTGTAAGAATAGAATTTTTTCTACCTTCTGCATTTAAACTTGCAAAATTAGTTTTTGTTTTATCGACGTCAGGATCAGCACTAATAATTTTCATTAAAGCATCATAAGTAGCATATTCAAAATAATTTCCTAACTAAGAAGCTATTATTTTATTAATATTTGATGCAGTTACCCAAACTTCTTGTTTAGTACTTCTTAATTCTCCTTTTACTTTTTCAACGCCACCCAATGCTTCTATGACCTCATCCCTTAGGGCCCCATAAAAATATGAACCATTTTTTAATAAGCCTCCCTAAGGGCCAATTTCGACTTCTATTCTAATTTTTTTATCAGCCAAACGCCTTCTCCTCCTTTCCACACCTGGCCGGCGTTTCATATTCTATCTAATATCTAATTTTATAATATTAAAAATAAAATTTTCTCGCTACCCCAGTAGTTTGACATAAAAATATTTTTATGGTATAATATAGATAGAAAATAGGAAAGGAGCAATCGTATGATTGAAGCCATAAAAGTAATCGTCAGTCTTGTCCTTGCAATAGCACTCCTTTGCGGCGTGGTATGTATTTTAATGAATTTCCCGTTTATAATCTTAGCCGTTGCGCTGCTCGCCCTCCTCTGCTTTTTCGTTTGGGGTTTGACTTTCCTTATTTATGAACTTCTTTTTGATAGGTGGTAAAAATGAAAGTTTTTGGCGATCTTTGTTTTGCTGTTGCAAAATTGATGCCTGTAATCCTTGTTATCGCCAGCCTGGTAATCACTGTCGGCGCTTTGGCGGCGCTCATTCATTTCTTTCTTTTTTGGAGGTAAATTATGTTGAACATTTTATTTTTCATCTGGGGCTTGGTGATGGCCGCTTGCGGCGTAGGTATGATTATCGTGCTTGGCATTCTGATTCAGAGCTTCAAGGAGGACTGGTAATGGCCATTCATTATGTTACGACATTTGCGGTTGGCGGCATTCAAATGGAACGCCTCTCAGTGGCTGATTTATCTCGCAATGATATTCTGAGAGAAACGAGGAACAGCTATGATTAAGAGTTTGTGGTGGTCATTGAAGGGCCGCGGCGTTAATACTATGCGCTATGGTTATTGGTCCGGCGGCACTTCTCTCTTGGGGTTTTTGTAGTCTTTCAAAAGGCGTTCAGATGGCTGTCTTATCCTGTGCGTCGGAGTGATAGTCACTCTATTGCAAAATTTTGTAGGAGGGTATGGCGCGATGCTAAAGAACATCGTGAGTGGCTTAATAGCCATTCTTCGGAGGTTGTTCAAAATACCAACAATGTGATCGCCGGCATCATTCCAACCGAGATTACGCCAGCCCTCATGGTTGAGTGGTTCAATACCAAAGCAAAGCAGAGCGTTTCTCTACTGGAGCTGGCCGATCTGTTTCTCGAGGAAGGCGCCAACGAAGGCATCCGCGGCGACATTGCTTTTTGCCAAAGTATTAAGGAGACTGGCTGGTTCAGGTTCGGCGGCCAGGTGCTTCCCGAGCAGGCATTGGCGCCACCAATAACAGTCCAGTGGGGAAGGGAGTGCAAGGCTCGGCGTTCGGGCGCAGATTCAGCACCTGAAGGCGTATGCCAATGATGAGGCGCTGATCCTCGGTTTGGACTGGTGGCAAGAGGCGCCGCAGGCAACAAGTGGACTGGGCTGAACGGCCGCTGGGCGGTTCCTGGTAAGGGTTATGGCGAAAGCATCTTGGCGCTTTGGGAAGAGATGTATAATTTTTGTGTCGAGGAAGATGAAGGGCTGAGGACAGCTGGGAATGGGCGCAGGACACGGGACTGACCCACAGAGCAGGCCGCTGTATAATGTGCAGAGAAGGGATGCCATCTTTGCGCATCTGGAGGCGGCCAAGAGCCTGCTGAGTGCACTTCATTTGAAGCGCTTCGTGACAACCTTTGGCGGCGCGCTTTGGTTTCATGTGATGCAGCTGATGTTCGCTTTCGTGTATGCCATAATAGAGATTGCTGCTGTTTGGGCTTTTTGGAATTTGGTTTCTCCCGAAAAGGAAGTCCAGACTGTAAGACCAGGACTTGTTCAAGTATGAGGGCGACAGAATTGAAAAAGTCGGCGCCAAGGACTGACTGGGATCAGTGTATGGCCGCCATTGATAATAGGAGTAGTTGGCCAAGCAAATGGATTACAGGAAAGCGCGTGACGGAAGTAACTTACGAGTTGATCGTAAAGTATGAGGATGGTAGCCGATTGATCCGATGGCGGAGTTGGTAAGTGAGAGACGGTTGGGCCTTGAGTTCGAGATTAAGACGAACCTGTGAGGAATTATATCCCGAACCGTGTCGTCAAAAAAAATGAAGCGGTCGGGTTTTTTGTCCGCGCTTTTGCTTTAGCGCGTTAAAGTGTGAAAGACCCATAACCATTCCCCCGGCTTCCAATTCTTACCAGGGGGTAGGTGGCAGACAGCCAATAAAAGATTCCTTAGGCTCGAACAGATGTTCGATGGCCCTCCAATTTCAACCACCCCAAAAATTGGGCAACATTGTTAAGAATTTAACAAAGAAATTCTCTAAAGAATTTGAAAAAAGACTTGACATTCTTTCAATCTTGTGTTAAAATAAAAATGTAAAGAGAAACAGGAAAGAGTTTGGTTCACTTCACTTAACTAAAGTGCAAGGACTAAGGAAAGGATGTTTACTATGATGACTACTAAGGAACTCAAGGCTAACGGTCTCAACTACATCGTGTTTGGTCAGCGGTACGACGGTGTCCTGGCAGAGCTGGACTACACCAACACCCGAATGGAAGCAGTTGCTTCTAAGGCGGAGTTCGACAAGCATCGGCGGACTGAGTACCCCAAGACTTGGATTAAGAAGGTGTAATAAAAAGCGACCGAGTTACCAAACTCGGTCGCAACAGCCCAGAAAATTGTACCACACTTTCGCCGTTTTGTCAATAGGTTTTTTGAAAATTTTTCGATTTTGTCAAAGTGCCCAATTTGAGACTAGTGGGATTGGACACTTTGACGAAAGCGAAGGCTTTGTGCAAGATCAACAACAAAGACAATCAATCTTTGTTGACAATGATGAATGATTATGTATTGATAATGAACTAAAGATGTAGTACAATACAATTAGAAAAGGAAAGGTACTAAGGTACAGAAAGGAATGACTACTATGTTGGCTAACACTATTTGCTACAAGCAGAAAGAACCTACTTATTACAACAAGGGTACTAAATACGAAAAGACTTGTGATACATTTCTTCTGTGCTATGTGTATGGTACTGATGAACAGGCACAGCAGAGATGTGATGAAATGAATGAGTCGCTCAAGACTAATCCAGACAAGATTACCAAAGAGCACAGAGTTGACGCAACCAACATTGATTACTTCTTTGTGAACAAGCAGGAAGAAATGTACTAATCAATTCCAGCAACGACCGAAAAAGCCCTATATGGCACAGTAGAAAATCGCAGTTATTTCAAATAAAAGGCTTGACAAATCAGCTTGTTTGTGTTATCATTAAATCAACCTAAAGGAAAGGATGAACCACAATGACAGACGAATACAAGAGACAGACCAATGAACTGTTCTACAATGTAACTCACAGAGGAAGCAAGGTATCAGAAGCAAGCTTGACTGAACTGCTTGCAATGCAGAAAGGACTTGAAGCTTTCATCAAGGAAAAGAAGCAAAAGGAATTTGAGGAAGATGTAAAGGCACTGAGAAAGACCATCGAAGATTTCAAGTCTAAGTATCCAGGTGCTGACTGGTATGTAGAGGTAGAGCAGGAGGGGTGCCTTGAGGAGCATGACCTGTTTGACCTGATGGACTTCTCAAGAATCGAGCCTTAACAAAGCGGCCTTCGGGCCGCTTCTCCTATCTACCTGGTTAGCCACCGCTAACGTCCGCTGCAGCCCTAGCCACTTCACCGCACTAAAGCGTTAAATTGAAAAAGAAAATGCAAGAAAACTTGCAAAAAAACTTTTCCTAAAAGGCTTGACAAAATCAGCTTGTTATGGTACAATACAATTACAGAAACGAAAGGGGAAAGAAAAAATGAAAATCATCGGTAAAGTAATCACTGGTATCTGCGCTCTGTTCCTGCTGTGGGCGTTCTTCTCTTGGGTGGATGTGGTCAGCGACAACTGCTCGCCTAATCCCCAGCACTCCGACTTGAACCTCTTTGTCTTGATGACGGAGAGCGCCAAAGAGGAGGAGCCGCAAGGAGCCTGCGGCGACCCTCTTTCTGCGTTCGATGTAACAACGGGCTACATTCAGCAGAAGGACGACAACAAAGTTTGGTTTGTGGCAGAAAATGGAAATACCTATGTAACAGAGGTTGGCAATGTCGAAAACTTCGCCCTTGAAGGGTATTACACTTTGATGTTGGACGGCGACCAGGTTGTAAAGGCTTTCGTTGAGGTCTGGTAAATACCAGACCTCTTTTCTTTCGCAATCGGCCGCGGCATCCCGAAAAATTTTACCACACTTTTCGCCGTTTGTCAATAGTTTTTTGAAAAAATTCTACCCAAAAAATTGATCCCGAAATTGTGCAACTTTTTGCTTGACAATGCACTTGTATTGTGGTACAATACAATCAGAAAAGGAAAGGAGCGCTGAACATGAACTACATCGCTATTGACAGTTACACCGGTGAGATTGACTTCGTGAGCCGCGAAACCATGAAGGCTATGGAACGCACCGACGAACCGGGCCGCTATTCCTTCTTCGAGGAGCCGAACTTCGACTGGCTGGACGAGATGGAAAAGCATTTCGAGTAAAAAATTTCTATCAAAGGGGTTGACAAATCCCCTCGAGTATGATACAATACAATCAGAAAGAGGGGAGAACCCCAAAACCCAACACTTAATCTAAGGAGGATAAAAAGATGGGTATGCACAAGAAAAACAATGAGGCCGTCAGCGAGATTCGTGAGCAGATGGGGCGACTGGCCCGACACAATCAGATCATCGAGGATGAAATCTACCGCATGGTCATTGACGCTATGGCCGCTTTCGACGACTTCCTGTTCCCCGGTCAGATTCTCAGCATCGTCCGCCAGCGTATCGAGAGCATGGAGGCCGCTACCGAGTACAAGGAGAACATGACCGCCGCCGCCGACAGCCTTTCCACTCGTGAGGTGGCCGCTAATCTCCGACTGCTGGGTATCGTTCATCCTTGCGGTGACGGGTTCGAGGTTCTCAGCTGGGACAGCCTCAAATACTTCAGCCGCAGGTATGGGTGGACGATGAAAGAGAGCCGCCACCCTTCCTTGCGGCACGCAAGGAGCAAGGGCTTGCGGGTAGTCCCCAAGAACTGCGGGAAAGAGGCCTTCACCATCGAGAAGAACGGTATTCCCTTCACCGTGAAGGTGGACAAAATCGCCTACAAGTTGGTTGACACCAGCAAGACTTTCCTCAAGGGCGAGTAAAAAAGGGTTGACAAATCGCCCCTCCTGTGGTACAATAAGACCATGGAAGGGGCGAGACCCCACAAGAAAGGAAGAATGAAAAATGATGACTATGGACGAGATGAAAAGAATTGCTCCCCAGTATCAAGCCGAAGCCGCTAAGAAGGCCGCCGAAGCTAAAGCCATTGAAAGGACGCAGATTGAGAAACACACACAAGAGTTCATCAATGAACTTGCGGAAGAGGTAATGAGCCAAGTCACCGAAGGAAAAACCTGCGTATCCGTGCGGAGCCGTCGGATTTACGACCTCGGAAACGGTATGGCTACTCTCATCGGCATCACCTCCAGAAAAATGAACAGCGGCCGTAACAAGGGCCGCTTCTACGAAACGCTGGGGCACAAGATTAACCTGCAAATGGTTAAGGACTATTTCAAAATGCACGGCGTGCCGCTGGAGGTCTACCGCGGGGCAACCTACTACCCCATCGTTGCCGGTTCGACCTGTTCCCGGTGCTACATCGACTTCAAACTTTAACAAAGTAAATTCAGCGACCTGCACAAAGCGGGTCGCTTCTTTTTGTACAAAATTACATCTTGACAAATCGCGCAAAGTATGGTAAAATGGGCGGCCCGTTTTCCCGCGCGGCGGGCCGCAATATTGTATCACACCCAGCGCCGTTTGTCAAGAGGAAAATTGAACAAATTTTTGGCCGATTTGAGATCCCGATTTGTGCAATCTGCCAGTTGACTTCTGGGTGCCCCTGTGGTACAATACAATTACAGAAAGGGAGAGGGCGACAGCCCGAAAGAGATTTCAAAAAATCAAAAAAAAGGGCTTGACAAACTCCCCAATCTGTGGTACAATAAAGATGTCAAGAGGGAAGAGAGATTGCAAAAGCGATTTCAAAAAAACTTCAAAAAAACTCTTGACAAGCCGCCGAAAGTGTGGTACAATAAATACAGAAAGAGAGGTGAGGAACATGGACGAAAAGAAAGCGCCACGCAAGCGGCTGAGCAAGGCAGAACTCACGGAAGTCCTACTCAAGAAAGTCAGTGACTGGATTGACGGTGGGGACAGTCCAGAGGATGCCATAGGGAAGTTGACTGATAAACAGTATGACTTCCTTATCGACCAAGGCGTGGACTTCGACAACCTACTGCTCACGCCGGAGCAACTGAAAAACGCCCAGTCTATTATGGGGAAACAGGCAGGGCGCAGAAAGGGGATGAAATATAACAAGAAATACCCCAAGAGCAAGCAAGACCTGTTCAACGGCATAGTCGAATACCTGCAAGGACAGGGCGCAGAGATTATGCCAGCCGAACGCCAGAATTTCCGTGATTTGGATTTTACGCTGAACGGCGTACACTACAAAATAGTGTTAAGCAATCCGCGGAAATAAGAAACGACCATCAAAAAATTATCTACTAATCTGAAAGGGGAAAAAATTATGAATACTCGTTACACTTACGCCGCTTACGCCAAGGAAGTTATCGCCATCGTCAACGGTGAAATCGAGGTCACGGACGAAATCCGCACCCGTGTTGCGGAAAAGTCCGCCGCCCTGCTGGCCGCACAGGAAGCCAAGGCCGCTTACAACGCCACCCATCCCAAGAAGAACACCGCCAAGGGTGCGTCTGAGGCCACCAAGGAAAAGGCCGCCGCTATCCAGTCCGTTCTGACTGCCACGCCCATGACTGCCGCCGAAATCAACGCCGCTCTGGGCACGGACTACACGGCTTTGCAGGTTGCTAACGCCGTGAAGTATATCGAGGGCGTCAAGGCGTCCAAGGTTATCCGCAAGACCACCAACGCCAAGGGGCTGACCGCCGAAAAGGAGTACACCGCTTATTCCATCGGCTGACAAAAAATCCACACAGGGGGTTGACAAACAGCCCCCTGTGTGGTAAAATAAGAATGTAGCAAGGAACAAAATAGATACATGAAAGGAATGTAACACTAATGTTCGAGAAAAAGCACTATCTGGTTTTTGACTGTGAGGGCACCAACGATACCGCCACTTTCGGAGACGGCAAGGACGACAAGCCGCAACTGCCCTATGACTGCTCCGGTGTTATCATGGAGCGTGACGGAACAATCGTTGACCGTTTCGCCTATCTCTGCAAGGAAGTTTTCACCGACTGCAAGCTCATGGACAGCGCTTTTTACAAGCGCAAAATGCCGGAGTATCTGGACAGAATTGCCAACGGCGAAATCGACCCCATGAGCGCAAGCGACATTTTCACCAACCTGAACGCCTTGTGTGAGGAATACAATATTCCCGATATGTGGGCGTACAATGCGGACTATGATGTAAACGCCCTGCGTAACCTGTTCACCAAGTACCGCCGCAAGCACGGCTTTGACCGTGAGAGTGCCCAGAAAGTGCTTGCCCTGCGTCCCCGTGACATTATGACCGCCGCCGTGGAAAGTCTGGTAGGCCCCCGCAAGTATTACAAATTCATCAAGGAGCACGGCTATTTCTCCGGCAAGAACAATGTCCGCTATGGTGCTGAGTTCATGTATCAGTTCATCACGGGTGACACCACTTTCCAAGAGGAGCACAAGGGGCTGGACGATGCCATTATTGAAAGCGAAATCCTTGCCCGTGTGTTCGCCGCCAAGAAAAAGGTACACGGCGACCTTGCCCCGAAATACTACTACTCCCGTGTAAATGCCAAGTGCAAGCACGAGGGCGGGAGCAAGCCGGTAGGCAGACCGCGCAAAACCACCTGTGAGTAAATATTCATCCGGGGTGCATGAATATGCACCCCGGAATTTTTGTGCATTTTGCCTATTGACAAGCGCCCCGGAATGTAGTATAATGGCGCGTCGTGTCGGGCGCCTGCGCCCGCAAAATTGTACCACACTCAGCCCTGGTTTGTCAATAGTTTTTTTGAACAAAAATTGAGAAAATTTTTCTCCCGATTTTGTGCAGTCTGTCGATTGACTTTCACCCCCGTTTGTAGTAAACTATTATCAGAAAGGGAAAGGAGAGAACCCGACATGAAAAAGAAGATGTCCCCGGAAACTGAATTGGCTATCGGCATGGCCGTCGTGTGCGTCCTGTCTGCGCTCCTGTGGTGTGCCGTCCTCAGTTACTTCTCTTAAAAAAAATCTAAAAAATCTGGAAAAACCACTTGACAAGAAAAAATTTTTGATGTATAATTAAGGTACAGAAAAGGAAAGGAGAACACCTCAATGAATAAAATGGTTTGCTTCGATATGGACGGCACAATCGCCGACCTGTACGGTGTAAAGGGATGGCTGGAATACCTGCAAGCGGAAAATCCGTGGCCATACCTGGCGGCCCGCCCCATGTGCGACATGAACGCCCTGCGGGATGTACTTCTGAAACTCAAAGAGCAGGGCTGGGAAATCCGGGTGATTAGCTGGCTGGCAAAGGACAGCTCCGAGGCATACAAGGACGCTGTGCGGATGGCAAAGATGGGCTGGCTTCTCAACTTCAACTTCCCGATGGACGCCTGCCACCTGGTTGCATACGGCACCACGAAAGCCGATTGCGTCCGGCGTTACCACTCCGAGGGTGACAACTTCATCCTCATTGACGACAACAGCAAAGTCCGCAACGGCTGGCATATGGGCGACACGATTGACCCCACGATGGTAAACATCGTTGACGCTCTGCGGGGGCTGGTGGAGTAATCCACCGCCCCACATAAAAAATACTTGACAAGCAAGAAAACCTGTGGTATAATCAATACAGAAAGAAACGAAAGGGGAAAACAAAATGAACATCGTGACAAGAACCGTTATCGCCCTAACCGCCGAGGAACAGCAGACCCTCAAGGACGCCGCCAACATTCTGCTTGACCTTGCGAGTGCAATCGCGGACAGAGGTGGTGGCTATGATGGCTACAACATCCGCTGTATGGGCTGCGACCTAGAGAACTTCGTCGAGGAGAACAGCGAAATTATTTGTGTGGAGGAGGACGCATAATGCTCTGGTACTTCTTGGGCGGCTTCGCCCTCTGCTATGTCCTCTCTCTGGTAGTCATCTTCCTGTGCGACCCCATCGACGGGCAACTGGTAATCATTTATACGGCTCCTATCACAATCCCCTGTGTAATAGTTGGGTTGCCGTTCTATGTGATTTATCGAGTGTTCTTCCGTCTGACTGTAAAAGTCGTGCCGGTGGAAAATATTAAACGAGCCGCCAAGAGTGACGACCGCTATACAATCCGTCATGTAGTCGGTAAAATCTATTTATGGCATGACAAACAGGCTTCCAAGTTCTGGAATAAGTTTTTCTTCCTGCGGTCAACCGACCATGTGCAAATCCAAGACAAAGCCGTTGTTATGTAGAGTTATGCGGGTTCTCTTCAAAAGCCCGCCTAATATGGGGTGTGGGTTGCTCGGGTAAGCAACGGCCGCAGTAGTGAATAGCTACCGGCTGGGAACGTCCTAAGCGGGTTCGACTCCCGTACACTCCACCACTTTCTTCCTTTCCTTTCCTTTCTTTTCTGTTGGGGATTGCCGATTGTGCAAAATGCACAGTCGGCTTTCCTCATTTTTGTCTATTTTGCCTATTGACAAATGGTCGCAACTGTGATAAAATCGGCGCGCCGGTGCGGCCGGAGCGGCGCGCATTTTCTTTTTGTGCAATTCGCCGAATTTTGGCTAAATTTCAGGCCATTTTTCTCCGTTTTGCACAATCCCGAAAGCGGTCGGGCGGCGGCGTCGCACTTCACCACGCTAAAGCGTTAAATTGTCAAGGAAAATCGGCGAAAAAGTTGCACAAATTTTTCTCCCGGAATTTGTGCAAAACGGAGATCCCCCGGAATTTGCAAAAAAGTTCTTGACTTTTGGGCGGCTATCCCTTATAATAGGTAGTGTCAGGAGGGCAAGAGAACTTCCCGGCGGCGGTTCGGCCCCATGTGGGCGCGGGACGCGCGGGAAAAAAGTTTTCAAAACCCCTTGACAAGCCCCTTGAAAAGTGCTATAATAAAGACAATCCAAGAGGGACGGGCGGTGTACCGGCTGACAGCGACAGGGCCGCAAAAAACTTTTGGAAAGTCCAAAAAAGCACTTGACAAAGCGAACCCCATGTGCTATAATAAATACAGAAAGTGAGGTGAGGGAATGGCTGGTGAGCCTCGCCGCCGGGCTTCAAAGGCGGAACTGCGGGACATACTGTTGAATAAGCTCAACTCATGGGTTGAACAGGGGGATACCCCCGAACAGGCCATAGAGCGGCTGACCCTGCGGCAGTATGACTTCCTAATCGAGCAGGGCGTGGACCTTGATAACTTCATACTGACCCCCGAACAGCAAAAGGCCGCCGGGGACATTCTCAAGACCCAAGCCGGGCGCAAGCGTGGGGCATACAACAAAAAGTATCCCCAAGCCAAGCAGGACTTGTATAACGGTCTTGTGGAATATCTCACGGCGCAGGGTGCGGAGATTATACCGCTGGAGCGGCAGAACTTCCGTGACCTTGAGTTCACCCTTGCGGGGACGAAATACAAGATTGTATTGTCGAACCCCCGCACATAACACCAACTACCATATTTTTAAGGAGGATTTTACTATGGCTACCACTTCCAAGTACACCTACAAGCAGTTCGGTCTGGACATTATCGCTCTCGCCAAGGGCGAGCTGGAGCTGACCCCCGAGGTTTCTATCCGGCTCATGGAGAAGGCGCAGGCGCTGGTGAACGCTCAGGAGAGCAAGGCGGCCTATAACGCCGCTCACCCCAAGAAGTCCACCGCCAAGGGTGCGAGCGCCGCCACTATGGAGAAGGCGAACGCCATTAAGAGCGTTCTCACCGCCTCCCCCATGACTGCGGCGGAGATTAACGCCGCTCTCGGCACCGACTATACCGCCCTTCAGGTGGCGAACGCCGTCAAGTACATTGAGGGCGTGACCAGCGAGAAGGTCGTGCGGACTGTCACCAACTCCAAGGGCCTGACCAGCGAGAAGGAGTACACCGGCTATAAGGTCGGCTGATAAAATGCAGGGCGGGGCTTGACAACAGGCCCCGCCCATGCTATAATAAGGTATACCAAAAAAGATGGAGGTTCCAACACTTATGGGCAATGTTCTGATTTTCGATGTGGAAACGGCGGGCGGCTTTGCCGCTCCCAAGGTTTACGACTGCGGCGGCTGTGTGATGGACACCGCCACCGGCTATATCCAGCACCGCTTTCATTACGGCGTGCTGGAAGTGCTGGGCAATCCCCAACTGATGGCGACTGCATACTACGGCTGGAAGATGCCCAAGTACTGGCAATCCGTATATGAGCGCAAGACGGTTCCCATGCCGTTCGCCGATGTTCTCCGCAAGCTGACCGCAACGGTTGACTTTTACGACATTGAGGCAATCGCCGCATATAACGCCAGTTTTGATATGCGGGCAATGCGGGCAACCTGCGAATGGCTGTATGAGAACAGCAACTGGATGAACCGGGATGTGAAGGTCTGGGACATTTGGGGCGGCGCTTGCTCCAATATCTGCAACACCGAAAAGTTCTTCAAGTGGGCAGAGCGCAACGGCTATATCAGCGAGGCAGGCAACCCCAAGACCAGCGCCGAGGTGGTTTTCCAGTATATCACCGGCAAGCCGGCGTTTGAGGAAGAGCATATCGGCCTGGCAGACAGCGAAATCGAGGCGGCTATCCTGCATAGCGTACTGCGCCGCAAGCGCAAGGCAGACTTGACTATCCGCCCCAATCCATGGCAGGAAGTCGGAAACAAGTACAAGGCGAGCCGGGCATAAGCCCGGCCGCCTATACAGAAAGGAGAATATTTATGCACGAGTGCCCCACCTATGACCTGTCCTGCCCCTACTGCGACAAGGCCACCGGCTACTGCCAGCTAGCCCACCCTGAACGGGATTGCGACGACTACGCCGCATTCTGTCCGCCAGACGAGGACACCTAAATTCGTCAAATTGCACAATGGCAATATGCACAAACATACCCCCGAAAGTTTGTGCATATTGCCTATTGACGAGACGGGCTGCGCCGGCCGGCGCAGCCCGATTTTTGTTTGTTTGCCATACTGCGATTTTTCGTTCATTCAGCGGCCATACTGCGACTTTCCCCTGATTCCCAAAATCCCCCGCCTACACTTGTCCTGAGCCAACCCCTGCCCCTGTATTCACTGTCACAATCCGTTTAAAACCAGCGCCAGTTTTCAAACCGATCCCCCTCATTTCTGCGTCCCGATCCCATATCGTCTCCAACCCCCGATTCGTTGCAAATGAACAAAAATCCAACCCCGCTAAACCGGATCTGCCAAACTCCTACAGCTGTCCTTCACCTCCTGCCCCATTTGACATAAATTAATTTTTGTGGTATAATATAATGGGGGAGTATAGGCTCCCGCCCTAAACCGAATCAATAACACGCCTGCTCCCACTTGACAGGAAAAAATTTTTGTGATATAATATATATAGAAAGTGAGAGAGGAGCGATAAATATGATTGACATGACTGACCGTACCCTCCAGATGGAACTCGCCGATTTCAAAGATAATCTGTTCAAGGCCCTCAGTAAGATGGCCGATACCACTGACCCCGTCACCTACGACAATGCCATGGCAATCATCGCCGACATCGAGGCCGCCATTCGGCATGAATACCCCCTGATTGAGTACTTCAACTTCCTCTCCTCCGGCGCCTACAAGGAGTGCTATGAACTCCCCTGGCCTTTCAACGGCTGGGTGATGAAGCTGGCCTCCCGCGCCAATAACACCATCGGCGAGAAAGCCCTGATCGAAGTTGCAGAGAGCCGCGGCCTGGACATCTTCCCCGAGACTTTCTTCATCACTACCCCCGTTTTGATGCAGATGGACCCTATCAAGGAAGGCCTGGACTGCTCTGACTTCTGCACCTGGGACCGCTCCCATACTACTCCTGGCGGCTTTCACGTCAGCGGCACCTGGCGCTCCCTGTCCCCCAATTCCTGTTCCAGTATCGCTGGGGATTATATCATCTTTCAAGAGAAGTGTACCCCCATGAGCCACATGACTAATTACAGTGATCAGCCCAACCCCGCCGACAGCTACCTTCGCAAGGACAACTTTGAATGGGATGCTGATGCCATCTACCACTCCCGCATTGAAAGTATGACCTGGCTCAACCGCTACCTTGAGGTGCACAGCGCCCAGGCTCTGAATGATCTGTTCCGCTTCATCGAGGACTACGAGCTGTCCGACCTACGCCGCGATAATATCGGCTTTACCCTCGGACTCCGCCGCCCCATCATTATGGACTGCCTGAGCCGCGCATAGGACAACGATGTACCCCCAGTCGATTGACTTGACTTAAAAAAATTTTTGTGATATAATATATATAGAAGATGAGGGAAGGGGCAAAGATAGTCCCGCGAAGGTTTGGTACGATTGCCCCGGAGCGCACAATCTCCCTTCCCCATCCTGAAGGTTATAGCACAAAAATCTTCATCGCCCGCCGTATTACTTCCCCTCTGCGGTAGGTTGACATGAAAAAATTTTTGTGATATAATATATATAGAAAGTGAGAGAGGTGGTTATCAATGGAAGTTGAAATCGTCCGCTTTGTCACCGTGAGGCACGGGAATGGAACCATTGAGCGCTGGATGAGCGCTGTCGAGTTCCGCGAGATGCTTTTGCACCTGACACCTAATGTGCTGACCGAAATCACCATCCAGCGAGAACCCACCCCCGAACTTGAAACCCTACCCCCGGAGTAAAAGGAAGGGCCTAACGTGTGCCCACCCCCGTACATGAGAAGGAAAACTCAGGCCCGGGGTAAAACACAAATCCAAAAAATCACATTACAGGAGGAAATTCATTATGGAGAAGCGTAAGTTCTATAACACTGGAGATGCCAAGGGCTTTACCAAGCAGAAGTTCTTCGAGGCCGTCGTGGATATGTGCAACGGCGAGGACGTCGATGTGGATCTGGTGCGCGCCGCTGCTGAGTACGAGCTGGAGGGCATCGAGATGCGTGCTTCCAACAAGGCTACCGGCGAGAAGAAGGATGCTCTGCAGTCCGACTATGCCAACGCCCTGCGTGCCGCTATCGTGCCTCTGATTGGCTCCGAGCCCAAGACCGCCAAGGAGCTGATTGACATGGCCGAGGCCAAGGGCAAGAACAGCCCCAAGGGTACCCGCTGGGCTGCTCCCTGGGTGTCCCGTGTTCTGAACGCTGAGCCTGGCGTACAGGCCGTGAAGATTGTTGTCGATACCGTCGACGGCAAGGGCCTGAAGGTTCAGAAGGAAGCCACTGCTTATCAGCGCGGCTGATAACCCCACCCGAGGGGGCTTCGGCCCCCTCCCCCTTAATTGGGGCGCCGCCCTAAATGGGTGGCTATATCAAGGTAAACAGATGTCGGGCCTGATCAACCCTTCGCAGGGGCGGAACCTGCAGCCTTGACTGCCGATGGTAAAAGGGCACGCGCCAACTTTCCGGGGTGCTGTAACGTCCCTTAGTTTACAGCTGCGTTACCACTAATAAGCAAGAAGTGGGCGGCATGCTCTCCGCCGCAAGGGAAGCCGTGACGGCGTGAAAATCCGGCAGTTCAGGTATCTGCCGAAAACAAACACCAGTGCACATGGTTTGGGTCAATCTGCCGCTTCCCAGTTGGCTCGGCAATCAGTTCAAGTCTGATGAGCGGCGCCTTCCTCTCCCTTTCTTTCTTTCTTTCCCCTCCCTCGGCTGCTCAGTCTTCATTGATTGGGCAGCCTTTTCATACATATGCGTGCTATACCGGCATTTAGCATTGATCCGGTGTGGGCCGCGGCGCGTCGACCGTAGGTCCCGTGTTTCGAAAATGGCGCCAGACCGTTATTTTTAATGAAATTTGGGCCGCAGCGGCGCGTTTATACTCCTAAATCGGAGCAATTAATACCTATCCCCAGAAAAAAAATTGATTATATTTGCTCCACGATTTGATTTGCTGCCTGTCGCTGGAAATAAACCGGTTTGTAACACCAATAACGACCAGATGAAGGGTGAAATTCTGAAAAATTTTTGAAAATTTTTTGAAAAATCACCGCAAAAGGGCTTAAATCGCGGCCCAAGAAGCGTAAAAATGAGCAAAAATGGCTCAAAATCATCAAAAATTGATCAAAATTGGCCCAAAATGGCGCAAAAATGGTTAAAAATCGTTAAAAATCGTCAAAAATGCGAAAAAATGGCATATTTCAGCAGAAAGTTGACTTAAAAAAATTTTTATGATATAATATAATTAGAAATAGGAAATGAGACAAAATTTCCTCATTTGTACCTTGAAAATGTGATATTTTGTATATAACCATTGAGGGAATATGGCTACCTCCGGCCCCCAAAATCGTATAATAATAATAATAATAATATGTAACCTTGGGGGCCGGAAGAATGAACGAGGGCCGGAATTAGCCACATTTCCTCTTAAAATTTGTTACAAAATCCGGCCCCCTAAAATACTTAATATGACTATATCCCCTACACGCTACGCACCTTACAAAATGTCACATCAACACTCTACAAACCTCAAAGGAGAGGAGGGCCTAATTGGAAAACAAAGCGTAGTTCTCCCAAACTCCAGAAGAGGCAGTACAAAGGCTCTCCAATACCCTCGATGAAGTAAAAGCGTCAC